>Ga0210400_10003220_pt1 | contig 14567 bp, 10 predicted proteins | sample IncBWH26MmetaG_FD_155456 | JGI IMG/M metagenome (GOLD analysis project Ga0210400, IMG submission 155456) | Forest soil microbial communities from Barre Woods Harvard Forest LTER site, Petersham, Massachusetts, United States - Inc-BW-H-26-M | ecosystem: Environmental > Terrestrial > Soil >...
CACGCCGGGTCCGACCTTGAGGATGGCGAAGTGATCGCGCACCAGCGCCGCGAGCGCGGCCTGCCCCTGGTAGTCCGTGGAATGGGCCTCATACACGAGACCGGCTTCATGCTCGATGCGCGACGACAGCTGACGGGCTTTCGCGGGATCGTAGTCGATGACCTTGTAGTGATCGAACTCAACGCCCGGCTGAACGACCAGCGCGGCGACCCGTTGCCACGCCGCCTCGACGCCATGACTCAAGAATGCCGAGCGATGCGCCTCGAGAGTCGCCGTGACGGCCGACGGTGCGGTCACAGCCAGAGTCTCCAGAGCCTCGGCCGCGCCGCCCGGCGTCGGCACTTCGGTGCCGATCACATAGAGTGGGGGCTCCCCGCCATTCGCGCGCCAGGCATTTTCGCTTGCCCGGCACAGGCGTGCGGCGCGCGCCGCGATGTCGGCATCGCTCAAGACCGCGCCATCGTCGGCGCAACTCATCGAGCAGTCGAGATGGCTTTTGCGAAACCCGGCGGTCACATAGTCGGCGACGAGCTGCTCCGAGCGCGCGAGCGCGACTGCGGACGGATCGTTGCGCCAACAGTTCGGCCCGAGATGATCGCCGCCGAGCAATACGCGCTCCATCGGCAGTGCGGCGCGGTCGGCGATAGCGGCGACGTAGTGGCGGAAGTCCATGGGCGTCATGCCCGTGTAGCCGCCCAATTGGTTGACCTGATTGGAGGTGGCCTCGATCAGCGCATGCCCGCCGTTGCCCGCTGCTTCGCGCAAGGCCGCTTCGATGACCAGAGGATGGGAGGAACAAACCGAATAGATTCCCCCTCCGGCGCCGGCCTTGTGTTCTCGAAGCAGGTCGAGCAACGGTTTCATGACGGATCGCTCAACATGCGCTCAGATGGGTTGCTCGACCAGCTTCTCTTCCGGTTCGATGGCGAGCAGCGCCGCGGCGAGGAAGGCCAGCACGATGGCGGCGACCGTGATGGCGTTCGGCATGACGCCCAGCACGATCATCGACACGATCGCCGTGATCATCGGCGCGCCGGCGTTGGCGAGAGGCGCCACCACCAGCGCCCGGCCGTAGCGGAAGGCATACACCAGCGTCAGTGCACCCACGGCGTTCAGGACTTGCGTGATCGCCGCGAGTCCCGGCCCCTGCCATCCATACTCGATGGGTACCGAGAAGTCTGTCATCCACAGCGCCACCGGAATCAACGCGAGCCCGGTGAGTGTCATGTAAAGGAAAATGTTCTCGGCATCCATGGTGTCATTGGCGAGCTTCATGAAATAAGCCTGCACGCCCCAGGCGAGCAGAATGATCAAGGCATACACGAACCACGTGACGTTCTGTACCCCGGAGACGTCCGCCTCCCCGCCCGGCGAGTAGTTGAACAGCGGCAGCGCAAGCAGCGCCAGCACCACGCCGAATGCGCCCACCTTGGTCACGCGTTCTTTGCGCAACAGCATCGACAACGCGATGGTGATCACCGGCGACAAGGCGATGATGGGGAAGATCAGGTACGTGGGCCCGGTATGCACGGCATGGAACAGCAGCATCTGGCCGCCAGCGCCGGTCAAACCAATCAGCGATCCGAGCAGAATGGACTTCGGGTCGCGGAGCACCCGCCAGCGAACCCGCTGCATCGCGTAGAGCGCGGGCGGAATCATCGTCAGCGCCCACACCACGTACACCAGCGTTTCGGGAAATCCATGCCGCGTCGGAAATTCGGCAAACGCGCCCCACACTCCCCAGAACCCGGTGGTGATCAGCGCGTAGATGAGCCAGGGTTTCTTCACGTCAGAAGCGGTACGAAGCGCCGACCACGTAGCTGCGGCCGTACGCGCTGTAACCCTGACCCGTGCCGCTGGCGCTCTCGCCGACGAGCTGGCCCGGTCCCCACGGCAACAAGGGATTGCCGTTGAGATAGGTGCGCGCGATGGCATTGGTGAGATTCTTGCCTTCGACGTAGACCTCGAAGCCTTTGTAGATCCGGTAGTGAGCGCTCGCCGTGACCCACGAGAAGGAATCGGCGATGGCGGGCCAGCCCGGCACTTCCGTGCACGCCGAGCAATAGGTGGTGTAGCTCGAGGTGTAGTCCCAGTTCACGTCCATGTTGAACGGCCCCTTGTCGTAGATCAGGCTGATCGAGAACGTGGTGGGCGGCGCTGCATTGACCGCGCCGGTCGGGTTGCCGAACTGATCGTAGCCCTTGCTCCAGGTATGGGTGTACTGCATATGCGTGCCCAAGCCATCCTCCAGAAAGTGCTGCCAGCTCAACTCGATACCAGTGTAGGTAGACTTGTCGCCGTTGGCCGGAGCAGTGATGGTCCAGAGAAATGGCTTCGACGGGTTGTTCGCTGAACCCGGCGGCCCGTTGTCGTATTCCACAGTGCCCAGATTGACGCTGGTTTGGGTGGCGGTATAGATATCGTTCGTGACTTTCTTGCCGAACAGCGCCGCGTTCAACGCCGCGTGCGGCTGGTAGTACCATTCGAGCGACAGATCGACGGACCAGGCCTTGATGGGCTTGAGTCCCGCGGTGCCGGTGTAGTCGATCTCTGGCGTGCCGTTGATGGCTTGGTTGGTTGAGTTCGGCGCCAGCTGATTCAAGTTGGGACGCGAGATCGTCTCGCCGGCCGCCGCGCGAAACTGCAGTTGCTCGGGCACCACCCAGTAGCTTAAGTTGGCGGACGGCAGCGCTTCCGTATAGGTAGCCTGCTGCAGGAACTGCGTCGCGGTGCTGTAATCGACGTTGAAGCTCTGCACCGAATTGTTCGCGTTACTGGTCCATATGTCCGTCGGCACGGATTCCGCGGTGGCGGCCAGGGTCGTGGTGCGAACCACGCGTACGCCGACATTCCCCGACCAGTTGTTACCGGCGAACGTGGCTTCCGTGTAGAACGAGTAGGTCTTCTCGGTGACTTCGTAGGAGTTGAACGGGTTCGGCTGCGGCAGCGTATCGGCAAAATTGAACGGCGGCGGGGAGCACGGCAGCCCAGTGCAAAACGCTGGGTTGGCCTTGCCGTTCAAGCTCCTCAGGAATGCCAGCAGCTGGGCGGTGTTCAACTGCGGTAGCACCATCGGGTATGACCCGCCGGCGCCTTGCATGAAATTGGGGGGACTCGTGAACGAAATGACGTTGAAGCCCTGCGAGCCGAATGAATAAGGGCTGCACTGCACTGGGCAAGGACCGGTTTGGTACAGCGTGCCGTACTGACCGGAGCCGTTGGTCCAGTCGTTGCTGCTGTCGACGCGGTTCTTCTCACGATGGTTGTAGCCGACGCCGAAGAGCAGCTTGTCGAAGAATCCCAGACTCGCCTTGTAGTCTCCGTCGAGCGTGAAACCCGTGACTTGGTCGTGCACTGAGTAGCCATTCAATCCGTCGTAGTGCGTGGACCAGTATTTGTTGTTGTTCAGAAAGCCCGAGTTCATCAGGGCCGTATACGAGCAGTAACCCGCTTTGGTGGCGCTCGCGGTGCCGCTCGGGCACGCCGTGAGGCCGAGCTGGCTCGGCGGGACCATCACGTTGAGGTTTGGCAGGCTGTGCGGCAGGTCGGTCACCGTGATGTAGTCCTGGGCATATAACTGATTCGAGACCAAGCCCGCGGTCACGAACGTGTCGGTACCGCCCTCGGGCCGATTGGCCTCCGAGCGATAGGCATCGAAGCCGAGCGAGAACTTGTCCGTCGGCGCCCAACTGCCCTTCAAGCCATACATCGTGGTGACGACGTTGCGGTTGATGGTGTTGTTGACGATCTCCGGCGTGAAGTTGTTTGCTGTCACTCCGGTGACCACTCCGTTTTGGATCCGCGCGCTCGAATCGGACCACGTGCCGTTGCCGTTCTGATCGAAGCCGTAAGGGAAATAATACGATTGGTTGTAGCCGATCTGCGGATCTTGCAGCTTGGTCCACAGGCCGTCGGCGACCAGCTTCAAGGCGTCGTTGGGACGCCATTCGAGGCTTCCGGACAAGGCCTCGCGCTTCTTCTCGTCGAAGATCGAGCCGAAGGTGATACAGCAGGGAGCGGCTGCGATCGGCGTCCCCGCGGGCGGCGTCATGTTCGAATCCTCGAAGGGGAAGGCGTTCGCATCGTAGATGTCCTGGCTGTAGGCGTTCAGCGCATCGGTACGCGTGTGAGTGTCGGACAGCACGCCCGCGATCAGGAATCCCAGGCTATTGTCGAGCACAGTGTCCGAGGCGAACGTCGAGACCTTGTAGCCATGCAGCGAGCTCATTTGATTGTAATTGCCCTCGGCATGCGCGCCGCCATGGAAGCCCATGTTATCGAACGGACTCGCGGTGCGCAGGTTCACCGTGCCGCCGATGCTGCCTTCGAGCGCCGAGGCTTCCGAAGTCTTGAGGACGTCGGCGCCCGAGATCACTTCCGAGGGCAGCACGTCGAACGCAAGATCGCGCGCATCGTCGTCAGTGGCCAGAATCCGGTTATTCAGCGTGACGATGTTGTATTGCGGCCCAAATCCGCGCACCGACACTTTCTGTCCCTCGCCGCCCGTGGTACGGCTGATGGTGATGCCGGGCAGATGCTCCAGCGAGTCGGCGACATCGGCATCCGGAAACCGGCCGAGCTCCTCCGAATTGATGGAATCCAGCACGACGGTGGCATTCCTTTTGATGTCGAGCGACTTCTCGAGGCTGGCTCGAAGTCCGGTGACCACGATTTCCTGCAGGGCGTCCTGTTCTTTCGCGCCCGCGGCCGGCGCCGTCGTTGCCGTGTCGGCGGCGGCGGACGCGGGCGCATCGAGCGCAGCGGCAATCGCGCCGGTCCCCGCCGCGAATGGCAGCCAAATCGCAATCAACGTAGGCTTGAGTCTCGGCACGCTCGTCTCCCTGTACCATTTACAGATGGTTTATTGCTGATCGCTAGACCAGAAACGAAAATAAATGAAAGTCACATCCCGATAATTACTTTCGTATTCTTGCATTTCATGTTATTAGTATTTCCGAACAAGTCAATAGGCGGATGCAACCGTCAATGAACAAAGAGCCATGACTCCAGGGAAAACTTCGCGTCGACAGTTCGTGCAGTTGGCCGGCGGCCTCGCCCTTGCCTTGCGCCACGGGTTGCTGCCGGCGCAGACGGCGGACGGCGCACCCCAAGCCGGAGTGGCCGCCAGCCTCGAGAATTCGGCGCTGCGCATCGAATGGGATGCGAACTTGCACGCGCGAGTGTTGCGAAGGACGGGCGAGCAGTGGGTACCGATGACCGCCTGGGGACCCAGCGAGTATCTCGCAGCCGCGGATGGCCCGCGTAGCGACGCCCGGCACATCACCGACTTCGCGATCTCGCATCAGGCGTCGAGCGCGCTCGACGATGTCAACGGCCCCGGGACGCGGCTCACGTTGTCGGGCACCTCCGCCGAGGGGATCGAGAAGACTCTGGAGGTCACCACGTATCGACGCCATCCGGGCCTCGCGCTGGTTCGCGCTTCGTATCGCAATACGGGCACCGGAGTTTTCCGCTTCAACACCTGGACCAATGGCGATGTCAGCGTGCTTGCCGCCGGCACGGGTACACCCGAGTTCTGGTGCTATTCAGGCGCATCGTATGAGGATCGCCGCGACTGGGTGCGGCCGGTCGAACCCGGATTCGCGCAGGATAACTTTCTCGGCATGGAGGCTTCCGACTATGGCGGCGGCACTCCCATCGTCGATGTCTGGCGCCGCGACGGCGGTCTCGCGGTGGGTCACGTGGAGACCACGCCGAGGCGCGTCTCGCTGCCCGTGCACGGGCAACGCGGTGCCGTCCGCGTCGCCGTGTGCGGCCGCGGGAAACACAAGCTCGGGCCCGGCGAGCGATTCGACACGCCGCAGACCTTCGTGGCGATCCATGACGGCGACTACTTCGCCGCGTTGACCAGCTATCGGCAGCTCATGTCCGAACGCGGCATCACACCGGCGGTCCCTCCGGCGGCGTCCTACGAACCGATCTGGTGTGCCTGGGGCTACGAACGCGACTGCACCACGGCATTGATCGTGGGAACACTGCCCAAGGTGAGGGAGTTGGGGCTGGCGTGGGCGGTGATCGACGACGGCTGGCAGGCGATGATCGGCGATTGGAATCCGAATCGCATCAAGTATCCAAACGGCGAAGCGGACGTGCGCGGACTCGTCGCGGACATTCGCGCCGGCGGCTTGAAGCCGCGGCTCTGGTACTCCCCGCTGTCGGCCGCACCGGGATCGGACTTGCTGCACGATCACGCCGACATGCTGCTGCTCGACAAGGAGGGTGCCGTGCAGAAGATCTCCTGGTGGAACAGCTTCTACCTCTGTCCGGCGTACCAGAAGACGGTGCAGCACACGCAAGGTTTGATCAAGAAGTTCATCGGCAAATGGGACTTTGCCGGACTCAAGATCGACGGCCAGCACTTGAACAACGTCCCACTCTGCTTCAACCCCGCGCACAACCACGCCCGTCCCGAAGAATCCGTGGAGGGCTTGCAAACCTTCTTCAGCGCGATTTATCAAACTGCGACCGCCATCGATCCGGACGTGGTCCTCGAGTTGTGCCCTTGCGGCACCGCGTACTCGGCTTTCAATTTCCCGTACATGAATCATGCGCCGGCTTCCGATCCTGAATCCTCCTGGCAGGTGCGCCACAAGGGCAAGACGCTGAAGGCCTTGATGGGGCCGAGCGCCGCTTATGCCGGCGATCACGTCGAGCTCAGCGACCACCACGACGACTTTGCCTCCACGGTGGGCGTCGGGGCCGTCGTATCGACGAAATTCACCTGGCCCGTGGATCCGAAACCGAAGGATTCGTTTCTGCTCACCCCGGAGAAGGAACGCGTATGGCGCCGCTGGATCGCGCTCTACAAGGAAAGGATGCTGCCGCTCGGGCTCTACCGCGGCGAACTGTACGACATCGGCTTCGACAAACCCGAAACACATGTGATCGAAAAGTCCGGCCGGTTTTATTATGCGTTTTATGCCCGTGATTTCTCGGGATCAGTGCCGCTGCGCGGCCTCGCGCCCGGCCGCTATCGGCTGCGCGACTACGTCAACGATCGAACCTACGGCGAAGTGTCGGCCGCGAACGCGAACCTGACCATCGCATTCCACGGCTCTTTGCTGATCGAGGCGATTCCCGTTTGATGTTCAATGCCGCCGAATCGGGTCTGTTGATCGAGGAGCGCCGCCGGCGCATCTGCGAGTTGTTGCGCGCCGAGGGGCGCGTGATGGTCGAGGCCCTGGCGACGCGGTTCGGCACCTCGCAGGTCACGATCCGCGCCGACCTCTCCGCGCTCGAGTCGGCCGGTGCGCTCACCCGCACTCACGGCGGCGCGATCTGCGTCGAGGAGCCGGACGCGGACGAGCCGCTCGGCGTGAAGCAGCTGCAGCATCATGCGGAGAAGGTGCGCATCGCGCACGAAGCCATCTCCCTCATCCGCGATGGCGAGACCATCATTCTGGATTCCGGCACGACCACCGCGGAAATCGCGCGGGTGCTGCGCAAGACAGATCTCAAATCCATCAACGTCATTACCAACGCGCTGAATGTGGCGGCGCTGCTCATGGACGTGCCGGCGGTGCGCCTGATCGTGCCGGGCGGCATACTGCGCCGCGAATCGAATTCCTTGTCCGGTCCGATGGCCGAAGCAGCGCTCGCCAACCTACAAGCCGATCGACTGTATCTCGGCGCCGACGGCCTGGACGCGGACATCGGGGTCATGACTCCGCATCTGCAGGAGGCCGAACTGAACGCCAAGATGATCCGGATCTCGCAACAGGTGGTGGTGGTCGCCGATTCGTCCAAGCTCATCCGCCGCAATGTCTCGCTCATCGCCAAGATCGAGCAGATTCACATGCTCATCACCGACCGGGCCGCGCCCGCGGCGGCTGTCGAGGCGCTGCGACAGCGCGGCGTCGCGGTCAGACTGGTGTGAAGAACGTCCGCACCGGGACCCGCGCCTTGCTCGCGCTGCTCGCGCTGTGCGGCCCATGGACGATCGACAGCGGCAGCGCCGGCGAGGCGTATTACTCGAGCGACGACTTTGCCGGCGTCGAGAAAATCGATGCGCACGTTCACCTGCATGGCCGCGCCGACCGATTCATGGCGCAGGCCATCCAGGATCACATGCGTATCCTGACCATCAACGTCGATTATCCCGACTTTCCGCCGCTCTCCGATCAACAGCGCGATGCCGTGTCGATCAAACTGCGCTATCCCGGACAGGCCGCGTTCGCCGGCGCCTTCTCGGTCCAGAATTTCCAATCCCCCGGCTGGACCGAGGCGGCCCTGACACAAGTCGGCAGTGCGCTCGCGCAAGGCGCGGTGGGCATCAAGATCTGGAAGAACATCGGGATGAGCCTCAGGGACCCGGATGGCCGTTACGTGATGCTCGATGACCCACGTCTCGAGCCGATCTTTGCAAAGCTCGAACGCGACCACGTTGTGCTGCTGGGACACCAGGCGGAGCCTCTGAACTGTTGGCTGCCCTTCGAGCAGATGACGGTCAGCTCGGATCGGGACTATTTTCGCGAGCATCCACAGTACTACATGTACCGACATCCGGAGATGCCCTCGCACGATATCATCCTCGCCGCCCGCGATCGCATGCTGAAGGCACATCCGGCGCTGCGTTTCGATGCCGTTCATCTGGCGTCCCTGGAATGGGACGTTGCGAAAGTGGCGGATTTCCTCGAGCGCTTTCCCAATGCGAATGTCGACTTGGCGGCGCGTCTGGTGCATCTGGAACATCAGGCGGTGGCCAACCCCGGTAAGGTGCGGCATTTCCTGATCCGCTACCAGGACCGGGTTCTTTACGGCAGCGATGAGGCATACGGACCCGATGACGCCGATCCAAAAGCGGTCGCCGCGGTGCATGACGGTTGGGTGGCAGACTGGAGTTTCCTGGCCACGTCCGCCGTGCTGCACTCTCCTGACTTCGCGCAATCCTTCGTGGGAATGCATCTGCCTCGCGACGTGATCGATAAAATCTACCGGCGCAACAGCGAATCGATGTTCAAGGGAGCCTGGGCTGTGCCGCGTTGAGTGGAGCCGACCTGCGCGGGGCGCTGCGGCATGCTCTTGAGGCTGTTCCCCGATCGCGAATTGGGAAATAATAACGCTGACATGACGCTTCACTCGAGGGGAAAGCGTGGCTACATCAATCAGTCAGGCCGAGAATCTGCTGTTCATGACTTTGCTGCAGCTGATCATCATGGTCGGCGCGGCGCGCTTCATGCACACGGTATTTCGCCGCCTGGGTCAGCCGGGAGTCATCGGCGAGATAGTCGCCGGCCTGCTCCTGGGTCCTTCGTTGGCCGGGCACTTCTTCCCGCAGATTTCGCTCGCGGTGTTCGGTGCCCATGCCTCCGCGCCCATCACCATCATCAGCCAGATTGGTTTGATCCTGCTCATGTTTCAGATCGGCATGGATTTCGAATTCGGACATCTCGGCGAGCGGCGCAATCGAAACGCCGTCATCGCGGTGACGATATTCTCGGTGAGCATCCCGCTGTGCGTCGGCATAGCGCTTGGCCGGCTGTCGGCACCCATTCTGGCGCCCTCGATCGACTGGGTACGCTACAGCTTGTTCTTGGGTCTCGGCATGGCAATCACGGCGGTACCCATTCTGGGACGCATCCTGCGGCAATACGGCTTGACGCGCACCGAAGTGGGTGTCGTGGCCATTTCGGCCGCCGCCATCAACGATGTCATCGGCTGGCTGCTGCTGTCGGTGGTATCAGCCTATGCCGCCTCGGAATTCTCGGCCGCACATTTGTCGGTCCAGCTCGGCGGTTTGCTGGCCTTGGTATTTTTGCTGCGGTTCGTGCTGCGGCCGGTGGCTGGCGCTCTGCTCAAGCGCTATCCGGCGAAGCAGGGAGAGCTTGACCCCAATCTCATGGCAATCGTGGTGTGCGTGATTTTCGGCCTGGGGATCTGCACCTACAAGCTGGGCATCTTCGCCATCTTCGGAGGATTCGCCGGCGGGGTTCTGTTCCATCAGGACAAAGGCTTCGTCGAATCCTGGCGCAGCCAAGTGGGACGCTTCGTGTTGGTGTTCTTCCTGCCGGTGTTCTTCACCTACACCGGCCTCAGGACCAATGTGCTGGGTCTGACCAGCGCGAGCGATTGGGAGTGGCTCGCCATCCTGCTCGCGGCCGCGATCTTGAGCAAGATCCTGCCGGTTTACTGGGTCGGGCGCGCCTGCGGGTTCAACCGCAGCGAATCTTCTATCCTCGGCACCTTGATGAATACGCGCGCGCTCATGGAACTGATCGTGCTCAACATCGGCTTCGACTTGGGGCTGATCCCGCAGAAGGTCTTCACCATGCTGGTGATCATGGCGGTGGTCACGACGTTGATGACGGGGCCGCTGTTGAAGCGGCTGTTGGCTGCCTCCGGGCATGCGATCCCGATCGGGCTCGAAGCATAGGCGCGACCTCAATCCTACGAAAGTTCGGTTCGCACGATGCTCGCACCCTCGACCATGGCCTTCATTTTGCCAAACGCCACCTCTCGCGGCAGATACTTCATGCCGCAATCGGTGCAGACGATGATGTTGCGGGGAGGCACGAATGGCAGCGCCCGGCGAATCCGCGATGCCACCAACTCCGGGGTTTCGACTTGCATATCGGACAAATCGATCACGCCGAGCATGATCGACTTTCCCGCGAGCGATGCCAACACTGCACAATCGAGATTGGACTGCGCGGTCTCGACGGATATTTGATGGCAGGAGCAGGCTCCGAGCTCGGGTAAGAACGAATAGCCGCTGGGCCGCGAATGAATGATGGCCGCGTAGCCGAAGCAAATGTGAACCGCCGTCACGCCGTTGATGCCGTCGAGCGCCCGGTTCAGTGCCCGCTGACCCCAGGCACGGGCTTCCTCCGGGCGTGCCTGCATGTAGGGTTCGTCGATTTGCACGACGTCCGCGCCCGCGGCGAACAAATCGCGGATCTCCTCATTCAAGGCGGTCGCATAATCCATGGCGGCCGCTTCGCGGTTGCCGTCGTAGTAGTCGATCTGCGCCTGTTGCGCCATGGTGAAGGGACCCGGTATCGAGATCTTGATCGGTCGGTCGGTGTGACGCCGTAAAAACTTGACGTCCTCCACCTCCACGGGATGTTTGCGCCGGATGGTGCCGACCACCCGCGGCACGGGATTCGGATGACCGCTGCGATCGAGCGCCGTGCCGGGATTGTCGATGTCCACCCCTTCGAGCGCGGTGGCGAATCGATTCGAATAACTCTCGCGCCGCATTTCGCCATCCGTAATGATGTCGATCCCCGCATCCTCCTGGGCCTTGATGGCCATGATCGTCGCATCGTCCTGCGCTTCCTGGAGGAACTCCGGCGCGATGCGCCACAGCTCCCGGGCGCGCACGCGGGGCGGGAATCGCGCCGCCAGCTTGGAACGGTCGATCAGCCATTCCGGTTGCGGATAGCTGCCGACGATGGTGGTGGGCAAAAGCTTCATGATGCGGCCCTCGCGCCGTTCACGAAGCGCGTGGTGATGGTGGCGACGTGCTCCCCCTGGAAGCGGCACATTTCGAGCTCCAGATTCGTCGGCATACGCAGCTCCTTGTCGACGCCGGTGACGCAACTCGCGCCGTAAGGCGTGCCGCCGGTGACTTCGCGAAGCGTGGTCAGGTCCTTGAAGGTATAAGGCAACCCCACCACGATCATGCCGTGGTGGAGCAACGTCGTATGAAACGAGGTCAACGTGGTTTCCTGACCTCCGTGCTGACTCGCAGTGCTGCAGAACGCGCTGCCAATCTTTCCCACCAGCGCGTTGCGCGCCCATAGCGAACCGGTCTGATCCAAGAAATTTCTCATCTGCGCCGCCATGTTGCCGAAGCGTGTCGGCGTGCCGAAAATGATCGCGTCATAGTGTTCGAGTTCGTCCGGCTGCGCGATGGGCGCACTCTGGTCGAGGCGGAAACCGCACGCCTTGGCGACTTCCGGCGGGGTGAGTTCGGGCACGCGCTTGACTGTGGCCGCGGCGCCCGCCACGCGAGCAACCCCTTCGGCTTGAGCTTGCGCCATGAGCTCCACGTGACCATAGCTGCTGTAATAAAGAACCAGTATTTGGCTCATCGGAGGACCTCAGTGACTAGTAGGAGGGAAGGCATGTCGTTGCAGAAACCGTTTGAGCGCGGCGTTGTAGGCGCGGGGATTGTCGAGATTGCACATGTGAGCCGCGTCGGGTATTTCGACGCACTCGACATGCTCGAGCTGCGAAGCGATTTGCCTGGCGAACCGTTTGCGGCTGTCGAGATCGAACTCGCCGTTCATGACCAGAACGGGCCGAGCCACCGATTCGAAGCTGTGCGCCCCGGCCGCCGCATCCGCGTGCACGGGAATGTCGGTGAGGTCGCGGCCGGGATAACGGGCAAGCATGCGCGCCAGCAGCACATGGGCGCCCGGATCGGCGGTCCTCAGCCGCGCCAGCGCGTGCTCGCTCCACTCGCGGCGAAACGCGGCAAGACCTTCAGTCTGAGCCAGTTCGCGATAGTACTGGTAGGGAATGTCGTGCGAGCTGTCCGCTTCCTCGGTTCCGAAGTGCGGCGGCCCGTCCAGTACGACGCACGCAGTCATGCGGGGCTCCGCTTTGGCAAACTGCAAGACGACCCGGGCGCCCTGCGACATTCCCACGAGGGCGGCGCGATCGAGCCGCAGATGCCGGCACAGTGCCGCCAAGTCTGCGCAGTCCGCGGCGATCGACGGCAAGCCCGACGACAATCCGAATCCGCGGCGATCGAGACGAACCATGCGAAATTCCCCGGCGAGCGCCGCAACTTGCAGGTGCCACTGTTCCAGATCGAGTGTCCAACCATGAACCAGGATCACGGCGCACCCTCGTCCCTCGTCGCGATAGTGCAGACGTGCGCCGCGAGTCTCGAGATACAAGTCCAATGGCGGTGCCAGCATAGCAATGGATTCTGATGAATTTCGCATAGCGAAATTTATTTCGTATTCAGGCTACGTGCATGCGGGCGCCCGCGTCAAGCCTCGGCAGCCCCTGGCGATCAGGGATTGGCGCTGAGCGACAGGCCGGGCACGCTCGCGAGTACCGCCGATATCTCGCGGCTCACCTGCTGCAGCATCGCAAAGCGCTCGCGCACCAGTTTCGCCTTGCTGATCCGCCGCGAATGGCTGGAGGAATTCAGTGCGGCCACCACCCGAGCGGATTGATCGAACACCGGAACCGCGAGGGCGACCACACCATACGCCAGTTCATCCTCGACAGCCGAGTAGCCCGATCCGCGGCACTCCTCGATGACCCGCCGCAATTTGACGGGATCCGTGACGGTGCGATCGGTTAGCGCTTCGAGCGTTACGTTGCCGAAGTAGTGTTGCAGGTGCTCCGCGGTCAAGCCCGCGAGCAGTACGCGCCCGGTGGACGTGGCATGCGCGGGGAAGCGGCTGCCGACATGCGCCTCCAAGCGCAAGATGGTGCGAATCGAGGCGCGTGCGACGTACACGGTTTCCGTGCCGTCGAGGACACAGAGAGCGGCCGAATCACCGGTGATGCGCGCCAGTTCTTCCAAATGCGTCTTGGTGAGTAGCTCGATGTTCATGGACTCGAGATAGGCCGCCCCCAACTCGAGCACCTTCGGGCGCAGCACGAATTGGCGGCCGCTGCGGGTGACATAGCCGAGTTCCTCGAGGGTCAGGAGGCAGCGTCGGGCGGTGGCGGCCGGCATCTGCGTGGCGGCGGCGATGTCGCTCAAACTCAAAGTGGGCCGGTCGCGCGCAAAGGCACGGATGACGCTCAGCCCCTTGGCAAGGCCACCCATCGCCTCGCGCCGCCGCTGCATCGGTTTACTTCGAGCCATGGGCCCAGTGTATTTCGATATGCGAAAACTCGGAACGGATTTCTTGCCGAACTTGACGGACCGCAACTTCCAGTTCAGCATAATTCGTTATACGAAGCGTTTTTCGCTATGCGAAACACAAAATTGACAAGGATACGGGGACACCGGTGAAAATCGGCTCACAAGCTCATCACAGCTCGGCTATTTCGGCTTCGAACGAAGCTACCATCTTGGTTCGCGGCCGCGACCTGGCGCGCGAGTTGATCGGGCGGATCAGTTTCACCGAGCATTTTTGGCTGCTGCTCGCCGGTGCGATGCCGACGCCGGCGCAGCGCCGCGTCCTGGATGCGACGCTGGTGGCGATTGCGGAGCATGGCCTCGTGCCGAGCGTTCAGGTCAGCCGGATGACCTTGGCGGCAGCGCCAGAAGCGCTGCAAGGCGCCGTCGCCGCCGGGATTCTCGGCTGCGGTTCGGTGGTGCTGGGTTCATCCGAGGCGGCCGGCCAGTTCTTTGCCGCCATTGCGGCGCAGATCGCCGGCGGCGCCGCGCCGAAGGATGCCGCGCAAGCGGTAGTTCTCGACTATCGCGCCGCCCGTCGGCCGATCCCGGGATATGGCCATCCACTGCATAAAGGTGCCGATCCACGCGCCAGTCGCTTGTTCGAGGTCGCGGCCGAGGTCGGAGCGGCGGGAGTGCACACCGACATCGCGCAGCGAGTCGAGCGACTGTTGCCGGAGCTCATCGGCAAGCCGCTCATGCTGAACGTATCGGGCGCGATTCCAGCGGTCTT
>Ga0210400_10003221_pt1 | contig 14564 bp, 11 predicted proteins | sample IncBWH26MmetaG_FD_155456 | JGI IMG/M metagenome (GOLD analysis project Ga0210400, IMG submission 155456) | Forest soil microbial communities from Barre Woods Harvard Forest LTER site, Petersham, Massachusetts, United States - Inc-BW-H-26-M | ecosystem: Environmental > Terrestrial > Soil >...
GGCAATAACGAGCGCGTAGCCGAAATTCGCTATGGCCGCATTCCGCAGGCCGAGCAGGAACTCGCCAAGCTCAGCCAGCAAATGGCGAGCCAGGGCGGCAAGCGCATGCTCAAGGAAGAAGTCGACGAAGAAGACGTCGCGCGCATCGTCTCCAAGTGGACCGGAATTCCCGTCTCGAAAATGCTCGAAGGCGAAGTCAAGAAGCTGGTGACAATGGAAGATCGCCTGCGCCAGCGCGTCATCGGCCAGGATCCAGCTCTCGAGCGAGTCGCCAACGCCATCCGCCGTTCGCGCGCGGGCCTCAGCGATCCCAAGCGCCCCATCGGCTCCTTCATTTTCCTCGGCCCCACAGGCGTCGGCAAAACCGAACTCGCTCGCGCCCTCGCCGAATTTCTTTTCGACGACGAGCACGCCCTGCTCCGCATCGACATGTCCGAGTACATGGAGAAGCACTCAGTCGCCCGCCTGATCGGCGCGCCGCCTGGCTACGTCGGCTACGAAGAAGGCGGACAGCTCACCGAACAAGTCCGCCGCCGTCCCTACGCGGTGGTGCTCTTCGACGAAATCGAAAAAGCGCATCCCGACGTCTTCAACATCCTGCTGCAGATCATGGACGACGGCCGATTGACCGACGGCAAAGGCCGCGTCGTTGACTTCAAGAACACGATCCTGATCATGACCTCGAACATCGGCTCGCAATTCCTGCAAGCTGAGAGCCCCCGCAGCGAGCAACAGTTCGAAGAAGCCTCGAAGCAGGTCTTGGCTGCTTTGCACGCCCAGTTCAAGCCTGAATTCCTGAACCGCGTCGACGACATCATCGTCTTCCGCCCGCTCGGCAGGGAACAGCTGGTGCGCATCGTCGACCTACGCCTGGAAGACGTTCGCCGCCTGCTCGCCGACCGCAAGATTTCACTCGAGCTGACGGACGCAGCCAAAGAACTTCTCTTCACCCAAGGCTACGACCCGAACTTCGGCGCGCGCCCGCTGAAGCGCTCAATTCAAAAGCTGGTACAGGATCCGCTGGCGCTCAAAATCCTCGACGGCGAAGTCTTGCACGGCGACCACATCATCGTCGACGCCGATAAAACGTCAGGCAAAATGACGTTTGAGGTAAGCCAGCGAGTTGGCGAGAAAGAACCAGCCAAAACAAAAAGATAAAAAACGAAGCGCGAAGAGGCCACGGATCTGACGGATTGTCACGGATAAAGCAAACACCAGAATTCGATCCGTGTGCATCCGCGCAAATCCGTGGCTAAGTGTTTTGCCGTTTCCCGAACGCGTCAAGCGCCGCGGGGGCCTGTGCAAGATACCATGCTGCCGCAACCCGCAGCGCAATCTGCAATCCATACCACAGCACTGGAACGCCTAACTCGGCCGTGGAAATCGCAGGTACCAGCGCCGCGACTCCGATCGTAATCACCAGCATCGCAGCCCAACGAGCCCAATTGTGAATGCGAAACAATCCCCAGGCGATCAGCGCGTAACCGCCGCCAATGAGCAACGCCATGTAGGGTCCGGCAAGTTCCAGTCCATACATCAACGGTGAAGCGCTCATCAGCGAGACCGCTTCAGGCGCAATTAGTTTCACCGCGCCAAATGTCCAAAGAAAGATTCCGGCCAGCAAGAAGAGAATCGAAATGGCGGTAACACCTGCAGGCCGCTGCATGGAAAACATCTTAACCAGGGTTTTTGCAGAATTGCGTGAAATTAGCTTCCAATCCAAGGGTTGTCCGAACGGGATCGCCATTCCCCGTTTCTTAGATCCGTGAAAATCCGTGCAAATCCGTGGCCAATGAAGTGTTCGATGAACCGCCTGTGGCACACTGAACCTATGCATCAACTCACCCTTGGCGAATTCGAACTCAGCATTTTTTCCGACGGCACGTACCCGCTGGACGGCGGCGCGTTTTTCGGCGTGATTCCTAAAGTCATGTGGTCGCGCAAGCTTGAGGCCGACGAGAAAAATTGCGTAACCTCGGGACTCAACTCACTGCTCATCCGCACCGGCAAGCAGACCGTGTTGGTTGAGACCGGGATGGGCAACAAGCTTTCGCCGCGCATGGCCAAGTTTTACGGGCAACCGGCGCAGTTGCTCGACAATCTTGCAGCCGGAGGCGTTGCGCCGGAGGACGTCGATATCGTCATCAACTCGCATCTGCATTTTGATCATTGCGGATGGAACACGGTTCGCGACCAGAATGGAAAATTCGGGGCGACGTTTCCACGCGCGAAATACTACGCGCCGGAAGGCGAGTGGCAGTATGCGCGCCATCCCAGCGAACGCGACGGCATCAGCTTCATCTCAGAGAATTACGACCCCCTGGTCGCGAGCGGGCAGATGACGCTGGTCAAGGGCGGCGAAGAAATTGTCCCCGGCATTTCGGTGGAAACTTTTCCCGGGCACACGGCGCATATGTTGGCTGTGATCATCCGGGGAAATCTTGCCAGCGGCACGGGAAGGGGCGCGACTTCAGGCGTGCCGTCAGGCGCACACGCCGATCGGGCTTCAGCCCCTGAGGGAACCACCGCCTGCTACATCTCCGATCTGATTCCGACGGCGGCGCACATTGACCTCGCTTGGGGCATGGGCTTCGATCTTTATCCGTTACAAACGATCGAGAGCAAGAGGCGGTACTACGCGCAGGCCATGCCGGAGAAGTGGCTGACGGTTTTCACCCACGATGCGAACACGCCGTGGGCTTATGTGGAAAAAGACGAACTGGGAAAAATGGTTGCACGAAAAGTGTAGGCGCCACGAGGCGCACGCTTCCCCTAAACCCAATCGGGTTAGCCCGAACCCGATTCCCGGCAACACTCGCTCGCTCAGCCGCATCTGGATTCTGTCACCCTTGGTTTTGTGACAAAGGCGCGAGTGCGCCTGCTTCTGAAACTAACTTCGTAGGGGCTTAACATGAAACGATTCGCAACACTGGGAACGATTTGCGCGGCTGTGCTTTTTGCGGGAATGATTCCCGCGTTTGCCCAGGACGAGCATCGAGACGATAAAAATGCTCGACAGGAAGAGAAGCATGATCAGGAAAAGCACGAGGAACACCGGCGCATAGCAGACGAACATTTCCGCGCGCATTTTGGCCGGGACCACCACTTCGCGGTCCGTCATGTCGAGGTCGTGGAAGGGCGGCCGCGATTTGCTTACGGCGGCTACAATTTTGAAATTGCGCAGCCTTGGCCCGCGGGATGGGCTTACACAGACGATTCCTATATCGACTTTGTCGATGGCGGATATTTTCTGTTTAATCTGAAGCATCCTGGAGTTCGAGTCGCGGTCACTGTGCTTCCCTAGGAACTGGGTGGAGACTGAGGTGTGGCGCGGGCTGCGAGCAGCAGCTCGCGTCATTTTGACTGCACCGAACATCATTGGCTAAACCTGGCTCAAACCTCACGGGCGAGGGCGCCCGCGGCACACAACCTCGCTTCAAAGAAATCTTCTACTCTGGTCAGAATTTCTGGCGCACTTTTCGACTCGTAGATTTCTTTACGCAATCCTGCGCCCCCGGGAACGCCGTGGGTGAACCAACTGGCGAACTGCTTCATTTTGCCGACGGCGTCGGGGAGTTCTTCCTCGATCAGCATCTGGAAGTAGGTGCGGATCATCTGATAGCGGTCGGCTTCGGTGGGCTCTTCATAGAGCTTTCCTCCGAATCTAGTTCTCGACGCGGGCTCGAACGGGAAGGGCACGGCATTAGCCCCTGAGGGCGCATCCCCGTACCTAGGGAAGTGGCCCCCAGCGGCTAAAGCAACTTCCAAAGGATCCGCATTTACGGCACGACTGAAGTCGTGCCCTTCCCGGTTCGTACTCTCTGCTGCATTTCTCTTAGCCGCGCAATACTGCTGGATCTGCCGGAAGATCCATGGGTTCGACGGCGCCGTGCGGCCGATCATGACTGCGTCGCAGCCGGTTTGGGTAACCATAGCGCAGGCGTCTTCGGGACTGCGGATATCACCGTTGCCGATCACTGGAATCTTCACCGCATCTTTGATGGCGGCGATCCACTCCCAGCGCGCGTTGCCGCTGTAGCCCATTTCGCGGGTGCGGGCGTGCAGCGCGACGGCGGCCAGGCCGCAACTCTCCGCCATGCGGGCGAGTTCGACGCACACGATTTCTTCGTCGCTCCATCCGGCGCGGAATTTTACGGTGAAGGGAATTTTCACGGCTGCTCGCACGGCTTCAAAAATCTTCCCGATGGCCGGGAGATCGCGCAGCAGGCCGGAGCCTCCGTTGCACTTCACCACTTTTTTCGCGGGGCAGCCCAGATTCAAATCGACCAGATCGAAGCCCAGACCTTCGACCATGCGGGCGGCCTCGGCCATGACGCGCGGATCGCTGCCAAAAAGCTGCGCCGAAATCGGGTGCTCGTCTTCGTAAAAATGAAGATAGCGCTTGGCCTTCTGGTCCTTCATGCGGAGCACGCCGTCGGCGGAGGTGAACTCGGTCATGATGAGTCCGCATCCGCCAAGGTTGCGGATGAAGCGGCGAAAGACTGTGTCGGTGACTCCGGCCATGGGAGCGAGAACGGTCGCCGGTGAGATAGTGATCGTCCCGATGGTAAGGCTTGCCGGGACTGGCTGCAGTGGCGCTGCCTGGCGGACAGAGCCTGCCCTGAGCTTGTCGAAGGGAGCGTCCGCCCCACCTTTCCGCGAGTTGTCCCAGAACTTCTTCACTGCTTTATTCTACCTGCGGTCGCAAAACGAAGCCCCCGCCGGAGCGAGGGCTCGATTTCTGATTTATGCGTCTGAATCCGTGAAGATCCGTGGCGAAAAAATTACTTCTTCGCCGGTTCGGCCTTAGCGTACTTCCGCCGGAATCGCTCGACGCGGCCGGCGGTGTCCATGAGCTTCTGCTTGCCGGTGAAAAAGGGATGGCAGGCTGCGCAGATTTCGACCCCGATATCGCCCTTATGGGTCGACCGGGTTACAAATGCGTTGCCGCACGCGCAATGCACGCGCACTTCGTTGTAAGCGGGATGAATTGCTGCTTTCATATCAGGTTCCTATTCCTAATCTAACCATTAGATTCTACCGGATATCCACAGGATTCGGCAATCCAGGCGCGGGTACGGGTGATCTGCGCCGTCCGCGCCCAACCATGCCGAGTGGAATTTCCAGCGGACCGGGTGGCCCCGTGGCCCCTGTTAAAACCTAAATAGGTAGGACACCTTCACGAAGAACTGGCGGCTGTCGTTGATGTAGCCTTTCGCGGTGTTGGTGACGGAGCCGGGCAAAGTTGAAGTCGCCGGAACTAGGTTCAGGTTTTGTAAGTCGCTGTTGTAGCCGACGTAGATCGCTGTCCCCGGATGCACCAGGTAGGTAACCAGGAAGTCGGCGTTAAACTCCTTCTGCGTCGGCAGGTAAGTGTAGGGCGATCCAATGCCGGGAGTCGCGGCCAGAAGCCCGTTGTATTGCAGGATCACACGCGCCGAAAGTTGCGGCGTGAACTGCCAGTTCCATTTACTGCGCAGGATGTGATCGTTGAAAATTCCGCGTCCGGCGCCGGGAAATAGCGACTGCTCGAACAGGTAGGCGCTGTTCGTAGCGCGCAGGCGATCGAAGAGGTAGGTGTTCTCGATCTTCAACGGCTTCACCGGACGAAAGATCAGGGACGCGGTCGCCGTGTCTTGCCGCGCTCCGAAGGGCTGGCTGTACGGCGTGGGAGCGGCCGGGGGCACGTCAGGAACTGCGACGAAATTCACGCCGTCTCCCCAGTAATAGTTCGCGCCGAGCGTGAGTTTCTTGAAGTATCCGGTCTGGATATTGGCGCCGCTGGTGTGCTGGTGATAGTCCTGATTGCCGGCGTTCGGGCCCGAACAATACAGCAGGAATCCCAGGGGACAGAAATCCTGCGGCCGCAGGCGCTCGCGCGTTTCTTCGTAGGGCGTCACGTAGATGAACGTCTGGCCGCGGCCTTGAACCAGAAAGTAGGGAGCGTAGTCGGTGTCGAGGCGCAGGCCGGTGTGGTCGAAATCGTAGCGCACGTTAAGCGACGGACCCCAACTTAGAATCCAGCCTTTCTTGGGACGAAAGCGATAGCGAAGCTCCTGCTTGCTCTCGCGAATGTCGACGCGATTGATGAATCCAGGAACGGTCACGAACCCCGGAGTGATGTCGTTGTAAGTTCCTTCGTACGCGAAGTGCAGCCCCTCGCGCTGCAATTTCAACGTCTCGGCTGGGCCGGCGTAGTAGTTGCCGTTGCCGTGGTTGCCGGAGCTGAAGGGATAGAGGTTGGCTTCGCAGTTCAGATTCAGGTTGCTGGAGCTGGCGACGGCCTGGCCCTCGAGCGTCCAGGTCGATCCCAGTTTCAGGTGAGTATCGACGCCGCCGATGCGATTGAACTCGCCGGTCGTGGGACATTCCCAGTCGGTATAGATGGCGCCGACACTGGACTGGCGGAAGATATCGCGGCTGATGCGCGCGATGGTGAAGTACGAACGCATGCCGGAAAACTGGCTCTGGTCGAGGACGGCGAGGCCGGGGCTGCGATCGTCGGTCGCCAGCAGGCCGACGGAATAAGGCCCATCTTTCCCGGTGAGGCGGATTCCCGCCGAAGGGTCGGCGATGCTGCGCGTGAACATCAGGTCCATGGGAGTGCGGAAAAAATCTTCGCTCTCCAGAAAGAACGGCCGCTTCTCCGGAAAATAAACGGCGTAGCGCTGGTTGACCGTGATCAGCGGGTCCTCGGACTCGACCTGGCTGAAGTCCGGGTTCGCGGTCAGGTCGACGACGAAGTGATCGTGGATGACGAACTTCGCGTCCATCCCCGGCTGCCCCTGCACGTCGGCGTGCTGAAAATAAGGATTAGTGGGATCGCGCGTATCGAGCGCGCGAAAGCCACGCAGCAAGCCGTAGGGAATCAGCTCGATGCTGTGGCCGGGCGAAATTCCTTCGAGGCCATATAACGTTGCCGCCTGGCCGAGACGGCCCTGGATTCTTCGCGAAATGTTGGGCCAGAATGAATCTTCATTCTTGCGATGGATGCCGCGATACAGAATGATGCCCCAGACCTGCTGCTGGGTGGAGGGAAAGCGCAGGCTCTTGAACGGAATCGCCAGCCAGACCACGAAGCCTTGAGCGGTGACTTTGCCGCGGGAGGACCACACTGTGTCGAATGAGGTATCGAAATTTCCATTGACTTCGTTGCGCGAAGCTTCGGACCAGATGGCGTCCCATTGCACGCCGAGGGGTGTGGTTTGAAAGGCGTAGGCGCGGCGGCGGTCGTGGAAAGTGTCGAGCATGACCTCGACCTGGTCGTCGTCGTAGATATCTTCGCGGCGCGACATGCGGGCGCGCACTTTTCGGGGGTCGTCGAAGCAGACGAATACTACGTAGAGATTTTTCTGGTCGTAGCCGAGGTAGGCGTCTGTGGGCTCGGAAACATGCTCTCCGTCGTGCGGGGCGCGCTGCGTGAAGCCGTTGACCTTGGCCATTTGCAGAGCAATTTCGCCCTGCGGGTGCATGGTTAGGAAATCTTCCAGCGCGGGCGGACGCGGCAGCCGTGGGATCGTCAGGGCGGGAGGCGCCAGCCCGGGTTTCGGCGTGGGCTGCGCCTCTGGATTCTTAATCGTTGGTTCCGGCACTTGCGGCAGGGGCGGAACCTTCGCCGACGGCTTCGGCTCTTGCCCAGAGTTTGCAGGATGTGTCGGCCCAGGATCTTGCGGGCTGGAGAAGGATTGGGTTGTCTCGCCGGCTTGGGTTGACTGCGGCCAGGAAGGGACAGCATGCAATTCTGTTGCAGACAGGGCAAGGGTCGCAATGACCGCCAGCTTCGCTCGAACATAGGCCCGTCGATGCAGAACTCGAAACAGACGCAAGGCTCCCCGCTCCTCCCCCGCCCCCTACGGGGGAACTGAGCAAGATACACTACGGGCGCGCAAACAAGACAGCAAAAAAATGTTTGCGAGGTTTGCCGAACAGGTTACCGCTGGTAAATCCAGCGGCTGAAGGCGGAGTTTCGAGCGGATTTGCGCGAAGGCTAGAACAGAGAAGCTTGCTTTCGCGTGGGCGCGATCTTGAAATATTCGTACGCCAACTGCGTGGCGACCCGGCCGCGCGGGGTGCGGTTCAGAAATCCGATCTGCATTAGAAACGGTTCGTAGATTTCTTCGATGGCGTCCGGCTCTTCGGCCAGGACGGCGGCCAGCGTGTTCACGCCTACTGGGCCGCCCTGATATTTCTCAATGATGGTGAGCAGCAGGCGGCGGTCCACCTCGTCGAATCCATATTGATCGACCTCGAGCATTTCGAGCGCCGCTTTCGCTGTGGGCTCGTCGATCTTACCCGCGCCGCGGACCTGGGCGTAGTCGCGCACCCGGCGCAACAGCCGGTTCGCGATTCTGGGCGTGCCGCGCGAACGGCTGGCAATTTCTCTCGCGCCCGCATCGTCGATGGTCACCCCAAGAATCTCCGCCGAGCGCTCGACAATCACCTGCAAATCCGCGGGCGTATAAAACTCAAGCCGCAGCATGATGCCGAAGCGCGACCGCAGCGGCGCAGAAATCAATCCCGCGCGCGTGGTGGCTCCGACGAAAGTGAAGGGCTTCACTTCCATCGTATGAGTGCGCGCCGACGGACCTTGCCCGATGATGATGTCGAGCTTGTAGTCTTCCAGCGCGGAATAGAGCAGTTCTTCGAGCACGGGTTGCAGCCGGTGAATCTCGTCGATGAACAGCACCTGCTTGTCCTGCAGGTTGGTGACGATCGCGGTCAGATCGCCTTTGATCTGCAGCAGCGGCGCGGCGGTCGGCTGAAAGTGCACCCCGAGTTCGTTGGCGATGATGTTGGCGAGTGTGGTCTTGCCAAGCCCGGGCGGACCATAGAGCAAAACGTGGTCCATGGCCTCGCCGCGCGAGCGCGCGGCTTCGATCGCCACAGCTAAATTCTCTTTGACCTTTTTTTGCCCGATGAACTCCGCCAGCCGCTGTGGTCGCAGCTTCAGCTCGAACGAGGAATCGTCCTCCACCGGCGCGGCCGAAACCAGGCGCTCGCGATTGGGGTCCAGCCGGTTGAGGTCAGGCCGAGGATCTTTCGCAGTAGCCACTGTTTCGGATGGTAGAACGAAATGCGAAGACGCGCAAATTGCTCCCGACTGCTGCCCTGCTGCCGGGTCGATCTTCTGCCTGTCCGCGATTCCCGCCCCGCAGACGAAATTATCGGCCACGAAGAGCACGGACTTCCGCACTAACGAACTCTTCCCTATTTCGGATACCACTCCAGCAGCCGCACCTCAATCCCAGTCCCTTCCAATCCTTTCTGAAATACCGTGAGGTCCGAGCCGCGGTAGTGATAGGGGATCACAATCTTCGGATGAAACGCCTTCACCGCGTCCGCAGCCTCGTCCGGCGGCATCGTATAGGGCAGATTCATGCACACGAACGCCACATCGATGTTCTTCAGCGCGCGCATCTCCGGGACGCCTTCGGTGTCACCGGAAAAATAGAAGCGCTTGCCACCGTAGGTGAGCACGTAGCCGTTACCCCGACCTTTGTCATGAAAAAGTTTCCCGGCGGCCGGCCCGCGCTTCAGGTTGTAAGCGGGCATCGCTTCGATGGTCCAGCCCTGCCAGGTTTTGGTTTCTCCGTTGGCGATGGGCTTGCCGGTGGTGACGGTTTGCACGACTGCCGGCGCCGCGAAAATTTCCGTGTCGGCCTTGCTCGCTTCTTTGATCAAGTCCGGATCCATGTGGTCGCCGTGAATGTCAGTGATCAGGATCAGGTCCGCCTTGGGGAGTCCCGTGAACTTCGCGGGCTTGGCAGGATCGAGGTAGATAGTTTTTCCTCCGGCCTCGATCAGCGTGCTGGCATGGTATACAGGAGTGATCTTGACCGGCCCGGCTGAAGTGGAGAAGGTCTGCGTTTGGGCCGAGGAGAATGGCGCCATCGCGAAAAGAAAAGGAAGCACAATCAGAATTGCTTTCATGGTTAACCTCATATATTTTCTATGTCATCCTGAGCGAAGCATGAGCGCCTGAAAGGCGTTCATGCGCAGTCGAAGGATCCCTGCCAGCAAATCACTCCTCAACCGCTGCAAGCTGTTCTCCCCGAGCAGAGGCTACTCTTCATCTTCCTTCACGTCCCCGCGCTCGGCCTTCGCCTTCTCGATAATCTTTTCCTGCAGCTGCCCCGGCACGACGTCATAGTGATGCATTTCCATGTTGAAACTGCCTCGGCCTTGCGTCATCGACGTCAGTTCCACTCCGTAAGTCAGCATCTCCGACATCGGCACTTCGGCTTTCACGACCGTGTTGCCGCCCTTGTTGTCCATGCCCTGGATGCGGCCGCGGCGGCTGTTCAAGTCGCCCATGATCGAGCCGGCGAAGTCGTCAGGCACCGTGATTTCGACCGCCATGACGGGCTCAAGAATTGTGGGCTTGGCCAGTTCGATCGCCTTGCGGAAAGCGATGCGGCCCGCCATCTGAAACGACATATCATTGGAATCCACATCGTGATAGGAACCGTCGTAGAGAATCACTTTGAAATCCACGACCGGAAACCCGGCGAGATATCCGCGCGCGGCCGCGTCTTTGATTCCCTTTTCGATGGCCGGAATGTAGTTCTTGGGAATCGCGCCGCCAAAAATATCGTTCACAAACTCAAACTGCCCGCCGCGCGCCAGCGGTTCCATCTTGATCTTGCAATCGCCGTACTGGCCGTGGCCGCCAGTCTGCTTCTTGTGCCGCCCCTGCACATCGGCCCGGCCGCGGATGGTCTCGCGATACGGCACCTTCGGCGCTTTCAGAATCACTTCAGTGTGATAGCGCTTCTTTAGCTTCGCCACTACAACTTCAATGTGCTGCTGCCCGGTACCCGCGATCAGAAATTCCTGCGTCTGCGGGTCACGGAAGAATCGCAGCATGGCATCCTCTTCCATCTGCTTGTGCAGGCCGGGCCCCAACTTGTCTTCATCGGCGCGGCTCTTGGGCTCGATGGCAAACGTGATCGCCGGCTCCGGCAGCTTGACCCGCGGATATTGAATGGGCGCGGACTTGTCGCCAAGCGTGTCGCCGGTGAGCGTGTCTTTTAATTTCGCGACTGCGCCGATGTCTCCGGCGTGCAGTTCCGGCACCGGGACCGCCGTCTTGCCCTGCATGCTCGAGATGTGCGCAAACTTCTCTACGCCCCCCCGGCTGTAGTTCAGGATGGTGGCGTCGTTCTTGAGCACGCCGGAAAAAACTTTGAAGTAAGAAATCCGTCCCGCGAACGCATCCGATACCGTCTTGAATACATACAACGAAACCGGCTCTGCGTCCGACTCATGCCGCTTGGGCGCGTCGCCATTTCCGCCGGCCTCGCCTTGCACCCACTCGTGCTCGGAGGGCGCGGGAGTGTAGTCAATGATGAAATCCATGACCCGGTCGGCACCGACGTTGCCCAGCCCGGAACTGAAGATCACCGGGAAAATCTTGTCTTCGCGGATCGCGTTGTGCAGCGCCGGGATCAGATCTTCCTCACCGAGCGTTCCCGCCTCGAAAAACTTCTCCATCAATTTATCGTCGCCCTCGGCCACTAGCTCGACCAGCATCTCGTGGGCTTCCTGCACCTGCGCCCGCATATTGGCGGGGATTTCGGTTTCTTTTCCTTTGCCGTTCCCGCCCAGTTCGTAGGTGTAGGCTTTCATGCGCACCAGATCGACCACGCCACTCAAACTTTTCTCGCTGCCGATGGGGAGCTCGATCGGAATCACGTCCCGGCCGAAGGCGTTGGTCAGCGACTCCAGCACGCGCTCAGCGTTGGCGCGATCGCGATCCATGCGGTTGACCACGATCAACCGCGGCGTCTTATATTCTTCGCAATAATTCCACACTCGCTGGGTAACCACTTCCACACCGGCCACGCCATCGACCACCACGATGGCGGCGTCGACCACGGGCAGCACCATCTTGGCCTCGTGGACGAACATGCTGAATCCGGGAGTGTCGAGAATGTTGATCTTGGTAGTGCCCGAGGATGTGCCCGAGGATCCGCCCGAAGCTGTCCCCCACTCGACCACCGCAGCGCCGGTCGCGATCGACATCTTGCGCGCGATTTCTTCTTCGTCGTGGTCAGTGGTGGCCGAGCCGTCGTCGACGCGCCCCAGGCGCTGCGTGGCGCCGGCCGTGTAAAGCATCGCGGATACGAGGGTGGTTTTGCCCGCGTGCCCGTGCCCCACCATCGCGACATTCCTGATATTTGCTCCCGAATAGACTTTCAAGTTGGGCTCCCTTCGGCAGGCGTGGGAAGGAAGCAGGAAACGTCCCATGAAGAAGATAAGGACAGGAACAGGCCAACCCAGCAACCCTGCCAAAACCCTAGGATGCTACCATGCGGGAAGCGAACGCCTCAACCGTACGAAGAAGTGGTCGCGACGACCGCCCACGTAGGGGCGGACGCTTTCGTCCGCCCAGCGCAGCAAGCGCCCCGGGCAAATGCGCCCTGAGCCACGTGATATCATCCCCACGATGTTAGGCAACCGGACCAGCGAGCAGTGGATCGCGCAATACTCCAGCAGTCACCAGCATCCCATCAATCGTGTGTGCCACACCTTTGGCATTCCTACCATTCTGGTCTCAGTGGCAGTCGCAGTCGGCGGATTCTTCTACCATCGCTTGTGGATTTACGCGGCGGGACTGTTCGTGCTGGGATGGATCCTCCAGTTCGTCGGCCATGCGTTCGAAGGCAAGCCCCCGGAATTTTTCAGCGACTGGCGATTCCTTTTCGTCGGCGTCCGCTGGTGGTGGGCGAAGATGAACGGCAAAGCCTGAACGCCGCAATCCATTCTGAACTGGGTAGCCCATTCAAGCCGTCCTTTGGTTTGAGTGGGGATGTACCCAAGTCTGGATCGCGGGTGTTTAATTCTTCCTCGCGGGCCGGCTGCCCCATTTCTCGCTACTTTTGTCAGAAATGGGAGTCATGGCACACTCCATCCCAGCCTTGCACCGCGTCGCGATTGTGTTCTATGCTGGCCAAGTATTCGAGTTTGTATTCGCGCCACAAACCATGCAGCGCCTCACCGCCAGATTGCTGTTGTTGTTCGCGCTGATCGGCACCTTTGTGCCGTTAGCCCTGGCGGTCACAGCTCCGTCTCCGCACTCCTGCTGCCTGCGCAAGTCCGCCCACCAGTGTCACCAGCCAGCCAGCTTGGCGGCCGAGGAATCGGATCAGCGCTCAATCCATGGCGCCGGATGCTGCACTCACGATTGCTGCCGCGCCGTGACTACATCGCAGTCGGCAGATCCGCAGTCGTCCTTGGCGCCAGTCTTCGCGCCGAATGTAGAAAGCTGCGTCCCAGCGACGGATTCCAGAAACCCCACCACGAACCTCTTCGCCTCGCAATCTGCGCGCGCTCCTCCGCGAATCTCCATCGCCTGAACCGTCTCGCAACTTGATCAGGGATCGGGCCGCTTCGGCTAACCATTCTCGGCTAACCATTGAGCGCCGCCAGTTGAGCTGCGCCGGGTGGAAAGCCGGGGGCGGCTATCCCCACATAAATCTTGATTTCCAAGATTCATCGGAGACTTTATGCGCTTGATTCGCATCGCATTGTGCGCAGTCTGCCTCACCCCGTTTCTGGCCCTCGGAGCTTTCGCCGCCGTGGTCGGTTCCGTGCGCGGTGTAATTCATGATCCGCAGCACCGGCCGGTACAGAACGCCATGGTCATGCTCAAGGCGAAAACTTCGGACTGGTCGACCACCGCGAATTCCGACGCCAACGGCAGCTTCACCTTCAACGCCATTCCGCTCGGAGAATACGTTGTCACCGTGGCCGCGCTTGGATTTGAACAGATGCAGCAGAACGTAGCGGTGCTGTCGAACACCCAGCCCGTGCTGCACTTCGCGCTCAACGTCGCCGGAGCCACGGAAACGGTGAACGTCTCCGGCGCCCCGGAAGCCGCGCCCACTGATTCCTCGACGCCCACCACGGTAGTCGACCGTCTGGAGATCGCGCAGACTCCCGGCGCGGATCGCTCCAACAGTCTGGCAATGATCACCGATTACGTGCCCGGCGCCTACATCACGCATGATCAGCTTCACGTCCGCGGCGGACACCAAACCAGCTGGCTGGTCGACGGCGTTCCCGTTCCTAACACGAACATCGCTTCCAACCTCGGCCCGCAGTTCGATCCCAAAGACATCGACTATCTCGAAGTCAGCCGCGGCGGTTACGGCGCCGAATTCGGGGACCGCACCTACGGCGTCTTCAACGTAGTCCCGCGAACCGGATTCGAGCGCAACCAACAGGCCGAACTGGTACTGAGCGCGGGAAATTTCTATCAGACCAACGATCAATTCAGCTTCGGCAGCCACACCGAGCGCTTCGCCTACTACGCCAGCGTGAACGGCAACCGCAGCAATCTCGGCATTCAAACGCCCGTCCCGGAAGTCGTTCACGACGCGGCCAACGGCTACGGCGGATTCGGATCGCTCATCTTCAATGTCGATCCTTCGAACCAGCTTCGCCTTGTGACCTCGCTGCGCCGCGATTACTACCAGGTTCCCTACGATCCGTTCCCCAATGACATCGAGAACAATCCGGTCGATGGACAATATCCCAGCCTCAACCAGCGTGACGCCGAC
>Ga0210400_10003222_pt1 | contig 14555 bp, 12 predicted proteins | sample IncBWH26MmetaG_FD_155456 | JGI IMG/M metagenome (GOLD analysis project Ga0210400, IMG submission 155456) | Forest soil microbial communities from Barre Woods Harvard Forest LTER site, Petersham, Massachusetts, United States - Inc-BW-H-26-M | ecosystem: Environmental > Terrestrial > Soil >...
GGAAGATGTGCGCACGGCGCCGATGGCGACCGCATTCAAGAATGATATTTCGCTCATGGTGAATGAATGCCTGATTCGGGCCATTGAAGCACGCACCACGATTGCCAAGTCCAATGAGGCAGCCCGAAACGCGTACGTGCAGCGGTCAGTGGAAGAAGGGTTCGTACTGACGCGTGTTTTTTACGATCAACTGGGCGATTTTGAAAAGGACTCAACCGGACTGAAGAATGCCTACGGCAACTTGCTGCATACCATCAGTCTGGAGCGGGAGCGGAAACGGGCGCGAGAGGTAGTGTTCCGTGACCAGGCCACGCCGGAGATCGTGAGCGCGGTACAGCCGGCGCCCAACGAAGACCGTCTGCTCAACGTGGCGGAGCAGAAACTTGCGGCCGGCGATCGGGACGGAGCGCAGAAGCTGGCGAATGAGGTGATCCAGCACAATCATGGCGGCGAAGCACCGGGGCACGCGGTTTTTATTCTGGCAAGGATTGCCACGCTCACGGGAAAAATGGAAGAAGCCCGGGTCAGTTTCGAACAAGCGGTGGGATCGGTGCACGACTCGCGCATGCTGGCCTGGAGTCACATCTATCTTGGGCGTATTTACGATATACAGGACAAACGCGACGTGGCTGTGGAGCATTACCGGGCAGCGCTGGCGGCGGGTGATCCTTCCGCTGACACCCAGGCAGCAGCAGAAAGAGGTCTGACATCGCCATACCAGCCGCGGAAGGCGGCCAAACCATGAATAAATCTATGCAGCAAGCGTCGCTTTTGGCATTGCTGTTATTTTGCAGCGCGGCGGTAGCGGCGCAAAAGACGGCAGGCAGCGACGGCAAACAGACACAGTCAGCAGGAAAGCGTGTCTTGCAGCCCAAGACGCAAGCTGAATTCAACGATTACAAAGCGGCGTATGCAATCTCCGGCGGAGCGGCGTCAGAGAAAGCGGCGGACGAGTTTTCGGCCAAGTATCCGGCCAGTGAATTGAAATCGACCCTGTTCGCCAAGGCCATGCATGAATACCAGACGGAAAACAACGCGACGAAAATCCTATCAACCGGGCAAAAAGTTTTGCAGATCGATCCGGACGATGCCGTCGCACTGGTGCTTACTGCCAATGTGCTTGCAGACTCCTTAAGCGAAGCCGACCCCGACCGTGACAAAAAGGTTGCAGAAATAAGGAAGAACGGCGGGCACGCGTTGCAGCTGATGGATGCAAACTTCTCTCCCGTGGCGAATGCCACGCCCGAGCAGGTGGAGGCCTACAAGAAGACTTTACAGGCACTGACCCACTCGGCGCTGGGAATCACGTCACTAAAAATGGGCGATGATTCCGGGGCAGAAAAAGAATTGAAAGCAGCTTCGCAGGTAAATCCCAGCCAGCCCGATCCATTCATCTGGTACCACCTGGCGCTGGCGCAGGACCACCAGAAAAAATACGACGAGGCTCTTGTTTCCGTGAAGCAGGCGGTACAGAATGCGGCTTCAAATCAGGAGATCGGAGACCTGGCAAGAGGCGAGCAGACGCGGTTGCTTACGCTCACCGGAGGCGCTTCACCTTCGCCGGAAAAGCCGCCAACGCCGGCTCCGAAGTAGAATGCAGTTGTGTTTATGAGTGCAGATCGCAAAGAAGTTGCGGCCTCCCGAACGACGGCACGGTTTCCCCGTTGGAGGGGAGTCGTGGCAAAAAGCGTTTTGCCTGGCGTGGCCGTCCTCTTCTTTTCAGCTGCGTCGGGAAATGCACTTGAACAATCCACGGCCCAAAGTGAGGAGGAAGGGAACTCCGTGGTGAGCCGTCCCCAGGCGCGAAGCGAGCAGGAGCGGGCCGACTTTAATACTGCATATGCCTTGACGGGCGCCGCGACCGAGGAAGCAGCTGCCATTGATTTCGCCAACAGATATCCTACAAGCGAGCTGCGCCGCTATCTTTATTCCAGCGCCATGCTGCAATATCAGCGGGAGAACAATCCGGGAAAAATGCTGGCCATGGGCGAACGAGTGCTTGCGCTTGATCCTGACAATCCACTGGCGTTGGTGCTAACGGCAATAGCGCTGGCAGATTCGCTGGGTGATCGCGATCGGGACCGGGAAAAGAAAATCAGCACAATCAAGCACAATGCCGCGCGGGCCATCCAGGCGGCGGAAGCCGGTTATTCAGAAACCTCAACGGGCGTCGCGGCAGTATACAAGACGACGCTGCAATCCATGGCTTATTCCGCGCTGGGAATCATGAAGCTGAAAACGGGCGATGATGCGGGCGCGGAAAAAGACCTGAAGACAGCAACCGAGCTGGCCAAAATCCGGCCTGACGGGTATGCCTGGTACCACCTGGCGCTGGCGCAGGACCATCGAAAGAAGTATGCCGCCGCGCTTAGCTCGGTCCAGCAGGCATTGCAACTCGCAAGTTCCGATCCTGAACTACAGAAGCTGGCGGAAGTCGAACATGAGCGGCTGGCGGGGCTGGTAAAAGGCCCGCGTAACGGATCTCCCACGGAGCCGCAGTGAACTCCCTTGCCATGAATTCTGATCTCGCCGCACTGCAATCCGCACTGGGCCACACCTTCAAGCGTCCGGAGATGCTGGAGCGTGCACTGACGCACAGTTCGCACGCGCATGAAGAATCGAAGGCCGGCGGGACCGATGCCTCTGCGGAGAAGCTGGATAACGAGCAATTTGAGTTCCTGGGCGACGCGGTGTTGGGTCTGATTACCAGCCAATTATTGTTTGAGAGGTTCCCTACATTCCATGAGGGCCAGCTATCGAAACTTAAGGCCCACCTGGTGAGCGCGGAACATCTGGTGAGCGTCGCGATCAGGATCGGCCTGGGGCAGTACCTGCGGCTGGGACGCGGCGAAGAGCGAAGCGGTGGCCGGTCAAAAGGAACGCTGCTATCAGACGCAATAGAAGCGGTGATCGCAGCCATGTACCTGGATGCCGGGCTAGAAAAGACGCGCGATTTCATCATCCGGCAGATATTGGAATCTGAGCTGGAAACGATTACCGCGGATGGAGAAAATGAATTCAGCCTGGCGGACCACAAATCCGCATTGCAGGAATTACTGCAATCAAGCGGCAGGCAACAGCCGGTTTACGTTACGGTAAAGGAAGAGGGGCCCGACCATCGCAAGACATTCACGGTGGAAGCGCGGATCTATCTTCAGGGACAGAGCAAGACGGAGTATGTGGCCCGGGCCGAGGGCGGAACGAAAAAGAAAGCGGAGCAGCTCGCCGCCAAGCAGGCGCTGGAGCATCTCCGCAGCCAGGCTGAGAACGAATGAGCGATCAAGAACAGAGCCCGGAAAAAGTGGTGGACCCTCAGCCGGCACCGGCGGAAGTTGTGCCTATGCAGCCGAGCGCGGAGACTCAGAGCGCGGAACCCGCCGCGGCGGAAGGCATTCCAGAGCACAAACCAGAGCACAGGGCCCATCGGGCGCCGCGGGACATGTTCGGGGTGCAAGCATTCCTTACTGTGGTGATCTTCAGCATCTTTGTGATTACGTTTATCGTGCAGGCGTTTCAGATTCCCTCCGGATCGATGGAAAATACGCTGTTAATTGGGGATTTTCTACTGGTGGACAAGCTGCACTTCGCCGGCAAGCCGGGCGCGTCGCATCTGCTGCCTTATGGAACAATCACACGCGGAGACATTGTAGTTTTTTATTTTCCCGTAGACGCGTCGCAATTCCTGGTAAAACGCGTGATTGGAATGCCCGGAGACCATGTCCGGCTGCGGGACAAGATCGTCTATGTGAACGGCCAGCCGCTGCAGGAAAATTACGCGGTGCACAAGCAATGGATGCCGGATGGATATCGCGACAACTTTCCCAACCAGCGCGGCTACTCGCGGGACATCGACCGGCATTGGCGATATGAATTATCGAATTACGTGAACGGGGGCGAAGTGGTGGTGCCCGCGGACCATTATTTTGTGATGGGAGACAATCGCGACAACAGCCTGGACAGCCGCTATTGGGGATTTGTACCTCGGGCCAACATCGTGGGCAGGCCCTTGGTGATCTATCTCTCGGTCAGAGGCTCGGAACCCGGACGCTCCAATGATAAACTCATTCATTCAGGACAGACACTGGCCCACCTGCTGGATTTGGCCCGTTGGGACCGCATGTTTCGTCTGGTTCGCTGATCAATCCATATTCTGAGCAGGAAACAGCGTTTGTTCGCCAAAACCAAAGAGCAAAAAACGGAAAAGAAAAAAGAAAGCCTGCCGGAGTCGATTGCCGGGATCGCGTCAGTCCTGGTCTCCGGACTGTTCATCATCACGTTTATGGTCCAGGCATTTGAGATCCCATCCGAGTCCATGGTCAAGACGCTGCTGGTGGGCGACCATGTTTTTGTCGATCGGCTCTCACCGACGGCGAAGGCCGGCTATGTGGGGCCATTGATTCCGTATCGCGAAATCCGGCATGGCGACATTATTGTTTTTCTCCATCCGAAAGAACCGGGAATGTACGTGGTGAAACGGATTATTGGAATTCCCGGAGACCGCATTCACCTGCGGGATGGCAAGGTTTACCGAAATGGAGAAGCGCTGAATGAGCCTTACGTGATTCATTCAACTGGAAGCTATTCTCCGTATCGTGACCAATTTCCTGCCATTCCTCCGGATGGGGATTCGAATGTGAATCCGGAATGGCCCATCGTGATGCGGGAACACTTGAAAGATGGCGAGCTCGTGGTCCCGCCCGATAGTTTTTTTGGCATGGGCGACAATCGCGACGTCAGCCTGGACAGCCGGTTCTGGGGATTCATCCCCAGAGAAAACGTGATCGGGCGGCCACTGTTTATTTATTGGTCATTTGAGACGCCGAAAGACCAGTACGAGCGCACGTCCATGGCGGACCGTGTTGGCTTCCTGGTTCACGTGGTTACCCATTTTTTTGGTGAAACGCGCTGGAGCCGCATGTTCCATCTGGTGCACTGATTTCGGATTCAGGTCAGGAAAATATCTTTGCAGTTATTTAAAAAAAATCAAGCGCGGCAGGAAAAACCGGAGCGTCCGAAAGAGACACTGCCGGAGTCAATTGCCGGAATTGCGTCCGTGCTGGTGGTGGGACTCTTTATTCTTACTTTTGTGCTGCAGCATTTTGAGATTCCCTCAAGCTCAATGGAGCGGACGCTGCTGATAGGCGACCACGTGTTTGTCGACCGGCTGACACCCCTGGACAGGGGAAAGCTGGGCTGGCTGCTGCCTTATCGTGGGATTCACCGTGGAGATACAGCGGTCTTCCTCACGCCGAATCCCGCAGAGCAGGGAATGTACCTGGTCAAGCGGATTATTGGCGTACCGGGCGACCGGATTCGGTTGCACAACGGCGTGGTCTATCTAAATGGAGTGAGGCAGGCCGAACCATACGTACTCCGCAACGGAACCTACGATACCTATCGCGATGAATTTCCCACGGCACTAAGCTATGGTATCGGGCAACTGGAGCCGGGCTGGGCAGCGACGCTGCAAGCGAGCATTAACAATAACGAGGTCGTGATACCGCCGGACCACTACTTTGCCATGGGAGACAATCGCGACAACAGCCTGGACAGCCGATACTGGGGCTTTGTCCCGAAAGAAAACATTATCGGGAGGCCGCTGGTAGTTTTCTGGTCGTTCAATGTGCCCGGAGATAGCGGCGAGCCGAAGCCTATAAGCGATCGCGTTGCTTCGTTTGTGAACGTCACTGTACATTTTTTTAGCCTGACCCGTTGGAACCGCATCTTGCACATGGTGCACTGAGATCATGACGTCTACGAGGAAAAAAATTGTCGCCGTAGTGCTGGTGATTCTGGGGCTGTGTATTTTTCTGCCTCCGAACATCAACGGCGCGCGCTTCAGCACCCGTCTGGCTTCAACCTTGAGCGCCGCTCTGGGAAGAGAAGTGAATATCGGATCGGTAAAGTACCGTCTGTTCCCGCGTCCTGGATTCGATCTCTACAATTTTAAGGTGATGGACGATCCCGCATTCAGCGCGGAACCGCTGCTGTTGTGCGGCAAGGTCACAGCCGACTTGCGGCTGACGTCGTTGTGGCAGGGACGACTGGAAATAGCAAACCTGAAGCTGACCGATGACGTGGCTCCGCCCAGCCTGAACCTGGTTTACGAGCGTGACCATTGGAACATGGAGCCCCTGCTATTGCGCGTAGAGCAGGTGCCAACCGCGCCCACGGCGAAGCGCAGCGCGGAGCAGCGCTCGCGCTTTCCCTATATTGAAGCCAGCGGCGGGCGGATCAATCTGAAACTCGGCCCGGAAAAAAAGCCTTACGCGCTTACCAACACTGATTTTGCGTTCTGGCTGGCCGCGGAAAATACATGGCACATACGGCTGGAAGGTCATCCTGTCCGCACAGACATGAACCTGAACGATACCGGAACGGTGCGGGTGGAAGGCGACGTAAAACGCTCAGCCAATCTGCGGGACATGCCGGTGAAGCTGCAGGTCTCATGGGAAAAGTCGCAGCTGGGACAATTCTCGCGGCTGGTGCTGGGGCAGGACAAAGGCTGGCGAGGCGCGTTGAACGCGAACGCGGAGATTGCCGGTCCGCTGGCCGATTTGCGCATCAATGCCACGGCCGACGTGGACAGCTTCCGCAGGTTCGATATCAATCGCAACGCCATGCCAAGAGTGCGTACCCGCTGCCTGGGCGATTACACAAAAGGAATTCTTGGGCTGAAATGCGACACTCCCCTGGGGACAGGCGGACTCCTGATGACGGCGCACTTCACGCCGAGCGCGCAGAATTACGATCTGTCACTGGTGGCAAACCGCGTGCCTCTTTCACTGCTGGCGGCACTTGCGCGGCAGGCGCGGCGGTCACTGCCCGATGATTTCACGGCAACCGGCGACCTGAATGCGGCTTTCGGCTTTCACTCTCATGCGGGCGTGCATGATTTTCATGGAACCGGCATGAGCACGCCGTTCCTGCTGCAATCTTCAACTGGAGACAAGCCATTTGCGGTGAGCGCGGTGAGGTTCCACATCGGCGCCGGCGATACGCCCAGTGTGCTGGTGGCAAAGAAGAAAAAATCGAGCCCGCCAGCGCAGCCAACTCCGGCGGTTGCTCCCAGCGCTGCTTACGATTCCGGTTCGCTCTCGGTCGATGCCTTCTCCGTACAAATGGGACCTTCAACCACGCTTGAAGTGCAAGGCAGCCTGGACAGCAACGGTTACTTTGTGAGCGCCAAGGGCATGGTGCCGATGGAAAGACTTCTGGCTTTCGGCCGCACAACCGGTTTCCGTTCTCAGATTGCGAACACAACGGCATCAGCGCTGGTGGATTTGAACGTCAGCGGGCCGTGGGCGAACTTTACCGCACCCAAGCTCCACGGCACAGCCCACCTGCAAAATCTGGCGGCGTGGATCCCCGGGCTGAAAGACCGGCTGGTAATGCAGGAAGCAGACGCGCAAATCACGGACACCGCGCTGGTGCTCAGCAAGATCAATGGCCAGTTCGAGCATAGTCCAATTGCTTTTATCGGCTTGATCAGCAGCCCGCTTAACTGCACCGGCAACGCGCCTTGCCCGCTGCAATTCGATCTTCACCTGGATTCTCTGGCGCTGCCTGATGTGGCCAACCTGATGGGATTTACGGAAAAAGGCTGGAGTCTGCCTTTTCTTTCAGGATCGGATAACAAGTTGCCGGACTTTCGGGCCGAGGGAAGCCTATCCGTCGGGGAGTTGAATATTGCCGACGTACCGCTGGAAAAATTTGGCGCGCATATTGAAGTGGGCGACCACGTGCTAACAGCCAACCGAGTAGCGGCGAGGATCGGGGGCGGGACGACGCAAGGCGAGTGGAAGATTGACTGGAGCGGCAGCCAGCCGCGCTATAGCGGAAGCGGTTCAATGGAAGGCGTGACGCTGGAGCGGGTGAGCCCGCAAAACACCGTTGCCGGCCAGATAGCGCAGTGGATTGCCGGCAGGGCGCAGGTGAGTTATTCAACGCACTTTGAAGGCAAGACGCCGCAGGAAATGTCTGCCAGCGCAGGCGGCAGAGTGGAGTTCCAGGTAAGCAATGGCACCTCAAAGATGCTGGCCCTGGAGGCAGGCAGGCCATTGAGATTCAACGGCGCACAGGGCGCATTAGAAATCGACCGCGAAGCCATAAGGGTACTGCCAAGCAAATTTAAAGCGGAGAACCGCATCTATCTGATGAGCGGGACTATGTCCCTGGCCAACAAGCAGGCAAAGTTGAAGGTGAGTACCAGCGGTACCCAGTGGGAGATTACTGGAGCCCTGGAGAAGCCGGAAATTACGCCACAACCGCTGACGGCGCAGGCGGCTCCCGCGCACGCAAAATGATTTCAAGAATGTTTTTAACGATATTGCTGGTTGCCAGCGTGATGTTTATTGTCCGGGAAGGGCCTGCCTGGGTGCAGCAGCCAGCTTCTTCCCGGCAATCGTCTTCTCAGCCCTCCAGTTCCGGACACCGGCTTGCGGACAGCATGCAGGCGAAACTGGACCACATCCAGACGAATGGGGAACAAGCGCACCCGGACCAGGCCCCGACAGTCATGACCGAGGAAGAGGTCAACGATTACATTGCCGCGGGCAGGATCGTGCTGCCACAAGGAGTAAAGAAGCTGAAGATGGAAGGGCGGGGCGGAGTGGTGACGGCTTTTCTGAACGTTGACTTCGATGAGATCAGGGCGGGCCAAAATTCGTTCAATCCGATGCTTTCAGTCTTCAGCGGTCAGCATGACGTGCAGGTTGAGGCGGATGCTTCCGGCAGCGGCCGCGAGGGACGCGTGCATGTGCGGGAAGTGACTATCGACGGAATCAGCGTGCCGAGGATGGCGCTGGAATATTTTGTCAGCAAGTACATTGCGCCCAAGTATCCCAACGTGGGCATTGATTCGCAGTTTCAGCTGCCAAATAAGATTGACCTGGCCACAGTTGGCTACCACAAAGTCACGGTGACGCAGAAGTAGTTTGATTTTCAGGGCTAAAGCCCTGACACGTGTGAGCTCTTGCGGCACGAATAAAGTCGTGCCCTGACGCTTGTCTCTCCGCGGATACTTTTCCGCAATTTACTTCTTACACCGCTAAATGTCGAGCGGATCGAGTGTGCTTTTGACGCCGGCTATTCTAGAATATTCACCATGCTTAAGCACATCCGCTGGAATGACGTTGAACTGGAAAAACTGAATCCGCTCCTGGATCGCCAGATGATCACGGGCGAGAACCTGATGCTGGCACGCGTCCTATTAAAGAAAGGCTGCGTGGTGCCGGAGCACAGCCATGAGAACGAACAACTCACCTACATTGTGGAAGGCGCGCTGAAGTTCTGGATTGACGGCAAAGAGATTATTGTGCGGGCAGGCGAGGTGCTCTGCATACCTCCGCACATGCCGCACAAAGCCGAAGCAGTCGAGGACACAATCGATATGGACGTGTTTTACCCGCCGCGCCAGGACTGGCTGAGCAAATCAGATGCGTATCTTCGCAACGCCGAGCCGGCGGCCCGGCGTTAGCGGGAGGACCTTTCGGCGAAGGCCCAGTAGCTTGCCATCCCATCGAAGAAATTATAGGGAGGCTGATTGGAGAAATAATCAGCCTCCCCGGTGGTGGATTAACTGCGTGATGCAGTTCAAGTTGAAAACGGCAACGCGCACCCGAGATCAGACTTGGTACCAGGCAGGGATTACTCCCGAGCACGGCAACCGTTGATCTTCGTTACGCCGACGCTTCTGGGGGAGGAAAACCACCGTGCCAAATGCGCCGCAGTCGTGTTGTTGCCGTCTCCTGTCCCTGGCTGATCGCTGCGCCGGTCGAGCGGGCCAGCGCCTGCAATGCCGGGCATGAGGACCGATTTCTACACTCGATTAGCGGGATCGAGACGCAGAACCAGAACGCCGCCCTTTGCCAGGGCACCCCTACCACCACACCGCTCCGTGCACGACAAACTTCCGACTGCCCGCGGCACGGTTCACAACTTCATTACCGAAATCTTCAAATTGCGGCTTACTGCTGATGCCTTTGTCATTTGACCACCAAGGACTTAGAAGAGGATTAGCGTTTGATTAAAATTTCTCATCCGCTTTTTGTGCAGTTGAAGTAGCGAGTTTATTGCGTGAACTAGGCTCAGGACTCATTAAGACGGTACCTCCTCGCCGTTCCATTGAATCAGCGGATCGATTCGTTGCACAATTGCTTCGAACAATTCACTTGGCTTTACGCCAATAGGATCTGCTTTGATGCCAACCCCCTCCATTCTGGTAGCAACGTGGGACAACGGGCTATTCAGCGTTACTCGGAAAATGGTCCATCAAGAACTCGCCAATCAATCGGTTCGCAGCCTGGTGGCCGATGGACGTGGAAGAGTGCTCGCGATTGTTGGCGGGCATTCGCTCTGTCGACGAACCTCCGATGGCGAATGGACTGAGATAGCAAAAAGCGAATTCGATCTTTCATGCTGCGTACCAATTGGGAGCGTTGTTTTTGTTGGAACCGACGACGCACATATTCTGCGCGTTGATCCTGACGGCGCGCAGCAACGCTTGACGGGTTTTGACGCCGTAGCTGGCCGCGACAGGTGGTATGCAGGATCGGCGATTATCGACGGTAAGCGGGTGGGGCCGCCGCTGGGAATTCGTTCAATGGCGGCGACATGCGATGGCGAGGTGCTTCTGGCCAACGTCCATGTTGGCGGAGTTCCGCGATCAACCGACGCCGGCCTGACCTGGCAGCCCACTATCGATATCGATAGTGACGTTCATCAGGTACGCGCACATCCAACCCGGCCCGACCTCGTGATAGCGGCGGCAGCGGTGGGTCTTTGCATTAGTCGCGATGCTGGAGCGACATGGACTATCGAACAGCAAGGACTTCACGCGCATCATTGCTCTGCCGTTGCTTTTGGGAGAAACGACATTTTCGTGTCAGCATCCACGGACCCTTTTACGACGCAAGGCGCAGTTTATCGACGCCCAATCGACGGCAACGGTCCGCTGCAGCCTTTGGGCGGAGGCATGCCGAAGTGGATCAACGGCAAAGCCGATACAGACTGTATCGCGACTCGGGATTCAATGGCCGCTGTGATCGACCGATCAGGACGCCTTTACGTGTCGCATGACGATGGTGCTACCTGGTCGTGTCCATTTGATCGTCTAACTGTTCCAAGCGGGCTTCACATCTGTTGACCTCGTCATGTTACCGCAAGCAGTTTAATGGGTCCTGATCTTAGGGGATATCAAGCCCGATTGATTTCATCAGCTCGACGCCGTTGCTGGTGGTGACGACGCCTGGGCGGAGTCGATAGTCGAAGGAAAGCCTGTCATCTTCAAAACGTTCCTGAAAATGCGCGTTCCGCACACGGCCGGGAAAGACTTCCTCCAGCGACGTGAGGGCAAGATCATGGGTCGTGACCAGGCCGATAGCATGGTTGCGAATCAGAGTGCGCAGCACACCTTCCGTGCCCACGCGCCGATCATGCGAGTTGGTGCCCTGCAAGACTTCGTCGAGCAGAAACAGCGTTGGCTCGGTTGACGAAAGGTCGACGACCTGGCGCAGCCGTTTGATTTCGGCATAGAAATGAGAGATGCCCTTTTGCAAGGAATCAGAAACACGCATGGAAGCGCCGACCGCCAAGCGGGATAGCCGCAAGCGGCGAGCGCGCACGGGAGCGCCCATCATGGCCAGAACCGCGTTAATGCCAACCACGCGCAGGTATGTGCTTTTGCCGGACATATTGGAACCGCTTACCAGAAGTACCTGGCTGTTCCCGCCCAGCCTGACATCATTACGCACACATTTGTCAGCGGGCAACAGGGGATGGCCCAGAGCGTCGCCGTGAAAGCAGATGTCAGCTTCAGGCGGCGCGAATTCCGGAAATGGATCCTGCGGATGCTCGTAAGCGTAAGCCGCAATCGAAGCAAGCGCCTCGATTTCTCCAACGACGTCCAGCCAGGCCTGAATACCGCTGCCGTATGTGCGACGCCACCGCTCGAGCGCGAATGCAATCTGCAGGGAGTAGAGCAGCGGAATATCGAGCATGGCCACGAACCAGTTGTGACGCGAGTCATCCAGATCAGCCAGCGTGTCCAGGTGGGCGATGCAGACGGAAGGCGGCAAGCCATGGGTGAGAAGACGAGACTCCAATTGCCGGAGCGTAGGCGATTCAAACTTTTCGGACTCGATGCGGCTCAGCAGAAGCGCGAGGGAATCGAGATCCTTGTGCGTGTCGCCCACGGCGGAGAAAATCTTTTCCAGACGATGGCGGGCACGAGACGTGATGATGCCGTTGATCAGCAGAAGAAGGACGAAAGGCGTCCACATGACTTTGAAGCCGAAGACCAGCGCAGCGACGCTAAGAATTGCCAGAGCGGCGGCCCACCAGCGGCCATCCTGCAAGCCGCTTTCTTCTCGCGCCCAGGCGATGAGCGCTTCAGGTTTGGCTGCGATGAGCTCGCTCTCGCCGGTTATGGCGAGGTCTTCCCGCAGGTCGAGACGTGACTTCAATTCGGCAACAGCGGCCTGGCGCTTGCCGATTTCATCGACGTCGGCATGAGTAAGCAACCAGCGCGCCAGACACTGCTTGCCCATGTTTGTGCGCGCTGTCGAAAGCAACTGGAAGAGGCTGCCGTCGCCCAGAATGTCCAGGTCTTCCGCATACAAATGCAGCGGGTCCTTGAATTCTTCACCAGTTTGTCCGCTGCCGGACCAGCGATCTTCGATCCGAGCCAGGCCTCGGATATAAATGGCAACCGCGCGCTTCGCCATATTCATGGCACGCACGACGCGCCGGTGCGCGATCACCAGAACGATGAATAGAATGATCGGGACCAGCAGCCAATAAGCGGCGGGCGAGCCGGTTTTGCCGGTGACCCAGCACTGGACCAATATGGCGATAAACACGGCGATGCGCCCGTTGCCCAGCCAAAGATGTTGGCGTTGAAGCTGCGCGGCTTGCATTTCGCGGGCTTTGAGACGAAGAGAATATTCCTGGTGAGGGACGGAGTTCGCCGCGGTCACGGCGGGCGATGTAATTTCGCGGTCGGCGATGGGGTTCACCACATACCCATTCTGGCTGGAGCGCGGAGCAAATGCAAAAGGGCACGGATCAATTCGTGCCCTTGAGTGATGCGGGGACCCAAGCCCCCAAAATTTATTTGTCTCATTTTTTCCCCGGCCATGAAGGCCGGGGCTTCCACGAGGGCTAAAGCCCCAGTCGATTGAATAGTTCCTTACGCGGCCCTAAAGGGCCGCTCTTTCACCCGGCTCTCCACCCCGCTCTTCCACCATGAGCATTACCAAACCCTGCAGGCGTTTGCCGGCACCATGGGCTGGCCGGGTTTGCAGCCGAAAGCTTTCTGAAATTCCGGCATGTTGCGCACGACGCCGTTCACGCGCCATTTGCCGGGCGAGTGCGGATCCACGCGGACCAGCATGCGGGACAGTTCCGGCGTGGTGTTCTGGCACCAGACGCGGCCAAAGCCGAGGAAGAAACGTTGATCGGGCGTGTAGCCGTCGATCTTTTTCTCAGGATCCTGCTTGGCCTGGGCCATGAGGTCATGCAGCGCCATCAGAGCGATGCGAGCGCCACCGTTGTCGGCGGTATTTTCACCCAGCGTGAGGCGGCCATTCAGCTTGAGGTCATCGACGGCGGTGAATGAGCTGTATTCATCGGCAACGCAGCTGGCGCGCTGCTCGAATTCTTTGCCATCTTCGGCGGTCCACCAATCGCGCAGATTGCCTTTAGGATCGAACTTGCGTCCCTGATCGTCAAAGCCGTGCGTAAGTTCATGGCCAATCACCAAGCCGATGCCGCCCATGTTGATGGCGTCGTCAAGCGTGCGGTCGAAAAATGGCGGTTGAAGAATTCCGGCAGGGAAGACGATCTCATTGTGGCTTCCGCTGTAATAAGCGTTCACCGTAGGCGGAGTCATGCCCCACTCCAGCTTGTCTACCGGTTTGCCGATCTTCTGCAACTGCCGATTGGACTCAAATTCGCTGGCGCGGTAGAGATTGCCGACCATGTCTCCGCGAACGATTTTGAGCTTGCTGTAGTCGCGCCACTTGTCGGGATAGCCGATCTTGTTGCGGATGGCGACCAGCTTGATCAGCGCTTCCTTTTTGGTGGTGTCGGTCATCCAGGGCAGGCTGCTGATGTCGCCCTTGAGAGAGTTTTCCAGCGCGTCCACCATCTTCAGCATGCGGGCTTTGCCTTCGGCGCCAAAAGTGGCGTCGACGTAAGGCTGGCCCAGGGCTTCGCCCAGAGCATTGTCCGTGGCGTTAATGCAGCGCTTCCAGCGCACCGGCAATTCTTTTTGTCCGGTGATGGCCTGCTGGAACTTGAAGTCTTCCTGTACGAAATCGTCTGACAGCCAGCCGGCGGCATTGTTTACGATTTGCCAGGTCATGTAAGTCTTCCAGGCATCGAGCGGAGTGGATTCAATCACCACGTTCACGGCCTTGAAGAAATCCGGGTTGCCGACATTCAGCTCAGTGAAAGATGGCGCACCGCTCGCCGCGAAATAGCGGTCGAGATGGAAGTTGGGAGCAAAAGCCTCAGCCTGCGCGACCGACATTTTATGGTCGCGATTTTTGGGA
>Ga0210400_10003224_pt1 | contig 14551 bp, 15 predicted proteins | sample IncBWH26MmetaG_FD_155456 | JGI IMG/M metagenome (GOLD analysis project Ga0210400, IMG submission 155456) | Forest soil microbial communities from Barre Woods Harvard Forest LTER site, Petersham, Massachusetts, United States - Inc-BW-H-26-M | ecosystem: Environmental > Terrestrial > Soil >...
GAAGAACGGGAAGGAACTGTCCTGCAGCCGCGGCTACCGGGCAGGCCTGCAAGGGATTGTCGAGCGGAGTCCGTGAGCCCCCGGCCTCGGAGGAACGACCGTCTACAATTTCTACACCATCAATACAGACGGAAATCCAGAACTGCAATTCAAGCGCTTGAAAAGATTGGTCGGCCCTAGCAAACGCTTTTCGAACTTTCCTGCTCTGCCAGTCAACGATGGCTTACGCTGAGACGCGTCCCGAGGCTCTCGGATTTACTCCCGGCTAGCCGACAACCCTGGGCTGGGGAGTCCGAGCCGCGGCCCGCCTCCTGAAGACGTTTTCACGGGAATTTCATCACCGCTTAACCTGCCCGCCGTCTTGCAGGCATACCCTGCCTAAGGTTCGACTGATTTTGATGCGTTAGGAGAAATCTTATGAAATCCCCCAGCATTTTGAGATGGATGGTGGTTTGTGGCGCTCTGCTGACCACCCTGACGGCGTCGGGGCAGGTTGTAGCGTCGGCTCCCTACACGATTTCCGTTTTCACTACCAGCGTTCCCGGCGTTGACTTCGCCCCCGACTCCATTGCCGTGTTAAACGGCAACGTGTTCGTCGGATACGGCGATGCTGCTGCGCCCGACGGCTCCGACGGCAAGAGCAGCACGATCGTCGAGTACACGGCCAACGGCGACATGGTCTGGACCTATACCGTGCCGGGGCACAATGATGGTCTTCGCGTGAATCCCAAGACCAGCCGATTATGGGCCATGCAGAACGAGGATGGGAATCCGAATCTGGTGATCATCGACACGAAAAATCACACTCAGAAGTTGTACACGTTCGGCCCGACTCCCCACGGCGGCGGTTACGACGATATCGCATTCCGCGGGGACGACGTATTTCTCAGCGCTTCCAATCCGGCAAATAACCCAAACGCCGCGTCCGCTATCGTGAAGGCTGAACTCAAGGGGGGAACGGTGCGTGTGACTTCGGTGCTGAGTGGCACCGCGATGTCCACCGATATCGCGACCAACAACCCAACCGCTTTGAACCTGCAGGATCCGGACTCGATGATTTTCAATCCCTTCGGAGACCTGGTGCTCGACAGCCAGGCAGATGCCGAATTAATCGTTCTGCACCACGCCGGCCTTGCCGACCAGAGCGTGTACCATCTGCCGATTACCGAGAACGGGGCTCCGGTCCAGATCGATGACACGGTTTTCGCCACATCCACCTATGGCGTGATTCTGGTCTCGGATCGCGATGGAGAAACCGTTTACGCGATCTCGCGTAACCTCTTTGCCCCCGGCTCCGCTTACAGTGCGACTCCCACCTCAGTTGCAGAACTCGACCCATCGACCGGCATCCTCACGGACGTGGTGACCGGAATGGTCAGCCCGCACGGAATGGCCTTCATCAACAAATAGAATCCACACCCGTTGAGCATTGGGGCGGCCTGAAAAAAGACCGAGGCCGCCTCATGAGGCAAGCCAAAGCCGACTACGCGAAGCTGATATGGCTGGAAAAGTGCGGAAACAACCAGCCTCATGATCGACAAGCGCGAAATCCTCGAAGCCGCGTCGTCATATTCGTTGCTACCCAGCTTTCAGCGAGTTCTTCATGTGCGTCGATGCCGGCGAGTATCCAGCCCAGGATATAGTCCTTCTCGACCGCTCGGACCATGCCGGCGCTTTTCCTCTCTTCCGAGGCGGCACAAGTCGTCCCCCCAAGAAAAAAGATCACAGAATCAGTCGATTTCGCTAACTCCCGTTCGACATTACAAGTAGAGCCCAGGGTACAACCGGTCGAGACCGGTCAGAAGCTCAGCTCTGATTCTGAAATCTTCGGGATGAGCCAAGGAGATAGTCATGCTGAATGCGACCGCACAGAAATTGGGAGACAGTACCGTCCTACGGTGTCAAGGGCGAATTGTAATCGGGGATGCCTACGCGATCTTGCGCAACGCGGTGCTTCGTTAGGAATGGAGCTGTGAATCGTTCTGCTCAAGACGCTGGCCGTATAAGGCCAGCGGCAATCCGGAAACTGGAAAAAGCGACCAGCCGATCACCGGATTTGCTAAACAAATCTCGGCACCCGAATATATCGGCTGGGGATCGGCGGCGCCCGATCCGACACCCGCCAGCTTCATATCGTAACCACTTCACTCCAAAAGGTATAAAACGACCGTTTAGCGATTCGAATCCGTTATAAACAGGCGATTTAATACCTCTTGACACATATAATATTAAACGGTATATATGATCCTATTGTTATCTGTTTTAATGGTTAATAGGTCAACCTATTCCTATATGAGTGACATAACATTCCACACACCCAAGGAACTGCAGGTCGGGCTTGGTGAGCGCGTTCGCAGGCTGCGTCTGGCCCGCAACACCGACCAGCGCGCGACCGCCGACAAGGCTGGTATTTCAGAAAAGGCGCTGCGTAATCTCGAAGCGGGGCGCGGCTCGACCGTCGAAACTCTCCTTAGAACTCTGAAGGCACTGGACGCCCTCCAGGGAATCGAGATGATCGCACCTGAAGTCACGGTTGATCCGCTCGCGATTTTGCGCTCTTCCAGACCACCGCAACGTGTCCGCCGTCCAAGGAAACAGCGAAAGGTTAGCTCGTGAAACATGTCCGCGCGATAGAAGTTCGCGTTTGGGGACAGCGAGTTGGCGCGGTGGCTCTCGATCCGGGACTAGGCTATTACGCATTCGCCTACGAGCCGGCGTGGCGCCGCACTGGAATCGAGCTGGCGCCATTGACGTTACCGCTCAGTGATCGAAGCACTCCATTTATTTTCCTCAATCTGCCCGACGCCACATTTCATCGTCTGCCAGGAATGCTGGCCGACGCATTGCCGGACGCTTTCGGCAATGCCCTCATCGACGCCTGGATGGCGGAGCGAGGCCTCGCAAAGAGCGAAGTGACTACGCTCGACCGCCTGGCCTATATGGGAAAGCGAGGAATGGGAGCGCTGGAATTCAGACCAGCGCGAGGTTCTCACAGCGAGAGCGCGGCTCCCCTTGAGATGAAATCCCTGGTCGAAAGCGCGCGGAAGCTGGTGGAAGGAGATCTCAAAATTGACGCACACGCCAGGGCGGCCCTCGCCAACATCATTCACGTCGGCATCTCAGCGGGCGGCGCGCGCGCGAAAGCAGTCATCGCCTGGAATCCCAAGACGAATGTGATCCGCAGTGGGCAGTTCGATGCCGCAGCCGGGTTCGAGCATTGGCTTCTTAAGTTCGACGGCGTCGGTAAGGACGCGGAATTGGGCCCGGGGGCCGACTATGGCCGCATCGAGTACGCCTATTACCTCATGGCGAAGCAGGCCGGTATCGACATGTGCGATTGTCGTCTACTCGAAGAGAATGGGCGCGCCCACTTCATGACCCGGCGTTTTGACCGTGAAGTGGTCAATGGCCAAACCATCAAGCACCACGTGCAGACGCTATGCGCTATGGATCACCTCGACTTCAAGCAACGCGGCACGCACGCCTACGCCCAGCTCTTTATGGTCGTTTCACGACTCGGGTTGGGGGACGCCGCGCTGGGTCAGGTGTTCCGGCGAATGGCGTTCAATGTTATGGCGCGCAATTGTGACGACCATACCAAGAATTTCGCTTTCCGTCTGAAACAAGGCGGCGATTGGGAGCTGGCGCCAGCCTTCGACGTAACGCATGCCTATAATCCGAGAGGCGAATGGACGTACCAGCATCTGATGAGCGTGAACGGCAAATTCGATGACATCACACGTCAGGACTTTCTTGCGGAAGCCGATCGCTTCGGGGTGAGCCGCCCCACCGAGCACTTAAACGAAGTCCGAGCAACGCTGGGCATGTGGTCGAGCTTTGCCCGAAAAGCTGGTCTAACCGATTCGGTGTCGACCCGCGTCGCTATGGACTTCCGTTTGCTATAGCCAATTAACCGGCGAGCCTGTGGCGTTGATACCGCCGCCGTCACCGATAATGTCGATTTCAGCACACAAGACAGCATTCTGCAGAGCAATCGCATTCAGAACCCGGCCCCGTTCAGGATAGCTCTCGACATCGGAACTTCTTCATCACAGAACCTCAGCCAGTGCCGTGGGAAACTTGTACACGGATACCGATTTCAACAGCAAGATTACAACGTATGGCTACGACACTCTGAATCGACTCCTTAGCAAGACCCCTGATCCGAGGTGCTGCTCCGGTTTCTGCTGGTGGAAGCCGCGCAGGTCACGGTGCGCAGCCATCCCCAGTGGCGCAGCACATTCTTCCACCTCGCCGTGCGGCGGAGACGGAAGATCGCCAAGGTAGCGATGGCGCGGAAGTTGGCGGTGCATCTGTACTGGATGTGGCGCCAGGGCTGGGACTACGGCCAGATGCAAAAGTTCGGTTCGCACGCGGGAGAGCCCGGAAATCCCTATGGTGTGCAGTAAATCACCGACGTGATGATTGGGTATCCCGCTCCCCATCACCGAGTCTGAACAAGTAATCATGATCGCAGTAGGGGATCGAAGAGATGGCTGGGTCGGACCGAGTTCCTGACCCTGACGATTAGCAGCGAGCCCAAGGTTGGAAAGCGCAAACCCACTACGAGAGCGAAATGGCGCTCTTCCACGAGTGCATGCAGTGGTGTGCTCGGAAAGTGCTTGACACCGCCGACATTGTTAGAGATGGGGTTTTTCCCTCAATCCACCTCGAAGCTTGGCGCTGCGACGCTAGCGTGCCTCAGGCATTTCGACATGGTCGATGGCGAGAAATTCCTTAGGCATCAGCTGTGGCACAAGTTTTAGCCCGAGTTGCTCTTGAATCAAGGTCGGGATTGCGGTTTGTGATGAATCGGAATCTGGCGCCCACTGCAGGGTGACATCGTAATGGGAAGAGAGTTTGGTGCCGTCCAGAACGGGGCGGCCCAGTTGTCAGATAGTATCCTTGCGAGAGTGGCTATCGGAACTTCTCGGCCCGTTATCCGTCCGCTCTCAATTTGAATGATGCGAAGAGCGGAATCTGCTTGGCTGGAATCTGATTCTCGAAGCTTCGGACCATCGCCCGCGACGACGAGTTCATAAGCTGGAATCAGTCTGGTTTCACGGTGAACCGCCAACTTGAAGTAATCGGACAAAAGTCCCTGAAGCGTGCGCTCGCCGCCTTCCCCTGCCGCAGCCCTGTCTGCCTTGGTTTCAATGTCATATCGCTGAGAGCTCAGCCAGCTAGGTGCTCCTACGATTTGGTCGTCATGCACGCCATATGCGATTTTGATCAGCTCCTGCGGAGGCTCGTTCGTCGCGGCCACAGGGCCAAGATTCAGAACGTGACTTGCATGAATGCCAAACTTGGTGGGCTTGATCGAAACCTTCTTGTACAAGGGCGCAGTTGTGGTTACATCGTCGCCCTCCGACTGAGCATGGCTCAGCGTTGCGCTTACCGAGAACCATACGAGCGAAGCAATAGCAACTACGAATCCAGCAAGGCTTTGCGAAGGGACATTAGCGGACCTCCCATAATGGGCGGCAGTCAGGATGCAGCGGAACCTGAAGTCTATGAATCAGATATACCTGCCAAAGGTTGCTCTATTCTCCTCCAAATAGGACGACTCCCAGTTGCTGGCGCAGAAGGTGGCGTTCTCAACGGAGTGCTTGGCTACGATTGTGCAGCCACGATCATGAATATTGCAATCAGGCCATAAGACTCACGTCAAATGAGGCCTTGGCGGGTTCTCCTAAGAAAATCCTCGGCATCGGCACGCGCCTTTTCCATGGCGCTCGAATTGTTGCCCTGTTCGAACTCCATTTCATGAAGAACCAGTTCCACAGCAACCTTCGGTGCGTATCCTCGCTTTATTAGCATCCGTGCACGGTCTGCGAAAGCGGTATCCGCGGCCCGTTGTGTTGCCTGTTCCTGTGCTGATAGTCTCGTCTCCGCCTGGCGTTGGTGCTCACCAAACTTCGCTTTCGTGGCCCGGTCGTAGGCACCTGTCTCTGGGTGATCTCGTATTTCGAATTGGATGTTCTCCCGCTGGCCGGGGCTCAAAGCGGTGAACTGAAAACCGTATTGTGTCCCTAGGCATCTGGCGACCTGCGCGGGAATGCTGTGCCAGTCTGACGAAGCCAGAGGGATCTCTAAGGTTACAAGTTCCCCAACGATTAGGCCTTGCGCAACAAAGGCGCTGATGCCAGTTTCGCTTATATCTCTAGCCCATCCCTCCATCGCCAGATTCTGGGAAGCTCGCTGGACGAGTATTCGGATCCGTGCCTCAAAGACGTAACGGGGCGTGATCCGCTCCACTGATCCCCCTAGTTCTCAGATGAGCTTGGCTCGATGTTTTGAGTCATTGTGGCACACGACGGCGAGAATCGAAACTGTGATAAGGGGAGTCCCGTCGAACAGCGAAGCTGCGGTGTGCACGAGCTCGGCTTTCCAATCTGGCGCTCGCGGACGGCTTCTGGCTTTATGGCGATAGCTCTCGATTTCACTCAAAATCTCGAATGCTTTCGGCTCCGTTCCCACTTGGACAATGGCCACTTGGCCGCTGTCCTTCGGTGATACAACATCCAGCCGATGCGGGCGTATTCTTGACGAACAGACGGTCAGGGCCTTCACAGAAATATGGAATGTCCGCATTGTCACGGCGGCGTCAGTTCGCATGCAAAGCACTGCAAGCGCTGCGGTGGCGCCATTCCGTCGAGCCAGCACCTTTTGGAGGAGTGTGGAGTCATCGAGTCCAGAGCCGCCGCAACCCCTGCTCGGCCCTCGACTTCCCCTCCCGCTCACTCCAGCGACCGATACCGTTTTGCCAGGCTCGGGGATCGGTTCATCGCCTTTGCGCTTGATCTCGCCCTGCTCTTCGGGCTGTTCGCAATCGTGGATGCATGGGCTTTTATGCGATGGAGCACCTTTGGCGGGACCGAATTGCAGCTCACTGCCGCTTCGCTGGTGATTGCTACAACGCTGAACGCCACCATACTTTTCCTGTATGGCTGGTTGCTGGAGGCGGCGTGCGGCGCCACGCTAGGCAAGGTTCTGGTGGGAATCCGAGTTGTTCGAACCAGTCAAAACAGCGCCCTAGTTGCGTGCGCCGTGCGCAATCTTCTCAGGATCGTCGACGGCCTTGGCTTTTATTTGGTGGGGACGGCCGTGGCAGCTTGCTCCGATGTTCGGCAACGAATCGGCGATATGTGCGCGCATACGGCGGTCATCGAAGAAAAGTTCGGGATCGCCGCCAGAGTAAGTGCGATTGGGCTATGGATTCTGACTCTGGCGGGAGCTGGCTGGGCTGTCCCTCAAATATGCTCGGCCAACAATCCGGTGCAAACACGGTATTTGAACCAAGTAGTTATCCGAATCGGTAGAACGGGAAATTCTGCCTACTTCCGTATCGCTTCGTTCACGTTGGATACTCATTCTTGAGCCACAGCGTCGCGTGGGCATCAGGAACCGAAAGCCCTCCGACGACTCGTTCAATTCGCTGGCTATCGGCCCGCGAAGGCTAGGAACTCTCAGCCCTTCAAGACTTGATGGTAGTTGTTGCTGCCAAGGAGGGTCAACGAGTGCAATGGGGATGTTTCGCCACTTGAGACAACCCCCTAGCGGGATAATTTCCGATTTATCGACCATCCGTCCGGGAACCATCGTAAGAGATTGAGTGATGCGTGCTTCTTGCGATACGATTGCTCCCACTCCTAGGCGTAGATACAGGAGGCGGTATGCCGACGCTGATTCAAGACCTGCGCTATGGCCTGCGCATGTTGCTCAAATCCCCAGGCTTCACAGCGGTGGCCATCCTCACGCTGGCGATGGGCATCGGCGCGAACACGGCGATTTTCAGCCTGATTGACGGCATCCTCATGCGCGCGCTGCCGGTGCAGGATGCGCAGCAACTCGTGGTTCTCAGATGGAGCGCCCGCAAGGCACCCGATATTCATAGCCAGAGTGGTTACGGGGACTGTGGCCCGGGGCAGTTCTCGCGGGATGGCGCCTCTTCCGGCTGCTCACTTTCGATGCCCTTCTTCAATGACGTAGCCTCGCATGTGAGCGCGTTCTCCAGCGTCGCCGCCTTCGCTAACGCTTCTCAGATTGACCTGAGCGGCAACGGAACGGCGAGCGTGATCAGAGGGCAGGCGATTTCCGGCGGATTCTTCCCGGTGCTCGGCGTTCGTGCTGCTGCAGGACGCCTGATAGAGCCGAGCGACGATTCGGTTTCCGCACCACCGGTGATCGTTTTGAACTATGGCTATTGGAAACGTCAGTTCGCCGGCTCGCCCTCAGCAATTGGAAAAACAGTTCGTCTAAACAATGTGCCGTTCACGATTATCGGCGTAGCCGATCCGCGATTCGACAGTTTAAGTCCGGGGCTCGTCTACGATGTGTGGCTGCCGCTTTCCGTGCTGCCGCAGATCTACCCGTTTCCACGGGTAAAGGCGCGCGTGATGGATGCTTACAGCTGGTGGCTGGTAGTTATCGGTCGGCTGAAGCCTGGTGTGGATAGACTGCAGGCGCAGGCCGCCGTAACCACGCTTTTCCGCAACGATATGCTGCACGACGCGAAGCCGCTCTCGAAACCGGAAGATGATCCGAAAGTCGACGCGCTGCCTGCGCAGTCCGGACTGAGCGGCTCGACGAACGAAATTTCTGGTGAATTGTACGTCCTGATGATGGCCGTCGGAATTGTGCTGCTGATTGCGTGCGCCAATGTGGCGGGCTTGCTGCTCTCGCGCGCGACGGCGCGGCAAAAAGAAATTGCGGTGCGGCTGTCGCTTGGGGCAGGCCGCCGAAGAATCTTGCAGCAACTTTTAACGGAAAGCGTTCTTCTTTCGCTCGTGGGCGGCGCGCTGGGGATTTTGTTTGCGATCTGGGGTACGCGTGCGATTGTGATGCTTTTTGCAAGCAGCTCCGACGAGCCGTTTGGATTCAGCCCCGGCATTGATGGGCGTGTGCTGCTGTTCACGTTCGCCGCGGCGGTACTGACGGGCATTATTTTCGGGCTCGCGCCCGCGTTTCGCGGTACGTGCATCGATTTGACGCCGGCGTTGAAAGAGGGCGCGAGAAGTTCGGCGTCAGAAGGGCGCGCGGGGGGAAGATGGTTCAGTTTGGGCAACGGATTGGTAATCACGCAAGTGGCGCTCGCAGTGGTTGTGCTGGTGGGAGCGGGACTCCTCGTACGGACACTCGAGAACCTGAGAAATGTTGATCCCGGATTCGATACCCGCAATTTGCTGACATTCAGATTGGATCCGACACTGGTCGGATACAAAACACCGCAGATTGATGCGTTCTACAAAGACTTGCAGCAGCGTATCGCGGCGATACCGGGGGTCGAGTCAGCGAGCTACTCGAACAGCACGCTGCTGAGCGGGTCCTTGTGGGAAACCGACTTCCATCTTGAGAACACGCCGAAAGATCAGGAATCGAATGCGGACTATCTTCCTGTTGGCGCCGGGTTTTTCTCCATGATGCACATGCGGCTGCTTTCGGGACGAAATTTCAATTCGGCGGATTTTACCGAAGCCGAGGCGGCGGAGGAGCGGGAAAGAGCGCGGGCAGATGTTGAGAAGGCGAAGGACGCGGGACTGGCTGCCCAGAGCGGGAGCGCAGCGGTTCCGGAGAGCGCGGCAAAGGAAGCGCCCGTGCCGGTGATCGTGAACAAGGCGTTCGTGCAGAAATATTTTCCGAAAGTGAATCCGCTGGGAGTTCACTTTGGCGCGCACGAAGCCGAACCCGCGAAAGGTCACTGGGCGACTCCGGGCTGGGAGATATTAGGGGTGGTGAGCGACGCGAAGTATCAAGACCTGCGGAGCCCGGTCGACCCTACGATGTACGTTCCCTCCAGCGGCGGCAACACCAGTTTCGAAGTGCGTACCAGAATGAATCCCACCTCAGTCAGCGCTTCGATACGCAGCGTGGTGAGCCAGATGGACAGCAATTTGCCGGTGTTCGATGTACACACGCAGGAGGAGCTGATCGACCAGTTGCTGTTTCAAGAGCGTATGGTTGCAAAGCTGTCAGGATTTTTCGGTATCCTGGCGCTGGTTCTGGCGTGCATCGGATTGTACGGGCTGCTTTCGTATGAAGTGTCGCGGCGCACGCGTGAAATCGGCATTCGCATGGCCCTGGGCGCGCAGCGGCGCGGCGTACTAAAACTGGTTGTGGGGCAGGGCATCGTCCTGGCCATTACCGGCGCAATAGTGGGCATCGGGGTGGCGCTGGCCGTGACGCGGTACCTGAAATCGATGCTCTACGACATTCATGCGAATGACCCTGCCACAATTGCCGGCGTGACCATTCTGCTTACGCTGGTCGCCGTCGCGGCATGCTACATTCCCGCCCGCCGCGCCACGCGAGTCGATCCTGTGGTCGCGCTGCGGTACGAATAGTCCAGACTGCGCGAAAACTCTTCCTGGGAAGAATCTTGCGCGAACATCCGGGATTTGGTGCATTCCCAGCCCCGCACTTCCCGAGTTACGGGCAATACGGAAGCAACTGTTGTAGGAAAAATACCCGCACGAAACTGGAAGGTTGCCTCTAAAATAACCATGGTTCGAGCCGGTGCCACTCCTGCCATCTTGATCGCACCGCGCCGCGAATCGCACAGCGCGGTCTATGGCAAGCGAGGTTCGCATGGTACGGTTGATTGACGGTGAGCTGATTCGCCACGTCACCCTGGTTGCCTCTCTGGCGTGTTCTATTTGCGCCTTCACCAAGGACAAAGGTAAAGAGAACAACTCAGAGATCAAGTTCACATCGCGCACTGAGCTGGTCCTCATCCCCGCACTGGTGACGGATAAATCCGGCAATCACATAACCGGATTGAAGAAGGACGACTTCGCGGTTTTCGAAAACGGCTCCGAGCGCCCGATTTCGGTCTTCGAGGAAGTCGCCAGTGATCCGCACCGACTCACGCGACCGAGCAACGCGAATCAGTTCAGCAATTCTTTGAGCGACGGCGGATCCAATCGACGGGTCACGCTGATCGTATTGGACCTGATCAACACCCCTTTCACGGATCAGTCGTACGCCCGTCAGGAACTGCTGAAATACCTTACACTGTCGGTGGACCGGCGCGAGCCTACGGGACTCTACACACTCAATCGCAGCGGTGTGCACGTCGTTCATGACTTCACCACGGATCCCCGGGTGCTGATTGCCGCCCTGCACAAGGTAAAGGGCGACACCTCTCAAATGGTTGACACTCCCGAAGACCTTGAAGCAATCACGGGATCAGCAAGCCCTGAGGGCAGTGCTGGCGTCGACCCAGGGGCGGTGCAAAGTGAAGCCGACCGATTCCAGACCATGATGGAGGATGCCGAGCTGAATTTCCAATCATTTCAGCAACGCCTCGCAATCACTTACACTTTGGAGGGAATGCAACAGTTGGGGCACGCCTTGGCCGGCTTTGCGGGCCGCAAGTCCGTAATCTGGGCGGGGGGCGGATTTCCCTTCAGCGTCAGTGACAATACGATGCAGCTCGCGCCGGCAGGCCGCGACTCTCTTACCGATGTGTTGCCGCTCTACGAGCGCACTTGGCAACTGCTCAACGATGCAGAAATCGCACTTTATCCCGTGGATGTGAAAGGCCTCACTGGGAACCTGCCGCCTGCCTCGGTCCGCACGCCAAGCGCCAATAATCGTCGGCCGGGTGGGTACCAGCGCTCCGCGAACTGGCGACAGACGGATTCGCAGGCGACCTTACAGACGTTTGCGTCGGCGACCGGGGGGCGCGCCTATTACAACTCTAACGATTTGGCGAAGGGCTTTCGTGACGCGGTCCACGATTCATCGGAGTATTACATGCTCGGTTACTACCTCGATCGATCGAACACGAAACCTGGCTGGCGCAAGCTCTCCGTGAAGGTAAAGCGGGACCATGTGGATGTGCGTGCGCGCAGCGGCTTCTTTGTGACCCCGGCAACGGTCGATCCTGGGAGCAGCCGCGACAGCGATCTGGCGTCGGCATTACAGTCGCCGATCGATTACACCGCGTTGCCTCTGGTCGCACAATGGGGCACCGTCGAAGCCAGCAAGGAGCCGGGAAAGAAGCAAGTGCACTACGTTGTGGTTCTTGCGCCCGATCCCACACTGATCGATGTCGCTGATAATAATCATGTCGCTCTGGACTTTGTCGCCTTGGCAAAGACACCCGAGGGCAAGCCGGTCGGTCAACCTGTGGGAAAAAGAATTGACCTTCATCCAACCGTGCAGCAATTAGCGACGATCCGAGAGAAGGGTATCAACTATCGAGACGCTCTCGATCTGGCACCCGGGGAATACACGGTTCACATCGTGGTTCGTGACAGCCTCAGCGGCCGCATCGGCTCGATTGCTGCCCCGCTGAAGGTGGAATAGAAAGAGGGCAGCCGGCGGTGTTTTCTTCTGCGCCCCTGCCAGTTGCCACAGCCAGCCGGACGATCCGAACTTTTATTAGGACCAGAACGACAGCGAAAATACCGGCAATACATTGAGAGTTGTAAGGACAGCCGGGCTAGTTTGGATTGATCCGGTACCTGCGGTGCATGCCCACGTGCAGCCGAACCCTTTGCCCCGGTTCCGCATTTAGCCGAAACACCGCTGTGAAACCATCCATGCTGTTGGGTTGCGGGTCGGAGTCCACCTTCCAATTCTGCGGAACGTCTTGCCGGACGACGAAAACGACAAGCTCGTCAGTCGGATTTTGCACGACGTATTCCTGCTCGGCCACCCGGACAAAGAAGCGGGAGCGCTCACTTTCCGTGATCTTCTCTTCGATATGGTGGGACGAAAACACGCTCTCAAGATGACAAATGGCGTCATCTCGGAACTCGTCGACGTGGCCGCCGAGAATTAAGGGATCGGACTCGGGTTGGATCAGGCACGATTTGTCAACGACGATCAACAAGCGGACAGCCTCGTCTTGAGCCCGTCCTGATGAGGGTGTGGCGAGCATCGCGGCAGCCAAGACGAGCGGTAAAACTGGAAATACCTTTGGGGCTGTCATAGTGCAATGGCATCCGTTCGGGTTGGCGATAATCCGGGAATCAGTAATTTGGGAAATGAGAATGGGAATGGCATCCTTGCCGTCAGCAACGATCTGGTCGATAACAGGCGAACCGCAGTACTCTCGATCTTGGAAGCGGCCTTTTGCGCGACAGCCGATGTTGCTCCAGGTCGAAAGTGCGTATGGTTTCAGAGGTTTCGGAGCCGTGTTGGATGCGAAAGCTACGAACTGCGCCTCAGGCAACAACCTCACTACGAAGAAAGCAGCGAATAGCGCGGTTCCAGCGAAGATGACTCTCCACACTCGATTCATAGTCAGAATTTTATCGCGCCTGCACCCCAGTCTGTTGCTAACGGTCATTACACTCAAGTCCCCAGCCCAAGGGCATGATGAGTGTAATGGGGATGTTTCGCCAACCGTCACCTGCGCAGGGCCTGCTACCATTGCCGCATGTTCAATTTCGGAAAGCCGAGAACACCTGGCGACTGGATCGTTCACATAGCCGGGGCCATCCTCGCGATACTGCTTATCTGGTGGATGCTACGGATGTACGTACTGTGAATGCACTCAAAACCCCTCCGGCGCGGTCAAAGAGTGCTATGGGGATGTTACGCCAGTTACTCATCAACCCAGTCCTGACAAGAAAAACCCGCAAGCTAGGATGGGCGAGCCGGGAGTGCCTTCATTAAAGGGCGGTTGGTCGTCGGGCAACACCAGAAATGCAACGTGCTTTATCCGGATGGACCCGATAGCAAGCTCGTCCGCGACCGCAATCCGTCTTGGCCAGAGTTCCGTTTACGTCTCCGACTTGGACTGACGCTTGGTGTTCTCGCAGTCCAAAGCGTTTGGCCTCTGATTCCGTTAATACCGAAAGCTCCGCGCCCGTGTCGAATCTGTTATGAAGGCGCAGCTCATTCAATACGCAAGGCCCTTACGGGGTCGATCGAGGCCGCTCGCCATGCGGGAATGATGCCAGAAATCGTAGCCGCAAGCACCAGAACCCCAATGGCGATGGCGATGACCGGCATGTTCACGCTTGTGATCTCATAAAGCTGCGACTTGACGTACCGAACGCATAAGATTGCCACCGGGATACCGATGGCGAGGCCGACGACGGCTTGCAGCATGGCGCCGCGCATCACCATTCCGATTACGCGGCTCCGCCCCGCGCCCAACGCGATGCGGACGCCGATCTCCGGCGTGCGGCGGACTACGCTATAGGCGGTGACCCCGTAAAGACCTACCGCGGCAAGGAGAAGCGCCAGCAGCCCGAACAGCGAGGTGAGGCGCGCGATCAGCCGCTCCTCAATGAACCGATCCTTAATCTGCTGCTGGAATGTCTGGAACTTCACGATGGCGAGGTTGGGGTTGAGGCTCGCCAGGGTGTCGGCGACGATCTTTTCAAAGCCGGGGATCGGGCGGCTGGTCTCGATCACCATGGCTCCCGCATACATAGACTGGTCTTTTTCCAGGGGGCTCTTGGGGTCGTTGGCGCTGCCGGCGCGCTGTGTAAGTGGCAGAAAGTACATGGCATGGTTTTTCCAGTAAATGCTTGTGTAGGTGGTGTCCTCCACCACGCCAACGATCTCATGCGCTCCATCCATGCAGGCC
>Ga0210400_10003225_pt1 | contig 14550 bp, 12 predicted proteins | sample IncBWH26MmetaG_FD_155456 | JGI IMG/M metagenome (GOLD analysis project Ga0210400, IMG submission 155456) | Forest soil microbial communities from Barre Woods Harvard Forest LTER site, Petersham, Massachusetts, United States - Inc-BW-H-26-M | ecosystem: Environmental > Terrestrial > Soil >...
GCTAGCGGTAGTTTACTGCGAAATCCTCGATTGATCTCTACCTATTCCTGCTAAGTCATTCCATCCTCGATAGTTATCACCGATTGGTCTCTTGAGAATATGTATTACCCTGTTTAATCCGTAGATAATTTGCTTGACCTTTCTATTTATACGCTTGACATTAGATTAATTCCCGGTTATGTATTACCCTGTATGGCTAGCCTCGTTAAAAAGAAAAAAGGCAACCGCCTCTATTACTACCTGGTCGAAAGCGCCCGCGTCGACGGCCAGCCCCGCATCGTCCATCAAGCCTATCTTGGCACCGCAGAAAAACTCGCCGAACTCATCCAGGAGCGCACCGCCCCTGTTCCCCTCTCCGCCTCCCTGCGGGACTTCGGCCTTCCCGGCGCCTTGTGGCTCGCTGCTCAGCACACCGGCGTTTGGAATCTGCTGCAATCCCTATGGCCCACTCCCCGTTCCGGACCCGGCCCGGCTCATTACCTGTTGCTGGCTGCCATTCACCGCATCTGTGCACCCGGTCCTAAAACCGAAGTCGCCGACTGGTACAACCGAACTATCCTCTCTTCCCTGTGGGGGTTTTCCCCCGAGCGCTTTACCTCTCAAGCCTTCTGGGATGCTTTCGAACAGATCCTGCCGGAGTCCAGCCAAGACCCGTCTCCCGAGCAAGACCCTCTCGATCAGGCCCAGTTGCTCCTGCTGGGTTTGTGGAAGGAAAAACAACTGGTCGGTCGTCGTCTTCTGGCCTATGACACCACCAACTTCTACACCTATATCGCCAGCACCAACGCCCGCAACCACTTGGCCCAGCGAGGACACAACAAACAAGGCCGGCACAACCTGCGCCAGGTAGGGCTCAGCTATGTTCTGGACGGAGAACATGGGCTGAGTCTGTGCCATCACCTCTACCCCGGCAACGTGGCCGACGTGGAAGAGTTCTCCGTAGCCTTGAAGCGCATCACCCGCATGCTGGATCAAAACCAGATGGTCCGCGACAGTGTCACCCTGGTGCTGGACAAGGGCTCGGCGGCGCTGGACAGCACGGTGGAACTGCAAGAGGCGGGTGTGGGATGGATTTCCGCTTTGCCCTGGAATCAAGCGCCGGTGGCGTTGCGTGAACGGGCCACCGAAGAACTACCGTTGTGCAGTGCCGAACAACCAGGGGTGCGGGCCTGGGCGGAGAAGACCCTAGTGCACGGTCAGGAGTATCTCTGTGTCGTGAAATACTCCGTACCCTTCGCGGGCGAGCAATTGCACAGCCTCACCACCAGCATCAGCCGGGTTCTGCAATCTCTGCGCCGACTCGCCAAGGAACTGAATAAACCGCGGGCGCGCTGGACCGAGGACGGAATCAATCGCAAGATTCAAAAGTGGCTGTCGGGGCAATTCCTGGCGGAACTGATTCGTTATCAAGTGGAATTTCGCGATGGCCAATGGCGGCTTCAGTTTGATCTTGATCATCCCGCCTTGACCCGACTGATCCATCATCGTCTGGGGCGCACCGTGCTGCTCACTAACCGTATGGACTGGACAGCAGAACAAGTAGTGGCTGGTTATGCCGGTCAGCAGCAGGTGGAGAGAGTCTTCCGTGGTCTGAAAGACGGAGACTGGCTGGGTTGGAGCCCCATCTATCACTGGACGGATCGCAAGATCCGCATCCATGCCTTTTACTGCATGCTTGGCATTTCCTTGTTGCATCATGTGCATCGCCAAGCAAAAACTGCCTGGGCTGATCTTTCCATCGAAAAACTGATGGAAGAACTACAGCAGATTCAGCAGTTCGTTCTACTCTATCCACGGCAAGGCGAGAAGGGTCCTGATCGTGCTATCTACGTACTCTCCAAACAGACCTTGGCTCAACAAGCCCTGGCCAAAGCATTGCATTTAGATGATCTGATTACCCAACGTGGGTAAGACAAATCACACCCCCTAACTCCACAAAAAATGGATACTTACAAGTCTTTTTGCTTGACTCGCAGTAAACTACCGCTAGGTCGCCGCGACCAGGCCGTAGCCGCCTACCGCAAGGCGCTTCGATTGGCGACCAACAAAATCGAACAAGACTACCTTCGCAAACGGCTGGAGCAATGCGAGAAGAGCGGCAATTAGCAAATAGCAATTGGCAAATAGCAATTAGCAATTAGCCGAACCCAAATGCCCCGAAAACATTTTGCCGCGAATTGCGCGAAGGAACGCGAGTCAGAAGGCTTGGATTTGGCTAATTGCTATTTGCTAATTGCTGCTCTTCAACTATTTCTCTCCACGACGAAATCCGGTACAAACAGCAGGGCTCGCTTGATTTCTGAATCTGGAAAAGAGCGGAGAGCTTTTCGGGCCATTTCTGCGCGTTCTGCTGCGCTGTCATAGGCGTGCTGTATGGAGCCGTAGCGGGTGAGCATCTCCAGGATCTGCTCGTGCTGCACTGTCTGGAACGCCCGCTCTTCCAAAACGGTTTCTACCAACTTGCGCTCCGACGGCGTGCAGCGCTCCAGGGCATGGATCACGGCCATGGTGACCTTGCCCTCGCGAAGATCGCTGGCCACCGGCTTGCCCAGGACTTCTTCCGATGCGGTCAGGTCGAGCACATCGTCCACGATCTGAAATGCCAGACCCAGGTTGCGACCATACTCCGCCAGCCGCTCCTCCTGTTCTTCTGTGGCTTTCCCGAGCACGGACGCCAGACGCATGGAGACGGAAAACAGGCAGGCAGTCTTGCGGAAGATCAAATCAAAATGCTCGTCGAGGGTGATGCACTTCCCCAGCTTCTCCATCTGGAGCAACTCGCCCTCCACCATCTGCTGGGTCAAGTCGATGAGCACATCGAGGATCTTAAAGTTGCGCTCCTCCACGGCAATCTTGAAGGCCTGCATGTAGAGCCAGTCGCCGGCCAGCACGCACTTGGAATTGCCCCACTGAGTATTGGCTGACGGGCGCCCCCTGCGGGTCTTGGCCTCGTCAATAATGTCATCGTGGACCAGCGTCGCCGTGTGAATGATCTCCACGACCGCGCCCAGCCGTACCGCGCTTCGTTCGCTGTGGGGAAACAGCTTGGCCCCCAGCAGCAGCAACGCCGGACGCAGTCGCTTGCCGCCCCCGGCACGCAGATGTTCGCCAATGTCCGTGATGGCGCGGACGCTGGACACCGTATCGCGCCCGAATTCGCGCTCAATGGCTGCCAGATCGTCGCGCAGCAGATCGAAAACTTCTTTGGCCGAGGTTGTGGCTGATGAACTCAAAAGAGGCCTTTAGCTTCTGTAATTGGTGAACTGCATGTCGATCCCAAAATCTTTCTGCTTCAGCATGGCGATGACTTCCTGAAGCGTATCACGGTCCTTGCTGCTCACCCGGACCGTATCTCCCTGAATTGACGCCTGCGCCTTTTTTTTGGAGTCTTTGATGACTTTCACGATCTCTTTGGCCTTCTCAACGGGTATGCCCTGCTGCATAGTGACCTTTTGCCGCACGGTGGAGCCCGCCGCAGCTTCCACCGTCCCGTAGGAAAGGGCCTTGATGGGGACGCCGCGCTTGTGCAGTTTGGTTTGCAAAATGTCATTCACGGCTTTCAGCTTGTATTCATCCACCGAGCTGAGAATGATGGCTTCTTTTCCCTCAATCTGAATGTCGGACTTGCTGTCCTTCAAATCAAAACGGGTATGGATCTCCTTGAGCGCATTCTGAATGGCGTTGGAAACCTCTTGCAAATCAACTTTGCTGACGATATCGAATGAGTTATCGGTTGCCATGGGTGTTTATAGCTTACTAAGACTCCCGCATAGATGCACGTTTTTGAAACCCTGAACTTTAACATTATTTACCAGTTGCTTCCAGAACGGTTCGTTACTGCGGATTGGGTCATTTCGCTTGAATTGCCTTTCCTTCCGGCCTCGTCCCCCTCCGCACGAAGATGTGCTCCCTCCGCACCTCCGCGTCGAAAGCCTGCCTCTCGAGCACAGCGAAGATCGATGAACTGGCTCACGGTTTCTCAGTATTACTAATCATGAAAATCTTGTTTTCCCGCGAAGATTTTCTTTGCTTTTTCTTCGTGTTCCCTTTGTGACCTCTGTGGTTAATGGTTTTTCCTTGTTTTCCTCCGTTTACTAAGAATTTACGCCCAAATGTGGGACTTGAACTGGCTGAATGCCGACTGCTGAGTGCTGAATGCTTAATGACACAGTGCCGGAACTCTGCCACAATGATGGAATCCGGAGGACTTCTTCATATGGCCCGAATCTTCAACGGCTTGACTGCAATACTTATTGTTTTACTTTGTTGTTTCGCTTCGGCGCAGCAGACCCATCCGGCTTCACAGACAAATCCTCAGCAAACGGCGCGGCAGGCGCTGATTGAGATAGTCACAGGAGGCGGCAAGGCGATTCAAAAGCACCTGACGGTAGAGCTCCAGCAGGCGATCACCGAGGCGTCGAAGAAGAAAAAGGATGCCGGCGCCAAAGCCGCTCCTGACATGTCCATGATCGGTATTGGACTGATGGGAATGCCGTCGCTGGCGGGCGAAAAGGAATTCCAGACTTTTGAGTCCGGGCCGCTCCTGTTTTCCTATTTATGGGCCAACACTAAAGAAAAGGTTGAGGTACGCGTGGAGAGCGACGATCTAAGCGGTGATCAGGATGAGATCCTGCTCTCCATCCATCTTTTCAAAGACGGCCAGGAGCAAAGTGTTCCGTTCATGCCTAATATTATTGTGGGGTTGAAACAGCAAGACAAGATCTGGAGGTTGAATGAGATCGGCGGCAACGCCAAGCTGGCTGTCGGCGATCCCAAGTTTTTCGAAGACTTCCTTAAACTTCAGCAGTCAAGCGAATCGGATACGCAGGCCCAAAGGCACAGTGCAGAAACCAACGGCAAAGAAGAGCCGCCACCACGACTCCCTGCTGCCTCTATGGTAACCATGCTCGCCTACGCGGAAGCCAGCTACGCTGGAGCCAACCCTGATGTGGGCTTTACCTGCAATCTTGCCGACCTTGCTAATGGCAAAGATGCCGCCTTTTCGGAAATGATCGATCCGCTAGTTGGTACTGGAACCTACAACGGCTATCGCTTCGGCATTACCGGCTGTGACGCGAAGCCATCCACAACGTTCCGTATTATTGCAGAGCCACTGGTTGCGGGTGCAGGCTCAAAAGCTTATTGCACCGATCCTACTCACAACCTTCGCGTGTCCGATGATGGCCGAGGCGCCACGTGTCTTGCGTCCGGCAGGGTAATGAATTCCGGTGCAGGCAGCGGCATGACCGGCTTTAAAGTTGGTACCGGAACTGATTGAGGCTCTCTTTTAAGACTCCTCTTTCTTTTTCGCCTTCCCGAAACGCGCTTTTGCGCCGAAGGATCGACGCTTTGCTCTCGTTTGGTTCCTTGGTTTTATCTCGCACTCATCTGCGAAATCAGCGGCAAGATTGAGTTTCCTTGTCCCTATCTCATTCCGATATCGGCGGTGAGATTCACCGTGGTGAATTTATGTTTCGTCACAACAATGTCTTCGGAGTGGATCAACGGATATCGCGATTCTCCGGATTGAGTAATTACGTATGTGCCAGGTGGAAGCATTACGCTGAACTTGCCTTTGCTGTTGCTGCTGACCGTTGCTACGACCTTGTCGCTGGATTTAAGTTTCACCGCCAGCGGCCCCTGATAAGGTTGAGGCCCACACCTGGTATCGTCGATCCGCTGCGGTCCAGGGCAGTTGCCGGTGGAAACGATGGTCCCTTTAATGCCACTGAAATGGTGAGACTTTGCGGTCTTTTGAGACTTGACCGGGAGTGCGGACACTGTTCCCAACATAGCCATCACTACCGTAACGATCATTGAATTGATAACCATATTCGGTTTGCTCAACATCAATTCGCTAAACATGGATTTGCTAAACCCCGATTTGATAAACATAGCAGAGCCTCCCTTGATTTTTGCACCGGAATGCATCTTCCTTCTTAGAACGCCAGATAGGCCCGAATCTTGCAGTACGTTCAATCGTGCAAGTGCGTTTCAAGACCTACCGCTGCGGATCATAGCGTAACAGGCGTTGGACCTGCTACGTCCGTGTCACTGGCCTTCACCATCAACTTTTTATTCTCAGGGATCAAGAGTATGCGTTAGCTGCGGTAAACTTGTGTGAGCCGCAAATCATGCAGTTTTTTTGATGGATTTTCTGGCCTGTCATCCTGAACGAAGCGCCGCGCCGACCTTTACGTCACTTTATTGAAAGGCGCGCAGTGAAGGACCCCGAGATGTTTGGCCGACAACACAGTTTGAGGAGTTCTCTCGATAACTCTCTTTAAGTATGGGCGAGGCTGATGTCAGAAAGCCTTAACATGGTATGGTGCTTCAAAGAGTGTCGGGGTCCTTCGACTTCGCGCCATTGGGTAATGTAGATGGTTGATATGTCGTGGCGCTACGCTCAGGATGACGGACCGCTGGCTGACATTGGAACTTGAAAGTCTATCGTTTTCACACAGACTCTTTCGCCCTGGCTGAGACACAGCCCGATTGCACTCAAGAATCAAACTCGCACAGAAGGCAGATCATGACCAACGACGTATCGGTTACATTGGACCAGCATGTGGCCGTGGTAGAGATTCACCGTCCGCCCCACAATCATTTCGACCACCAACTTATTCGAAGACTGGCCGACGCATTTGAAACCCTTGACGATGAGCCTGCGTGCCGTGCCGTGGTGTTGGCCTCCGAAGGGAAATCCTTCTGTGCCGGAGCGGATTTCAGCCAAAGGTCAGCCAGCAGCGAAGAGCTGGCGTCGGGCGCGGCCAGTCATATCTACAAGGAGGCTGTCCGCCTGTTTGCCTGTGAAAAGCCGGTGGTGGCCGCGATCCAGGGCGCTGCTGTGGGTGGAGGCCTCGGGTTGGCGCTCCTTGCGGACTTTCGCGTTGTCTCTCCTGAAACCAGGTTCGTGGCAAACTTTGTGAAGCTCGGCATTCATCCGGGATTCGCCGTGACCTACACACTGCCGCGTTTGATCGGCGTGCAGCGGGCCAGCTTAATGCTTTACACCGGACGCCGCATCAGTGGAGAAGAGGCTGTCGCGTGGGGCTTGGGCGATGTTCTGGCCCCGGCTGATCATCTGCGCGATGCTGCCCGGGAACTTGCGGCGGAGATCGCCGGGGGCGCGCCTCTGGCCGTCCGGTCAACCCGCGCCACCATGCGCCGCGGCCTTGCCGATGCCGTGAAAGCCCAGACCGACCATGAATTCGCAGAACAAAGCTGGCTCTTCCAGACCGAAGATCACAAAGAGGGCGTCCGGGCAGTGCGGGAGAAGCGTCCGGGGAGGTTCAATGGCAAATAGGACTATTGAGCGCATTGAGTCACAGGAGAACAACACAAAACTCTTCGTCTCACGAAAGCCGGACGGGAGAGCATCCTACGTGGCGCGAGGCAAGAAATTAAGGATATAGAAGAAGGCCGCTACGAGGAATATGACGAGCACGGATTGAGGAATCTCGCAAAAAAACTGGTTGCGAATTCTGCCAAGAAGCTTCCTCACGTCTCGAAAGCAAAATGAAAAACAATCACTTTACCGGCTGCGTGCCCTTGACGTATCGCGCAATTTCTTCCGCCGTCGCAAACCACACACCGGGCTTCGATTTCATATAGGCGATCAACTGGTCCAGATGATGCATGGGAGAACGGTGGCCGATCACCTGCGGATGCAACGTCAGGACGAAGAGCGTCCCTTCCTGGTAAGCGCCGTCGAACTCTTCCCGGTATAGCTGGAAGAGATGCTCAGGTAGCGGCATTCTGCCGCTGCGTCCGAGATAGGGAGTTTCGGTCAGAGTCCAGTCGATGGCCAGCTCCACCATGCCTGTGGGCTCTCCGTTGGAGACAAGCTCGTAAGGTTCATCCATGGCCATGAGGCTGCTGTCATAAAAAAATCCCTTCTTGCGCAGCAGATCAACGGTGTACCGGCTGAACGCCCACGCCGGCGCCCGATAGCCCACCGGACGTTTGCCCGTAACTTTAGTCAGGTACTCAATGGCCTGGTCCAACAGGCGCTCTTCTTCCGCGGCGCTGGGTAGATCAGGGAGATACTCGTGAATCCATCCGTGGACTCCAATCTCATTCTTTCCATTCTTCAGGATTGCCGGAACCATCTCCGGATGCAGCAGCGCACTCACAGCTGGAATGAAAAAAGATGCCGGCACCTGGTGGCGATCCAGGAGCTTCAGTACTCGCGGCAAACCCGATTGAGCGCCGAAATCGCCCGTGGAAAGTGTGTTCGGCGAAGTTTCGCCGGCAGCCAGCAAGTACGATTCGTTGTCCACATCGAAACTCAGGCAGACTGCGACACGCGCATGGTTAGGCCAGGAGCGCGGCGTGAGCTTTCGTCCCACACGGGCCGGCGCCACTGCCTGCCGCAGCTCCTGCTCGCTCCATTTCGTCCCAGGCTGCGGGGCCGGAGCCTGTTGCTGGGCCATAGCGCCCACCGACGAGCCAAGCGCCAAAAGAATGGCGGCATAAAGATTCATTAGAACATTACCTCAGCATTGGGAAGTTTCAATGGTTCTGTCACCAGATCAATCAGCGTAATCAGCGGCCAAGGTTCCGCTACTCTTTTGGGCCCTCGCGATATTTCTCGATCAACCGGCGGGCAATAATCAGGCGCTGTAATTCATTGGTGCCACCGCCGATTACGACCAGCGGAGCATCGCGATAGTACCGCTCGACCGCAAAGTCTTTGGAATATCCATTTCCGCCCAGTATGCGCATAGCTTCAAGAGAGACCTCCGCGGCCGTCTCCGTAGCAAACAGCTTCGCCATGCCGGCCTCCAGGTCGCAGCGCTCGCCCCGGTCTCGTTTCTCCGCCGCCGAGTAGATCAGCAGGCGCGAGGCCTCAATCTTGGTAGCCATATCAGCCAGCTTGATCTGGATGGTCTGATGCTCGCAGATAGGCTTACCGAAGGTGGAGCGTTGTTGCGAATAGCGGATCGCCTCTTCAAACGCGGCGCACGCAATGCCAAGGCCCCGGGCGGCCACGTTGAGCCGTTCGGCTTCCAAACCGGTCATGACCTGCTTGAAGCCTTCGCCTTCCACACCGCCAATCAGATTTTCGGCGGGTACTGGGAAATCCTGGAAGTGGAGTTCGCAGGTCTCCACGCTCTTGTAGCCCAGCTTATCGATATCGCGGCTTACGGTCAGGCCGGGCGCGCCCTTTTCAATCACGAAAGCGCTCATGCCCTTATGCGCGGGTTGGGCTTGGGGGTTGGTCTTGGCGATCAGCAGGAATGTGTTGCCGTAGCGCCCGTTGGTGATCCACATTTTCGAGCCATTGACTCGATAGGTTTTGCCCTCACGAATGGCTACTGTGCTTATGTTCTGCAGGTCGGTTCCAGCGTTGCTTTCAGACAGGCAGATACCGCCCCTGCGCTCTCCGGTGGCCAGGCCGGGAAGAAATTTCTGTTTTTGCTCCTGGGTGCCAAACAGGTTCAGCACGTCACACAAAACCGAGTGTGTGCCGATCACGCCAGCCAGTCCCAGCCATGCGCGGGAGAGCTCTTCGAAGACCATGGCGAAGGTTGTGAAGTCGACCTCTCCACCGCCATACTGCTCGGGAACATTCAACCCGAAGAGCCCGATTTTTTGCATCTGCGAGACAAGCTCGTGAGGATATTCGTTGCGATGTTCCAACTCAGAGGCAACCGGAATTACCTCCTTCTCGCAGAACTTGCGTACGGTGTTGACGATCAATTCCTGTTCAGAGGTCAAGCTTTGTTTGGTCATAAATTCCAGGCTACCAAACGTACTTTCCGGCGGAGATGAGCGTGTCCGCAACGTTTTGCCGTAGTGCTACTGTGTCAATGGGAGCATGTGCGAAAAGCCGTTGGGCGCATTCCGATACCTCGGAAGCGGCGTTCCTACCGGCCAGCACGCCGGCAAGATTCCGGGCGTTGACGGCGATCCGGTCAGAGGCCTCGCACGCGTAAAGGGTGGCGATGTCATGCGGGACTCGGGATTTCTCCTCGGCCTGCGTGGCCTTGAGTTTCCGGGTCCGCAGCCACACGGACTCCATGGTGTAGAGATCAATCAGAATGTCGGCAACCAGGGCCAGCACTTCCTGCTGCTCTTTGAGTTCTTCGCCAAAGCTGTGCGTGATTGCGTGGAGCGCTGCTATCGCAGTCCTCTTCCCTTCCGCCACCTTGCTCTCCACCAGTGAAATGTTGTTCGAAGCAGCCGGACGCCCACTGCCGTTCACGGCTTTCAGAGTATTTTGAAAGGCGACTTCGAGACCGCCTTCAGCGGCGCTCTTCAATAACCTGGTGGTGACCAACATGCGGTTGATCTCGTTTGTGCCTTCGTAAATACGGGTGATGCGCGCATCCCGCACAATGCGTTCGGCAGGATAGTCCTTGGAGTATCCATAACCGCCGTAGGTTTGCAGAGACTCATCGGCCACGTAGCCGAGGGTTTCGCTGGTCCAGACCTTAATGATCGAGCACTCCACCGCAAACTGCTCAATCACCTTCATCACCTGCATCGGCTCATTCTGGTCTACGGCTTCCAGGGCACGGTCCACCATGCCCACCGTCCTGAATGTGACCGCATCGCCCACGTAGCAACGGACGGCCATATCCGCGAGCTTGCGCTTGATCAACCCGAAGCTGGCGATAGCTCGGCCAAACTGATGGCGCTCGTTGGCATACGAGATAGCATTGTTGAGGGCGATCTTCGCCAGGCCAATATTGCGGTTGCCCAGTTTGAGCCGGCCAAAATTCAGGGTATTGAAGGCCACCACATGACCTTTGCCGACCTGTCCGAGCACGTTCTCGACCGGCACCCGGCAATCTTCAAAGGTGATCGCCGTAGTGGAACTGCCGTCCAGTCCCAACTTCTTTTCATCATGACCGCTGGTGACGCCTGGGCCGCGCTCCACAATAAACGCGGTGAATTTTTCACCATCAACTTTAGCGAACACAATGAACACGTCAGCCAGTCCGCCATTGGTGATCCACATCTTCTGTCCGCTCAGGATGTAATGTTTGCCGTCACCTGACAACGTCGCTTTGGTCTTGGCGGCCAACGCATCTGAGCCGGAGCCTGGTTCGGTCAGGCAGAATGCGGAAACCATCTCGCCGCTGGCGATGCGCGGCAAGTACTTGGCGCGCTGCTCCGGTGTGCCGAAATAAACAATGGGGAGAGTGCCGATCCCGGTGTGAGCGCTGACCGTCGCCGCAAACGACGCATTCAACGCCATCTGCTCGGAAATAAGTGCGGAGCTGACTTTATCCAGGCCCAGTCCGCCATATTGCTCCGGCACATCCGCACGCAGCAAATCAAGCTCCCCGGCCTGGCGCAGCAGCTTCCGCGTGATGGACCAGTCCTTGGTATACAGTTGTTCCGCCAGGGGAACTACCTCGTCCCGCATGAATTGCTCGGCAGTGCGCGCAAATAGCTGCTGCTCTTCGCTGACGTCTTCTTTGGTAAAGATCTCGTCGGGACCCTGGTCCGCAAACAGAAAGCTGCCACTCGTGACGGGTGTTTTTAGTGTCGCCTGGCTCAATTCTCTGATCTCCTTAAAGTTGGCAACGGTAAGAGACGCACGGGAGATTACTATATCAGGTAGCGCATCAATCTTCCGGTCTGCGGCTGCTCATGCAAGAGGCATCAACAGGAGGAATCTCGCAACCGTTTTTCGCAGCAAATGTACACCGGAGCCCCAAATGATCTAAACTTATGGAGTCAGTTTTTACGGGCGGGAGTAGTTCAGTGGTAGAACGCAAGCTTCCCAAGCTTGATGTCGCGGGTTCGATCCCCGTCTCCCGCTCCAAAGCCTGATGAAAAGCTTCCTCCCTAGAGTTTTACCATGGCGTTCGCTCCCAGGACCAATCCAAGAGTAATCAAGGCGATGGCCACCTCTCCAAGCGCGCCGACAATGAGCGGGCCCACTCCCTGACGCATCATTTCGCGAAAATTCATTCTTAAGCCAACGCCCGCGAACGTGAGGAGAAAAGCCCACCGTGACAAATTGGCGAGAGCCGTAAGCTGGTCGCCGCTGAACACTTTCATGGTCGCCAGCAGTGAAATGATCAGAAAGCCAAGGACGAACTTGGGAAATTTTTGCCAGAGGAAGGCAGCTTTATTGCCCACGGCCTTGCGGCCCTCGCGGGCGGCAAAATAAAGGGCATACGCCAGAACCACAAATCCGATCATGGCGTTTCGAGTGGTTTTCGCAAGCACGGCGGTTTTGCCCGCGGCATCGGAAAACATGTTGCCCGCTGCCACGGCCTCCGCGGTATTGTCCACGCCCATTCCCGCCCAGAGTCCAAATGTCTGGTCATTCATATGAAGAGCGTGCCCGATGGGCGCGAATGTGAACAAAGCTATGGCACCCAGAGCGAGAATGGCGCCTATGGCGAATGAGGCGTCTTCGTCGTCGGCGTCAATGGCGCCTTTGGCTGCAATGATTGCCGAAACACCGCAAATCGAAGACCCGATGGCCAGCAGCGCAGTCAACTTGGGCTTCAAGTTAAAAACACGCCCGAGAAAGGTCATGAGCGCAATGGACAGAGCCAATTCAATCAGGACCAATATCAAGCTGACGCTGCCCAATTTAAGCACGTCACCCAGAATGAACCGCGACCCCAGCAGCACAATTCCAATCTTCAGCCAGAATTCGTAGGTGTCGATTCCCGGCTTAAAAACTTTTGCGACGCCGATTACGTTCGAAATAAAACAACCAAACAAGATCGCCCAAAGCACATACTCGATATTTGGCAGCGTGAGATGGTGGGACTTGGAATATTTTGAAATAGATTGCTCAACAAACTTTCCCGCGAACCCGACCAACGTCAGCAACACGATCCCAGGGACCAGTTGAACAAGTTTTCCAGCGAAACTCGTCGATTCGACTCGGGCGGTAACAGCAGTGGACATTTTATTTTCTCCTGTGAGTTCGCGTTTACCAAGAAACATGCTTGAGAACGCCAAACCGCACCAGCGCGGCCAAGGTGAGCCCGAGTAGCACTGCCCAGGTGTCAACGGATAATCCCCTTGATGGTTTTAGTTGCGCTTGATTGTCCTGATCCATATCTCGATCCTTGATTTCGTCCTTTCGCTAGATTTGCCGCTGGACTGGTTCTCAAAATTGCAGTTGCCCATTCTGCCACAAAAAACAAAAGCCCCGCTCGAGATTTTTGCGAGAAGAGGAAAATTAAAAAATACCAAGACTCGTTTGTCACAGCGCGGCAGCGCCAACCACACAGAGGAAACACTAAAAGCAAAATCAAGATCTCACCGCACAGGCCGCGGAGAGAGCAGAGAACGCAGGAAATCTACGAAATTATCGCAGTGCTAAAGAGAAAACTGAGGGGCACAAAGGAAACTTAAGCACTGAGAATAACCCAGAGCAATCGACCACACATTCACCGTCTCCAATCTGCAAGTTCTCTTCAAAGAACTCGGAACCCCATCAGAGATTTTGTAAGCGATGTTCGGGACTCATTGGCGTGTGGCCAGCGAGGACCCTCGGCTGCTCGCAACGCCAAATTGTGAGGTGTAATTCAACTGGATCTCACCGCACTTGTGCTGCTCTGCGGAATAAACGACACAGCTGTCATAGGGCTTTGAATACACATGCAGGCTGACCGCCCGCTGGCCGAATTCCGAGGGATTATAAACTTTGTGCACCGGTTGGTCCGGATTTACGGCGGCCGGCGATGCCGGGTTCATCTCAACAATGTCCGTGGGCGCGAGGTCGCAAGTACCGGCCGCCAGGTCTTGAGAAAGCACCTTGTAGTTCTGAATCAGAAGTCTCCCAATTGGCACAGCCATCCAGCAATTCTGCTCTTTATGGTTGTGGATGGAGCTGCCCTGGCCGGTCTCCCAGCAGATGGCCAGCAATTCGTAGAACGGCGTTTTATCAATGAGGTTGCGGGTATAGTGTTGAGGGTCCCAGATAAGGTACTGCTCAATTGATTTTGGATCAACGGGCGAGGTGCGCAGCAGTTCATGGATTCGGTCGACGCGCAAGAATTCGTCTTCCGTGCAACATCGTAATTTCGAAACCAACTCCTGAATCGCAATGGCTGACATGGGGCAATCTCCTCCTGCTTGCAACGTGTATTTTAATCTTGTTTTCTCTGGAAGGAAAACTGATTGGGGATTGCCAAAATGCCAAAAATTGTCGAAATTGAAAGCCCAAAATCCCCGGTTGGCCTGAGAACCTTTTGCTCTCCCTTACCCTGACTGGCCTATAATCTAGTTAGTTTGAGCAGACCAGCTTCTATTTTTGCGTTGCTCGTGCTGTTGGCGGCGGTGCCGGGTCCGCTGTGTGCCCAAACTCAGTCTTCCTCGGTCCGTTCCAGCCGCATGTTGCTGATCATGCCCTTTGAGAACACCTCCAATGTCCCGGGAATCGATTGGATTGGAGAAGCTTTTCCGGAGGTGCTGGGAAATCGGCTGACCTCTGCTTCCCTGTTCATTATTGGCCGGGACGACCGCCTCTATGCCTTTGACCGGCTGGGCATTCCGGCAACCGCCAAGCCGTCACGGGCCACAATCTTCCAGATGGCCCAACAGATTGACGCCGACTATGTG
>Ga0210400_10003226_pt1 | contig 14549 bp, 11 predicted proteins | sample IncBWH26MmetaG_FD_155456 | JGI IMG/M metagenome (GOLD analysis project Ga0210400, IMG submission 155456) | Forest soil microbial communities from Barre Woods Harvard Forest LTER site, Petersham, Massachusetts, United States - Inc-BW-H-26-M | ecosystem: Environmental > Terrestrial > Soil >...
ATTGTGCAACGCTACCGGCTGCACCTTGTGCCCGGGACCCGGATCGACCGCTATCTTCCTCGTTTCGTGCTAAGTTCAAAACAGGGTATGCCAATGACAGTTCGTACACGGCAGGAGAAAGAACCGGAGCCCAACAGACCGCAGGGCAATATTCGCGAGATGGTCGAATTTCCCGAGACATGATTAGCGGCGTGAGGGTCTTGCGACGGATCGCTATCCGATGTGGAAGCGAGGCGTGCGCATCATCCAGTTTCGCTGACCGCTCATGAAATTCTCCAAGGCAATAACATACCGTTTGGCCAGGTCGTCTTCTTGAGGACCAAAACAAGGGAGCATCTCTTTCAGACGAATAAACGCGGTGACCTGATTATTGGTGATGGTGACGGCAAGATTGACGGCGGCCTGAAGGTCGAGGCAGTTTTCATTTTGCAGAATGGAAATCAAATTCGACCGATTGCCTTCTTCCAGATCTCTTTCGAAGGACCAAACGTCATTGTAAAAAGTCATCTGAAGACCGGCGAGGTCGGCAAGCTTGCGAACATAGAGATGCCGGAGGAATTGGGCGTCTGCTGGAATATCGTTCAGCATGGTCGCAAGGCTGAAGACCATATAAATTGTGCCGACAACAGGCCGCAACAGCATATAGGCAGCAAGGCCGGGCGTCTCATCCCGCTGGCGCAACTCGTGTTCCCATTTGATAGATTGCAAATATTCATGGACACGACAAGTGAAGTGTTGCAACCATGCGGTCCCGGAGCGCGCGTAGATTCGTTGGCAGATATCGTGGAGTCCTCTACTCAGGGATTCCGCAGATTCATTCAGGTAACTGATGTTGCATGCATCCAGCAATTGTGAGTGCAGGTCCTGAAGTTCGGCAGGGCTGCCATGAAAAAGCGCATCCATGTAATCATCATGAATGAAGAACCAGGTCATGGCATCGGCGGCCAGTTGAAGGTCTCTCAATGGCAACTGGGGCAGGGCATAGGCCACAAGGACTGCATGACTCTCGACTTTCGACCGGTCATACGCGCGACTGTTTTTTGCGGCGAATCCAATCTCGCGAATCCACAGGAGAGAGCCCTCCTGAATCTCGGCTAAATATGGATTGATCCCAGATTCAAATGGAAAATAGAATTCCGGGACCGCGATATGCTGACGCAGCTTTGAGATGGGCGGTCTTCGTTTTGTCGGCACAAGTTTACCTAAACGGATCCAGCATTTAAGCCGTGCGTTGGTTTTCCCTCAAACAGAGAAGTCCGGCTCTCCACAAAACTCAAAGCAAGCAAACACCAGATGGTGCTGAGCAACGGCGTATTGAACGGAATCGGCCGCGGCCCGGCTACATCAGGGACCGAATAAAATGCACCGGTCTCCGGATCCTGCTGCGAAAGAAGAAACGCAACCGCGCGACTGATCGTGTGCGGTTCCATCAGGTGCTGCCTGCTGAGCAGGCACAAAGCGCCAACTGCATAGGCGGTACTCAGTGCGTCGCTTGCGAGCCCGGGGCTTTGACCCCAACCTCCATCCGGACGTTGTGTCTGGATGAGGCGATTGAAGGAGCGATTGAATAAGCCGGATTGCGACAAAGCCAGTTGCGTTCGCGGGTAAACATCCAAGGCCCAGAGCACGCGGAAGATGCTGTAAGCTTCGCTACGACTCCAGCTCATTTCGAACGATCCATCCGGCCGCTGCCGGTTCGCAAGATAACGCGCGGCTTGAAGCATTTTGGCACTGAGATCCGGGTCATGGGTTGCAGCCAGGTTTTGGGCCAGCAAGACGTTGGCCGTCATGGTGGCTTCCGATTCGCCTTCGCGTTCGTAAGTGGGATAGCCTCCATCCGGGCGTTGCAGCCGGGCAAGATAATGGAGGGCCCGCTGAATGTTGACAGCGTAACGGGCGCCATTATGCTGGCACAACATCTGGACGCAATTGGCGGTTACGTCTGTGTCAGTCTGAGTTACGCCGTCCGTGAAGCTCCAGCCGCCGTTCTCATGTTGCCGATTGACGATAAACTGCGCCAGTTGGTCGTGGATCTCAGGTTGTGCCCCGCAATCTGCGGCCTGCAAGGCCAATCCAGCAACACAGCTCACCCAGATGTCCTGATTGTCGATAAAAGGCATGCCCCCGTCATTTCTGCGTACACTCTGAAGATAGCAAAACCCGCGTTCGAAAGCGGGATGAGCTGCACCCACTGCAAGCAAGACCACCAGGGTAATCAGAACCTGTTGCTCCCAACTGCCATTGGCGCTCTGAGCACCCGTCAGGAACTCGAGATCATTGGCAATATCGAGGGGCTGATAACGGCAGTGCATCACCCGCAGAGCTGCAGCATAAAGCCGGCTGAAACGATGCGCGGCGCCGACTGTGTATTCCTGGGGAAGAATTCGGGCGTCAGCAAAAGGAATGACGCCGAGTTCCACCAGCAACATTGTCAGCAGGGCGCGCTTGCGCTGGAGACCATATTCGGCGCTCTTGGCGATAGCCGCCACCGCTGCCGAAGGTTCAATCCCAGACGGCAGTTTCAATACCGCCTTAGCAGCCATCGCGCTGACGGGATCAGCCTCGTGCAGCTTCACGCACAGATAATCTTGCAACTGGCGTTGCCATGCGAGATCTCCTCCGGTCCGGCGCAACAAGTGAAGCATCAACGCGCTCTCCAGGATACGGCTGCCTACGGGAACATTGAAGAACCCTTCAAGTTTGTACCGGCAAAGCTTGAAGTGCTCCAGGAGGTGCCCCAGGCCGCGGCCGAACGCCACGCCGATATCGGCGGATGCCACTCTGGAACCTGGATTCCCCAACCACTTTTCCGTCAAAGTGAAATTCTTCGGCATAGCCATCCTCGCGAGGTTAAGACATGAGACGATTTCCGCGGCGTTGATCGGTTAATACAAACGAGTGGATTCCACCGTTCGAGAGACAAAGGACGAGAGAGCGTAAATATCGTACACATCAATTTTAACAAGTTTCATTATGGGAGTGAACTCTCCGGACCAGACATTCGGGAATCTTGTATTTGCCCAAGCAGTTCGCCAATGAGCGGTTTGAGGCGAACCATCCCACACAGAGAAGAGCTGCCGATCACCCCAAAAGCGCAGCGCAGTTGGAGATGCGCGGTGATTCAATGCGCAAAACTCGTGGAACAGCCACGGTGTTAGCATAAAAATTCGTCGCAATTTTCGCATCAACACACGGGGTGTGGATATGTCGGACGCGCCAAACCTGCTTGAGGCTCTGCTGGACTCTTGGGACCGGAACAACACCATCCTGCTCAACCTGCTCCGCGCCCTCCCGGAGGGCGGGCTGGAGGCCAGGGCGATGGAGGGCAGCCCATCCATCGCGGAGATGTTCACACACATCCACTTTGTACGACTTGTGTTCGTCTTCGAGGACGCCCCCGAGTTCGCCAGAAACCTGCCCGAGGAAGAGTGGGTGGCCGAGCGTGACCCTGGTCGCATCGCGCAGATGCTGAACGACAGCGCCAAGGCGGTGCGGGACGCGGTAAAGAGCAAGGTGGAGGCAGGCCGGGAGATGAACCTTCACTACGACCACCCGATCCTCCTGCTCCAGCACATGCTTTGGCACGAGGGCTACCATCACGGTCAGATCAAGCTGGCCCTCAAGGTGGCGGGCCGTCCAATGACCGATGAGGAAGCCGGGCCGGTCACCCACCCTTGATGTTTCCCATGCCGATACGCCGCTACATTTTCTCTCGTTTTTCCGAGACATTGCGTCCCAAACCGGGGCATTGAACAGATGCGTTGAAAACATTGGGGTTATGAGTGACGAGCCGCTTTTTATGACGACTTGAGGCCGATTTATGACGACCTGGACGTTGATTATGACGACCTCAGCTCTGATTATGACGACCTGAAGTCGATTTATGACGACCTGCATTCACGCCATGACGGCTAGCACATAGCAAATGGCAATTAGCAATTGGCCAGAAAAATCGGCAACATCCCTGAGACGTTGGACGATTGCAAATATTGCATTCAGGCCATGACGACTTGAGGTTCCCGACGCGGGATCGGTTGATGGATCTGAATGTCCCCGAATGCCAAAAAATCGCCGCTACACCCGCTACGCCGCTACATTCGAGCAAATAGCAAATGGCAATTAGCAATTGGCCGGAACCCTTTCTAAGACTGCAGACGATTACAAAATACTGTTTCCAGGCCGATACATTCGGTGCGAGTGTTGAAAACATTGGAGATCTCTGTGCTGACTTAGCAATTTGGTGCCGACTCGAGACTGATTTGTGCCGACTTGACGTGCGTTTGTGCCGACTTGAAGCTCGTTTGTGCCAACTTGAAGCCGGGCGGTGCCGACTTGAGCTTCATTTGCGCCGACCTAGATTTGGGGCACTCTTTAAACCGGTGAGAATGCAGACCCTGCTCTTCGTCGCCTTAAGTAGCGCTCTCGGCCCCAAGGTTGACACACGCCATGCAACGTGGCCAGCCCGTGCATCTCCCTGGGAGGCCTTTGCCTCAATTATTCAGTTGTCAAAGAACCTTTCCGGTAACCCTAGGGTTGTTCGTGCCACGGAACGCGAGCCGTCGCCTTTGTCAATTAAAGTGATCCATACTCCGGCGAGCGAACTTCAGCACAAGCGCTTTTGATCGCGTCTTTCGCATAGTGCCAGAGTTGAGCTGCGACAGCAACATTACGGGGTAAATTGTCTAAATTGGACAGCGGATATTTAAGCCCCTGCCTTGGGCGCAGATGAGTTGCCCGAAGATATATTTCATTGATTTCAAAGTAGAAACCGATTTCGACTATCCGAGGCAGAATCCTAGGCTCACCTGAGTTCGGCAGCTCCAAGACCAAATTGGGAAAACGGCGTCAGTTGGATCCGTCTCGCGGCAGTCGCATAAACTCTCTCAAGGAAAAATCATATTTATAAAGAAATCAATTATTAAGACAGTGGAGTTCACGAAGTAGGAGGGTCCGATACGAAATCCATGGTGGTATTGAATCGGCGTGATCCAAAGGAGCAAGTTTGATAGCAGCATTTGGAGAAGCCCCAATGCAAAAATGCTTCGCTGTTGCTCAAACAACCTAGAAGAAAACGTGCCCCAAATCAATGTTGCCGGCACGAGAATCGGATTTGGCAAATGAATGATCGCGAAGATAACGCCGGAAACGCGGCGCGTGAGTGCTCTTGGGCCATACTTTGCACGTACACCTTTGTAAACGATGTTTTGATATAAGAACTGTTGGAAACAACACCATACAAGATATTTGCCGCCGCGGATAACAGTGTTAATGGACAACAGCTGTCTTCCCCCCAAAATGGCCGTCGCGAACAGCGCCGCTGCGAGCCACCATTTCCACGTCCCTACCGCTGATGCGAACTGTGGAAACGTCAGGCCGAGTGAATGAGGTGTTTCACCATGACTCCAGAGTATTCCCAGCGACGCAATGACGATCGCTGCTGCGGCACTCAGCAACCATAATCCGTGCAAGCACCAAATGGTGAACAACACCACTCCGGTTAGTGCTAAGGCTTCAATGATCCATCTATTGGCACCAGGTGCAGGACCAAGTCTTCGTCGCACATCGCTCTCGCTTCGGTGGGCGTTAATTGTGATGTCTCCCGGCTAGCCTGCCGAATTTGCTACATGCGATCGAACGTGGCCTTCCACTGAAGGCCTCAACTGCCCTGCCAGAAGTAAGTCTATTCTATTGCCATGCATGTAGATCATCTTGTAGCTGCCAATGCCCCAAAGAGTCACAAAGTTCAACAAAACTCAATAAGCATTTTGTAACTCGTTGAAATTAAATGTCTCATAAATCAACAATTTATACGCCGCATCCGCGATGCCTTGGGCGCAGGGGGTCGGAGGTTCAAATCCTCTTGCCCCGACCTGCAATGGTTTCCTGTAACAAGCTTGGTCTTTAAAGGGGTCCATCTTGAAGCGCGTCTGATTATTTTGGTGACGGCGGTTGGCGATGGAAGATTCATCTCTTAATTAGTGGCAATCGACCTTGACGAAATGTTTTTCTCCATAAACTTCCGTACTTCTCCGATCGTTGATTCTCCAAATTTCTCGCCAGCAGCCTCCCACGCAGCCTCAAAGAGCATCTCGTCATCTTCGTAATCTACCCTTGAGGTCGTCAGTTTTATGACGGAAAGATCTTTGCGGTCGAATCTAATCCTGAGCTTGAGTTGCCGAGCAGAATCGGCAAAAATACCGAAAGGCTCTTTGGTCATTTTATCTTGAACTGCAGAGGGTAATTTTTTCAAATTGTCAGCGAAGAAAACTCGCACTTCATACATCTCGTTGGATGCTCTAACATCTTTTAGGTGCTTCACCAAGATCTCCTCGGCTTGTTGCGGCGTTACTTTGGGATCGGAAGCATCGGCCAGATTAAAGAGCCGCTTTACGTGCACGCGTTTGCTAAAAGCCTCTTTTGATTTTCGTTGCAGTTCTGCCAGCTGTTCATCTTTCCACGTCGCCAGAGTACTGATAGTTTTGTAGGAATCGCCTTCCCTCAACACAGACATTTGAGCGGCAAGAATCCGATCACCAATCATCGCTCCGGTCGACGGAACTTTGAATATGTGCTCTCCAGACTGCAAATGACTGAGTCTCGTAGCGTTTTGAACAACGACCTCATCGAACAGTTCTACGACAAAATGTTGCGCCCATTCGCCGATAACCGTGAGCTTGGCCATACTTTCTATAAGCTTAACTGTAGATTGAATGAGCTTTTCCCGGTCCACAAACGCTGGCATAAAAGACGGCAAAACTTCAGCCAGCGCCTTCGACCCGTGTGTGCCGCTGAGATCGTTGCAAATGCACTCAAGCTTTTTGCTCGCCTCTTCCAGACGACTTGCCGCTTGGTAATCTTTGAGGGCACGACTTCGCCATTCATATCCAAAGATGGCAATCGAAGATACGATGAACCCGTTCCCCACATGCTCAGAAATCTGGGCTAAGCGGTTATATCCAATATGGTCGACCCAGCGATGCAACATGAGCAGCGTAATCCCGACGCTCATCGCAAGGATGACGATAAACCATTCGGCAAAAGTCAACTCGCTCAAGGCATCCATCTCCGTCTTAAATCGCTCGGCGACCCTGGATATAAAAGAAGTTGGCTGTTGGCTTCGACTACCTGACGGCACGGTCATTGATCCCTTTCAAGAATTGAGCGGGCACATGAGAATTATTCACGTGAGAATTATTGAAGAGCGGAATTATATACCAGATCAAAATCAGTTCTGAGCATAACAACGGCCTTCTTGAATCCTGGAAAATGTCAGTGCTTCGAGGGGATTCAAGAGCCAGCTCAATCATGTCTCGCCTACCGAGCCGCGCTCGTCGGAACGTCTGCCGAAGAGCTTTCCCTACATCACTACTTGACTAACTTTAGAAGGACGCTTTGCATTTTGCTCCCAGATTGTGAATACCTTTCAGCAAGGGGACGATTAAGGATTTCTAACTGTCTTACCCGGCGCTTACGAGGATTTCAGGTATTACGTGGTCCAACCCAAAGAGCACAAAAGTTCTAAAATCGTCCTCTAGGGCCGGAGACAACCTTTTTCTATATCTATTTGTTTCGTCCGGGCTTCTTGTAATGCCTTGAATTTGTGTAAGTAGTTCACGGCAGGACCGGCTGACATTTGAACCTCCAGGATTAGGAAAGGACAGCCATATTAGCATAGTGCTGGACTGCGGGCTTTGCAGGCCCTCTCCGTTCCGCTGAATAACCGTTGCTGCCACCAGCATCGGCACAAATCAACAAGCCAGGGGCTTGCGGCTAGGCTTTCCAGCCCCACAGATGCCACCATCGGCGAATACTTTCAACCGCAAATTCCGCCATCATGCGTGATGCCTACATTGACTACGGCCTCGTCCCGCGTCACATCACGGCCTCTACCGAATGTTGTCCTATTACATTTCGTTTGTCCGAGCACCAAGCACGCTCCTGATTCATTATGGTATGAGATTCATTTAATGACGTTGGTTATCTTGTAGCGTTCTTCGGTTGCAGTTAGCGTATGCCTGCACTTGATTTATTGGTTCCGTTCCAGGACGACTGCCGACTAGCGGTGGAGGTCTATGCTAGATTCAAACAGCAGTGAAACAGAGGAGCATGAAAGCAACAAAAAAGGACGCATTACCCGTCCCCGGCTATCTTCCAGGGCTACGATAGTGTTTCCGGCAGCGGGCTGAATATCGGTGGTAGGGGGCCAAAGAAGGCAGAAATGGGCATACGTGTCTGGTTCCGTTGCAGGAAAATTGTGAAAATGGATTTTATTAAGAGTTCGTAGCACACTTTGACAGACCACACATTAGACTGCCCGGTATAACTCGCCGCACAGTCCGTTTCTGGGAATTTTAAGTTGGAACCAGTAAACCGGCGAGTCTTGATTTTCTTTGCATATTACTACAATCAGAGGCACAATCCAGACGTTTTGCATGTGGACTTTTTTCAGGAATACGCCTCCGTAATGAGAAAAGGGGGCCAGGCTCCCAAGGAGTTTCAGAATTCTCGCCCTCCGATGAGGGCAACGGAAAACAAAAAAGGGGGTGACGTATGTGCAAATTCGCTGCGACGTGCATGTTGGTCTTCTGTTCGAGCCTTCTGGCACTGGGCCAGTCAGGCACTACTTGTGGGTACTCAGGGGCCGCTACCGATTGGAATGCAGTTGCTTGGCAGGGGTGCGGGAGCGGTCCACAAGCCAATGACACCATTCAAGTAATCTCTTCTAACGGCAAGGTCCGGCTGAACGGACAATCGCCCACCATAAATGCGGCAAGGCTCGTGGGCACGACGAGTTTGACGGATGAGGGCGGGGGCAAAGGCGGCTTGATATTGCTCGGCACGCAAGCGATCAAGTTGGGAAACACGTCCGCCACATTGTTGGTCTATCAAGCCTCAGCCGTTGATTTTTCCTACAACAATAGCGACTTAACCGTTGCAGGCAACGTCGTCCTTTTCGATACGTCGTCGTCCGGCACGGGCGCCTTCCTGAAGATGGGTCACGGGCAACTGAGCACCGGCGGAATTATCTTCGGCATCCAGGGGTCGGGGAAGGGCACGTTTGAGATGCCCGCGGGCGGCACTTTACAGTTCACGGGCACGTCTCCGACCGTAGACGCCAGCGCCAGGAGCACCTTTACACTGTCGGGCACCACCACGCAACGAGTTACGTTGCAATCCATTGGCGGCGCGGTCACTTTTACCGGCAGTGGCGCCTACAACCTGGGCAACATCCTTGTCATGAACGGCGTCTGGTTGAACAAGAATGCAAATTTCTCGGTTGCCAGTTGCATAGCCCAGCCGGGTGCTATCGTTCCCAAAGAATGGAACTGTACCCAGTCTGCGACGTTCACTCCCCTTCCCTTATCAGCAGTGCCGATGCCGGGTGCGACGCTCAAGGCAAAAGTGGCGGCAATGTCTCAGGTTCTCAGCGCCCAAAGTCCGGCATGCATAACGCGCACCTCTCCTGGAGTGACGGCACTCTATCGGTTATTCAAGGGCGGCCTCGTAGCCGACCACTTCTATACGACGAAGCCGGCGGACGCCGAGCGCGCCAAGCAGGAAGGGTACAGCCCGGAGGGCATCACGGGTTATGTGTTTACCACGAACGTTCCGGGCACCACACCGTTGTTTAGGTTGTATCATGTGGGCAGGGCCGACCATTTCTATACTACCGACGCGGGCGAGCGTGATACCGCCATCAACACGCATGGATACAGTGATGAAAGTGTCGAAGGTTATGTTTATACGGCGGCGAACCCTTCATGCAACACTCCCTTGTTCCGGCTCAATAATGGGCTTCACCATTTCTATACGGCCAACCCAACGGAGAAATACCGGGCGACCACCACGGATGGGTTCCACAGTGAAGGCATTCCGGGCTATTTGATTCCCGACCCCGATGCCGTCACCAAGAACCCAGTCATGATTGTGGGGGGAACGTTGGCTTCCGAGATCCTTTATTGGATAATGGAGTCCCGTCTGAACAAGGACGGATACGTCTATCGCTTCTTTGAGCTACCGAAACAGGGCAAGATGGAGATCACCGACAGCGCCAACTTACTGAAGACAGCCATCACGAGCCTGCTAAACGATACCGGCGCAACTCAGGTCCATTTGATTGCCCATAGCCAGGGCGGCATCGTGGCGCGCACCTACATCAATGACACTAAGGGCGTCACGGTCGAGACCATGATTAGTCTGGCCTCTCCGCACCAAGGCACGAAGTTCCTCAACGATCCTTCGTTCTTCTACACGCTTCTCGGCTGCCCCGGAGCCCCTCCTTGCGACGAAGTGAAGCCCGATTCAGCGTTCATTCACAACCTCAACGCGGCTACGGCCGCCATGGCATCCGGCCCCTACTACACAAATTTCGTGACCGACAACGACATTTTTATCGTCCCGAAGTCTTTTGGATTCATGGATTCGTGCGACCGCCCCAATCCAAGCGGACAACAGCTCACTTGCAATATCGACATCCAGGCCATGTGCCCGAACAAGACCCTGCTGGAGCATCTGGGCCTGGCCTTCGACGCCACCGTCTATAGCGGCATTCAGCAGGCTCTCACACACCAGCCAATCGTTTTGAATTGCAGCGCATTGTGAACCGGCGACCGATGCTCTCACCCGTACATCTCCTCTTAAGAAGAAAGAGTAGGGTTCAACTTGGAGGGCGGGTGGTGTGATGGCCCTAGCCGCTCGCTCCGAAACCGCAAAGAGAGGGCAGAGCGCGTCTCGACCGGCACCCGTCCGGGAAGCGCCTATGGCGTTTGATTTTCGCAGCCCATGCAATCCGCGGCAGTCCACGATCAAACCCCGGCAAGGTTGTCAGCCTTTGCGCACACCAACCGAGCAGCCCTGCTGCCACCGATCCGCCGCAGGTCTCATCGGTTAATCTGGCAAGGTAGGTTCGCGTTACAGAATGCCTGATTACGGCATTCCGAACCATGCTAAATCAGCACCATTAAGCAATGTAAAGCACAGACAATGCTGGCCACCGCGGTTTTTACACCCCTAACCACTTGTAGCAGAGAAGGTTACGGGCGATTCAAATATCGTTCCCGCAGCAAAAAAGTTCTAAAATCGTCCGCTAGGGCCGGGTTCCAGCCTGAGAACTTTTCTTCTTGCCAAGTTCAGTCTGCAATTTTTTGGGTAATTTCTCGAAGACCATCTGGTAAGAATTCCGGAGCAGCTCTTTGAGTTCCGGCTGGCGCATAGCGCTGAGTTCCACCACACCAACCCAATGGTTTCGGGCCATGTAAGGCGCGGGAATGACACCCTCAATTTCTACCAGTTCGGCGAACTTCTCAGGTGTGCATTTGAAGCAGAATTTAACGCGCGCGGCCGGCTCCAGGCTGACTATACAGAACATCTTTTTCGCAATGCGAAAGAGGAGATTGTTTTCCCACTGGATATCTTCAGTCGCATGCGGCAGGGAGAGGCAGAATGCCCGAATCCAATCAATGTGCGAAGGCATGGCCGCAACTATAAATTGTTGCTGAGGCCAAGACCAGGGCTCAGCGTTCTCGGCTCAGTGTTTTTTGGCCGACTTCGGTGTGGGCTCCGGGTCCTGGACCATGCCGGCGAAGAAATCGTCGTCTTTTGCGCTGCCCTTGTTCTGGCCGGAAGCGCTGGAACCATTCGATGCGTTAGACGCGTTCGATGCGCTGGCGTCGGCCTTAGCCTCCTGCTGTTGTTTTCCCGCCTTCTGCTCTTCCCACCATTTCTTCAGCTCTTCCTGTTGCTCAGGAGTCAGCATGGCCAGCACCTGCAGGCGGTTTTGCTTATGGATCGCTCTTAGCTTTTCCTGCATCTGCTCTTCGTTCAAGGACTCGTCTGCGCGGGCAGCCTTTACCTGTTGCGCGGTCTGCTTCTGGATCAATATCCACTGCTGTTTCTGATCTTCAGTAAAGTTCAGCCGGCGGTTAAGTTCTTCCTGCCGGCGCCGCTGCTGCTCGTGCTTCTGCGCGCGATCATTCTGCTGATCGGCCTGCAGTGTTCCGTCTTGTCCTGGACCGCTGCCTGAACCAATCCCGGATGCCGCACCGCCAGGGGCGGCTCCGCCTTGCGCCCATGCGCTTATGGAAAGCAGGACAAATGCTGCAACGGCGGTCAAGGTCATTGGTTTGAGTACGGCAGGTTTGAGTACGGCAGTCATCAAAATCTCCTGTGTTTGCCTGATAGTAACCCAGCCTCGGCGGTAAAGTTCGGGCCAAAGAATCGAAAGTAACTTTTGACGCCCGAACGGGTTTGATAGCCTTGAGTGAAGAGATTGAGGAAGAAAACTATGAAAAGGACCCTGGTTCTGGGAGCTTTTTTGGCGTTGGCCGTCCTGGTCTTTGCGCACGATCCAAAGCAACAATCTTCGCAGTCCAAAGGCGACCTGGACGCTTCTATGGAGTCCATGGGACATGGACACCACCATGAGATGGGCCCGCACATGCATATGAGCGCGCTGCGCGATCCGCAGCCGGGTGATGAAGAAAAAGCGCAAAAAGTAGTAGACGAGGCGCGCCAGGCGCTGGAGAAATACAAAGACTACAAAACCGCATTGGCGGATGGGTACAAGATCTTTTTGCCGAATGTGCCCCAGAAGATGTATCACTTCACCAGCTACGGAAACGCCGTTGGTGCGGCCTTCCGCTTTGATGCCTCCAAGCCCACCTCACTTCTCTATGAAAAGAACGGAAGTGATTACAAGCTGATTGGGGCCATGTACACCGCGCCTGTCCGTTTCCCGGAGGACAAGCTCAATGACCGTATTCCCTTGAGTATGGCCCAGTGGCACCAGCATGTGAACATGTGCAAGCCTCCCAAGGGACGAGAGATTGAGATGCTCTCCAAGACTCCCAAGTTCGGCCTGGCTGGCTCAATCTCAACTCAGGACGAGTGCGAGGCCGCCGGCGGCACGTTTATGCCTCATCTCTATGGATGGATGGTGCACATGTATCCGTGGGAAAAAACCTCGGACCGGATATGGTCGGTCGAGCGCCAGGTCCAAGATCAGGCTGGCATGGAGCATCACCACCACTGAGGATCGGGTGATCACTTCGGCTCACCTCAGTGCAGGCCATACATCGGGTGATCGGACCACGATTCAGAGATTCTTTGGTGCAACTAGAACGGTCCCACAGTTAGGGTAGCCACCAGCCCTTTTGCACCAGGGCTGAAAGCCCTTGTGTATATGTTCTCCAAACCACCACTAGACTCCGAACGTATGGATGACACAATCAGAACGCAAGGTCCCTCACGCCTACTACGCGCGCTGAAGAGAACGCGCGCTCCGTTGACGGCGTTCGGGATGACGATTCGTTTTAGAGAGAAAGTTTCTGGTTCACGCAAACATTCCGGCAGGGATGGTAGGGATTTATACACGTCTCCAGCGGGATAGTTGGGACTGATACACGTCTCCAGCGGGATACATCATTCGTAAAAACTCTAGAGGATCTGAACTTCGATCTCTTTTCCATGCACATCCTTTTTCAAGGGATGCCGCAAGGCGGCGAATGAGAATCTGGTTCCTGAGGCAATCCAGGCTGGATCGAGATTGAGTCCTTCGGGCCCATTTGTTATCCGCAACTGGCTGCCGAAATACTCAGGAAAGACTACATTCTGCTGCGCTCCACAACAGATGTAGAGCGAGAGCAGGTCGCAGAATTGTAAAAAGTCAGTGAGCCGCTCCAATTCGGGAAGGCCCAGCGACTGCGACGAAGACAACTTCTTTTGCCGCCGGTCTTCGCTCTTCAGAAAAGATTCAACCCGATGCCGGTCCTCTTTAGCGGCGGCCCCGGATGCCAGGCCGGTTTCCGCCAGCCTGTAAAAATGCCTGCTCACAATGTATCCGCCGGCGGGCGAGACCGATTGTCCCACTTCAATGGATTTGGTCCACGCCGAGAGAAATTCGGGTACACTCGTTTCCAGGAATGATTCGGGCCTGTACCGGCTGTCTGCCCGGCTCATCTGGATGATCTGGGCGTCTGGCATGCCCCAGCCGGCATCATGCAGAGCAATGGCCTGAATTAACCTGGCATCTGGTTGCGGAAGTTGTGGGCCCGATAGTGCTGCGGCCAAGGCTCCGGCCAAGGCGGCATGTGATGGCTGCGTAATCAGCCAGCAACTTTCGTATTTTTGCTTCTGAATGCGCTGGACCACGGGCCAGGCAGGTAGAAATTCAGTGCTGGTCGCGGGCTCCGGGTCAAGAGGACGGATGATCATCAGCTTGGCCTGCGGCGAGCCATGCGTCCTGATGCGGCGACAGCCTTGGCCGGGCCGCTGCTTGAGGGCGGCTTCTTCATGCCGTCCAGAAGCTCTTTGAGTACCACAGCATTGTTGCGCTCGGTATCTTTTGCAGCGTAAATAAGCGTAATTCTGGCGTGCTCGTTAATCAGCGCATAAAGGGCTTCCAGCTCTGCTGCTGCCGCTGGAGCGGAAAGTTCTTTAAAATAACGTTTTTTGAATATCGCCCAATTGGCGCTGGAGTGGAACCACTTTCGCAATGCATCGGAAGGGGCAAGATTTTTGAGCCAATGGTGGATTTTTGCCTGCTGTTTTTT
>Ga0210400_10003227_pt1 | contig 14548 bp, 15 predicted proteins | sample IncBWH26MmetaG_FD_155456 | JGI IMG/M metagenome (GOLD analysis project Ga0210400, IMG submission 155456) | Forest soil microbial communities from Barre Woods Harvard Forest LTER site, Petersham, Massachusetts, United States - Inc-BW-H-26-M | ecosystem: Environmental > Terrestrial > Soil >...
CGATCCGGGCATGCATGCCGACGCGTTGGCGCGGCTGCAGATGGAAACGGAGCTGCGCTGGGCGGTCGAGCAGCGGGGGACGGGCGGGGTCTTTGCGCTGCACTACCAGCCGATCATCGATCTGGCCAACGGGCGGATCACGGGCGTCGAGGCGCTCGTGCGGTGGAATCATCCCGAGCGTGGGCTCGTGGGGCCGACGCTGTTCATTCCCGCCGCCGAGCGCACGGGGCTCGTCATTCCGCTTGGGCGGTGGGTGCTCACGGAAGGGTGCCGGCAGGTGCGGGCGTGGCACGATGCGTTTCCGGATCGGGCGGCGCTGACGCTCGCGGTGAACGTCTCGATCAAGCAGGTCGTGCGGCCGGATTTTGTCGAGACGGTGGCGAGTGTGCTGCGCGATACGGGGTTGCCGCCGGGGTGCTTGACGCTCGAGCTCACGGAGAGTGTGGTCATCGAGCAACTGCAACTGGTGACGGGGGCGCTCGACGCGGTGAAGCGACTCGGGGTGCGGGTGCACCTCGATGATTTCGGGATGGGGTATTCGTCGTTGGCGGTGCTGGATCGGTTGCCGCTCGATGCGATCAAGATCGACCGGACGTTTGTCGGGGCGATGGATCGGGAGGAGCGGTTTGCGCAGCTTGTGCGGACGATCGTGACGTTGGCGCAGAACGTCGGGTTGGAGACGATCGCCGAGGGCGTGGCCACCGACGCCCATCTGTCGAGACTGCGCGCACTCGGATGTGCGTACGCGCAGGGGTTTCTCTTTTCGCCGGCCGTCGATGTGGCGGCGCTCAGGGCGCTGTTAGACGCTGATCGTCGCTGGTGACGCGGCGTCCCGGGCTGCTGCCACGATCGCGCTCACGGTGCGGTCGATTTCTTCGTCGGTCGTGTAGAAGTGTGGGGCGACGCGGATGCCGGCGCCGGGGCGGTAGTCGACGAGGATGTGCTCCTCTGCCAGTCGGTCCACGACGTTGGGCACGTCGATGACGACGGTGCCGCCGCGGGCGTGGTCGTCGCGTGGAGAGACGACGCGGAGGCCGGCGGCGTCGGCTAACTGTATGAGGCGACGGGTCTGGCGGAGCGATTTGGCGCGAATGGCGGGGACGCCGATCTCGGCGACGATTTCGTAGCCGCTCATCGCGGAGTAGAGTGCGGGGACGGCTGGGCTTCCGTTGGCGAAGCGGGCGACGTCGTCGGCGTACTCGATCGGGCCGTCATCGAAGTCGAACGGGTGGCGGTGGGCGGCCCAGCCGGTGAGGCGTGGGGCGAGTGCGGCGCGGAGGTCGGGGCGGACGTACAGGTAGCCTGCGCCGGGGCCGCCGCAGAGCCATTTCACCGAGCCGCCGGTGGCGAAATCGACGTTGAGTGCGTGGACGTCGACGGGGACGGTGCCGGCGGATTGATAGAGGTCGGCGAGGACGAGGGCGCCGACGGCGTGGGCGCGGTCGATGATGGCGGCGAGGTTCTGGACGGAGCTGCTCTTGAAGAGCACGTGCGAGACCGAGACGAGGCGGGTTGTTTCATCGATGGCCGCGAGGAGGCGGTCCGTATCGATGGTCATGCCGTCGTCGGATGGGACGGTGACGATGCGGGCGCCTAGGCGTTCTTGGGCGTGGAAGAGATACAGGTTGGACGGGAAGTTCAGGCGTTCGGTGACGATCGTGTTGCGGGGGGTGGTCCAGTCGAAGCAGGAGAGGACCGCTGATTGGGCGGTCGACTGGTTGGGGAGCATCAGCACGGTGCCGGGGGGGGCGCCGATGATGCGGCCGAGGAGGTCGCCGACCTCTTTGGGCATGTCCCACCAGCGTTCGTGCCAGGCGCGGACGCCGCGGGTAGCCCAGGCGTCGGCGAATTCCGCGAGGCGGTCGCGGGTCCGGCGGGGCATGGCGCCCAGGGAGTGGGTCACCATGTACGTCGTCGTGGCGAGGATCGGGAACTCAGGCCGCCAGCGCAGTAGCTCGTCAGTGCTCATTGGCATAATGAAGAAAAAACCTACGTAGGGACATCGTGGTGAATTTGTCGGGTCGGGCGAGTGGCGCCGCAGGCGCCACGACATCCAACTGACAGGTAGTGTACTCGTCGTAAACGACGAGTACACTACGATATGACCCTGACTTATGCGACCTATCTCGAGCTCGATGAGCTCCTGTCCCTGCAGAAGCCGCAGTCGTCGCCGGTGCATGCGGACGAACTGCTGTTCATTGTCGTACACCAGGCGAGCGAACTCTGGTTCAAGGTGATCCTGCACGAGATCGACCGGTTGATCGAGACGATGGAGGCCGCCGAGCCAATGGCGGCGCTATCCGCGGTGCACCGGCTCAATGCGCTCATGCGGATCGTCGCCGATCAGCTCTCGGCGTTGGAGACGTTGCCGCCGCAGCGGTTCGCGGAGTTCCGGGGGTATCTCGGGACATCGAGCGGGTCGCAGAGCGCGCAGTTTCGGGCGATCGAGGCGGCGTCGGGGTTGCGGGATCCCCACTTTGTGAAGGTGCTCGAAGACCATGGTCCGTTGCCGCCGGTGGTGGCGCGGGTGTTGGAGCGGCCTACGTTGCAGGCGTTGTTCGAGGGGATGTTGGCGGCGCGCGGGGTCACGCTGGATGAGGTGTACTCAGGGGCACCCGGGCCGTTCTTCATGCTGGCCGAAGGGTTGCTCGAATACGAGCAGGGGTTTGCGCGATGGCGATTCCTGCACGTGCAGCTCGTCGAGCGGATCATCGGACCAGGCACGACGGGGACGGGCGGAACGCTCGGCGCCAAGTATCTCCAGCGCACGGTCGGGCAGCGGTTCTTTCCGAATCTGTGGGAAGTGCGTACACGACTGTATGCGGATGCACGTGGCACCTGACCGACCCAGGTCAGGTGCCACCCGCTCCGCTATCGTGCGTCAGGCGATCCGTCTGGAGATCGATACTGGTCCGTAGGGAGGGATTCCGCCGGTCGGGGGCAGCGACGTGCGCCGCGGCGCGGCCGGGCCTGGCGCGGGCGGTGACGTCGGTGGTTGGGGCCGGCGGCGGACGGTGACGGGGATGTCGAGGCGCGTCGACGGGCCAGTGAGCCACACCGGGCCGTTGCGTGTGAGTTGGAGTAGGGTGCCGCGCGCGTCGAGGACCACGACAAAGAGATCGTGGCCGCCGGCCCAGTGGAGGCCGGATTCGATGCGATAGTGGCCGGTGTCGTCGGCTTGGGCGCGGCCGACGAGTCCCGCGGGCGAGAGGGTGTAGATCGAGATGATGGCGTGGCTAACCCCTTCATCGCTGCCGGCCCACCGGACGGCGCCGCTGATGAGGGTGGGGCCACTCGCGAGAGATTCGGCGTTGGTCGAGTCGGGCGAGTTCACGTCTTGGCCTTCAAACAGGTGAGTACGGTTGTCCGACAGCATCGTAGCCATCTCCGACGGCGAATACGGACCGGTGTTAGCGAGGCCAGCTTTCCGGCTCCGCTGCATTGGCAACGGCGCCAAGCTAGGGATAGCTTCTCAACGGCGACTCAACCGATTCTGAATTCAGGCTGAAGTCGACTTGTATGGGCATAGCGGCACCTAACGTGCCAATTGGGGGTCCCAATGGGTGACTCACCGCCTTCTGATTTTCCGCCATCTGTAGTCGGCCCGGACCTCAAGTCCGAAGGGATGCCGTGGACCGAGTTGCCTGACGGCACCATGCGTCTCGCGCATGTCGGCGGCGATGCCGTGCTCGTTGTCAGGCGCGGGGAGGCGGTCTACGTCGTGGGTGCGCAGTGCACGCACTACAGCGGGCCGCTCGTCGAGGGGCTGCTGGTCGGCGAGACGGTCCGGTGTCCGCTGCACCATGGGTGCTTTGACCTACGCACGGGGACGGCGCTGCGCGCGCCGGCGTTGTCGCCGTTAGCGTGCTGGCCGGTGACGCGGCGGGACGGGCGCGTGTTTGTGGGGGAGAAGCAGGAGCGGGATCCGCTGGCTCCGGTGGGGCGGGCGCGGCCCGCGTCGCCGCCGGAGTCTGTCGTCATCGTCGGCGCGGGCGCGGCGGGGGCGGCAGCCGCGGAGATGCTGCGGCGGGAGGGATTTGATGGGCCGGTGACGATTGTCGATGGCGAGGAGGAGTCGCCGTACGACCGGCCGAATCTCTCCAAGGACTATCTCGCCGGGAACGCGCCAGCGGAGTGGATTCCGCTCCGGCCGCCAGGGTTCTACGAGGAGCATCGGATCACCATCGTGCGGGAGCGAGTGGCGGCGATTGATGCCCGCGGGTCGGTGGTCAGGCTCGCTGGCGGCGGGACGGTGCCCTTTGGGGCGCTGTTGCTCGCGACTGGCGCCGAGGCCAATGCGCTTGGGGTGCCCGGTGCGGAGAGGGGGCACGTGCATCGTCTGCGGTCGTTTGCGGACAGCAAGGCGATCATCCGTGATGCCGAGCACGCGAAGCATGCGGTGGTGGTCGGGTCGAGCTTCATCGGGCTGGAGGTGGCCGGGTCGCTGCGGGCGCGCGGGCTCGAGGTGGACGTCGTCTCGACTCAAGGGCAGCCGATGGAGCACGTGCTGGGGACGGCGCTCTCGGCGGTCGTGCGGGCGAAGCACGAGGCGCATGGGGTGCGGTTTCACATGCGGAGTGAGGTGGACCGTATCGACGAGCGGATGGTCGTGCTGCGGGATGGGACGTCGCTGGAGGCCGAGCTCGTGGTGGTGGGGATCGGGGTGCGGCCGCGGGTGGAGCTGGCGGACGCCGCCGGGGTGCGGACGGATCGAGGCGTACTCGTCGATGGGTATCTGCGGACGAGCGTGCCGACGATCTGGGCGGCCGGGGATATCGCGCGGTGGCCGGATCCGCATTCCGGGGAGTTGATTCGGGTGGAGCACTGGGTGGTGGCGGAGCGGATGGGGCAGACGGCCGCGCGAAACATTCTTGGGGCGCGGGAGCGGTTCGAGGCGGTGCCGTTTTTCTGGAGTGTGCATTACGACATACAGATTCAGTATGTCGGGCATGCAGAGCGGTGGGAACAGGCCGAGGTGAGTGGGGACCTCGGGGCAGGGCATGGGGCGGTCACGTATCGGGCGAAAGGCGTGACGGTCGCGGTGGCGAGCGTGGGGGAGGACCTGGATAGTCTCGAGGCGGAGCTTGGGCTCGAAACGATGGTGGCGGCCGCTAGATAGGGAATGCCGGGTGGTCGCGGACGACTCGGGCTTGGACGACGTGGCGGGTGGCGTGGGCGATAGCGAGGGACAGGGTGTCGCCGACGCTGAGTGGGATGAGGGGGCGGTTGAGGTTCAGGCCATCGGCGGCGATGGCGAGGCCGCCCAGGTGAGCGAGGGCGCGAAGGGCGCGAGGGATTGGGTCGGGGTCGAGGAGGTAGAGGTTCGTGAGGCGGTGGGTCGAGGTGTGTGCCGCGGCGATGAGGCGGCGGCCGATGAGGCTCGGGCGATAGTCAGCCGGTGGCAGCGCGGGGCGGGGGGCGCTGCCGATGAGCGGCCCAAGACGGGCCGCGTAGCGTTCACATGAGATCGTGATGTGGTCCAAGCATTGGGCGAGGCTCGGGGCGCTCGGTGCGGGGGACCAGGCGAGTTGGATCTCCGACAGGCCGGCCACGATCGCGCTCAGGTCGGCGACCGCGCGGGCGGCGTCGGCGCTGATCCGGCCTAGGGCAGGGTCCATCGGGCAACAATAGCCGCCTGTGGTGTCACGGACCTGCTTGCTGTGATCCTACTGTGACAGTGGGTGCGGCCGGCAGACTTGAGGTATGGACATCCGGCTTGCTGGACTCGGGCTGGCCGCGGTGACAGCGGTCGGCGGTTGTGCGACGACACGGGCGAACCGGCCGCGCGAGGTGGCGTTAGCCGACGTGTATTACACGCCCATCGGGATCTGCACGCGGTATACGGCCACGACGCCCGCGCATCAGGAGACGGGGGCCAACCAGATCTTTGTCGTGGCGCGGATCGATTCGATCCGGACGCCGACGGCGTTCACCTTCGATCCGGCCAGGCTGTATATCGGGAGTCCCGGGCAGACGCAGCACGGGGGCGCGTTCGATCTGACCATGTCGACCGCCCAGCCCACACCCGTGCCGGCGGGTGGCGTGCCGTACTCACTCGGCGACATGGCGGTGGCGTATCGCACCGCCGACGCGCACGACGTCTACGTCGATCACACGTTCCGTCTGGCCTATGACGGACGCGGTGTGCTCGTGCATCAGAGCCATCCCGACACGCGCGCGACCGAACGCGCGACGTGCAACGACGCCTCGGTGTTTACCGGCTAGCGTAGACCGTCGTCGTTCCGTCTTTGTGGATGGCGAGCACGTCGTAGTGCTCGCCGGTGGGCATGTCCATCCCCGGCGCGCTCGACGGCATGCCGGGGACGGCGAGTCCGACGATCGCCGGCCGTTCCTTGAGCACGCGTTGCACGAGCTCGACGGGCACGTGGCCCTCGAACACATAGCCGCCCGCCACTGCGGTGTGGCAGGCCTTGAGGCGCGGTGTGATGCCGTGGTCCCGCTCAATGACCGCGAGCGCGTCGGGATTTGGCACGTTGACCGTATCGACCTGGAATCCATTGGCGGCCAGGAGCGAGACCCACTTGCGACAGCAGCCGCAACTTGGGTCTTTATAGACAGTCACGACTGACGCGGGAGGTGCCGCAGCGGTCAGGAGCGCGACGATCACGGCGACGTGCGCCGGTCGTTTCCAAAACGAGAGGCTCATGCGTCGAATATATCGTATCGGCATCGTCCTGGCCGGTTGTGCCGTGCTGTTGCTCATCGGCCGAACACTCGGCGGATACGTGCCTCGGTTCACGGCCGCGGTGCATGGCCTGGGACCCTGGGGGCCGATCGCGTTCGTTGCGGGCTACGTCGTCGCCGCGGTGTTGTTTGTGCCGGTGTCGCTCCTGACGTTGGCGGCGGGGGCGATATTCGGATTGGTGCGGGGGACGGGATACGTGATGATCGGCGCGGTGATCGGCGCGTCGATTTCGTTTTTTGTGGCCCGCTATCTGGCGCGCGGCGCGGTGGAACGGTGGCTGGCGAGGAGCAGGCGGTTCCAGGCGATCGACAGAGCGGTCGGGGACCAAGGCGTGCGGGTGGTGCTGCTGCTCAGGCTTTCGCCGGCGTTCCCGTTCTTTGTGCTCAACTATGCGCTCGGGCTCACGCGGGTGCGGTTCGTAGAGTACTTCGTCGGGTTGGCGGGGATGGTGCCGGCCACGGCGTTCTACGTCTATTACGGCACAGTGGCAGGGGATCTGGCGGCGGCGCTCAGCGGCCGCTCGAGCGCCGGCACGGCGCCGCGACTGCTCCTGCTCTTGCTCGGTGCGGTGGCGACGGTGGCGGTGAGCGTTGTCATCGCGAGGGCGGCCAATCGGGCGTTGGGTGAAGCCGCGGGTGAAGCCGCGGGTGAACCAGTGGCGACTCCCGATGGTATAGATTCCAATGAGTCTTCGGAGAGAGCGCCCATTGTCGGCAGCTAGGCTTCGTGTCGGCTGGTAGAGGGATTGTTGGCCGGCTCGTCGCCGGGAACGGTCACCCCCGGGTCGACCGGCTGACCGATCGCGTCGGGTCGGGCCCGTCGCCGCGGCCGCCGGGCGCGCCGTTGGCTGCCGCGCTCGAGCGCGGCGTGACGCTCCGTCTGCCGCCGTCGCCGGTCGTGCGGTATTCGTTTGCGGTCGGGGTGTGCGGGTTGGCGCTCGTTGGCGCGACGGTATTTCACACGGTGATGCCGCATACGCTGCTGGGGTTCTTCTACGGGGCCGTGGCGGTGAGTGCCTACTACGGCGGACTGGGGCCGGGGTTGCTGACGACGGTCATGTCGGTGCTGACCGTCGATTACCTCATGACATCGACGCCGCTTGGGCTCTCGGCGTTGGCACCGCACGACGTGGGGCCGTTGATCTCGTTTGGGTTTGTGGCGGCGCTCATGAGCACGCTGAGCGGCGTGTTGTACGCGGCGCGTGACCGCGCTGAGCGCCGTGGGGTCGAGCTGGCGTTGCGGACGGAAGAGGCGGAAGCGGCGCGGTTGGCGGCCGAGCAGGCGAATCGCGCCAAGACGGAGTTTCTGGCGGTGATGTCGCACGAGTTGCGGACGCCGCTCAACGCCATCGCCGGGTACGCCGAGTTGATCGACATGGGACTGCGGGGGCCGGTGACGGAGCAGCAGCACGCGGATCTCGCGCGGCTCCGACGGAGCCAGCGGTATCTCCTGGCGTTGATCAACGATGTGCTCAACCTGGCGAAGATCGAGGCCGGGCATGCGGACGTGGTGCTGGGCGATGTGCGGGTGAGCGAGACCCTGCGCGGGGTCGAGGCGCTGGTGGAGCCGCAGATGCGGGCCAAGGAGATCGCGTACGACTACATCGAGTGCGCCCCGGACGTGATCGCGCGCGCGGACGTCGAGAAGGTGCGGCAGGTGCTGCTCAACCTGTTGTCCAATGCGATCAAGTTCACCAACAGGGGCGGGCGGATCACGATCTCGTGCGAGGTCTCGGAGGGATTCGTGTCGGTGCGGGTGGAGGACACGGGGCGGGGGATTCCCGGGGACAAGTTGGATATCATCTTCGAGCCGTTTGTGCAGGTCGACCAGCAACTGACGCGGACGCAGGAGGGGGCGGGGCTGGGGTTGGCGATCAGTCGCGATCTGGCGGAGGCGATGGGAGGCGGCCTCGTCGCTACGAGTGTGGTGGGAGCGGGGTCGACGTTTACGCTGACGTTGCCGTTATCTTTGGCGGACACTGCACGGGAGCGGGAGCACGTGTGACGGAAACGGCGACGTTCGCGGCGGGATGTTTCTGGGGCGTGGAGGCGGCATTTCGCGCCATTCCTGGTGTGATCGGGACGCGGGTCGGGTATACGGGTGGCACGACGGCGGCGCCGACGTACGAGGCGGTGTGCACGGAGCGGACGGGGCATGCCGAGGCGGTCCAGGTGACGTACGATCCGGCGCGGGTGTCGTTCGACGATTTGCTGGCGGTGTTCTGGGGCAATCACGATCCGACCACGACGGACCGGCAGGGGCCGGACGTGGGGTCGCAGTATCGGTCGGCGATCTTCTATCATTCGCCGGCGCAGCGCGGCGCGGCCGAGGCGTCGGTGGCCAGCGCGGCGCGTGCACATGCGCGTCCGATCGTGACGCAGATCGTGCCGGCCGTGGCGTTCTATCCGGCCGAGGAGTATCACCAGCGGTACTTGGAGAAGCGCGGATTGGCGACCTGCCACATCGGTTAGCGCGGTCGGACACGTGAGCGGCGAACACGCGCGGCTGCTCGCGCACCTCATCCAGAACTATGGGTATCCAATCGTCGCCCTGCTCGTGGCGGCGGAGGGCGTGGGCGTGCCGTTGCCCGGGGAGACGGCGCTCATTCTCGCCGCCGCGGCGGCGGCGCGTGGGCAGCTGTCGATCGTGGGCGTGGTCATCGCGGCGAGTGTCGGGACGATCCTCGGCGGGTCGGGTGGGTACTGGCTCGGGCGGACCGGGGGGGTGGCGCTCGTGCATCGGCTCGGGCGGTACATCGGGGTCGACGAGGCGAAGGTCGAGCGCGGGCAGCGGTTCTTCGAGAAGTACGGGGCGCGGACGGTGTTTCTCGCGCGGTTTGTGGCGATCCTGCGGATTCTGGCGGGGTTGTTGGCCGGGGCGGCGCGGATGCCGTTTGGCGAGTTCAGTGTGTACAACGCGTTGGGTGGGATTGCGTGGTCGGCGTTGTTTGCTGGGCTCGGGTATGCGTTTGGGCACAACATGCGGCGGCTCGAGCTCGCGCTCGGGCGGTATGGATTTATTGCCGCGGCGGTCGCGGTGGTTGTCATCATCGTCTTCGTCCGGCGTGCCGGGCGGAGGAATGGTGGCGCGGGGACTGGCGCGGGGGCTGGTGCTGGCGCGGGCAATGACGCGGCGACCGCGGCGGGCGACGGCCATGTGACGCCGGCGTCGCCAGTGCCACCGAGGTGGCGGGTGGCGCGTGGGGTTGGGCGCGTGGTGGTGGTGGCCGTTGGTGTCTACGCGGTGTTTGTGGTGGCGCTCATGGTTGGGCAGACGCAGTTGGTGTTTCCGGCGTCGCTCCGGCGGGCGACGATGACGTCCAACCCGACGCTCGGCGCCGATCGCGTCGATTATCGCTCGGCCGACAGCGTCCCACAGGTGGCGTGGCGGTTGCGGTCGTCAGGGCCGTCGCCGTGGTGGGTGTTGTACTTTCACGGCAACGGCTCGGTGACACCGCTCGGCGGGGATCGCTACGCGCTCTTTCGGCGGCTCGGCGTCAACATCTTCGCGCCGGAGTACCGCGGGTATGCCGGCGTGCCGGGGACGCCGAGCGAGGCCGCGGTCGAGCATGATGCGCGGGCGGCGTATGCGTATCTGGTCGACAGCGAGCACGTGGCGCCGGATCACATCGTGCTCTACGGGTGGTCGTTGGGGTCAGCGGTGGCGATCGATCTGGCGACGACCGCGTCGGCGCGGGCGTTGATCGTGGAGGGCGCGCCGGCGTCGGTGTTGGCGGTGGCCAAGGAGCGGTTTCCGATCGTGCCGGTCGAGTGGCTCATGCGGCGGAATCAGTTTCCGTCGGACACCAAGATTCAGCGGGTGCATATGCCCGTGCTCTTTGTGCATGCGCGGGACGACCGTGATGTGCGGGAGTCGAATGGGCGGCGCTTATATGCGTTGGCCAACACGCCCAAGTCGTTCCTCGAGCTTCCGAGCGGCGGGCATCGGCGGGCGCCGTCGGAGAACGCCGAGCTTTATCTCAACGGGCTGGCGGCGTTTCTCGGGCTTTGGCCGGGCAGCTGAGGTCTTTCGCGGTCGACCGCCGGCACTACGCGCAGATCAGACAGGTGCCGCAGGCTGGGCACCGCACTTCACGCACTCCAACGTCCACCCAATGGCGCCCGCGCGCCCGGCCTCGGTCATCACCCATGGCCGGGACTGCCACGGTGGTTCGTGTCGGACGTGCTGCGTGTGACCACACTCGAGGTCGGCGACCCAGTCCTGTTTCTCGTCCTGATGAAAGCCCACAATGCGGCGCGGCGCCATCCCGAGAAGTTATAGTGTCCGCCGACTACTTCAGCCCGACCGTTCTATGGGAAGGGACGCTCACCGACGTCATCACACATCACGACGCCACTTGATATTGCACCCGATGCTCGGCACCTGGTCCGGCGAGACCGGCTGGCCCGCGAGGACGGCGTCGAGGGCGGCGCGGAGGTCGTGGCCGGTGACGGGGCGGGTGGTGGAGGGGCGGCTGTCGTCGAGTTGGCCGCGGTAGACGAGCGTCTTGTCGGGGCCGAAAAGGAAGAAGTCGGGGGTGCAGGCGGCGTCGTAGGCGCGGGCCACCGACTGGGATTCGTCGTAGAGGTAGGGGAAGGGGAAGCCCAGCGTGCGGGCTTGGGTGGCGAGGGCCGGTGGGGCGTCGGAGGGGTAGGCGACGGCGTCGTTGGAGCTGATGGCCACAATGCCCATGCCGCGGGGCATATAGTCGTGGCCCAGGCGGGCCAGCTCGCGCTCCACGTGTTTGACGTAGGGGCAGTGGGCGCAGATGAACATCACGAGGACGCCGTGGCCCTGGTTGACGTCGGCGAGGGACACGACGCGGTTGGTGGTGACGTCGGGGAGGCGGAAGTCGGGCGCCTGGGTCCCGAGGGGCAGCATGGTCGACGCGGTGTTGGACATATTTAGAATCTAATGCACACGCTCGATCATCCGATCTGGCACGCGCTGACGACCGTGCATGCCGGGTTCAGCGAAGGCGATGGGTTGGCCAGGCGGTATCGGGTCGAGATCGGCCCGCTCGCGGCTGTGCGGGAGCAAAGTCCTCACGCGTATGAGGCGCTTGGAGCGCTGCTTGGGCCCACGGACGTCGCGGTGTTGTTTCTGACGGCGCCGCCGACGCCGCCTGACGGGTGGCGTGTGTTATTTGGCGGGCCCATGGAGCAGATGGTGTGTGAGACGCCCGCGGTCGTGCGGAGCGACGCCGAGCTCGTGGTGCTTGGCGACGCGGACATTCCGGCCATGCGGGCGCTGGCGGAGTTGACGGAGCCCGGGCCGTTCAGTGAGCGGACGATCGATTTTGGCGGATATCTCGGGATTCGCGATGGGGCGCGGCTGGTGGCCATGACGGGGCAGCGGCTCGCGGTGCCCGGGTTTACCGAGGTCAGTGCCGTGTGTACGCACCCCGACTATCGCGGGCGCGGATATGCGGCGGCGCTCGTGTCGGCGGTGGCCAGGGCGATGGTCGCGAGAGGCGTGGTGCCGTTTCTGGAAGTCCGGCAGGACAACGTGGGGGCGATCCGGGTCTACGAGCGACTCGGATTCAGGATTCGGCGGACGTTGCACTTCACTGCGCTGCAGCGGCCGAGATAAATCGTGCGCGTGGCGTGGACCCTGATGCGCTCTCTCACCCGGCGAGATTGAGGTTCAGGAACTCCGACTCGCCCGTGACCTCGCGCACGACGTAGGGCGCGAGCCAGGTCGGGGGCTCGATGGGGGCGTCGGGGTCGGAGAGCTCGACTTCGGCGAGGACGAGATCGCGGTCGGTGAACTCGTCGATCTCCCAGACGTGGGTCTCATCGGCGACGGCGTAGCGGCGCTTGTGGACGCGGTGGCCTTCCGTGAGAGGCCACATCGTGTCGAAGACCTGCTGCGTGGTCTCGTCCTCGAGCTCCGTGCGGGTCACGCCGCTGCCGGCTTTGACCGTGCGATACCACCGCTCCGCGCCATCGGCCCGGACGCGGCGGAGACGTTCGGCCAGGCGGTCGCCGGGGAGATAGCCCTGCTCGATCTCGTGGTGCGGCCAGGCCAGCACGTGTTCGGGGAGGGCGCGGAGCAGGTACTTGCGCTCGGTCTCGATGCCGGCGCGGGCGCGGGCGGCCAGGTGAGCGGCAATGCCCGTCACCGACTCGAAGAACGCGTAGGCGCGATCGTTGAGCCAGGCGTCGTCGAGGCGATCGAACGCGGTCATCTCGCGCGCGCGGAGCTGGGTGACGAGGGCGACGAGGCCCGGTCGTGAGAGATCGGTGGGATCAGTGGCTTCGGCGTCGGCCACGAGCTCGTCGATGAGCACCGTCGCATCGTGCATGTCGCCGATCAAGTCCTGGAGCTCCTTGAGGCGCGCGATGGCGTCGTGGGCGGCGCTGACGAGCGACTCGATCGGCTCAAGCAGGTAGCGTAGGCGCTTGGCTTCGATGCGCGCCTCGTGGGCGATGCTCTGGTCGGCGACCGTACGAACCTGCGCCAAGCGATCGCGGAGCGTCCGGGCGCCCGTCGTCACGAGGTTGGCGGTGGCTTCGGCCATGGTCTTGATCCGCACCGGAACGTCGACGCGTCCGCGCAGGGTGTAATAGGGCAACGCCGAGGCCAGGGCCTCGGAGGCGCGCGAGAAGTCGCGGCCGACTTCGGAGCGCAGCTCGGCGTCGGCGTCGTGTTTCCGGACCTCGAGCTCTCGGCGCAGAAACAACAGGCCGACCCGTTGCTCGGCGTCGAGGATGGTCTCCTGGTCATGTAGCCACTGGAGATGCACCTCGGTGTCGCGGGCAACGCTCGTGGCCCGGGCCACGGCGCGGAGTCGCCGGCGATCCTTGCCGCGCACGCTGCCGTCCAGGTAGGGGCGATAGGCGCGGAGCCAACTGCGCAGGCGGCGCACGGCGACGCGAAAGTCGTGCAGCGCCTCGGTGTCGCTCGGGTCGATGAGCCGGGCGCGCGTCGTGCCCGCGTCGCTCAGCAAGGTCAGGGCGACGAGGCGGACGGCGCGCTCGACCGGCTGGTCGAGGAGATCGGATGGAACGTCGGAGCTGCTCATGCGCGAATCATCCCAACCGTTCGAGTTGCGACCGAGTGAGGGTCCAGGCCATTGTCCCTGCGCCAGGGCGGGCCGGTGGGCGGCCGTCGTACTCGATAAAACACGCGCCGCCTTTCTTGAGTGAGAGCAGGTCCTTGGTCGAGCCGGCCAGGAGCCACGAGATGAGCTCGGAGAGGTCAGGCTCGTGCCCGACGATGGCAACGGTTGCATCCGGGCCGGCGGTTCGCAACCAACGCAGGATCTCGGTCCGGCTCCCGCCGGGGATCAACGCCCGCATGGGCGTGATGGTGAGGCCGCTGTAGGCGTCGGCGACAATCTGGGCCGTCTGCCAGGCGCGGACATAGGGGCTCGACGCGAGCACATCGATGCTGGGAACCAACTGCCGGAGCCCCTTGGCCGCGCGGGCCATGTCGCGCTTCCCAGTAGGTGTCAGAGGCCGCTCGCCGTCCGGTTTCTCGGTCTTGGCGAACTCGTCTCTATCCTCTGCCGGCGCGTGACGGATCACCAACAACCGCATTGACTTGCTTCCTCAGGTGCGTGGACCGGCCGCGAGGGGCCGTGACATTATCGTGACGCAGAGTCGCCGGTCGGCGAGCGTCGCGCAAGTAGGGTTCCGGCATGGGTACCCTAACTACGATCACAGCCACCGACGCGGCATACGGGGCGATCGGCGACGGCGTGGTGCATCTGTTCGATCCGTCGAAATCCGCCGTCTCCGCGGACGATCGAGCCAAGTGGCACGGCCAATATACCGCCGGCGTCGACACGCTCGACTACATCGGGCTGCAGGAGGCGATCTACGCCGCGTTTGGGGC
>Ga0210400_10003229_pt1 | contig 14544 bp, 10 predicted proteins | sample IncBWH26MmetaG_FD_155456 | JGI IMG/M metagenome (GOLD analysis project Ga0210400, IMG submission 155456) | Forest soil microbial communities from Barre Woods Harvard Forest LTER site, Petersham, Massachusetts, United States - Inc-BW-H-26-M | ecosystem: Environmental > Terrestrial > Soil >...
TAGGTCCAGCCCAAAAACGTATGGGCTTCGGCGGTGGGATGCAGCTCCAGCGAAGAATGGTAGAGCTCCACCGCGCGATCGTAGTCGCCTTCCATCTGGGCCTGATAAGCGTCCTGCAGGACTTCCCAAGCGCGCGTGAGGGTCTCCATGCTCATATTTTACATAGTTAGCATACGGTCCCGCAGCGGTCAAAAGTACGAAAGACCGGGTCGTTCGCCAACCGAACCTGTACTTTGTGCCGGGTATTGGAGTAGAAATGCGGGCGCCAAACAGAGAGAATGGAAGGGTGAGGAGCAGTCATCACTTGGAACGAAGAGGGGGGCATCGTGAAGCGGAATTATCTGATTCTTGGGATTGCAACTCTGGCCGTCGCCGGAGCGGTGCTGGCGCAGGATCCGCCGGCAACTCCGCCACCAGCCGCAAAAAAAACGCCGAGCCACAGCGGCGCGGCGGGCTCCGCGACGAAAGGCAAAGAGATTTTCGACAAGAAATGCGCTCTCTGCCATTTCGCCGACAAGGACACGAAGAAAATCGGTCCGGGCCTGAAGGGTATCGGGAAGCGCGGAACGTTTACCGTGAACGGCAGCAAAGTCACTACGGAATCCTTGACCAACTGGATCGAAAACGGCGACTCCCTGATGCCGCCCTTCAAGGATGTCTTGGAAGCGCCGGAGATCAAAGACGTCGTCGCTTACGTCAAGACGCTATAAAAGAGTGCAACAAAAGAGAAAAGCCCCCGAAAGCCTGATCGCTCAGGCCGTCGGGGGCCGAAACCCAAAAGAAATTTCCCCTACTTCAGTACAGCGTCCTTGAACGCCTTGGACGGGCGCAAGCGGACTACGGTCTTCGCCTTGATCTTGATGGCCTCGCCGGTCTGCGGATTGCGGCCCATGCGCGCCTTGCGGTGCGCCTTGACGACGCGGCCGATGCCCGGGATTACGAACTTTCCCGCAGCGCCCTTGGCTTCTTTCACGGCGAGCTTGAAGAGCTCTTCGAAAAAGAGAGCGGCGGTTTTCTTCGGTGTGCCGAGCTTCTCGGCGATGTGCGACACGGTCTTGGTCTTGCTCATTGGCTTGGCTGCCATCTAGTCTGCTTATCCTCCTAATTTGTCTTTCCACTCCGATAAGATCGAAGCAGGCCACGGGTGCACTACCCCTTGTTTTTTCTGCGAAAAACCCGGGCCGCAAGCGACTATAGCCAAGGAAATATGAGAACGCAAGGAGAAATCGCAAAAAACCTTGGAAAAATGCGAGTTTTTTTGAGGGCGTGTGGAAATCACCGCTAAAAATGCGGTGTTTCCGGGGCGGTGGCGGGGATTCGAATGGGTTTTACTCGCGTGCCCAACTCCCGAATTCGGCGAATTCCGCTGTGTAAATGCCGCGACGAGGGCGCAGCCCGCCGCGGCGGGCCCCTTACAAAAAATGAAGACGATCGTCCTACAGAGTGGCCAGATCGGCGTAGAAGTGGGCGATGGCCTTGATGCCGCCGAAATAGTTTTCTAGGGCGATGTGCTCATCCGGAGCGTGAGCGTTTTCATCGGGGAGGCCGAAGCCAATCAAGACGCACGGCACTTTGAAAGTGTCATGCATCTGGGTGACAAAAGGGATGGAGCCGCCTTCGCGGATGAATGCGGCTTTCTTGCCGAAACCTTTTTCGAGAGCCGACTGGGCCTTCAAGAAAATGGGGGCGTGGAAGGGAGCTACCCAGGGTTTGCCGGTGCTCAAGACATCGAATTTGCAGCGAACGGTCTTGGGGAGCAGCTTTCGAATGTATTTTTCGACAAGTTTGGCGACCTTGTGGGGATCCTGGTTGGGAACGAGACGCGTCGAGAATTTGGCAAAGGCTTTTGAAGGGATGACGGTCTTGGCACCTTCGCCCTGATAGCCACCCCAAAGGCCATTCAATTCGAATGTCGGGCGGGTCCAGAGGCGCTCGACGGTGGTAAAACCTTTTTCGCCGAAGTAGCCGGGGGCGCCGACGGCTTTCTCGAAATCCTTTTTCTTCCACGGCAAGGCATTGAGTGATTTGCGCTCGGCATTCGAAACTTTGGCGACGGAATCATAAAAGCCGGGAATGGTGACGCGGAAATCCTTGTCGTGAAGTTTGGCGAAGAGTTCCGTGAGGATGGTGAGCGGATTGGGCACGGCGCCGCCGTAGACGCCGGAGTGCAGGTCGCGCGCCGGGCCGGTCAGCTCGATCTGGTAATAGTTCAGTCCGCGCAAACCGTAGGTGATGGAAGGGACGCCCTTGCCGAGCATGGAGGTGTCGGAAACCACCAAGGCATCGGCTTTGAGTTTTTCCTTATTTTTTTGGACGTAATCCCAGAGGCTGACGCTGCCAACTTCTTCTTCGCCTTCGATCAGAATTTTCACATTGATGGGAAGCTTGCCGTTCACTTTCTGGAGCGACTCAAGCGCTTTCAGGTGGATGTGGACCTGGCCTTTATCATCGGCAGTGCCGCGGCCGAAGAGATTGCCGTTGCGGACGGTGGGTTCGAAAGCGGGAGAAGTCCACAGTTCAAGAGGCTCGGCGGGCTGAACGTCGTAATGCCCGTAAAAAAGGATGGTGGGCTTTCCGGGAGCTTCGAGGGATTCCGCATAGACCAGAGGATGGAGATTGGTTGGGATGATTTCAACCGTATTAAAACCGGCGGCGCGGAGATTGTCGGCGACCCAGCGGGCGCCGCGCTCGATGTCCGGCTTGTGTTCGCTTTTGGCGCTGACACTGGGGATGCGCAGGAATTCGCACAGCTCTGCCAGGTGTTGATCGCGGCGACCTTCGATAAGTTCAGCAAGGTTCATAAGGGGCCCTCGGGGCGAAGAGTCCTTTCAAAATTATGAGTACGTAAAAAGTGATGCGAAAGTTTGCAGCCGCGGAAAGAACGGACCCAAGAGGGAAGACCTACCGCCGCCAAGGACTATTCTATGACTGCCTCGCTGCGGAGTACAAGTAAACGGCGTGCGATGGTTGCATAAAGAGGCCGAGCGCACTCTGAGGTGACGGCAAAGAGCGGAGCAACATTTGGAACAAGGTCTAGATTACTAACTCAAGAAGCAAAGATGAGACGTTCACCCGCTAGCTGACTCTGTCAGTGCCCGGCATCTGGATGGCGGAGGAGCGGCCACCGGCATGGCTGTATGCAGCGTAGAGTAGCGTGCGCTGCGAGAACGGAAGAAAGGCAAGCGCGGCAGCGCATAACAGCACAAGCCCGTGGAGTTGATTGAGGAACAGTAAGGGCGCCGCGGCCCAAACCTCGTCCAGCAACAATACGGCCGGAAACAACCAGCGGAACTTGAGGCCAAGGTCGGGATAGTCGAAGGCTAGGGCAGTGAACTGATAAAGACGCACTGGAACACCTAGCACGCCAGCTATTAGCAGTACGCTGCCCAGCGTAGCCGACGCGTATAGCTCGTGGCTGGCGCGGAGTACGTCGTGGAACCTGTAAAGAGCGAGCGCGTACATCGCCAGGTACCCGATTTGAATGAGCATGAGCAGCACGCGGACCGCGCCGCGCGATATCGCAAGGGGCGATGGAGGTTCGGCAGCCACCGCTGCGGAGCGCCGCCCTGTCGGTTCGAGGCTTCGACGCAAAGCTGCAAGATCGACTACAAGATCACGGGCCGAGGCGTATCGCTCATCGATGCGCTTGCGCAGGCATTTCTGCAAGATGCGCTCGAGTTCAGGAGGAGCCAGGGGGTTGCGCTGCGCAACCGGCGGCACTTCTTCCTTCAGGATGTTCGCGATCGTGGAAGTGGCTGACTGGCCTTGGAAGGGGTTGCCACCGGTGGCCATCTCGTAGAGCACGAGACCGAGCGCGAAAAGATCGGTGCGCGGGTCCACAGGTTGCCCTTCGAGCTGTTCCGGAGCCATGTAGTCCACCGTGCCGACGAGCATGCCTGCCGCAGTGGAGATCGTCGCCGTCTCCGCCGTCGCGGGCCCAGTGGTCACCCTAAACGCCAGCGGCTGGAACAATTTGGCCAGGCCAAAATCGAGAACCTTAGCCTGGCCGCGTGCTGTCACGAAGATGTTCGCGGGTTTGATATCGCGATGGACGATGCCCTTCGCATGCGCGGCGTCCAGCGCGTCGGCGATCTGCATGCCAAGCTCCAGGAGAGTCGCAGTGCTGACGGGCTTCCTACTGATGTAATACTTTAAAGTTTTTCCTTCGAGTAATTCCATAACAATGAAGAACCGGCCCTCGTGCTCATCGATGTCGTGGATCGTGCAGATGTAGGGATGGTTCAGAGCCGATGCGGCACGAGCTTCCCGTCGGAATCGATCCACGGCATGGTGGTCCCTGGAAAGCTCTTCGGGGAGGAATTTCAGCGCCACCGAGCGACCCAGCCTGGTGTCCTCGGCCTTATAGACAACTCCCATTCCTCCCTCGCCCAGCTTCTCAAGGATTCGAAAGTGCGAAATGGTCTGTCCGACCATAATTGAAGAGGGAGCTTGCTCTTTGCGGGCCATGTTAGGCCCAGGCTGCTGGCATGTCAAACGACGCAACTGCAAGCCTATGGATTCAGCGGGCATACCTCCAGAAGTGTATCCAGGTAATTTCCGCTCCCAGAGACTGGTGCTGCAGCTCCGGGTGTCCGGCCCGGATGACGATGTCAGGAGAATCTTGCGGAGCGCAGGCTCTAGTGGACAAGTTGAGTTGAGTAATTCGCTTTATTTTCCTCCACGTTGGTTTGCAAGGGTATGGACTGTAAAGTGCCTCGGACAGTGTCAGGTAGTTTGGCAATTGCGAACGAACGGGGGGAGGCAGCCATGCGAAGGGTAATGTCGATGAAGCAGCTCTCCACGCAGTTTTTCCTCGTTGCACCGTCTTCTGTTGCGGTGCAGAATGAGGGTCATTCCCCTATAACCCTCCACATTCCAAGGAGGATTTTATGAGTTCCCAGAAAATCTTAGCCGCGGTCACTCTTCTAGCTACCGCTCTTTCCAGAGCGAGCGCGCAGACAACCGCTCCAGCCCTGTCCGGTGACCAAGTCGTCGATCGAGTTTCGCCTGCCGCCGTATCTATTCTGGTCGGCAAAGGTGACGGCCAAGTTGCGGGCGTAGCCTCCGGCGTGATTATTCGAAGCGACGGGGTGATACTCACTGCCAACCACGTTGTGAGAGGGATGCGCGAAGTGCAGGTGCGACTCAAGAACGGCGAAATCTACGATCAAGTCGAGCTGATCGCATCCGATGAACGACGAGACGTTGCAGCACTGCGTATCGCCGCCACGGGGCTTCCAGTACTACCCATGGGCAACTCCGCTAACGCGGCGCCTGGCGCAACGGTTTTTGTGGTATCGAACGCTGTGGGCTTACCCTGGACCGCATCCTCCGGCATCCTCAGCGCCACGCGAATGGCCGACGATGTACCCGGGGCCGGCAATGGCTACAGAATTTTGCAGTTCACCGCCCCCTTGGCGCCCGGATCGAGCGGCGGTGTGCTCGTGGATGCCGAGGCCAGGATACTCGGAATCGTCGTCGGATCATTAAGCGTCGGCCAGAACGTCAATTTTGCCGTACCTATCGACAGCGTGGCCGGTCTCAGCAATGCGTCTGGCGGAACGCGCTTTGATTCGGGCGCGCGTCTGCAACCGTTCGGCGCCAAAGCCTCGTCTGCCCCTGCGGCTCATTCCAATCTTCCTGTAGCGCCAGTGACTCCTCCTGGTCTGACTCTACCCCGTCCAGAACAGCGGCAAATTCACACCGTATCGGTGCATTCCAAAACGATTTATCTACGGCGAGAGCGGCTACAGGATGATATTCACAAGACGGCCTTGTTTCCGCAACTTGGAGTACGCTTCGCTGATTACGGGCAAACTGCCGATGTCGCGATTACTGTCGACCGGCCTGTTATGACCTTTGATTGGACCTACACGCTGGTCTATCAGCCGCGGTCGTTGACACTCGCTTCCGGGATGGTTGATGCAACGGATGAATTCGACGCAGGTCCCAAGTTGGCGGCAGTCATAGTGGAACAACTCGCTGCTGCAGTACTGCTGCCGCGCGGAGAACTGGACAAGCCAGCCGGGGCATCTGCAGTGAGCGGAACCGCAGTTCGCGGCGAGGGAAACAATCCCGATGAAATCGTGCGCACTGCCCAATCGATATTTGTGGAATCACACACCATCTGGATGAAAGGTAACTTGCTGCAGGACGCGCTTTACACCCGGCCAGAGATGCGCGAGTGGGGCGTCCGCGTAGTTGACGACCGTAACGAGGCCGACATCTATATCGATGTCACCAGACCCTTCCTAACGTATGACTGGATCTTTAAAATGATCAGCCCGAAAACGGGTATGGTCCTTGGCACGGGGAAAGTGACAGCAATCGATGGTCCCGCAGCGGCGCAACGCCTAGCGATCGACATTGTCAATCGAATCCGTAGCGCTCGCCCGCTGCCCTCAGCCGACAAGCCAACAGCCGACTAACTCGAATCATTTCCGTTTGCGAACACTGTTTCAAGTGGGAACCGCAGTTTTGTCGCGAATCGCAGTGATATTAAGGATCGTGCCAGGATCACGGGCCACTCGGAAGTAAGGGGATTTTGCAGTCGGCGTGGAGGGGCGGGGTCCGGAGGGCCGCGTTTGAAAGAGGGCACTGCCGGGCGGGTGCGCGTGAACGGCTGGCGCAAAGCGGGGACGCGTAAAAACTCGGAAAGCTGATGTGAAAGTTTGCAGCCGCGGAAAGAACGGACCCAAGAGGGAATACCGCCGCCAAGGACTATTCTATGACTGCCTCGCTGCGGAGTACAAGCAAGTGAGGAAGGAAAATGAGATGGGGTGCGTGTGTGACATTCTCGAGACCTCACGAGAAAGAACCCGAGAAGACGCTTGCGATTAGAGCTAACCCGGAGGGAACGTCGCATAGGGACTCAAGAGCGAAAGAGCGATTTCAGAAGTTCTCCAGTGTCCAGATGTTGCCCTCGATTCTATAGTCTTCGATCGCCAAATGCCGTCCGTCAGGCGACGGCCTGGCGAAGGCCGTGGCAGTTCCCTGGCTTTTCTGCAGGAGGTGCGCGTAGCCGTGCAAATCAACATGGAGGAGCGCCATTCCTCCGTGGACACCATCGGCAATAAAAAAACCGTCTCCATCCGCGGTCCAATCCAAGGAATCCAAGTTGTCCCAACCTTGCACATAGAAGCTTTGCGTCGCGGCGCCCTGCAAGGAAAGAATCTCAATCGGCGCTTGCGGAGTCTTGGTGAAGGCAATGCGTGTGCCGTCCGGAGAAAGATCCCAGTGGAACTTCTTAGCTTCACTGTCAAGATCAATTCTAGCAAGCTCCGCTCCCCGGCCTACTAGCGGGTCGAATGCAGTCATAACCATTTGCTTGCGATCTTCGGTCCGCTCGATGAGCACGCATAGGGAGGAGGGTGACTTTGCGCAACGAAACTCGCTATAAGGAAGCGCGGTCAAGACCAACTGCGAGGGTCCCCCGCCGAGCGGGACGCGCATGACTTTCAGGGGACCTGCGACGTCTTCCATCGTCAAGGCAAGGTAGATGAGCCAGTTGCCATCCGGGCTCACGCGAGCGTCAGCGTCATCGATTGATTCCGTGAGGATCATTTCCGCGGTGTCCCCATCCAGCGATTGACGGAAGATTTCGAAATGACCGTTTCGATTCGACTTGAAAACAACCTGTTTGCCATCCGGGGTCCAATCCAACGGAAAGTCATAACCCTCGCTCGGTGCAAAATGCCGCGGATTGGCAATGCGGTTCCCGTCGGCTTCGAGATCGACCACATGATTCGAGGAGTGACCTATCCATTTGAGGAATGTCAGTTTCTTGCCGTCCTGGGTGACGCTGGTGCCGAGGGGACAGAAGCCACCCCAGTTCGTCAGGCGCTTGGGCTTGGCGGTGGGGGCGCCGGTTCGTTCATCGAGGGGCATCACCCAATAGTTGCAGGTTTGACCAACAGCTCCCGATTCCCCGATGGGGAAGAGCAACCGGTTATCGGGCAAAACCGTGTACTCCCAGGATGTCTTGGGCTCCGAAGGGGGATAAATCGGAGTGACTGGCCCTCCGCTCAGATTGCGGGTAACGATACCGCCTGGGACTTTGTCGACGGTGCCATACCAGACGCGTTGCCCGTGCGGGAACCAATGGAGACAACAAATCGCGCCATTCTCGTCCGCCTCATAAAGTTTGCGCGCGTCTCCTCCGTCAGGCCCCATCAGCCAAATTTCGCGATCGCCACGCCGGCCTTTGTTTGCTCCAAAAGAGATTACGGAACCATCTGGAGAAACGGAATAGGCGGTGGCCTCGTCGCGGATTTTGTGCGGGGGGCCACCAAGCACGGAGACGATCCAGACGCTCGCTCCCTTCGAACTCACGAAGGCGGGACTTTGCCCGGACGGATGAGCATCGGCAACGAACCTGGTACTGTCGGGAAACCACTGAGGGATAATTCCCCATTCGACGTTCTTGCCGGCGAGTTCTGCGGGATGAGGAACGAGACGAGTCTCACCCGTTTCAATGAGTCTGATATGCATTCCTTTCGGGTCGGTGTAGGCCAGGTACTTGCCGTCGGGAGAAATCGCCCCGCTGGTTACGGCGTCCTCGGGTGCATTGGTGGTGAGTTGGCGCAGCTTCAAGTCCGGCGGAAGAATCTCGGAAGCGGACTGGCGTTTGACGAACCAAAAAGCCGCAATGACGATGGATAGTACGACGACACCTGCTACGGTCATCCCGCGCCAACGAATGCGACGGTCCGGATCGAGTTCCTGCTGCAAAGCCTTCAGCTCGATACCCATGTCCGAGGCGGACTGGTATCTCGCTTCACGATCTTTCTCGAGCGCTCTGCCGATGATTTTTTCGAGCTTAACGGGAAGATCGGGATTCACCTCTCGCGCCGGGCTTGGCATCTGCGAAAGGATAGCTTCCTGAAGCTCAGGCCCGGTGTCACCCGCGAATGCGCGTTTTCCAGTGGCCATTTCATACAGCACCAAGCCAAAGGAAAATAGATCCGAGCGCGCATCCAACTTCTCGCCGCGCACTTGTTCCGGCGACATGTATCCTGCCGTCCCCATGGCCGCGCCGGTTCGACTTAGGAAGAGATCGGGAGTGGAGAGGGGCGCGGACTCCTTTGTTGTCCGCTTTGCGCCGGCGTCACTGCGGGGGTCCCGCACCGGATCATCCATCTCGGCCGACAGAGTACTGGCGAGTTTCGCCAAACCAAAATCCAATATCTTGGCCTGGCCTTCGCGTGTTATGAAAATATTTGCCGGCTTGATGTCGCGATGGATGATGCCTTTCTGATGCGCGGCGTCCAACCCTTCCACAATCTGAATGGCCAGACCGAGCAGCTTACTAAGTTCCAGCGGCGGTTCCCCTGGAACTGTTGCGGAGATTAATTCGCGCAGCGTTTGCCCTTCGAGCAGCTGCATCACGAGGAAAGGCTGCCCTTCGTGCTCTCCAAATTCGTAGATGGGGCAGATGTTGGGATGTTCCAGTGCTGAAGCCGAGCGCGCTTCGCGCTCAAAGCGTCCTAGCGCCGCTGGATCCTTGACGGACTCTTCGGGCAGGAACTTCAGCGCTACCCGACGTCCCAGCTTGGTGTCTTCCGCTCCGTACACCAGGCCCATGCCGCCACCGCCGAGCCCGTCCAGGATGTGGTAGTGAGAAATGGTTTCGCCCGTCAGGGGGAAGCCGACGTCATCAAGTCCATCGCGCACGGCAGCCTGCACGGAACCGCCGGCGCTGCCATCGCAGGCGAGCAGAACTTCCACTTCTCGCCGCAACTCTGGATCGTCACCGCAGGTCTCATCTAAAAGTGCGCTGCGATTTTCCGGGGCACACTCCGCCGCACGATGGAAGAGTTCCTCGATTTGCGCCCAGCGTTCGGGAGTCACGTGCCCCCTATTCGTTCAGCATTTCCTGGTGTAGCCAGGCTTCGGCCATGCGCAAATCAGTGGGAAAACCGATCATGGCCTTGGACGTTGAGCGTTCGCTGAGTTTCTTGTATTCGGCTTTAGCCTCTTTGAGGACGCGCAGGTCCGGGTCTGCATTCTTCCAGAGGGCCAAGAATTCCCGATACTGAGCGAGGCTCTTCTCCGCGTTTCCGGTTTGGGCGTAGGCGCGGGCGAGGCCGAGCCGAGCCAGCGCTCCCGTCGCGCTATTCCACAACAGCCCGCCATGGTCGAGTATTTTCTGGAATTCCGCGACAGCGGCCGGGCCCTGTTGCGCTGTCAGGTAAGCCTTGGCGCGGACGTACACGGGATACAAACAGGAGTTAGGAGCGCTCGCACTTAACATCCCCAGCTCATAGGGCGCTGTCGCTTGAAGAAGCTCGATGCTCCGGGCAGGATTCTTGTGGCCCATTTCTATCTGCGCGTGGATAGTAGGAAGCCAGACCGACTGCACCAAAGTATTCTGCGGGAATCGCTTGGCGAGGTCATCCGCAAGTGTCTGGGCATGAGCCGTATCGTCCGCCAAGGCATAGGCCAGCGCCGCCTGCGCCTCCGCATCGCGGCTCCCTGGCGCGCGCGCTACTGCCGCGGCGGCATTCTGGCGTGCCGCATCCGCGTTGCCGAACAGCGCTTCGCGTATCGCCGCATTCGCTTGCCACAGCGCGGCAGGCTCTTTTTCATCGCTGCGGCGAGCGCTCTCCACCGCATGCCGGGATAGCTCACGGGCTTTCCCGAGTCTCCCAAACCAGGCTTCGGTATCGGATTCGAGTGAAAGCATCCAGTGTTCCACGCCCGGTTTTCCGATAGCCCAATCCTCCTGCTGCTTCATGGCTGCCGTGTTGCCCTGGAAGAAGGCCAGGGCATACAGATTCAGGTGCAGCGCAGTATGGTTAAGATTACGCCCCAGCGCCTCCTCAGTGGTGGTCCTTGCTTCGTCGAAACGGTTCAGGGCCAGGTAAATCTGGCTCAGATTCCCATATCCGACCGCATCGTTCGGGTCTAGGCGAAGTTCTTCACGGGTTTCTGTGGCGGCCTTCTCATATTGGCCCAGAATCATATAGTTACTGGCCAGGTCGGTGTAGGGCTCCCGATCCTGCGGATAAACTTGTTCCGATAGTTCGTCCGTCCGATTCGCTTTTTCCAACTCGCCTGTCGCTATGTCGTAGTAGAGTGCGGTGATGTGGAACTTCTCGCTTTCGGTGACGCGGTCGCGCAGGTCGAAGGCTTTCTTCAGGTAATCGGCGGCCAGGCTTGGCTGGTTCAGATTGGAGTAACAAATTCCCAGGTTGTCGTACGCCAGAGCAAAGTTGGGGTCGAGTTCGATGGCGCGCTTTTGGAATGCAATAGCTTCGAAGTCTCCCTTTTCGCGCTGGGCTTTTGCACCCAGAGTGTAAGCCTTGAGGGCTTCCAGCGAATTTGTCGTGGCCTGAGACAGCGGGACATCGAACTTCTGCACCGAGCTGAGCGATTCCCCTACCTCGCTGCGAAGCCTTGAAGCTGCTTGCCCCAGCGTAGGGATAATTTGCTCCTTTCCCGCAGCCGTTACCTGCTCGCGTGCCAGTACGTCTCCGCTTGCGCAGTTCAGGGCCTCCAGGCCAATAACGTACTGCGTTCCCAGCGCCGCAATCGAGCCTGCCAGGTACGCTTTGCTTCCCGCACGCTGGCACACTTCCCGCGCCAGGTCTCGCGTCAATCGCTCGCTAGGCAAGCGTGTCATCTCCCGCAGTGTCTGGCGAACCTTGTCCTCGGAGAGAATCTTCAGGAAGGGCGACTGGCCCAGGTCCACGGCCAGGGCCTGCTTGAGCGTGTCATCAAAGACTTCATCGCCCGTCGTGTTGGTGAAGTCAGCGAGGACTATCGTGTCTCGCTCTGTGAGCGCGGTTACTTTGTGGGAGCGCAGCCAGTAGGTGCCGCTTGCGGCCAAGGCTACCAGGACCACAGCTGCAGCAGATACCAATTTCCATCGTCGGGTGGACCGCCCTGCATCGTGGACGGCTTCAGTGTCCCTGATCCTCGTCAAGTCGGAACGAATCTCAGCGGCAGTCTGGTAGCGCCGTTCGCGATCTTTTACGAGTGCCCTGGCGATGATTTCTTCGAGCTTAGCGGGGAGCTTGGGATTCATTTGCCGCACGGGGCTGGGCATCTGCGTGAGGATGGCTTCTTGAAGCTCTGGCCCGGTGTCGCCGGTGAAGGCGCGTTTCCCCGTCGCCATTTCATACAGCACCAAGCCAAATGAAAACAGATCACTGCGCGCATCCAACTTCTCACCGCGCACTTGCTCCGGGGACATGTATCCCGCCGTGCCCATGGCCATCCCAGTGCGGCTCAGGAACAAATCAGGGGTTGGCAGCTGCGCTGTACTTACGAGTGTTCTCGCCCCGTCTCCGTCGGCGCGAGGGTCCTGCGCCGAGTCATCGATGTCGGCCGATAGCATGCTGGCAAGTTTCGCCAAGCCGAAATCCAGGATCTTGGCCTGGCCTTCGCGCGTTACGAAAATATTTGCCGGCTTGATGTCGCGATGGATGATGCCTTTCTGGTGCGCGGCGTCCAATCCTTCCACGATCTGAACAGCGAGATCGAGCAGCTTGCTGAGTTCCAACGGCGGTTTCCCCGGGCCCGCGGCGAAGATTAATTCCCGCAACGTTCGCCCTTCGAGCAGTTGCATTACCAGGAATGGCTGGCCCTCGTGCTCGCCAAATTCGTAGATGGGACAGATATTGGGATGCTCCAGGGCGGAAGCCGAGCGCGCTTCGCGTTCGAAGCGCCCGAGCGCCGCTGGATCCTTGACGGACTCTTCGGGCAGGAACTTGAGGGCCACCCTGCGTCCCAACTTGATGTCCTCGGCTCTGTACACCAAGCCCATGCCGCCGCCGAGCCCGTCCAGAATGTGGTAATGAGAGATGGTCTCGCCGGTCAGGGGGAACCCGACGTCATCCAGCCCATCGCGTACGGCAGCCCGCACGGAATCGCCAGCGCTTTCATCGGAGGAGAGCAAGGCTTCCACTTCGCGACGCAACTCCGCATCGGTACCACAATAGTCTTCGAGCATGGCGGCGCGGTGTTCTGGAGCGCACTCCGCCACTCGATGGAACAACTCCTCGATCTGCGTCCAGCGTTCCGCAGTTACGCGGCTCTTGGGCATCTTGTATTTCCTAGTAAAGCCAGGCTTGTGTCCCGCGCAATTTGCGGAGCACGGTAACTGGTCCGTCGGTTCACTCTACTCCGAGTCAAATGTTTTGAGAATAACCGCGCCCTGAGGTCCCGAATATGAGAGCGCCATACCGTGCAGGCGAGGTAAGGCGCACAATCCTCCCTAACTGCTCATGCGCAAACCGTTGCGCAAACTGATCATAGCAAGCGGTTTTTCTAATGCGGTGTTGGCGGCGGGCGCCAGTGTCAATTGAAACTTATGAATCTTTCATTTCCTGATGCAGCCAAGCTTCGGCCATGCGTAAATCGCGGCGAACGGTAATCGGGGAGACGTCCAAGGTCTGAGCGATTTCTTCCATGGAGAGTCCGCCGAAATAGCGGAGTTCGACGGCTTTACATTTTCTCGGGTCGAGTTTCTCGAGGGTATTTAAACCGTTGTCGAGGGCAATAAGGTCTCGGCCGCGTTCGGGTTGAAAGCTGAGCGCCTCATCCAGGGGCACTTTGATGCCAGCCCGCTTGCCGGCTTGTTTGCGGCGCGCATGATCCACCAGGATCTGGCGCATCAGGCGAGCAGCCACTCCAAAAAAATGCGAACGGCTTTGCCAAGTCGGATTGGTCTGATCGACCAGCCGCACATAAGCCTCATGGACAAGCGCCGTTGGCTGCAAAGTGTGTCCTTGGCGTTCTTTGCGCAGGTAGCTGGCGGCAAGCTGGCGGAGTTCGCGGTACACAAGGGGCGTAAGGTCATCGAGGGCTTGCTGATTACCCTTCGCCCATGCGGCCAGCAAAAGGGTCACTTCGTGGGTTTCGGACATAGCCTGCCTGGGCAATACTACCCTTCCATCGTGGGCGGATTATACACCGCCTTCCCTTCCATGCCTCAGTTCCGCTCGGTAAGCCGGCCCGTAAAAGAAAGCTCTTGGCCATGATCGATTTCCGCCCCGATCCGCGCATGTGTAGGTAGGAACGAATTGCCAAAAATGCCTCGAAGGCTTGGGAAGGCGTCATGAAAAAATCTCTATTGCTGCTAATCTCAATCTGCGGTTTGTGGATGCTCAACGGGTGTGGCGTGGGCGCTCCGCCGCCTCCACCGCCTGTAGCCACGCACTTTTCGGTCGCTTCATCCACGCCGACGCCGACCGCCGGAATAGCCTTCAACATTATAGTTACCGCGCTGGATGCCTCGGGCGGCGTGGTCACTGGTTACCCTGGGAAGGTGACTTTTTCGAGCACGGACACGCAAGCGGTTTTGCCGCCGGCCAACTCGGCGCTCCCGAACGGGACAGGGACTTTTGCGGTGACACTCAAAACCGCAGTGGGGCAAACGATTACAGTAACCGATGCGGCGGGCGCTCTGACAGGCACTTCGACTCCGATCAGCGTCGGCCCGGGAGCAGCGGCGAAATTGAATGTGGTCACACCGGCTTCTGCTACGTCGGCGATGCCATTCAACTTCACCGTGACTGCGCTCGACGCCTTTGGCAACAC
>Ga0210400_10003231_pt1 | contig 14538 bp, 8 predicted proteins | sample IncBWH26MmetaG_FD_155456 | JGI IMG/M metagenome (GOLD analysis project Ga0210400, IMG submission 155456) | Forest soil microbial communities from Barre Woods Harvard Forest LTER site, Petersham, Massachusetts, United States - Inc-BW-H-26-M | ecosystem: Environmental > Terrestrial > Soil >...
CCGGACGCGCAATGTGATGCACCAGCCAGTCGCGCATCTTGTCGTCCACGATGTCGGCGGTCGAGTACGCGCCCATGCCTCCGGTATTGGGACCAGTATCGCCATCGCTGGCGCGCTTGTGGTCCTGCGCGGCCACCAGCGGCGCAACCCGCTCCCCGTCGCTTAGCACCAAAAAAGAAAGTTCGTCGCCCTTCAAACATTCTTCCAGCACCACACGCGAGCCCGCCTCTCCCACCATCTTGCCGCTGAACATCTCAGCTGCCACGCGCGCAGCCTCTTCCTTGCTCGCTGCGATCACCACGCCCTTGCCCGCCGCCAATCCATCGGCCTTGACCACAACGGGCAGGTGAAAGTGCGACAAGGCCGCGCGCACCTCGTCCACCGAATCGCACACCGCATAGGGAGCGGTAGGGATGCGATGCCGCCGCAGAAATTCCTTCGCGAAGCTCTTGCTCGATTCCAGTCGTGCCGCGGCCTTTGTAGGCCCGAAGGCCGGCCAGCCGCGTCGCGTGAACTCATCCACCACACCCAGCGTCAGCGGCAACTCAGGACCCACCACCGTAAGGTCCGGCCGCACCTGCTCGCCCAGAGCCACGATTGAATTGAGACTCTTCAGGTCGACCGGGAGGCATTCCGCCTCGTCCGCGATGCCCCCGTTGCCCGGAGCGCAGTAAAGTTTCGAAACACGCGGGGACTGCCGCAGCTTCCACACCAAAGCGTGCTCGCGCCCACCGTTGCCGAGAACCAGAACTTTCATAGCCAGAGAGAATCAAGGTTAGGGTAGACGAAGAACGCTGTCAAACGCACTTCTACGACAACATTCCTCACAGTGACGCTCGAATCCTCTGTGTAATCCTGCGCCAACTGTGTTAAAGGTTTCGTTCTTAGCCATTAACCATGCTTAACTCCGAGGTATAATCTCCCCAGATGATCACTGTCTCCAAGGAAGACTATCTCAAAGCCATCCTCGAGGCCGAGAGTGAAGGAGAATCCGTCATCTCGGCACGACTCGCGGATTGGCTGAAAGTCTCGGCGCCCGCCGTCACCATGGCCGTACGCCGTCTGAAGAAGGACGGCCTGGTTCGCGTCCAGACCGACGGCCACGTTCGCCTCACCGCCGCCGGTCGCAAAATCGCCCGCAAACTCACCCTCCGCCACCACCTCATTGAACGCATGTTGTCGGAGCTTTTCGGCATGGAGTGGTGGAAGGTTCACGACGAAGCGGAGCGCCTCGAGCACGCCGTCTCACCCGACTTCGAAGCCAAACTCCTGGCCAAGTTGGGCAAGGGAGGCGCCTGCCCTCACGGCAACCTGAGCGAGATGGAAAGCCCCGCCAGTCGCCGCCATCGCGGCCTTCTTCTGCTGGCCGACGCCGCTCCCGGAGCCGCCTATGCCGTCAGTGGAATCTATGAGCGCGACCGCCGGCTGCTCGAGTTCCTCGAAGCCCGCGGCATTCGTCCCGGATCAACGTTGCGTCTCCTCGAACGCAATTACGACCAGACTCTGACCATCGCCACCACCGCCGGTAACATCTCCCTCGGCCGCGCCGCAACCGAACGCGTATGGGTCTCCGCAGCCGACCAGCGCCCCGCCCGCTAAAGGACTACTGATGGATTTGTCATCCTGAGCGTACTGGATGGATCACGAAGCGAGCCATCCACGAAGTCGAAGAGCCTGCCCCGAGCGAAGTCGAGGTGATCCCTGGCATCTTGCACGATGATCGCCTGGCAAGGCATTGCTATCGCGGGCCGCCCCGCTCTGTCACTTAGTTAACTATAGTTTATTTCTTCGTGTATACTTACGCTAATCCCCGCCGGGAAAGTCCCACCCGGACGCATCGGTGGAGATTTGGCCGTAACTCTCAACCGATGAACCCCGTCTCCACCCAAACCAACGACGAAGTCGTAGTCATCACCCACGAAGACGTTGACCGCGCCCACGACCGCGTTCGTGTCTCCTCCGCCCGCGCCCACCGAGGCTTTTCCTCGAAGGCGCGCCTCTTATGGTTGCTCATCGGCCCCGGCGTCCTCGTCATGCTCGGAGAGAATGACGGCCCCAGCATGGTCTCCTACGCCGCCACCGGCGCCAGGTTCGGCATCGGCTTCTTCCTCCCCTTCGTAGCCCTGACGTTCTGCATGGCAATCGTTGTCCAGGAGATGACCGTCCGCCTCGGCGCAGCCACCCATCGCGGCCACGCCGAACTGATCTTCGAGCGCTTCGGCCCCTTCTGGGGATGGTTCTCGATGATCGACCTGGGCATCGGCAATTTCCTCACCCTGATCACCGAGTTCATCGCCATCCGCGCCGGCCTGGGCTTCTTCGGAGTCCCGCCCTGGGCCGCCGTCCTCACCGCGTTAGTAGTCCTCTACGCGGCTCTAATGAGTCACCGCTACTGGACTTGGGAACGCATCACTCTAGCCGCCGCCATCTTCAACCTGATCTTCATTCCAGTCGCACTAATGACTCACCCCAGTTGGCACTCCGTAGGCCACGCCTTCCTCACCTGGCAACCGCTCCCCGGCTTCAACAAAGACGTTCTCTTGCTCGTGCTCGCCGACATCGGCGCCACCGTCACCCCGTGGATGCTTTTCTTCCAGCAGAGCGCCACCGTCGACAAGGGAATGACCACCAAAGACATTCACTTCGGCCGCATCGACACAGTCCTGGGCGCAGCCCTCGCAACCGCCGCCGCCATCGCCACCATCCTCTGCACAGCCCCGCTCTTCGCCCATCAAATGACCGCCGACAATTTCCAGGCCGCCGAATTCGCCCAAGCCCTCCAACCCATCATCGGCCGCTTCGGCGCATCCCTCTTCGCCCTCGCCACGGCCGAGGCCGGCATAGTAGCCGCCATCACCATCTCGACGTCATCGGCCTACGCCTTCGGAGAAGTCACCCACAAACCGCACAGCCTCAACCTCCCCATGGGAGAAGGCAAATCGTTTTACGCAGTCCTGACTCTGTGCGCGGTTGCCGCCGCCGCCATAGTCCTGATCCCTGGCCTCCCGCTGGTTTACGTGGTCCTGATCGTAAACGTGGTAGCAGTTCTGGCCATGCCCCCAGCCCTGGTCTTCCTCTTCATGCTGGTGAATGACAAAGAAATCATGGGCGACCTAGTCAGCCCGTGGTGGGCCAACACCTTGGCGACCGCCGTAGTCTTCATCCTGACCGCCGCCGGCATCCTCTTCGGCATCAGCATAATCGCCCCCAACATCTTCGCCGCCTTAGGAGGAAAGTAAGGGTGAATCGGGTGGAAACCATCAACGTTGTCATTCCGTGGTGTCATTCCGAAGGCCGTTCTTTGGCCGAGGAATCTGCTTTTGCTGGGAGTCTCAACGAGCACGCCTTAGGAGTTGCAGCCTAAATGATGAAAAATAATGACGCGCACCCCGCACTCTCCGATCAAACCTGGGTCCTATCCTCGCTCGAACACGATCAGCTCGCCAACGCCAAAAAGCACCCCATCCCCCGCCGTCACCTCAAAGGCCCCGAACTCCTCGTCCTCTGGGCCCTCCGTCTCTACCTGCTCTTCATGATGGCAGTAGTCGGTTACCAGGTCTGGATCGCCGCCCGCTAAGGATCGGTTTTACCCTGTGTACCCCTGTGTCCCCTGTGTTAAAGATTTTCCCGCCGCCCGGCATTCGTTGACTTGTCTCCGCCTCCAACCTAACATGTGCATGCAGTTGAGGCGCTCTCCGCGCACCCCTGTGAAATGACGGATTCTTCCTCACTTGTCGGACAAACGATCTCTCACTATCGCGTCCTCGAGATGCTCGGCGGCGGCGGCATGGGAGTCGTCTACAAAGCTCAAGACACCCGCCTCGACCGCTTCGTAGCCCTGAAATTCCTCCCCGACGAACTCGCCAACGATCCCCAATCTTTAAGCCGCTTTCGCCGCGAAGCCAAAGCTGCCTCCGCCCTCAACCATCCCAACATCTGCACCATCCACGACATCGGCGAAGAAAACGGACGGACTTTCATCGCGATGGAGTGTCTTGAGGGCCAGACTTTAAAGCGCCTGATCGCTGGCCGTCCCATGGAGTTGGACCCGCTCCTCGACCTCGCCATCGAGATTTCCGACGCCCTCGATGCCGCCCACGCCGAAGGCATCGTTCATCGCGACATCAAGCCCGCCAATATCTTCGTCACCAAACGCGGCCACGCCAAAATTCTCGACTTTGGCCTCGCCAAGGTCACGCACCCGCGCCCGCAAGCCGAACCCTCCGCCGCTACTCTCGCCACGCTCGGCGTCGATTCCGAACATCTCACCAGTCCTGGCTCTGCTCTCGGCACCATGACCTACATGTCCCCCGAACAAGTTCGAGGCAAGGAACTCGACGCCCGTTCCGACATGTTCTCCTTCGGCGCGGTTCTCTACGAAATGTCTACCGGAGCGCTCCCCTTCCGCGGCGAAACCTCCGGCGTAATCTTCGATGCCATCCTCAATCGCACGCCTCCGCCGCCCGCGCGCCTCCATCCCGACATTCCCGCCGAACTCGAACGCATCATCGGCAAAGCTCTCGAGAAAGATCGCGACCTCCGCTACCAGAACGCCGCCGAACTTCGTGCCGACCTCAAACGCCTGCGCCGCGACCTCGGTTCCGGACGCGCCTCCTCCGATCCTGCGACTTCCGCATCTTCAGAGCACTCGGGGTTTTACGCACCACCTGCTCCTCCAGTTTCTGCCTCTGCGCCCGCCACTCATCCCTCCGGCAGTTCCGTCCTCGCCGCAGCCGCCTCCCGCAACAAAGGCAAAACTCTTTCCCTCGGCGCGTTCCTCCTCGTCCTCGTTCTAGCCGCCGCCTATGGCGCCTACCACCTGGCGTTCGGTCGCCGCGCGCCTGAAGGCCCCGCCAAAATCGCCAAGATCAGCTCGTGGAACAAAACCATGAGGCACGCCGCGCTTTCGCCCGACGGCCGGACCGTCGCTTTCACATCCCCGGTGGAAGGCTACGATCAGGTTTTCGTGATGCTGGCTTCCGGCGGCCAGCCGCTGCAACTCACCAAGGATGAAAGCAACAAGGCCGTGGAAGGATTTTCTTTCGAGGGTACAGAAATCTATTTCGCTCAAACCTTGGGCGAAGACGAGCTCTGGAGCATTCCAACTCTTGGTGGCGCAGCCAAACGTCTGGCCGCCGGCCTTTACGTTGCCCCCTCGGCGGATGGTCAATCCTTGTTCATCACCAAAGGGGACAACAAGATAGTTCGCATGCCGCGGTCCGGTGCCGGAGAGGAACCCATTGCGACCTTGCCCAGGTTAAGCCTGGTCAGAGTCTACCCCGACGGCCAGCATCTGCTCGCCATGTCAGCAGTACGAGCGGAAACAGTCCACCTGTACCGCATCGATCTCTCTAACCTCCATGTGGAGAAGTTGGACGAACTGCAAAACACCCGTGGTCGTTTTTCTTGGGGCATTCCCGGCAAAACCATCTACCTCAGCCGTCAGGTAAACGGCATCTACAACATCTGGGAATATTCCCTGCAAGATCGTTCTTACCGCCAGCTCACCTTCGGCCCCGGTCCGGATTTCTCGCCCCTACCCGATCCGAACGGCAAAAGCTTCTACTTCGTGAACGGCAAAAGCGCCGGTACTCTTACTCTGTATCGCCCTGCATCAAAACAATTCTCGGTTGTCGTGAACGCCGACGCGACCCAGCCCACATTCTCCGATGACGGCCGCCGCGTAGCCTACATCATCTATCCCGAACCCGGAAAAGCGGAATTATGGATCTCCGATATCACCGGTGCGAACCCTCTCAAACTCGCGAGCGGCAGCGAGAGCTTGGAAACCCTGGAGTGGTCGAACGATCGGAAGAAGTTTCTTTATTCCGACAGCGAGAACGCGAAGACTCTTCTCTACGTTGTTAATACGGACGGCACGCACGCGCAGCGGCTTCCCTGGTCCGGCGACTTTCTCGGATTTGCAAGTTGGGAACCGGGAGATCAATCCATCGTTCTCGGAGGAAATGATAAGGAGCGGCGCGACAAGAGCTGGAGGATTTTCTTGAACGGCGCCCCTGCCATTCCATTGTTCGACAATTGCGGCATGGCCATCGATATTTCCCCGGACGGCAAATTTATTATGGGCACCTCGTTGTGGGGAGAGCAACCCGGCCTGTTCGAGTACTCCGTGGCGGACGGGAGATGCACTCCACTCAAAACCGGCATCGCAACCTTCATCGCCATGTTTGGTGCCGATGGCAGATCTTACCTGTACTCGCTCGCCTCTCACGGCGAAACCACCATTTACCGCCAGCCCTGGCGAAACGGGGTCGCAGTCGGTTCTCCCCTGCCCGCCCTGAAGCTGCCTTTCTCTCTGCGCGAAGACTACAACGGGAACGCCTTTGCCGTGACTCGCGACCTGTCATCGGTAATCTACGCTCGCCCTGGCGGCTACGACGACCTCTACCTCCTGTCTCAAAAGTAATCGAGCCTCGTTCACGCCGGGAGTCGCGAAAGCGATTGAAGTCATTAGCCCCGCGCGTAAGTGCGGGACAGTCAAGAAAAAGGAAATGAGTTCAGCGCCAGCACAATGCCGTTACTTGGATTTCTGCTCGCCGGCCGCTTCCTCCGGCTGCTCCTCAGCCTTTTGCCAGCTGGAATTGGGGTTGTATTCCTTCATCGCTTTGGCCAGCCCTTCGGTCTTCTTGCCGAGATCTTTCTCATACACGGTGCCATCCGCGCCAACGATAAACGTCATCACCCCCGACGACCGGTACTCCGCCGGATAAGCCACGAAACCGAACCCCTCGGTCATCTTGCCATTGGCAACGTACTTTTTCGCGCCCCCCGGGCCATTCTTTCCCTGGCGAGTCAGGATGTGGTACAGGTAACCGCGGTAAGGGGTTGGCGGACCGGCTTGCCCCTTGACGTAGCCCTCGGCAACTGCCGATGCCACCAGTGGCCCGATGGGGCTCTGGGGCTCGCTATCGGCGACTTTCCAATACAGGCCATCGTGCTGCCCCTCATCACTGAAAATCTTCTGCGCGTACTCGTGGTGCTGTGTGGCGTAATACTCTTTCTGTGCTGCCACCAGCTCCTGGCAAACCCGAATGGTCGACATTTCATTCCGGCCAATTCGCCGGTATAAAATTTCCATCTTGCCCGCCTCGGTGTCGAAGTACCACGAGTTACCTTTATTCACCAGCGGTATCGGCGTCGGCCAGTTTTTCGCCCCGATATACAAAACCGTGGTTCCGTCCGGCTCTTTCACCAGACGGTGCATTTCCTTATATTTCTCCACGAAATTTGCCCGGTTCTCCGCGTCCTCCGTCTCATCTCCCGACGATACAATCTGCTTTCCGTCTGCTCCGAGGATATCGAGCATCGTTTTCGCGTCGTTACCCTGCATGGCCGTGACCAGTGCGCTGCTCGCGTCTTCCGCCGACGAAAAAGTCTTCTGGCCCGGTTGCTGCGCCGCCGAGGGACTGGCAAGGCATGCCATCAAAACGACACCCATCGCGGCCACCTCAAGAAGGCCGGCCCAATGAAATTTGCCCAAGTTCAACTTCGCTCGCCGCATATGGCTTCCCTCCATTTCAAATTCCTGCTGACTTCCATCACCGCCGCCCGCCGCCGCCCCCGTGGGACCCTCCACCTCCACCGCTGTGCCCGCCGCCGCCACCGAAGCTGCCGCTGCCCCGGGATGAATAGCTCCTGGTCTGTCCGCCGTGGTCATAGCCGCTGAAAGCGCCCGAGCGGACTCCGCTCTGACCCCGCGGTGCCGCGTATCCCCGAGCTGCCTGCCGGTTTCCGTCGAACGGTCTGGCCGCTGCCCCGGGACGGCTGAAATCTCTCCCACTCCCGCCTCCTGCCCCGGGACGGTTGAAGTCTCTCCCGCGCCCGTCTCCGTCCCCCGGACGGTTGAAATCCCTCCCGCGCCCGTCTCCTCCTCGGCCGAAATTGCTCCGGTTATAAAACGTCCTGCTCCGCGAGTAGTACCGGTCGTGATCATAAACTGCGTAATGGTTATGCCAGTCGAATCCCCAACCACCCCATCCCCATCCAAAACCGCCGTACCATCCGATCCCGAAGCCCAATCCGAAGGAGAGATAAGGCCCGCCAAACCAGATTCCTGGATACGGATACCATCCCGGCCACGCCACCACGGGATATCCGTAAACCAGCCACGGATCGTACGCGGGAACGTACACCACGTCGGGTTCGGCCGGCTCGATATCAATCGCCGAATCCTTCTCCGTAACCGTTTGCTGCGGCGTGCTCTTAAGATTGCCCGCGTCCTCCGCTTTCCGCCGCATCACCTGCACCGCATCCATCACATCCTGCTGCTGATTGTAGTAAGCGTTGCCCAGCGACGAAGTCCAGGAAAGGTTCTTGTCCATATTTCCCAGGACAGATGGAAACGCAGCCAGCGCCTTCACGCTCGCGTCCCACGGTTGCTGGTCCACAGCCTTGCCCAGGTCCTCGCCCTTCAAATCAGGATGCGCCTGCACCCATCGATCGGCCTCGACCACTTGCTCGGGAAACGTAGACCCCGCCAGGATCTGCGCCACCAGCGAATCCGGATACAGCGCAATCGGCGCGACCAACCGCTGCAACTCCTCGGCAGTCTGCTGCGTGTATGGCGGAGCCGGCGCGCCCTGCGCGGGAGCCGGCGCTTGCCCGTCCTGCACCGGAGCGGGCGCGTTTTGGTCCGGAGCCTGCGCGTTTTGATCTGGGGCTGGCGCGTTTTGGTCTTGATAAGCCCACAGGCTCTGCGGAAACGTCGCGAACACAAGTGCCAAGGACAATAGGGAACCCAAAACCTGATTCCCCAATCCACGCCTTGAGAATCCTCCGGCACGTCCGAAAATGTTCATGTTCTTGAACCTCCCCTGCACCTTCATCGCCTGACCTTTATGATGATCCAGAAGCAGCTTGGGGTTCATCCTATTCATGATGGCGCAGCCGCGTACCAAGTCTGGATCGCCACCCACTAGAGCGTTGAAAACCAACCGGCGACCGATCTCGGCTCCATCGTGTCAGCCGAGGAATCAGAATCAGGATCAGACCGTAGCACATGAGCCGCCACTAGCGACGTAGCACTGCCACAACCTAATCCTCCAAACAGCCGGTTGATGTGCCCAGCGCGATGGCTTCTCCCCGCGCGCTCCCAAGACTGCGGGCTCCGACCAGCCAAGTGCGCTATAATTCGCGCCTGATATGGAGCTCTCCGCCGGGACCAGACTCGGGCCCTACGAAATTGTTGCGGCTCTTGGCGCCGGCGGCATGGGTGAGGTTTATCGCGCGCGCGACACGCGCCTGGACCGCTCCGTAGCTATCAAGATCCTGCCTTCCCATCTCTCGTGCAATTCAGACTTGAAGAACCGCTTCGAGCGTGAGGCCAAAACTCTTTCCTCGGTCACACATACCCATATCTGCCATTTGTATGACGTAGGTTCGCAGGCGGGTGTTGAGTTTCTGGTCATGGAACTTCTCGAAGGAGAAACGCTGGCAACCCGCTTGCAGCGGGGTCCGCTTCCCCTCCCCGAGCTTCTAAAGATCGGCGCTCAGATTGCTGACGCTCTCGCGCAAGCGCATCGGCTCGGCATCACCCATCGCGATCTCAAGCCCGCCAACATCATGCTGACCAAGAGCGGTGCTAAGTTAATGGATTTCGGCCTGGCCAAGCCGGCGGGGCTGGGACCAGTCGTCACCGCGTCATCGTCGGAGGCGATGACGGCCACGATGCAAAGTCCCCCCACTCCCATCAGCACCGTCGGTATGGTTGTCGGAACAATCCAGTACATGTCGCCCGAACAAATCGAGGGCAAGGAAGCCGACGCCAGAAGTGACATATTCGCGCTGGGTGCGGTGCTCTACGAGATGGCGTCCGGGCGCCGCGCCTTTGAAGGCAAGACGCAACTCTCGGTGATCTCGGCAATTCTTCATCGGGACCTATCGCCGATCTCTGCCGCCCAGCCCGCATCTTCCCAGTCTTTGGATTTCGTCGCTCGCACTTGTCTTGCCAAGGATCCCGACGAGCGCTTTCAGACCGCGCACGACGTGAAACTCCAGCTGAATTGGTTGTTGCAATCGGCCGGCGAAGCATCTCCGCCACCCTCCACAGCCTTGGGATCCCGGCGACAGATGGGCGTAATCCTGGGTTTGGCTGCCGCCCTCCTAATAGCGCTAGGGCTTCTGTTCTTCAAGATGAGCGCTAATCCGCCCGCAGCCAGCGCGCTCGGGCCTACACGGTTCAGCATTATGCTGCCTCCCGGGCAGGACTTGGCGGTCGATACTACGCAAGCCGTCGTGCTCTCGCCCGACGGCACACACCTGGCTTATGTAGTGGCCGAGAATGGCGTGCCGCATCTCTACGTCCGCCGCCTCGACAGCTTTGGTTTTGTCGGGATACCGGACTCCGAAGGCGCGACGTTTCCATTCTTCTCTCCAAACGGCCAATGGGTCGCCTTCTTTAGTCAGGGGAAACTCAAGAAGGTTCCCTCGGACGGTGGCAATCCTGAACTCATCTGCGAACTGCCTACTTTCTTCGGTGGGACTTGGACACCGCTGGACATCATCGTTGTGGCCGTGCCCAGCTACGGTCTGGCCACGGTCCCGGCAACCGGCGGCACTCTGCAGAAAGTCCCCATGAATACCAAGGAGCCTCTCTACCCTCAGGGACCAGCATGGATCCCCGGCGCCGAATGGATTGGTTTCACCGACTATTACGGGTCCACGAGACGCGTAATGGTGGTGAATCTGAGTTCGGGCGAGGTGCGGATGCTGCTCAATAACGCGCAGGGCGCCTCCTTTGCTGCGGACGGTATGGTGTACTACTGGGCGGGCGCCATGTGGGCCGTCCCATTCGACTCGCATAAGGTTGCCGTCCAGGGGAATCCGGTCCAGGTGGCATCGGGAGTGACGGAAGACAATTTCGTCGGAGAGTCGAGCGCGTCTGGAAACGGCGTATTGGCCTATGCGCCCGGTGCGGTGGGCAACTTTCTACGCAATCTCTATCTCGTGAATCGCAGCGGAGTGGAACAAAAGCTCGACGTTCCCGCAGCTGGCTATATCGATCCGGCAATTTCACCGGATGGCAAGCGCATCGCGATTGCCCTCCAGTACATGAGCGCGCAACAGCTCGCCGTTTATGACCGCGACCGGGGAGTCATGATGAGGGTCGTCAGCAATGCCGCCCTCAACAACGCTCCGGTTTGGTCGCCGGATGGTAAGGAGTTGCTCTTCGATGCGTCCGGCACCACCCAGAAGCGCGGCCTCTATCGTATTGCCGCCGACGGAAGTGCAGCGCCGCAGCTGATCCGTGAAACTGCCATCAGCAGCCACATCACATCGGTGGCAGGTGGCTTCGCCGCGGTCATGGTCAACGATCCCGCCACCAGCGCGGATCTATGGCTGCTGACCCTGGGAAATCCAGCCGAGATGCGCCCTTTCAAGCAGACCCCGGCCGCTGAGCGCCAGGGCTCGCTTTCGCCTGACGGGCGGTGGATGGCGTATGCTTCGAACGAATCCGGGCGTTCGGAAATCTACGTGGAGCCGGTGCCTGGCCCCGGAGGCCGGTGGCAAGTCTCCTCTACCGGCGGCGAGCAACCGCACTGGGTGCGAAATGGCAAAGAGATCGTCTACCGCAACGGCACCAAAATGATGAGCGCCGCGGTGCAGATTCAGCCTACTTTTGCAGCCGCGAAGCCGGTCGAATTGTTCGATCGCAAGTTCGACCGGGGCGGCAGCGTCGGCGGATATGACGTCACTCCCGACGGTCAGACATTTGTGATGACTCGCGGCGAGCAAGCCAACCCCACCGAAATCAGGCTCGTGGTCGGGTGGCCCGCCGGAAAGCAGGCGCAAAAATAGGTAGTGAAGCAGTTTCGAATTGCGCTTATTTCTCTTTACGACTTCTTTGCGGCCTTCGCTGCACTTCTTCGCGAACTTTGCGGTTAAAGGCTTCACTCCCCAATATGCGCGAATGGTCCCGAAGGGCCCCAAGAAAACACGCTGCAACCGCCATTCCTTGTTGTTTCTTCTGTTGCCGCATTGCGGTAAGATGCCGAATCGCTGGATTGATGAGGAGAAAACATGCTCAGGGTGAAAACCAGTTTGCTTGCCGTAATCGCCTTAGCCGCCACTATCTACGTCGCCCCTGTGTCATCGCAGGAAACCTCCAAGAAAAACCCTGCCCCAAAGCCCGCGCCCAGCGCGGCGGAGGGCATGCTCGCAAATTGGAACGAGATCGGACGCAAGCTGATCGCGATGGCCGAAGATTTCCCCGAAGACAAATACGATTTCAAGGCCGCGCCTTCAGCGGGCACCTTCGCCCAGCGCCTCATTCATGCAGCCGCTGCCAATTACTTCTTCACCAACGTGGCGCTAGGCCAGAAGCCACCCGCGGAGGAAGATCCGAAACGCGACCAGTTTAAGAACAAGGCTGAAGTTGTTGCATACGTGAAGAAATCCTTCGCCGACGGTGCCGCAGCCATCAAGGCAAAGGGTGACAAAGGATTGTCGGCCTCGGTGCTCGATCCCTTCGCTCAGGACAATCCCGATCAGGCCGGCAAATCCCAGATACGGCTCGGCGATTTGGCCACCGGTTTGATCGAGCACTCCGGCGAGGCTTACGGGCAGCTCACCGTTTACTACCGCGTAGCGGGCATGATTCCTCCAGAATCGCGTCCGAAGAAGGCAGCGGCAGACATCAAGCCCACGCTGCCCGATGGCAAGATCCGAACTTATTACATTGCTGCCATCGAGAAGAACTGGGACTACGCTCCCGGCGGAATGAACATGATGACGGGCGCTGGATTTACAGGCAATTCGAAGATTTGGACCGAGCACGCCAAAGACCGCATCGGCAGCGTCTACCGCAAAGCTCTGTTTCGCGAATACACCGACGAAACCTTCGGCACCGAGAAGAAGCGTCCGCCCGAGTGGGAGCACCTCGGCGTCCTGGGCCCATTGATCCGCGCCGAGGTTGGCGACACGATCGTGATTCATTTCATGAACAACGCGACCCAGCCTTACAGCCTTCATCCTCACGGCGTTTCTTACGATCGCGACTCCGAAGGCACACCCTATGCCGACTCGGGCATGGAGGCCTGTGGGCTGGTACAGCCCGGTCAGACGCATACCTACGTCTGGAATGTGCCCGAGCGTGCAGGCCCCGGCGAGGACGACGGCAGCTCCGTCGTCTGGCTTTATCACTCTCACAATTGGGAGCCTCGGGATGTCAATGCCGGCCTGATCGGGCCGCTGGTCATCACCCGTCACGGCATGGCTCGTCCCGACGGCAGTCCCAAGGACGTGGACCGCGAATTCGCGATGCTGTTTATGATCATCGACGAGAACGTGTCGCATTACCTGAAGCACAATATCGATAGCTACGTGCAGGATCCTAAGTCGGTAAACAAGCTGGATTTCGTGCCCAGTGATCTGGAAGGAAACCTGAACTTTGCCGGCAGTGGCTTCGCGGGAGCCAATTTCAAGGCTTCCATCAACGGCTTCCTCTACGGCACTCTTCCCATGCCCGTCATGAAGCGCGGCGAACATGTGCGCTGGTACGTCATGACCATGGGCGGCGGAGCAAATTTCCACACCCCTCACTGGCACGGGAACGTGGTTACAGTCGATAAGCACCACACCGACATCTTCTCGATTTCCCCCGCGCAATTCGTAACCGCGGACATGGTTCCGGACAAAGCCGGTACCTGGATGTTCCACTGCCACATTGACGAGCACATGGAGGCGGGAATGATGGCGATGTATCAAGTTCAACCGTAGCCGCGAAACTCGGGGACGGGGCGTTCACCAATTTCCTGAATCTCGCCAGGTGGACGCCACCACTTCGCCGCGCGAGCATCGGCGCGCACTCCCCCTACGCATTCCGCCCCAAAACAGCTAAACTTATAAGTTCCGGTGTTCCGCTCTGATCCCCGGCCGGAGACCATCACAACCCTCCGGCCCTCCTGATAGCGCGGCATCTTTCATAATTAAGGAAGGCCATCATGTCCTTAAACAGTTTCAACTCCCGCTCCACTCTCAAAGTCGGCCACAAAGAATACGAAATCTACCGCCTCGACGCCCTCGACCAGCAAGGCATCTCCACCAAACACCTCCCGTACTCCCTTCGCATCCTCCTCGAAAATCTGCTCCGCACCGAAGACGGCCGCAACGTAAAAAAAGAAGACATCCGCTCCATGGCCGCCTGGAACCGCAATTCCAAGCCCGACCAAGAAATAGCCTTCACTCCCAGCCGCGTCCTCCTCCAGGATTTCACCGGAGTCCCCTGCGTAGTCGACCTGGCCGCCATGCGCGACGCCATGCAGCAACTAGGCGGCGACCCGTCCTTGATCAATCCCCTTCAGCCGGTTGAGCTGGTAATCGATCACTCCGTCCAGGTAGATGAATTCGGCACCCCCAGTGCCTTCGACGTAAACGCCCTGCTCGAGTTCCAACGCAACAAAGAGCGTTATTCCTTCCTCCGCTGGGGCCAGACCGGATTCCGCAACCTGGCCATCGTCCCCCCCGACACCGGAATCGTCCACCAGGTAAATCTCGAATACCTGGCCCGCGTTGTCTTCG
>Ga0210400_10003232_pt1 | contig 14537 bp, 9 predicted proteins | sample IncBWH26MmetaG_FD_155456 | JGI IMG/M metagenome (GOLD analysis project Ga0210400, IMG submission 155456) | Forest soil microbial communities from Barre Woods Harvard Forest LTER site, Petersham, Massachusetts, United States - Inc-BW-H-26-M | ecosystem: Environmental > Terrestrial > Soil >...
GGCAGGCCATGCGCGCCACATACTCGAGGATGACCGCGTGGTGGGCGGCTTCCGCGGCGTTCGCGCCCCAGCAAAAGGGAGCGTGCCCAGCGACGAGCACGGCTGGAATCGCGTTGGGATCGAGCTTGGCGTTTATGAATGTTCGACAGATCGCGGTTCCAGTTTCCAGTTCGTAGTCGCCGGCAATCTCGGTCGCGCTCAGCCTCTCGGTAACCGGGATTGGACCATGAAAGGAATCGGCGTGAGTGGTGCCGAAACAGGGAATCGGCGTCTCCGCCTGGGCCCACGCGGTGGCAAATTCGGAATGGGTGTGAGCGACTCCGCCGATGCTGGGGAAGTTTTTGTACAACTCGAGATGCGTAGCCAAGTCGGAAGACGGTCGAAGATTTCCCTCGACGATTTTTCCGGCGAGGTCGGAAATCACAATCTGCTCCGGCGTGAGTTCTTCATAGGGAACACCGCTGGGCTTGATGGCGACCAAGGCCGCACTGCGATCAATGCCGCTCACGTTGCCGAAGGTATAGAGCACGAGCCCGCGGCGAACCAGTTCCAGGTTCGCTTCCAGCACCTCTTCGCGCAGTGTCTTCAGCAGCATTGGAGGGAAGTGAGAAATCCGCAACGCTCAGGAGCAACCGAGGAAAACCGTTCTCGTAAACGTTTACGCAACGGAACATTAAATGGCGGAGTGTTGGTTTGTCAAAGACTGCGGTGACATTCGGTTTCCCGTTCGACGCGGTTCGACGGTGGTCGGCGGTTTTGCAGCCTGTCGAATTGCGTTCATTCGCGCAACGGATCGATGAGCGCAGAAGCTGCTAAAACCAAGTACCTACGCCGACCACGCTGTAAGGCGTTTCCCACTCATAGGGGAGGAGTTTCGCTGCGTCCTCGGGAGGGAGTTTAACCCCGACGATTTCCGCAGCATGCGCAAGAACCGGGTCGCGGTCATTGGCTAGGTCATCCATAGTGGGCAACACGACCTCGTCGGGAGTAACTCCGGCGTGTTCGAGGTGTTTGCCATCGGACATGATGATATCCGCGACCGAGACAGAAACGCCGAAGACGCCCTCTGTGGAATTGTGGGTGTACTCTTCTGCTTCCATCGCCCTGCCAAGCGTGCGATCACCCAGAACGATGCCGCGCTTCTCAAGTTGAACAACACGGGCGAATATTTCGGCACCCGATAGAGACCAGCTGTCGACCAATACGACCAGTCTTCCCGAAAAATTGTGGCGATCTGGTTTGGCGAGCATCGGTCTGGTGCCGTTGCGATACACCAGATCCGCAATCTTTACCTCATGGTCGAAAAATCGGCCGACGAGCAACTTGACCGACTCATTCGCCCCATCGGAATTTCCTCGCAAGTCTAAGATGACCGCCTTGTGCTTCCGAGCATCGGTGACCAGTTTGTCCACGTCATTCTCGTCAAGCCAGAATTTGGGAACCCGCGCCAGCAGTACTTCGTCATTGAGAGAAACGACTCGCGGTTGGTTGCGCTTTTGTGCCAACTCGCGGATCATCCGCATGTCCCCAACGCTCGGCCGAATAAGCTGGCCTGGAAAGGATTTGGGGACAATTTCAAGTTGCCGGGTTTCTCCCTGTTGTGAGCGAACAGTAACTTGAATTTTGCTCTGTGGACGGAGGACGTTCAGGACATAGCCGACCCCATAAATATTCGCTCGTGTGGGTCTGTAATCGTTAATTGCCAGAACTTCATCTCCCAAATGAACCTTTGTCGAGGCGTCGGTTTGTGGCCGCACATGTGTTACGAGGCATCGTTCGCCAATCGCCTGAATTCGCCAGCCGTAGTCTAAGCTGAAGGAACGGCGCGGAGGGATGAAGAACGTGTGCGAATCGTCCAGGCTCTCAAGCATGGCTGCAATATCGGCAAAGGCCAGATTGCTCGAATTCGCAATTCCGATTTTCTTCCGGAGCTCGAGGAGTTTCGCATCCCAATCCACACCGTGTAGTTTCGGGTCGTAGTAGTGTTTGCGAACGTCCTCAGCCACCTGAGGCGCAATATTTTCGGCCTCCTCCCTCTTGAACGTGATGTTCTGGGCCAAGAAGTCGGGGAGCGCGCACAGGACCACTGCGGTTGCAATCGCAATGTTCCGCAGCGCTATTTTCCTCGTAAACATGGGCTGTGATTCTACTCCCCAGGACCAAACTGTCGCAAAATCGCCATGGCATTCCGTCGAAAATCCTGGTCAGTCCGCCCTATGCCGATTTGTTCTTCACTTTCCAGCAGACGGCGCAACGTTCCGCATAAAAAGCTATGCGGGCCGCTCCAATTAGGTATAAGATTTCTGCCGTTTTGATGTCACAACGGAGACTCACCATCCCATGCCAACGCCATGGTTAAAACGAATCGTAGCGACGGGACAACTGACCGTTTTTAACAAAGCGGGCGCGTGGACAGATTCGGTCAATACGGCGATGGCGAGTTTTAACAACCTGGCGTTCGGCGTAACCCTTGTCGCCGGAAAAAAGGAATCCTCCGCCGATATCGTTGTGATTCTGGCTCACGGGCCCCAACAATATACGCATGGTCCTGATACCACCCAAACAACCTGGGATTTTACCCTGGAGCATCTTCACGGAGAAACCCGCACACTCATCGATGACCACCTGAAGGCAATATATTTTGCAGCGGTATTTCTGCCCGGCAAGAACAAGAAGCCAACCAAGGGCCAGAAGGAAGTAATCACCGTCCACGAATTCATTCATGCTTGCGGAGTAGAGGAACACGAAAAAACGCCACATGCCGGGATCATGTACGACATCATGACCCCCGACGGCGATGGACTTAAGGAACTCACCCCTGAAGGGGAAACAATGCCGCCGATTCGAGTCGGCCCTAAAACCTTGTCCAGAATGCAAACGCTGTGGTCCGGCGCGAAGACTGGCAATCCTTGACGCCTTCCGCCGCTGGTTGCATTCAGATCAGCAAGGTCAGCCTCTGCGAAGTCCGCTGTCCCCGCTTTTCCTCCCTTCTACGTCAGAACAGTTCCCTGGTAGACGAGTGCAACGCCGATAGATATTGTCTACACTAAGCGTCGAATTAGCGAAACGTCGAACCGATCTCGCGATTTGTTTTCTTTACATTCGCATGAGCACCGCAGCCTATGACGCAGTGATTGTTGGCGCCGGAATCGTGGGTGCGGCTTGCGCGGACGAATTCGCGCGGCGCGGGATGCGCGTTGCGATGGTCGACCGCGACGTGGCAAGCGGAGCCACTACAGCCGCGATGGGCCACATCGTAGTGTTGGACGATTCCGAGGCGCAGTTTGCGCTGACCCGCTACTCGCAGCAACTCTGGCAGCGGTTACGGCCGGAATTGCCGGAGGATGTCGAGTACCAACAACGGGGAACGATCTGGGTCGCGGCAGACGAGGAAGAAATGGCCGAGGTGCGGCGCAAGCATTCGTATTATGTCGGGCGCGGAGTGCCTGCCACGGTGCTGGACGCGCAGGAACTGAAGCGGCTCGAGCCGAATCTGCGCGACGGCCTGCTGGGCGGGCTGCTGGTGGCGGAGGATGCGGTGCTGGACCCGCCGAGCGCGGCGCGTTTCTTGATGGAGCGCGCGCAGCAACGCGGTGTACAACTTCGACTGGGCGCGCCGGTGGCGCAGATCGGGCAGGGGAGCGTGCGGCTCTCCGACGGTTTTGAAATGAGTGCCAAGATTATTGTGAATGCAGCCGGAGCATGGGCGGCCGATCTGACCAGCGGAGTTGAGATCAAGAAACGCAAAGGTCACCTCGTGATCACCGACCAGCATCCTGGATTTTTGCGGCATCAACTTGTCGAACTCGGATACTTGAAGAGCGCGCACTCGATCAGCACCGATTCTCAGGCATTCTCGGTGGCGTTTAATGTGCAGCCGCGGCGATCGGGGCAGATTCTGATCGGGTCATCACGACAATTCGGAGCCGAGCATAAAGAGGTCGACGATGACATTCTGGAGCGCATGCTGCAGCGCGCGCAGCAATATATGCCGGGGCTGGGCGCGATGCCGGCAGTGCGCTCCTGGACCGGTTTCCGCGCGGCTACCCCCGACAAGTTGCCCCTGATTGGTCCGTGGCCCGGAGACGATTCCTTGTTTCTCGCGACCGGGCATGAGGGTCTCGGGATTACGACGTCGCTCGCGACTGCGAGAATTCTGGTGGATCAGATCACGGGAACGCAGCCGGAGATTCCGCTTGAACCGTATCTGCCGTCGCGCGTGGAGAAAAGTTATGGAGGCTCGCGATGAAATGGAAGGGCGTAATGCCCGCAATCACCACCTGCTTTAATAACGATCTCAGCATTGATCATCCCTTCATGGTGGAGCATTGCCGTTGGTTGCTGGACAACGGCTGCACCGGAATTGTTGCGCTCGGGTCGCTGGGCGAAGGCGCGACTTTGGCCTTCGACGAGAAGCTGGCGGTGTTACGCACCTGCGTGAAAGCGGTTCATGGTCGCGGGCCAGTGGTCGCCGCAATTTCCGCTCTTTCGACTTCTGAGGCGGTGTCGCTGGCCAATGCTGCCACGGATCTCGGCTGCGATGGGCTGATGGTGCTGCCTCCTTATGTGTACCAGGGCGACTGGCGCGAAATGAAAACGCACGTCGCCGCGATCTTCAACGCTACGCCGCTGGAGTGCATGCTCTATAACAATCCCGTTGCTTACGGAACCGATTTTTTGCCGGAACAGATTCGTGAACTGGCGGCGGAACATGGGAATCTCGTGGCGGTGAAGGAATCGAGCACGGACGTGCGGCGGGTGTCTGTCATCCGCGCATTATTGAATCAGCGGCTCGAAATCTGCGTGGGCGTGGATGATGCCGTGATCGAAGCGATCGGAGTGGGCGCGACCGGATGGATTGGAGGACTGGCCAACGCGTTCCCGCGCGAGTCCGTGGAACTTTTCAACTATGCCGTCAACGGACAGAGCGAAAAGGCGTTCGAGCTCTACCGCTGGTTTCTGCCTCTGCTGCGCATGGACACGGTGCCAAACTTCGTTCAACTCATCAAGCTGGTGCAGGCCGAAGTGGGAATTGGGAACGCGCGGGTACGGCCGCCCCGGCTGGAGCTGGTGGGGAGGGAACTCGAACACGCCCGGAAAATTATTGGCGAGGCATTACAGTCCCGGCCGCAATCTGTGAGCAGTCTGGCCTTACCGGGTGGAAAATAAATGTCGGCATCTTCATCTACATCTATATCAATGACAAAACTTTCGGGGCAGTCGCTGATCGGATTTCGAGATGGCACGGGTACGGGCGAGCCAATGTACGCCACGAACCCCGTCACCGGCGAACGGTTGCAGCCGGGCTTCACTCCGGCGACCGCGGAGGAAGTGGAACTCGCGGCCCGGCTTTCGGCGGAAGCGTTCGACGTCTACCAGCGAGTTTCGGGACGCGAGCGGAGCGCGTTCCTGCGCGCGATTGCGGCGAAGATCGAGTCGATTGCGGGTGATGTGATCGAGCGCGCCTCGCAGGAAACTGCTCTACCGCAGGCGCGTTTGCAAGGAGAAACCGCGCGCACTTGCGCCCAGCTTCGGTTGTTTGCGCAGGTTGCGGAAGAAGGATCGTGGGTGCAGGCGCGCATCGACCGCGCCGATCCCGATCGCAAGCCCGCGCCCAAGCCTGACATTCGCTCGATGTTGAGGCCGCTGGGCCCGGTGGTGGTGTTTGGCGCCAGCAATTTTCCATTGGCATTTTCGGTTGCGGGAGGAGACACCGCGTCCGCGCTCGCGGCCGGCAACACCGTCATCGGCAAGGCGCATCCCGCGCATCCCGGCACGAGCGAACTGGTGGGACGCGCTCTGCGGGAAAGCGTCCGGGAATGCGGATTGCCCGAAGGCGTTTTCTCGCTTCTGTTTGATGCGGGCACCCGAGTGGGAACCGAACTGGTGAAACATCCTCTGGTGAAAGCGGGAGGGTTCACCGGATCGCACGCTGCAGGCAGAATCCTGATGGACCTGGCGGCAGCGCGTCCTGAGCCGATTCCGTTTTATGCGGAGATGAGCAGCGCGAATCCGGTTTTCATTTTGCCGGGCGCTTTGCGCGAACGCGGCGAGAACATCGCCGCCGGACTTCACGCTTCGTTCACGCTGGGTGCCGGGCAATTTTGCACCAAGCCGGGCCTGGTGTTTCTGCCGCAAGGACCAGATGCCGCGGCATTCGAACAGAAATTACGCCACCTCGTGGAAGAATCTGCTCAGTTCCATCTTTTGACCAGGACAATTCATTCTTCCTATGACTCGGCGATAGCGGCGCGCAAGCGGGATGCGGCGGTCCGGCTGATCGCCGAGGGTCCGCAAGCGGCGGTGGACGCGGGATTCGCCGCGCACTCGGCGCTTTTTGAAACCGATGCGGCGGCGTTTCTTGATTCCGATTTCGAAGCGGAGATTTTTGGTCCGACAACTTTGCTGGTGCAGCACTCCAGCCGGGATCAGGTTCTGGCGATCGCGCGCGGCCTGGAAGGGCACTTGACCGCGACCATTCATGGGACCGAGCAGGATCTGCCCGAGTTCGCGGATCTGATTGCGATTCTGGAAAACAAAGTCGGGCGGCTGGTGTTCAACGGATTTCCGACAGGCGTTGAAGTTTCGCACGCGATGGTGCATGGCGGGCCATATCCTTCGACCTCCGACGGTCGCTCGACGTCGGTGGGAAGTCAGGCAATTTTCCGCTTCGCGCGGCCGGTGTGCTATCAGGGATTTCCCGACAGCGCGTTGCCCGATGCGCTGAAAGACGGCAATCCGTTGGCGATTTGGCGGATGGTGGACGGAGAGATGGCGCGGTAGCGCCGTCGCTTGAGTTATGCAGGGCCTAAAGGCCTTGGTTTTTGACGATTCGCTACGCGGCCCTTAAAGGGCCGCTCTTCCGTTCGGGCTAAATCTGGTAGTCGACGTCTTCCATAATTCTTTGCAGCGAAGCTGACAGCGGTTCGGCCGGAGCTTCGGATCCTTCGAGCTGCTGTACTCGTTCGCGCAGGTGGTTCACTTCCGTCATTACCGACGCCAGCGCTTCCGAAAGAGGATCGTTGATTTGTTTGGGATCGGTAATCACGACGCGCTTGCCTTCACGGAAGATGATGTGTCCGGGCACTCCAACGACGGTGGAATTTTCCGGAACATCGCGCAGCACGACCGAACCGGCACCAATGCGGCAATTCTTTCCGACGGTGATGTTCCCCAGAATTTTCGCGCCGCCGCCGATCACCACTCCATCTTCAATCGTCGGGTGGCGCTTCCCGAGTTCCTTGCCCGTGCCGCCCAGAGTCACGCCCTGGTACATGGTGATGTCATCGCCCACGATGGCCGTCTCACCAATCACCACGCCCTGGCCGTGATCAATGAACAGCCGCCGTCCAATCCGAGCCCCGGGATGAATTTCGATTCCAGTGAGAAAGCGCGCGGCCTGCGACAAAATCCGCGCCAGCAAAAGCAGCCGATGATCCCACAGCCAGTGATTCATGCGATAGAACCACACCGCATGCAGCCCGGAGTAGCACAGAAACACTTCCAGGCGCGACTTGGCCGCAGGATCGTGCTGCCTCACGTTGGCCACGTCTTCGCGAATTAGCGAGAGCAGGTGCGGCATGGGACTCAGCAACGTGATCAGGCCGGGAGCGCGACGGTCGGAATCTGCAGCGCCTTCTCCCGCAACTCCTGAAACAGGATCGTGCTCAGATAGCGTTCGCCAAAAGACGGCAAGATCACCACGATCAGCTTACCGGCATTCTCCGCTCGCTGCGCCACTTTCAACGCCGCAACCACCGCGGCTCCCGAAGAAATTCCAACGAACAATCCTTCTTCGAGCGGCAGCCTGCGCGCCATGTTGATGGCTTCGTCGTTGGTCACGGTGATGACTTCGTCAATGTAGTCGCGGCGCAAAATGCTGGGAACAAACCCTGCGCCAATGCCCTGAATTTTATGCGGCGATGGCTTGCCCCCGGAAAGCACCGGACTGTCCGCCGGCTCGACGGCCACAGCTTTGAACGAAGGCTTCTTCGGCTTAATGTACTGGCAGATTCCTGTGATGGTTCCGCCCGTGCCCACACCGGAGATCAGAATATCGACGCGCCCGTCGGTGTCATCCCAAATCTCTGGGCCGGTAGTCTCGAAATGAATTTTAGGATTGGCGGCATTGTCGAACTGCTGCAGCATATATCCGTTCGGCGTGTTGGCCAGAATCTCTTTCGCTTTAATGATGGCGCCGGTCATCCCCCGCGGACCGGGAGTCAGCACAATCTCCGCGCCAAACGCCAGCAGCAGCACCCGCCGCTCCAGGCTCATAGTTTCGGGCATGGTCAGAATCAGCTTATAGCCTTTCACCGCGGCGACGAACGCCAGACCAATCCCGGTATTGCCACTGGTCGGCTCAATCAGCACAGTCTTACCGGGATGTATTTTGCCCTCGCGCTCCGCCTCCGTAATCATGCTCACGCCGATGCGGTCCTTCACACTGCCCAGCGGATTCTGGCTCTCGAGTTTCGCAACCACCTCAGCGACGCAGCCCTCGGTCACCTTGTTCAGCCGGACCAGCGGAGTATGCCCGATCAACTCCGTAACATCTTTTGCGATTCTCATATCAGTGCGTCCCTCCAGCCCGTTCGTGCCTCCGGCGCTTGCGCGCGCGTGATATCAGCCCGCTCATCGCGTAGCGGTAATACTACCAACATCACACGCCGCAATGGCACTCAACCTTCACGTGAAACAAAACAACTCCAACTCACTCACACCGCCGCGATTCATGCCGACTGAAGCATTCTTGGCATCGTCCGCGACGCCAATGTCCGGGCCATTTTGCGCCCGCACACCACATCCCGAACACATAACAATTCATAACGTTTCGGCGAAATAGCCTAGCTTCGCGCCCCCGATCCAGTATAAATAGCTTCATTATCAGCACTTTACGAAGTAACCGATCAAAATACTGAATCCCTACAATTACTACTTGTTTTTGTGCTATCGATGGTGATAGTGTTCCCGACCTATTAGCGGGTTTTCGGGGCAGTTCGCAATCTCTCATAGATTTCTAGCAGTGCACGAACCCGATTCCCAGCAGGCCTCTTAGCAAATAGCAGTCGCAAGAGACAGGATTTCCCGCGGCATTCGCGGAATCACTCTTCGTTCCCGGAGGGCTTTGCTATGCATGTCCGTCGCCAGTTCTTCTGTTGTTCCCTGACCGCAGTTCTCATTCTCTGTTCAGCCATGCTGTGGCTGAGCGGCGCTGCGCCCGCCTGGGCCCAATCGACATCCACCGGCACCGTTGTCGGCGCGATAACCGACGCGTCAGGCGCGGTGGTGGCGGGCGCCACGGTCACGCTGACCGACACTTCGACCAACAATGCGCGCAGCAGTGTCACCAACGCGGCGGGACGCTACACGTTTGTCGACGTGAGCCCGGGCACCTATAACATGGCGGTAAGTAAATCCGGGTTCGCCACCTCGAAGGTTGCCAACCAGCAAGTCACGGTCGGAGCCGCGCTCACCCTCAACTTGGCGCTGCAGGTCGGCGGCGCGAACGTGGTGGTGGAGGTGCAGGCCACTGGCGCCGAGCTGCAGACCATGAACGCGACGGTGGGCAACACCATCACCAGCATCGCTATCGACAACCTGCCCAGTCTGGGCCGCGACGTCAGCACCTTCATCTCGCTGCAGCCGGGCGTCGGCACTGACGGTGCCGTTGCTGGCGCATTTAACGACCAAAGCTACTTCACGCTCGATGGCGGCAACAACACCAACGACATGGACGGCAACATGAGCGTCTACACCAACAGCTACGCCGGCGACCCGACCGGGGGTGTTGGTGCTCAATTTTACGGCGTCATGGGCCCAACGGGCGTAATCCCCACTCCGCAGGACAGCGTCGAGGAGTTTAAGGTGAATACCGCCGGCCAGACCGCCGATTTCAACAGTTCGGCGGGCGCCGAGATTAAGGTGGTCACCAAGCGCGGAACCAATGCGTACCATGGCACGGTCTACGAATATTATAAAGACAACCACTGGTCGTCCAATAGCTGGCAGAATAACTTCAACAGCATCCCGATTCCCAGCTTCCACTACAGCCGTTTTGGCGGCGCGATTGGCGGGCCACTCATTCCGAAACAGCTCTTCGACACGAAGACTTTTTTCTTCGTCAATTACGAGGGTTTCCACTTCCCCAACTCCGAGACCATCAACCGGAATGTCGCCTCGCCCGCCTTGCAGCTGGGGCTTATATCGGAGTCCTGCTCTAGTATCCCTTGCCCGACCGTGATCGATTACAATCTGAACAATTTTCCGGTGACCTACAACGGCACGACCTACGCGGCTAATTTCGGCTGTGCGGCGGCCCCGGGAGGCCTCTGCGATCCGCTTGCTTTGGGACTCAACCCCGTGGTTTCCCAGATCTGGTCAAAATATGAACCAGCGTCGAACACTCAAGCCTGCGCTCTGAGCCTCTGCGACGGGTCGAACGTCCTGGGATTCTCAGGCAACCTTTCTATTCCGCTGACCAGCAAGTACCTGGCGGTGCGCCTGGACCACGATTTTTCTTCCAAGTGGCACCTGAATGGCGTCTATCATTATTTCAACCTGGTGCAGACCGGGTCAGAGATGGTTGATATCGGTGGCTTCTTTACTGGCGACACGCTGGGCAAGCCGACTTCCGTGTCCAGCGACCCACAGCAAGCGTGGCAAGCGGTAGTGGGGTTGACCACCAATGTCAGCTCCAACGTCACCAACGACATACACTACAGCTGGCTGCGTAACTGGTGGCAATGGGCCCGGCATGCGGCTACGCCACAAGTGGCCGGGCTGGGCGGCGCCATCGAAATCATGGGCGGCCAGACTCAGACTCAGGATCTCGGCCCTTTCAACTCCAACAACCAGCAAATCCGCACCCGTTTCTGGGATGGGCACGATCAGATGTTGCGCGACGATCTTTCCGTGCTGAAAGGCAACCACCTGTTCACCTTGGGCGGTACTTATCAGCACAATTGGGACTGGCATCAACGCAATGATAGCGGCGGTGCCATCAACGCCCAGCCCGTGTACGGAGTGGGCGACGGAACCAGGGGATCGTTGCTCTCCACGGATGTTTACCCTTGCTTGGTCGCAACCACCAACGTCAACAACTGCGGCTCCCTTACCGCGGCGGCACTGGGAATCGTTTCGGTGTCGTCGCAGGCTTACACCCGCGCTGGCTCAGGTCTGAATTTGCTCCCTCCGAACACCCCGGCATTTGACCAGAGCACGATCCCTTACTACAACCTCTACTTCAGCGACACCTGGCACCTGAAGCCGACCTTCACCCTGACCTACGGCCTGGGCTGGACGCTGGAGATGCCGCCCACCGAGGCGCTGGGCAAGCAGATTATTGCGGTAGATCAGGCCGACCAGCCCGTTAGCACCGAGGCCTACCTGGACGCACGCAAGCGCGAAGCACTGGCTGGCCAGGTATACAACCCCGAAATCGGCTTTGCTCTGTTAGGCAATACCGGGAGCGGTTCGAAGTACCCTTACAACCCCTTCTATGGCGAACTGAGCCCGCGCATTGCCGTGGCCTGGAGCCCGCGCTTTGACAGTGATTCCATGGGCGGGAAGATCCTCGGTCACGACACCACCGTCATTCGCGGCGGCTACGGCCGGCAATACGGCCGCTTGAACGGCGTGACCCAGGTACTGCTCCCGCTGCTGGGCCTCGGCCTGATCCAGCCCGTGGCTTGCAACGCAAACCTCGCCGCCGCCGGCCCCGCTGGCGCCTTTAACGGCAGCGGTAGCTGCGGCGCATCCCCCGACGCGAGCTCTGCCTTTCGCATTGCGACCACAGCGTCCGCCACCGGTGGGCCGACTGCACCGACCCCGATACCCACTGCGACCCTGCCCCAACCGGACTATCCCGGGTTCAATAACACCGGGGCCGCCAGCCCCGCTGCCTTGGATCCGAATTTCCGGCCCAGCGTGATCGACTCCTTCGACTTCACCATTCAGCGCCAGTTGTCCCGCAAGGTCAGCTTGGAAATTGGCTACATCGGGCGCAGAATCACTCACGACTTCCAGGCCATCAACCTGAACGCGGTACCGTACATGATGACGATGGGGCCTGCAGGCGGGCCTACGCAGACGTTCGCCAATGCCTATAAGAACGTGGTGCTGCAATACTGCGGCGGCGTTGCCGGGCTGGCTGGTGGTGGTTGCGCGCTCAATGCAGGCGCTGTGACGCCTCAACCGTTCTTCGAGGCTGCGCTGGCGGGTACGGGCTTCTGCACACCTGGGAACTGCACTGCAGCTATGGTCTCAAAGGAGGGCGGCGCCGGGGGCAACCTCGCCAATGCTGAAGTGTTCAGCCTGTGGAGTGATTTGGATGCCGGCGCGTTCAACTTCCCGCGCAGCATGCAGAACACGCCGATCCCAGCCAGCGTTAGCCCTACCTACGGGGGCGGCGGCCAATATTCCTCGGGCGTAGCGGTTGACTCCAGCATAGGCTACGGGAACTACAATGCCGGCTTCGTGTCCGTCAAGGCGGCCGACTGGAGAGGATTGACTTCGCAGTCCAACTTCACCTGGTCCAAGGCTCTGGGGACGGCTTCGCTCTACCAGGCCGTCAGCCAGTTTACCGTGGACGATCCCTTCAATTTGGGCCAGGGTTACGGTAGACAGGGCTTTGACCGCAAGTTCACGTTCAACACGTTCCTCATATACCAGCTGCCGTTCTACAAGGGCCAGTCAGGGCCTATGGGACGGTTGCTGGGTGGCTGGACGTTCGCGAGCGTGTTCGCTGCGGGGTCCGGTACGCCGATCGAGGTCGGGACGACCTTTTTTAGTGGCCAGGAGTTCGGTTCCGCGGACGGCATCGGCTTCGGCAACAATAACACCGCCGTACCGATTGGGCATGCAGCAAACGAGCATGTCTACTACAACACGCCCTCAAGCGGGTTACCCGTCAATGCATTCAAGAACGGCACGGCCGAGGCTATGAACTGGCGTAACCCGATCCTGGGTTTAGATACCAAGGATTGCGGCGCTGGCTGTATCAGTGGCCTGCCCTACTGGAACATGGACCTCAGCGCCAAGAAGAATATCCTTGTGACCGAGGGCGTTAGCGTCGAACTCTCAGGCATCTTCACTAACGTCTTGAACCATAATCAGTGGTTGGATTCGAACTTCTATGGGCTCTACAACACCGGCGGTTGGGGAGCTCTGGGGGGTTCGGCGCAGTCGCCGCCGGGGGGCAACCGGCAGATTGAGGTCGGACTACGCGTTAAATTCTAGCCAACATCCGCCAGGCGCTCCTGTGGCGCCTTCTGGAACTGAAAAGGCCGCGCCTCCGGGCGCGGCCTTATTTTTGTTCTGATACCAGGCAAGCCCAGCGCACTGCGTTTTTCGCTGTGTGCGACTGCAAAGCACTCCGCAGCATGGCTCAACGATGCGCTAACCCGAAACTCACCGCTCCGACGGAGCTCCCGATGTTAACCAGAGAGATAGCTCGCTCCAGCTTATGATGACCGGTCTTGTGGAAGAAGTAGCTCATACTGACGACTCCCATGGTTTCCCCGACAAAGTTCGCCGCCAGGCCCGCCGTGGAGCGGCCAAACATGCGAACCACGGGGTTGAGTTCCTGTCCGCCACTCTGCAGGTTGGCGCGCGTGACCGCGAAGTCAGCTCCATTCAACGCCGCTGCGGCAAGCAGCAGCACGCGATTCTGCCGGTCCCAGAACTTATGCTGCTCGGTGCTGGCCGTCACCATCACCGTCACCGGCGTGATGGCAACCACCGGTGCCGGGGCACCGAACGCGGAGGGCGCATCCGGAAGCGGCGCCGACGCCAGCAGCGCCTGCGCCTGCACAGGCACAGGTAGGAGTAAGGAGAAGGCTACGCTCAGCACGAGCAGAGCAGTAGAGAGAAGATGGCCAGATGGTGAAAGTCTGCGGGAAGTCATAAGTGCCCGCCGCTGGCGGCGAAGCACTCAGGATGGGGCAATCGGGCGTCCACCCACCCAACATTAAAGTTCGAGCAAGGTGCTTACTATTAACTGCTTAGCTTCGGTCTCTCATTAAAATCGCAGGCGCCTGTGCATTGTTTTGCAGGTCGCGCCGGCGATTTACCGCCTGCTGCCGCAGCTGCTATTTCTTATGAACGACGCCGCCCTTCATCACAAAACTCACGCTCTGCAGCACGCCGATATCCTGCAGCGGATCGCCCGGCACCGCGATCACGTCCGCCAAATAGCCTGCCTCCAGCGCGCCGATCTGCCCGTCCCAGCCGAGCAGCTTTGCCCCGTTCAGCAGATCCGCCTGCAGCACGGCCAGCGGTGACATGCCATATTTCACCATCAGCACAAACTCGCGCGCCTGCGTCCCGTGAGGAAACGGGCCAACGTCGGACCCAACCGCCATGGGCACTCCAGCCGCGACCTGCTTCTTGAATTCCTGCGCCTTGAGATCGAGCATCTGTTGCTCATGTGCACCCTGCCTGGGCGTAGCGGCGTGCTCCGCGAAGTATTCGAAGATGGTGAATGTGGGCACGGCGAAGATTTGCTTCTCCTTCATCAGGCGGATGGTCTCGTCGCT
>Ga0210400_10003236_pt1 | contig 14531 bp, 13 predicted proteins | sample IncBWH26MmetaG_FD_155456 | JGI IMG/M metagenome (GOLD analysis project Ga0210400, IMG submission 155456) | Forest soil microbial communities from Barre Woods Harvard Forest LTER site, Petersham, Massachusetts, United States - Inc-BW-H-26-M | ecosystem: Environmental > Terrestrial > Soil >...
ACTCCCCTGCGGAGGCGATTCCCGCTATGCTGCGTTCAGTGGCGATGCGCATGACAGTCCTGGCGAGCGGGAGCAGAGGAAACTCAACTGTGCTTTCCAGTTCCAGTGCCAGCATCCTGGTGGATGCGGGGATCTCCTGCCGGGAAACACTCAAGCGCATGCATACCGCTGGTGAAGATCCGCAAAAGCTCAAAGCCATTGTGATTTCCCATGAGCACCAGGACCACGTAGCCGGATTGCAGGTGCTGGCGCGCAAACTGCAAATTCCCGTTTACATTACTGAGGCCACGTACCATAGCTGGCGGCGCGCAACCAAAGATCCTGAAGGCAAGCCCGCCAAACTGGAGCGGCGCGAACACTTTCAGGTTGGGCGCAGCTTTGAGATCGCTGACATTACCGTGACGGCTTTTACCATCCCTCATGATGCGGCTGATCCGTGCGGCTTTACCTTTAAGGCCGACGGCGTAAAGATCGGCGTGGTCACCGATCTGGGCTACCTGCCCTACAGCGTGAAGGACCATCTGCGCCGCTGCGACGGGCTGATGATCGAATCCAACCATGACCTGGAAATGCTGCGGAATGGGCCTTACCCATGGATGGTCAAGCAGCGGGTGATGAGCCGCGTAGGCCATCTTTCCAACACGGCCCTGGCTGAATTCTTTGAGAAAGACTATGACGGCCAGGCAGCTTTCCTGGTGCTGGCGCACCTTTCCGAGCACAATAATCACCCTGCGGTGGCCCGCGAGACTGCCAACAAGGCGCTGGGCGGGAAATTGAATCTTTTTCAGTCCTGTGCCCTGACCCTGGCACAGCAGGACCACCCATTGCAGCCTCTCTGCCTGGGGTGAGAAGATACCTGTACAGAACCTTAATCTGGGATGAGAATAGGTTAAGCAACCCGCAACTTTGGCGGTGCGAGGCTTTTTGAACAGCAGTAAGGCAAGTCGATGAGCAATATGTGCAGCGATCGCGTGGTTGGGGACATACTCGCGGGCTGGCGGTACGATATCTCAGGCCTCGCGCCAGAGATGCGCGGCGATTACGAAGCGCACCTGGCAGAGTGCGCACACTGCCGCTCCCGCCAGGTCCTGCACCGCACTATTGATATTGGGTTGATGATCGTGGCCAGCGTTTCCGCCGTGATGTTCCTGGTTGCTTTCGGCGCGGTACGGCATTTTTCTCCCCGGCACGCGCTGGTATTGGAGCTGATCGCGCTGGCAGGTTTTCTTTTCTTCAGCGTGGTATGGCTGATCGTGGCCGTGGCCACGCCGGCGCCTGTGGTGGTAGCGGACGTCGCGCGCATACAGGCCCGCCGTATCCATGACCGGCTGCCCAGCCAGATACGCGAGAAGCTGCCGGAGATTACCCAGGAATTCCTGAAGGAAAGACAATAACTGAGCTACTGAACCGATCTTCTTCTTTCTTTGCGGCTCCGGTCTCGATGGATTTTCCTCTTTTCAGTTCCGATAATCGACACCTCAAGAAATAAAATGCCACCTGCCGTTCACAGGTGGCTTTTCAAACGAACCGGCAACGATTACTGCTGGCTCCAGACAAAGCCGGCGATGCCCTGGTCTTTTCCTCCACGTGCTACCGCCTGGTCTTTCTCAGAGGGATTGGTGGTATAGAAATGGCTGGTACCGTTTGCATTGCTCACTACCATGAGCGGCTGGGTACCCGCCACCTGCTGCGTGGCCACATAGCCTACGATGCCACCGTCCTTATACCCCTGACCCTGAGCAGAGGAGCGCAGGTTTCCGTCCGTCGTCAGCAGAACGTCACCGCTGGCATTCGACAGCCGATACAACGGCTGGGTGCCGCTGGCCTGCGCGCTCAAAACATATCCTGATACGGCACCCTGCCCGCCAGCACTGGTTGGACTAAGCTGGCTGGTGTTCACATTGATGCCGGACAACGGGACCTTGGCTCCGCTGTACTGGTCTCCGCCCGCCGCGGGTGCGGGAGCCCCGGCTGCAGAGGCGTTCACGTCCGGCGCGGTGCCGTTTGCGGTCGCGGCCGACTGGAATTGCCCAGAGGTGCGCAGGTCGCCGTCAGTGGTCAGAATCTGCCACTCGTAGGTTTTGCCCGGCTCAAGTCCGGTCAGTTGCAGAGAGTGGCTGGTGCCTCCGCCCGGATGTGCGGCTGTTTTCCATTCGCTGTTGCTGCCGGCCACGCGATAGCGTACGCGGTTCGCGCCGCTGGAATTGGTGGTCCAGTTAATGGTGGCCGAATTGCCGGAAATATTCGTGATGGTGGGGCCCTGAGTGATCTGGACCGCTTTCTCATTGGCCTGATCCATTGGTTTCTGTGCAAAAGCTACTGGCGCCGACAACATCAGCCCCAGACCTACCAGCGTGAGTGTGCGTTTCATACTTTTTGTCCCCTCCACAAAAGGAAAATAAACCTGATGATTTTCGCGACGAAGCGACTCTGCTCGTGAAACCCGCACCAGCCGAGAAAGGCATGAATGCGCACGATTTTCAGACTTACTTAGTTCGAAGGATGTAAACAAGTGCGGGGTTGCACGTTCAGAGCTGGATAAGCAGAGAAGAAGCGGGCTGTCGGCTCTTGGCTTGACATCCAGGACCCAATTAGCGTTTACGCAGCAAAGCAAAGCCGCCTTGCGGCGGCTCTGCATTCAACATTGTCATATAGTTCCAGTTTGCGAAAACTACGGCAAGAGCGCCAGTCACGCACGCTCGCGCGAGTCGGACGAAGTTGCCTTAACGCCGGTCGCGGTCGTGATCTCGATCGCGGTCGTGATCGCGGTCGCCGTGACCGCTGGTCTGGAACTGTCCACCCTTGCGCAAATCGCCATCGCGGGTCAGGATTTGCCATTCGTATGTTCTGCCGGGCTCCAGCCCAGTCAACTGGAGAGAGTGGTGGGTACCTCCGCCCTCATGGTAGGCGGACCGCCAAGGTTGATTGCTACCCGCCACGCGATAGCGGACGTGGTTGGCACCGGCGGAACTAGTGGTCCAGTCGATGGTTGCCGAATGACCTGTAATGTTATCGATTCTTGGGCCGTCAACAATGCGGACGGCTCTTTCGTTGGCGGAGTCCATGGGTCTTTGCGCGAATGCAATGGTCGCCATCAGCAAAAAGGCCAACAGCGTGAGGGTGCGTTTCATATTTTACGTCTCCTATACAGAGGAAAATGCCTTTGTGAATGTTGCTGACGAAGCGGCTTGGCTCGTGGCAACCGCCGCACGAACAGGCGTGAATGCAAACGAGCGCAGAACTTACTTAGTTCGAAGGTCGTAAACAAGTGCGGGTTGCACCTGCAACGCTGGATAAGCAGAGCTGCTGGAAGGGCGCTTTTGGCTTTTGGCTTTTGGCTATTGGCTTTTGGCCTATGGCCTTTGGCCCGTAGCTAAGGGCCAACAGCTAAGAGCCAAGAGCCGTTTGTTTTTACGTCTCCAAAGTCCCAATGATATCGGTGATGCGCTTCACGCGGTTTTCAAAGCACCAGCGCTGCAGCCCGTCGACAATCTTCTCAGTGGCGCAGGGGTCCCAGAAGTTCGCGGTGCCCACTTCCACGGCGGCGGCGCCTGCCAGCATGAACTCCACTGCATCTTCGGCCGTAGTGATTCCGCCCATGCCAATCACAGGAATCTCCACGGTGTGCGCGGCTTCATAGACCATGCGCAGGGCAATCGGCTTGATGGCGGGCCCGCTCAAACCGGCGGTGACGTTGGAGATGCGCGGCTTGCGAGTCTTGGCGTCAATGGCCATGCCGACAAATGTGTTGACCAGGGAAATAGCGTCGGCGCCCGCGTTCTCAGCCGACTTGGCCATGGCCCCGATGCTGGTCACGTTGGGAGAAAGCTTCACAATCAGTGGCCGTTGCGCGGCGGACTTGCAGCTGGCCACCAACTCTTCCAGCAGTGCGCGGTCCGTGCCAAAAACCATCCCGCCATGCGAGGTGTTGGGGCAGGAAACGTTCAGCTCGTACGCGGCAATGCCCTCGGCCTCGTTCAGGATGCGGATGGTCGCCTGGTAGTCCTCGCGCGAGTAGCCAAAAACGTTGGCGATCACGACAACGTTTTTCTTCGCGGCCAGTTTAGGCAGCTTTTCTTCAATGAAAGCGCGCGCGCCGATGTTCTGCAACCCAATCGCGTTGAGCATGCCGGCGGCGGTTTCAAACAGGCGCGGCGGCGGGTTACCGACCATGGGCTCGCGCGAGAGCCCTTTGGTCACAAATCCGCCCAACTTTTCCAGTGTGACAATGTCTTCAAATTCAATACCGTAGCCAAACGTGCCGCCGGCGGCGATCACCGGATTCTTAAAGGTGAGGCCGGCAAAACTGACGCTCAGGTCCGGCTTGCGACTGGTCGCTGTGTCCTGGGTTGCGGTAGCCATTGTTCTCTAGTGTAACAATTTGCAAAGCAAAACCTTACCGCGGATTAACACGGATAACGCGGATCAGGAAATTGGTAAATGGGTAATTTGGTAATCGGGTAAATGAGAAGCAAATCACACCCTTAACACACCATTACATATAAATGACGTAAGAGCTGTGCCAGAGCGCGCTGGGCAGGCTGCCGGGTTTGCGCGACGTGAGGATGACGTTGTAGTCCTGGGAAACCGGAAGCGCGTCAAGAAACCGGGGATCGCGGCTGTCGGGTTGCACGGTGGCGAGGTAGCGCAGAAAATCCGCCAGATGAAGGCCGCCCTCGTAACCAGATCCGGCATAAGAGAGATCGATGTTTTCGGTATTGAAGTGGCACGCCAGCGAGGCCGCCAGAGAGACGGCGCGCTCGTACGCGGGCACGGAAACATGGCCGGGCTCGGGATTATCAAACACCAGGCGGAGGCGGCGCTCGTCTTCGCGGGTGAACTCGCGGACTTTGAGGTGCCCGGTCTTGGCGGTGGCTTTCCAGTCCACAAAGCGGCCGGGATCCTGCGGCGTGGCTTCGCGTATGCGATAGAGTTCTGTACCGCGCCCGCGCATGAAAGAAACGAAGTCGCCGGTAATCATGGGCAGCACGTCAAGAAAATCGTCGGGCTCGAGCAGCGAAGGATAGACCACGAGATCGCGCTCCAGCCTGACTTTGCGGCTCTTGATAAGGAATGAGAACGGAAAGCGCGTGGCGATGTTGAATCCTTCCTGGGAATAGTGGCCGCGACGCGGGAACGCCACTTCCAGTTCAGTGCCGGCCGTGTTTTGCGGAGCGACAAAGGTGAAATAAACGGGCCGCGTCAGGATGCGGGCCTGGAACGGCGGCGGAGCCTTCCGGCTCAGCGTGTAGTCCGGCATACGCAGCCAGCGCTTCTTTTTGGGAAAGACGAACTCGGTCTTGCTCCATTCCCAGCCGCGGCGCTGTTTCTTCTTGTCCACCGGGCTGAAGACTTTCACGGAGAACGCCGGCATCCACAGCCGGGGATTGATAAGGTTGACGCGCAGCTGTACCGGCACTTTGGCAAAGGCATTTTTGGGTACGATGACATCGAGTTCCAGCCGCCGCAGTACGGCGGCGGAACCGACGCCTGAAACCCCAATTGCGGCCAGCATCGCCGCCAGAACTATAAACAACAGGTTATTGGCGGTGTTGAGCGCGGCAATTCCAATCACCAGACATGCGAGCAGGTACACCAGACCTACACGCGTCAATTCGTAATCAAAGGCATCTTTCATGCGCGCGGCAGCCACGCGGCGCGCCAGAAAAGGCACGGTCAGCAATCCGACAATGAGAGCCAGAAACAACGCAGAAACAGCAAAGATCGCAGTTGCCAGCACATTGCCGCGCTCGCGCGCCACGGATGAAAATACCGCCGCAGCAAATGCCAGTCCCAGCCCGGCCACGGCCATAAAGAACCGCTGCCAGGCTTCGCGATCAATGTTTGCCATCATTGACTTGAACATTTGTTTCTTTTACTTCTTTCCTTGCGATTGGGTCTTGCTGTTTTCTTCCACCTTGAACTCGGGAATTAGAGTTTTGTATTGCCGGTAATTATTCAACACGAACTCAGCGCTCTCTCGATCCGTCATCTTCACCAGCAGTCCGGCCGCCATCCAAAAGTCGGTTGGCCCTTCATCCCGGTTTTTAACTGAGTAATGTGTCGCCGTTATTTTCTTGCCATCGATCCGGATTTCCTCTTTCCCCAACGTTACCAAAGACGTTTCTTCGTCGGACTCAAACTCCCACTCGGTGTATTTTTCGGGCGTAATGGCAGTAACGGTCTGGTTGGGGCCTTTTACCGCTTCCACCGCGGCGATATTTAATTTGTCAGTAAGAATAAGTGCGGAGCCGCCTGTTACAAGAAGCGTTTTAAGCGCAGCGGTCTTTGCCGGCATAGAATGCATCATGTTCAAACCACCGCTCATCTGCCAGCCGATATCAAAAAAAGCGAGATCCCGGAGCCAAAAGATGAATGGGCCTTGCACGTCATAGGCAGATGAGACCGGAGCAGCCCCTTTGGCCGAATCGTCGCCACGGCAGCTTACGGAGGTTTTTACCGCCGCACAGGCCAAGCGCACTGCCGGCTGGGTCTCGTTTTTAGGGTAGAGTTCAAAAGCAATCGTGACCGGGACAAGCTGGCTATCCAGGTCTTCCAGTTGGATGACTCGCATCCCGCCAGGAACATTCTGAATTTCAGAAGAGAGATGATAACCTCCGTCGCTTTTTCCGTAGAGTACCCATCGCGAGGATATCTTGCCAGGTGATCCAGACTTCGCGAGCATCTGGTATTCACCCTCGGCCACTTTGCTCTGCGAAAGCGCCGTGCCGCCAAGTGCGAGCAGACAGCAAAAACAAACGAGAGTGGATAATTTCCGCATGCGCGGCGCCTCCAGGCTTCAAGTAACGCAAAATCCTGGCCCTAGTGTGGCACAACCCGGGAAAATTCGGTTAGTGCCTAAAGTGCTTTCAAGATCATGCCTACCGGGGAATGGTCATTGCTGGCGCAGAAAATCGAGCACCAGCCGGTTGAATTCGTCGGGCGTCTCTTCAAAGGGCAAGTGTCCTGCATCGTCAATCAGAGCAAGTTCGCACTGGGGCAACGCCTGCCGAAGAGCTTCACCAGAGCGCACATCCACGGCGCCGTCACGGGTTCCCCATATCAGCAGACACCGCGCCCGGATGCGAGGGATGGCGGCGCGCAAGGCGTTCACGTCCTTCTCCCAGCAGCGCAATGTGTTCAGGATGTTATGCACCCTTCCCGGCCGCATTATCATGGACGAATACCCTTCTATTGTTCCCGCCGGAACGCGTCTGGGATCGCCATACATCCGCTCGAGTGCGAGGCGATGCAGCGGCCGCAAAACGGGCCAGGTCATCCGCAGCAGGGCCCCGCCCAGGCGACCGTTCAAGAACCGTATGCGTCTTGCCCCCAGGTTTGACCACGGATTGACCGGCGCGGCCAGCACCAGAGAACGTATTCTCTGGGTCTTTCTTTCGGTCTTTGCTTCGCTTTGGGCGGCAAGAAACATTGCGATTGCTCCTCCCCAGGAGCATCCGAGCAAATCCACTTTTTCCAGGCCAAGGTGCTCCAACAGGGACGAAACGCGGGAAGCCTGCGCAGCCATGGAGCAATCCAGATGGTGGGGAGCGTCGGTTTCGCCATGACCAGGAAGGTCAACCGCGAAAACGGTGTGCTGCCGGGAAAGCGCTTCCAGATTCAGGCGCCAGCAGAACGATCCGCCGAGCAATCCGTGCAGCAGTAGAAGCGGAGGCCCCGTTCCCGCGCGAAGATAGCGGAGTTGTTGCCCGTCTATCTCAGCTGTAAGTTTATCGATCTGCATTCGTCCCAAGAGACAACCGCTTTCCCAATTTAGGCACTCAAATCAAATGTTATCGCCTCTGTCGCTTCCAATTGCGGGGTTCCTCCAAGAAAGCCCCGCAATTTTTTACGTTTCTATCCCTGATTTTTCCACAATTTTCTCTGAAAAAATGAAAATACAAAAAGCCACAGGTAAATACGGTTTTTAGTAGCTTTTCATTCCTACGGTATTTATAATTTTGTAACTCTAGGCAAACACGACTCTTATTGGCACCGTCAGGAAATCATATGGCATCTCAGTTGCTTCAATCTAGCTCAACCCCAGCGTCTGCCAGATTCAGGCCAGGGGTGGAGAGGTTTGGAACGCAGCGGATGCGAAAGGATTCCCTAGTTCGGTTTTCCGCCATCGTACTGGCGCTGCTGACGGCCACCACCGTCGTATTTGCCATCATCAACTGGCAAAAAGAGTACCAATACGTCACCACGACAGATGGAGTCTGGTGGAGTGAGCATTCTGGGTTCCTGGTCGCCAAAGGGATAATTCCGAACGGGCCGGGCGAAAAAGCGGGGATCAAAGCGGGCGACCGACTGCTGCGGGTCAATGGTCTCCCTAAAGATCGAACCATAAAAAATATTATTGAGTTTGAAAAGCTGCTGTACCGCAGCGGCGTGTATTCCCGTGCAACCTATCTGCTGGACCGTCAGGGAGTAAACGTGGAAGTGGGGCCGGTCATTCCGGTTCCAGCCGATAACTCGCTGAAACTGGGCCAGAGGCTCATTGCGCTCATTTATCTGGGCATTGGCTTGTACGTTCTATTCCGGCGCTGGACAGCACCCAAATCAACACATTTTTACGTTTTCTGTCTGATTTCGTTTGTCCTGTATTCGTTTCATTACACCGGCAAGCTGAACGCCTTTGACCAGGCGATTTATTGGTCGAGCATTGTGGCATGGCTGCTGCAGCCGGCCTTGTTCCTGCATTTTGCGCTGACTTTTCCCAAGCCGCGCAGGCTGCTGGCACACCATCCCTGGGCGATTTCCCTTGCATACTTGCCGGGGGCGGTCCTGCTAACGATGCAGGTGGTAGCCGTCTCCCTGTTTGAGTTCACTGAGTCTTTGCGCTGGGACCTGGACCGGCTGCAAATGGTTTACCAGACACTGTACTTCGCCGCGGCTGCCGTAATCCTGTGGCGCACCTACCGGCAGGCCAGCACGCCGCTGCAACAGCAGCAGCTCAAGTGGATCTCGCGCGGAACGGTGCTGGCGATCGGCCCCTACACGCTCTTCTACGTCGTCCCTTACATTGCCGGAGCGTTGCCCACGCCGGCGATGAAAATTTCCGTCCTGTCGCTGGTTTTCCTGCCGGTTACCTGGGGTTACGCGATCGTCCGCTATCGACTGATGGATGTGGACATCATCTTTAAGCGCGGCGTTGCCTACACCCTGGCGACCGCAGCAATCGTGGTGGCTTATTTCGTCGGCATTGGCAGCCTGGCCGGCTCCATCACCACCAAGTATCCGGGTACCGGGACCTTCGGCCTGATCGCGGTCATCATTATCACCGCGCTGATTTTCGAACCGCTGAAAAACTGGATTCAAGTCCGGGTTGACCGTTTCTTCTACCGCAAGCGTTATGACTATCGCCGCACGCTGATCGAGTTTGGCCGCGAACTCAGCTCTGAAACTGACTTGCACGCCATGTTGACGTCTGTGATTGACCGCCTCTCGCGTACGCTGCTGGTCGATCGCATTGCAATCTTCCTGGCGACCGACGCTGAAGCCAACGATTTCGTGATGGAAAAGTCTTTCGGCATCAGTTATGCCGGCTCGCTCGATCTCAGCTTCCTGGTAGTGGAACGTCCGGAGCAGTATGCCGGGCACATCTTCTTTGACAACACGCGCAAGGCTTTGCAGGAAAGCGTAACGGCGCGCGAAACCATCGCCAAGCTGAATCTGAATTACTACATTCCCTGCACCGTGCAGAACCGCACCATCGCGGTAATGGGCCTGGGCAAAACCATGGCCGGCGACTTCCTATCAAGCGAAGACGTTGAGCTGCTGGAAACGCTGGCCGGTTATATGGGAATCGCCATCCAGAACGCGCGGCTGTATGCGTCGCTGGAGCAGAAAGCCAGCGAGTACGAGCGCCTGAAGGATTTCAACGAAAACATCGTGGAATCCATCAGTGTGGGCGTGCTGGCGGTTGATCTGGAAGACCGCATCGAGTCATGGAACTCGCAGATGGAAGTAATGTACGCGATGCCGCGTTCACAGGTGCTCAGTGAACGGCTGAGTGAAGTCTTTCCCGCGGAGTTCATGGAAGAGTTTTACCGCGTACGCCAGAACCCAGGGATTCATAATCTCTATAAGTTCCGCCTGCACACGCGCGCCGGCGATACGCGTATTGCCAACGTGGCCATTGCGCCGCTGGTTACCCGAAAATTCAACGTGATTGGCCGCCTGATCATCGTGGACGACATCACGGAGCGGATGGAATTGGAATCGCAGTTGACGCAGGCGGAAAAGCTTTCGTCCATTGGACTGTTGGCCGCGGGCGTGGCGCATGAGGTCAACACCCCGCTGGCGGTCATCTCGAGTTACGCGCAGATGCTGACCAAGCAGATCAATGGTGACGCCAAGCTGGGGCCGCTGCTGGAAAAAATCACGCGCCAGACGTTCCGCGCCTCGGAGATCGTAAACAACCTGCTGAACTTCTCGCGCACCAGCGCCACTGAGTTCAGCGCCATCGATTTAAACAAGATCATTACAGAAACGCTAACGCTGCTGGAACATCAGCTCAAGACTTCGGGAATCAAGGTTGAGACGGAACTCTATCCCGGCCTGCCGCTGATCCATGGCAACTCCGGCAAACTGCAACAGGTGTTCCTGAACCTGTTCCTGAACGCCAAAGATGCGATGGCGGGCAAAGGCGGCACGCTGCACATCAGCACTGCCAACGGAGACAGCGTTCAGGTGAACATCAGCGACAGCGGCGCGGGCATTGCGCCGGAACATATCAACAGGATTTACGACCCATTCTTTACTACCAAGAACGTTCCGCGCGAGGGACAGTCACGCGGCACGGGCCTCGGGCTGTCAGTCACGTACGGGATTATTCAAGAGCATGCAGGCAAGATCCGCGTGGATTCGCAACCTGGCCAGGGCACGAAGTTCCAACTGGAATTTCCAATGAGAAAGGCAGTCAATGTCTGAAGCCGCGGTCTTAACTCGCCCCCGGATGGACGTCTCGCATGGCGGTTCAATCCTGATTATTGATGATGAAGCCGGCATCCGCGAGTCGCTGGAAACCCTGCTGGAGTTCGAGGGCTACAGCGTGGAATCGGCCGAGACTGGCGAAGACGGACTGGCCCGCCTGAGCGAGCATACCTTCGATCTGGTGCTGCTCGACTTTGCCCTGCCGGACCGCAATGGCCTGGAAATTCTGGCCGACATCCGCGCGCGTGATTCCCAACTGGCCGTGATTATGATCACCGCCTATGGCACGCTGGACAACGCCGTCCGCGCCATGCAGAAGGGCGCCACCAACTTCATCCAGAAGCCATGGGACAACGAAAAGCTGCTGGCTGACGTGCGCGCCGCAGTGGTCCGCCGCCGCGTGGAAGAAGAAAACGAGCAGCTCAAACGCGCGCTGAAAGAGCGCTATAACTTTGAGCATATCGTCGGCAAGTCTGATTCCATGCTCAAGATCTTTGATCTGGTGGGACAGGTCGCGCCGAGCCGCTCCACTGTGTTGATCCAGGGCGAAAGCGGTACCGGCAAGGAACTGATCGCCAAGGCCATTCACGCTAATTCGACGCGCAAGAACCATCCTTTTGTGCCGGTGAACACCGGTTCCATGCCCGCTGATCTGCTGGAGTCAACGCTTTTCGGACACGTAAAGGGCGCGTTCACCAGCGCCATCTCTTCCAAGAAAGGCCTGTTTGAAGTGGCCGACGGCGGCACCATTTTTCTGGACGAGATCGGCACCATGAGCATGGAAACGCAGGCCAAGATTTTGCGCGTTCTGCAGGACCGCAAGTTCATGCATCTGGGCGGAATCCAGGAGTTGCAGGTAGACGTGCGGGTGATCGCGGCCACGAATATCGATCTGCATGTGCTGGTGCGGGAAGGCAAATTCCGCGAAGACCTTTTCTATCGACTGAACGTAATCACGGTGGATCTGCCGCCCCTGCGTAACCGCGGCGAAGATGTTCCCCGGCTCGTGGGACATTTTCTGGAAAAGTTTTCCCGCGAGAACGGCAAGTCACTTATTCATATCGCGCCGGAAGCATTGCGTCCCTTGATGGATTACGCCTGGCCGGGGAATGTCCGCGAACTGGAAAACGTGATTGAACGCGCCGTGGTGCTCTGCAATGGCTCCGTAGTCGGAATTGAACTGATTCCTGACCATATTGTTGGCCGCGGCTCTGAGGGCAGGATGCTGGAACATCGGCCAGACGCTTCACTGTTTGAGATTGTGGAAGACTGCGAACGCCGGCTGATCGTGACCATGCTGGAGAAGTGCAATTGGAACCAGACCGACGCGGCTGAGCGCTTCCACATTCCGCTCTCGACGCTGAACCAGAAGATCAAACGGCTCAATATTGAGATCAGGAAAAAGGGCGCCAGGGATTAGCAACGCTCTTGCGATGCCATCTTCTCTGCCAGATGCACAGAGACAACAGCACGAAGATGAAGGCATAGAAACCCGCTACCGGATTGTAGACGACGGCCGCCATGGCCGCACCCAGCGCCAGCGGAAAGAACATGAGCTGCTGTCCTTGGCGTCTGCGCGGCATTTGGGCGCAGGCTTATGCTCTGCTATATTGCCTCTTGAGTGGAACTGACCTCCCCATTTGATTTCGCGAAGCGCAGTGTCCTCGCGGTGCAGGAGTACGCTTACCTTTCCGTCCGTTCGCTGGCGAACTTATTCCGCAAACCTCTTTACATGGCGGACACCATCCAGCAAGCCGACCTGATCGGCGTGGGATCGCTGCCTATTGTGGTGCTGACCGGAATGTTCACCGGGATCGTGCTGGCGTTGAATACCTCCAAGACGCTGGAACAGTTCGGATCGCTTTCTCTCACAGGCAGGCTGGTTTCTTTTTCCATGGTGCGGGAACTTGGACCGGTGCTTACCAGCCTGATGGTGGCGGGCCGCAACGCGTCCGGCATGGCCAGCGAACTGGGCTCGATGAAAGTTACGGAACAGATTGACGCCATGCGCGCCCTGGGCACTGACCCATATAAAAAGCTCGTGACACCGCGCGTGATCTCCACCGTCTTCATGATGTTCTTTCTCACTATCATTTCCGATCTTGTAGGGCTGGTTGGGGGATGGATCATTTCTTTTTCCATGCTGGGGCTGGACAGCACACAATACTGGAACGCCGCATATCAGGCCCTGCACTATAACGACGTAATTACCGGGCTGGCCAAGCCGCTGGTGTTTGGCTTTATCATCGCCACCGTGGGTTGTTATTTCGGCATGACCACCAAAGGCGGCACGCAGGGTGTGGGACGCTCCACCACCGAGGCCGTGGTCTGGGCCTCCGTGATCATTCTGGCGGTCGATGCCGTGCTGACTCAACTCTTCATCACCCTGAGCTGACCTGATGCCTCCGCTGGACGCTTCCATGCCGCCCTTCGATGACCGAACCAATGATCGGACTTTCGACGACCGAGGTGATGACCGCTCCAAAGATACGGTGCACAAAGCGATCATCTTTGAAGACGTGGTCATCGGCTTTGAGGACGTTCCGGTCCTTGACGGCATCTCCTTCGAACTCAGGCGCGGTGAAACCAAGGTGATCCTGGGCGTTGCCGGCTCGGGCAAAAGCACGATCCTGAAACTCTGCCTGGGGCTGATCAAGCCGGACAGCGGGCGCATCTACGTGCTGGGCCACGATATCACCACGATGACGGAAGAAGAGTTGTTTGATCTGCGCAATAAGGTCGGCATCGTGTTCCAGGAAAGCGCGCTGTTTGACTCGCTCAATGTGCGCGACAACGTGGCTTTTCGGCTGATGGAAGAACACCTTCCTGCGGCGGAGGTGGAAAAGCGCGTGCGCGAATCGCTGAGCTTCGTGGAGCTGGAAGCCGCCATCGACAAGCTTCCATCCGAGCTTTCCGGAGGAATGCGGCGGCGCGTCGGCATTGCGCGCGCCATTATCACTCAACCTGAAGTCCTGCTCTATGATTCGCCCACCGGCGGCCTCGATCCCATTACGTCTACGACCATTATTGAGTTGATCATGAAACAGCGCGACGTTTTCAAGACCAGCGCGCTGATGGTGACGCATCGGCTGCAGGATGGCTTCATGCTGGCCAGCCACTACTTTGACCCAGCCAGCAAGCACATGAAATCGTCCGACGGAATGCCTTCGCTGGATATCCGAACCAGCTTTATGATCCTGCGCGATGGTAAGGCAGTGTTTGAAGGCAGCGCGCATGAGCTGGGCCAGGTGCAAGATCCGTATATCAAGGAATATATTTCGTAGCCTAAAGAATCGGGTGATCTGGTGATCGCGCGTGATCGGGTGAACGGAAAACTAAAGTTTTGCCGACGTATTCTTACAGCCCCGCATCCTTGGCGGAAATTCTGGAGATTGCCGACCAGTCAGATTCAGCCATACCCAGGGCCAGCGCGGCAAGAAAGCGGTCGCGCACCAGGCTCGCCATGGGCATGGGGACAGCCGCTTCTTCGGCGGCGGCCAGCAGCAGCCGATTATCTTTTAGTCCAAGTGGCAGCTTGAAACCCGCGGGCTCAAATTTCTGCGAGGCAATCAAAGCGCCGTAGGTTTTGTAAA
>Ga0210400_10003237_pt1 | contig 14529 bp, 10 predicted proteins | sample IncBWH26MmetaG_FD_155456 | JGI IMG/M metagenome (GOLD analysis project Ga0210400, IMG submission 155456) | Forest soil microbial communities from Barre Woods Harvard Forest LTER site, Petersham, Massachusetts, United States - Inc-BW-H-26-M | ecosystem: Environmental > Terrestrial > Soil >...
GCTCGCGCCCTGTTTTTTCAGCTCAATGGAGTAGAAGCCCCCGTTACATCCCAGGTCAAGCACGCTAGCCCCGGTCATGTCGTTGGGAAAGACCTGGGCCAGATCCTGCCACTTCACTCGAGGGAAATCGCCGAGAAAATGGTTGGGAGCCGTCTGCACGCCCTTCAAGTTAATGTTGTGAAACCACTCCCCCAGTTCGGCGACGCGATTCTCGATCTGGGTCTGCTCTAAGGTTCTCTGTGCGCTTTCGCAAGGAATGACGTTCGTTTCGATCATTGCCCTCTCGCAACCTGGAAAAGAAATTGTCCGCGCATACGCTTCAGCACGTTAGAGTGCACACTCAGGTACTTAGGATGTCCGCTCAGGCCGCCGTGATTGGCGGCGCATTTCTGGGCACATGACGCAATTTGACGTTTCTAAACGGTTAATAGCAAATTGCGCTGCTAGATCAAGACAAAGGAATTCAGAGGCTTTACGCAAAACGAGTGCTCCGCTTGGCCTCCAGAGGATGAAAATCCAGGTTGTCATGAGTTCCAACGTTTCTAGGCTTTCCTCTGTGTTCCTTTGTGACCGGAGCCTGCACTGACCAGCAGCGAATGTGTAGTTAAGGGTTTGGGTTGGGGCTATATTGCCCTCAAATGAGTCGATCTTCGAGAGAGCGTAGCGAAGAGCAAGTGCTGCTAAATGTTAGAGATAAGCAACAACCCCAAAGGGGCGACATGAAGATCCCAGGCACGTAAGTGCTGGGGGACGTTGCGGCGAACCCAGCAAAAAAGCCCGCCGTGAGGCGGGCCTTTTGATGATTCAAGGAAACTACTGATTTCCCTGTTGGGCTGCGGCACGCTGGGCTAGGACACGCTTGGCGTTGTCTGCCAGGTCCTTGGCCTTCGGAAGCAGATTTAGCGCTGACAAGACCTGGGGATCGGTTTGCGCACGCACCTGAAGGCCCTGCTCTTGTCCGAACTGGGAAATAAAGATTTCAGACTTGATGCCGGCCTTAATCCAGTCCATGGCCTCGCTCAACTCGGCCTCAGTGTACGGGATCTTTTGCGTGTCCAGGAACTTGCGGAACTCCTGCACCACGGAGTCAGAGACTTCGAAGCTCTTGTCCACCTGATGGCCGTTCAGGTAAAAACGGGCAAAGTTGAAGAACGCATATTTCTGCAGCAGCGTATCTTCCATGCGGGTTGTCTTGATGGGCGGAACCTTCACATCCGGCGTGATCCCTCCTCCGCCGTAGACGGTGCGCCCGCTGTCAGTCAGCTTGACCTCTTTGTTGTTGGGGCCTTCGCCTTCGCGATTGTAGTAGTAGTCGTAAAGAGAAACACCGGTGTAATCGCGTTGGATCAAACGTCCGCTGGGCGTGTAGTACTTGGCCGTGGTGAGCGCAAGCCCGGTGTTTTCAGACAGAGGATAAACGGTCTGTACAAGGCCTTTACCAAAGGTGCTCTCGCCCGCAACCAGCCCCCGGTCATGGTCTTGAATGGCTCCAGAGACAATCTCGGCTGCTGAAGCTGTCCCGCGATTCACCAGGACCACCAAAGGATAGTCCTTGCCAGCATTGCCGCGGGCCGCACGATAGATCTTTTCCGGCGAGCTGCGGCCATGGTGGGAGACAATCACCTGTCCTTTTTTGAGGAACTTGTCAGCCACGCCCACACCTTCATTCAGCAGGCCGCCGGGATTGCCCCGGAGATCGAGAATGAGGCCCTTCATGTCGCCAAACTGCTCCAGGGCTTGCTCCACCTCGTGCTCGGTGGTTTCGTTGAACCCGCTGACATGCATGTACCCGATGCCGGGCTTGATCTCAAACTTCAGGTCTACGCTGAAGCGGGGAATTTCAGCCCGAACCACGTTGAATTCCAGCGGCTTCTCAGTGCCCTCGCGCAGAATGGTGATATGCACGTTGGTGCCCTTGGGACCCTTAAGAAGGTCCGCCACTTCGCCGGTGTTCATGTTGTCGGTGGCCTTACCATCAACCGCAATGATTACGTCGCCGGGACGGATTCCGGCCTTATACGCCGGAGTTCCCGCAAACGGCGCCAGGACTATGACTTTGTTGTTCCGCGGGGCAATCTGCATGCCCACGCCGTAGTACTTACCCTGCTGCTCTTCGCGCAATGCGGAATAAGATTTGGGATCAAAGAAGTTCGAGTGCGGGTCCAGCACGTGCAGCATGCCCGGGATCGCGCCATTGTAGATGGCCTTGTCGGCATTGACCGGTTCGGCGTAGTTTTGCTCTACGAGATCGTAGATTTCGGAAAACTGCCGCAGATTTTCGCGGACCTCAGACTCACTCGCCCCTGTGGAAGAAATTCTTTGGCTGTAAGCGATGCCCAGAAAACCACAAACGACGATTACAAGGAGAACAAAGAAGAGTGACTGACGCGTACTACGAGACATTGAGCTTCCTTAAGCCGCAGAGCTGGTGCTCATTTAGCGGGATTATGTTCGAAAAGTATAACACCACTCCTGGCCGGCTCAAGCTCTTTCTGGGCCCCCATCGGACAGGCCATCCCCTGTTAGTGGAGTCCCTTTAGTAACCGGCCGCAAAGGGCCTTACCCTCTCTTAAGATGCTCGATGAGGTTCCCTGGGTGCGAGTTTTTTACAGATGAAGAGCCTTGACATGGAGGATTTTGAACCTCTGCTATTTTCGAAGTCTTCTCAATCCACAAACATTTTTCAATGATCCTCCTGGTTCGTCGTTCTCCTAAACCACGAGTACAGGAAAAATCGATCCAAAATTTGTTTTGCGTCCTGAAACCTCTTTTGAACCGTCCTGCGGTATCATGAGACTTACACCTTATATGGATTTCGGCGTAGAAATGATTTTCTTTGCGGTGCTGGCCCTGGTGCTGTTTGGGCCGCGCAAGCTGCCGCAGATTGCCCGCGAAGTAGGCCGCTTTATGGCGGAATTCAGGCGGGCCGGGAACCACTTCCAACACCAGATTCAGGAAGAAATTCGCAATCTTGAGCTGGAGGATTCCGTCAACTCCGTCAAGAATATCTCCGCCGGAGCCGAGGAAGTGATCTCCACGGTAAAGGACCCCAATCCCGTAGCCAGCGCGCTGGGCCGCCTGACCGACCGCATTAAAAACATTCCGCAGGACCACGATGCCTAGCCTCGATGTAGAAACACAGAAAGAAGAACGTCAATTAGGGTCCATGAGCCTGCTCCAGCATCTGGAGGAGCTGCGCAAACGCATCATCAATTCCGGAATTGCCGTCGCGGTTTGCTTCTTTGCGTGCTGGCACTATGCAGGGCGGATTTACCATATATTGGAAGTCCCCTTCCAGCAGGCCCTCGAAGCTAACCATTTTCCCCTATCAGAAAGAAAGCTGGCTTATCTTAACCCCACTGAGCCCTTCAACCTTTACATGAAGATTGGGCTCATCGCCGGCATTTTTGTAGCCTCTCCCATCGTCCTTTACCAGGTTTGGCTGTTTATCTCCCCTGGCCTGTACCGGCGTGAAAAACGCTATGTTGTACCGTTCATGCTTCTTTCGGTTGGATTGTTCCTGGCAGGCGGTTATTTCGGGTACCGGGTCGTTTATCCGGTGGCGCTGGATTTTTTGATCAAGTTCGGCGGCGATTTCAAGATGGTGATTACAGTCAAGGAGTACACGAGCCTGTCGCTCACCATTATCCTTGGCCTCGCGATCATTTTTGAACTGCCCATCGTTATTGGCTTCACCGCCCTGATGGGCGTGGTGGATGCCAAGTTTCTCTTTCGGCATATCCGTGGAGCGGTGTTCCTGTTCTTTGTGATTGCGGCGATTCTCACGCCTACCACTGACATTCTCAACATGAGCATCTACGCCGCGCCCATGATCGCACTCTATATCCTGAGCATTGGCATTGCATGGCTGGTGCATCCTAAACAGAGGCGTAAGCGTGCAGAGAAGAATAAGAATGGCGGAGGAGGTTCCCCGTGGTCGATGATCTTCCCGTCAATTCTTCTGATCCTGATTGCCGTGTTCACCACGGGCTATCTGCATATGCATCCAAGATGCCCTGAACAGCCTGTGCTTGAGTCTGCCAGTCCGGACCACCAATGGATAGCCACGGCCATGCAGCGCAAGTGCGGCAAAGACGGGCCATTTATGACCCATGTAAATCTTCGGCCGGCAAACCGATCCATTCAGTACGGCTTCTTCTCCGGAAAGGCCGAAGACGGCGAGGTGTTCACGCTGGAGCGCGAAGCGCGCGAACTCCATCTCGGTTTGGTATGGGATTCCGCCACCCAACTGACAATTCAGTGCTCCAATTGCACAGCTGTAAGCAGGCGCCAGGAAAGTTGGGGGAATGTATTGATTCGATATCAGTTGGGCGGAAATAGATAAGCATTGGTTGTTTCACGACGACGCGTTCACCCCATTGCTTCTGCTCCGGGGGTATCGTGCCGCAAGCCGTTTAGGATCAATCGGGCTTTAGCCCGTGCAAGCTCTTTTTCTCTGACGTACTGAATTTTTCGGCAGCCTGTTTAGCCCCGCAAGTCCATGGCGGCACAGAAAGTACTTTGTTGGATTGAATTCTGGACACCCGCGATCCCGTCCAAATTGTAAGATTGTAAGAAGGAGAGATGCCTTGGTTTCTTTCGTGAATCAGATGTGTCTGCTGCTTCCGTTGTTTCTCGTCTTCATGAATCTCGGGTGCAGCCGAGGCAAGAGCAGCCAGCCTTCGGCGGAGTCGCCAACAACACAACAGAAGACTCAGGCGTCGGGCGCCACTCAGCCGCGCTCCTACGTTGAGCCTGCGGAGCCGGCCCTGCATGTGGATGCCGCGCGGGCCATGCAATACACCCGGGAGATTGTAGCCATTGGCCCCCGCTGGGACGGCAGCAAAGGCCAGGAGAAAGTCGGCGCTTACCTCCACGGCAAGTTGAAGAACGACCAGGTGGAAGAAGATGCTTTTGTCGCCGATACGCCCGCCGGAAAAATTCCCATGCGCAACATCATCGCCAAGTTTCCCGGAGCCAAAGACGGCATCATCGTCCTGGGATCGCATATCGATACCAATTATCCCCTCCGGAAAACCAGCTACGTAGGCGCCAACGACGGCGCCTGCACTACCGCCCTGCTGTTGGCCATTGCCGACGAGCTTCGCGGGAAAAAACTGCCGGGCTACAGCATATGGCTGGCGTTTTTCGATGGGGAGGAGGCCATTGAGGAATGGTCTGATTCCGACAGCCTTTATGGCAGCCGCCATCTGGCCGCAAAATGGCAGCAGGACGGAACAAATCGCAAAATCAAAGGCTTTTTACTCGCGGACATGATTGGCGACGCCGATCTGGACATTGTGCGGGACGAGCGTTCAACTGCGTGGCTGGAAGACCTGGTCTATGAAGCCGCACGCCGTCTGGGTTACCAATCCTACTTTTTTGCCGAACGCACCGAGATGAATGACGATCATAAGCCTTTCGCCGAGCAAGGCGTCCCTGTAGCGGACATCATTGATTACACCTACGGCTACAATAACGTCTATCACCACACCACCGACGACACCGTCGACAAGCTCAGCGTCAAGAGTCTGAAGGTCAGCGGCGACGTGATTCTGGAAACCATCCGGCTACTGGATGCAAATGCGGAAAGCCTTCCGGCATCAGCGAAGGCAAACCGATAAAGGAGAAGTCGCGACGACTCCGATATCTTGAGTCAGCATGTGCGGCACCAGCCGCCCTCGGCTGTGATCCGCCGTGGCCTCATTCGCGTTTATTCGCGTGAATTCGCGGCTCAAAGATTTTCTTCAACTTCTCAAGCCGCTTTCTTTGTTCCTACCGCAGGAGCTTGCGGCAATTTTATGTAGACTTCACCGTTCCGGATCTCAATGCTGTAGATCTTAATTTTGCCTTCTGCGGGGCCGGCGACCACGCGGCCGTTTCTCACGTCGAACTGCGATCCATGCCATGGACATTGGACAGTACACCCAACCAATGCTCCATCTGAGAGCGGGCCACCCTTGTGAGTACAGGAATCTCCGAAGGCGAACAGACCTTCTGAGCATCGTCCAATCACGACCCTTTCCGTGCCGACGATGGCCAACAGCATCTGGCCGTCGCCCAGTTCGCTTTGATGGCAGACGGGCCGGCTCCAGCTGGAGAGTGAGCGCTTCTTGAATTTGCCCGAACCCGCGTAGCGGTGGTCCACTCCAATCTGATTGCGGTATACAAGAGTGCCTCCCAGCCAGCCTGAAACACCCAGAATTGCAACTCCCATGGCCATCAGGAACAGCGTAAGTTTGTCCGGCCGGCCGGAGGGGTCCCCCAGGCGGTAGGCAATCAGAATGAATAGGACCAGGCCAAAGACATTCAGACCGCCGTGCAGCAGGCCGCGAGATTTGGCGCTGGAGTTCGGCGGAATCACCGTAAGCCAATCCAGCACGCCGGCCGCCGCTGCAGCAACAGCACCGATGCACCCGGCAATCACACAGTAAAAACCTGCGACCCGCAATCCGCCATTGTCTCCAGGGGCCGCAATCAGATAAAAAACAAAGGCCGTGGTCCAAAGTCCGATCGGAAAAGACACGAGCATCGGGTGAATTGGATGTGACTTGATGGACGCAGTGGATCGCATTGAACTCCCCCTTTAATTAACTCTCTTTGAAAAAATTAACTCTCGTGGAAATGGGATACCTGTTGGTCTGGGACGGGATGTCCCTGCAAGGGGAATGCCTCCAAGTTTTGACAGCCGGTTTCCGCGGCTGTTAGTATCAAGGACGTCCTGAAAAGGACTCCCGCCATCTGTAAGGAACTCTGAACGAGTGGCAACCGCCAGTGCAGAATCAAGCGGACTCACCTTACAAGAAGCGTCCCCGTCGTCTAGCCCGGCCTAGGACATCGCCCTTTCACGGCGGTAACACGGGTTCAAATCCCGTCGGGGACGCCAAGAATCCATTTTTATCTGAAAGTTGCTCCAACGCAGTGAACAGGCAGGACTTAGAGCGGTTCAAAATCCCTGATTCCGGCGAGTACTGCAAACCATCATGGAATAGCAGATTTTGAACCCGCTGACGCTGTTCCGGCTTTGCGATCTGCCATGCACCGGCAATATCCATCAGAAGCAACTCGGCAAAGCGCACAAACACATCCATCGTATTAAGCTGAGAATCAAGAGTGCGCAACTCGTCCTCTATGACCGCGATCTCAGCGTCGTACTCCACCTTGGCTTCGTTGTATTCACTGTTAGAAAAGCTGCCAGACAGGAATTTGTTGCGGAGTTCCCTCCTGAGTTTCTTCTGTTCATCCAAACGGCTTGTCAGCCTGATAATCTGCTTTTGTGTGTCGCCTTGTTTTTCAGCCCAAACTTTTGCTGCAATCTTCGGAAACTCAGAGACAGTTTTCGAGTCGGGAACTAACCGTTGTAGCAATCCCAGAAACTCGGCTTCCAGTTTTTGCGCAGCGAGTTTCACAGCACGGCAGCCCTTTTTCCGACACCAATACCGCGCATATCTCTTGTTACGGCCCTTGGCCAAGCCGCCCGTCAGGGGTTCTCCGCACGCCGCACACCTGACGAGACATTTCAACGGGACTTCAGGATTAAATTTCCGCTTTGGGGCTGCGTTTGGCTTTCTTCCGCTAAGGATTGCCTGCACACAATCGAATTGCTCCTGGGTGACAATTGACTGATGCAAACCACGCACGGGCGTGAAGTCTGGATCGCTAGGTAACGTGACCCAGCCGGCATAAAGCGGATTGCGTAACACTTGTTGGAACGTCTGCGGTGACAAAGGCTTTCCTCTGTTCGTCAACAATCCTTCGTCTGCGATAGTCTTTAATACTTCAGATTTCTTGTGTATACCACTCGACATCAGTTCAAATGCACGACGGATAAGCGGTGCGCGTTTAGGATCAGGCTCGATGTTTGCTCCGTCCTTCCTGCCGGTGTTTAGATAACCAATCGGTGCTTTCCAAGGGAAGCGCCCAGCCAATACAGCTTGTCTCGTCCTGTCCTTCATTCTTTTTGACAACGAATTCGAGAAGTACTCGTTGAATGTCCCGAAGATACCAGCCTGCATCTTGCCTTCAGGACTTTCATCCATGTTGCTCTCGTATACAGAACGGAGCACGATATTGACTGCGTTCAATTCGTACAACGTTTGCATTTGGTCTTGAAGGTTACGCGCAAAACGGCTGAGGTCCTGGACAACAATACAAGCGATCTTGTGTCGGTTCGCTTTGCAAAACGTGAGCATCTCCTGAAAGGCGGGCCGATCCGTCGACCGTGCAGATTCACCGGGGTCAACAAAGACCCTCACGACCTCTAAGCCATGCTGCTTGCAGTAATCGCAGCACCGCTTCTCCTGATTAAGCAGGTTGAGGGGGCCGTTCGCCTGCTCATCCGTGGAAACGCGGACGTAGATAACGGCCCCATTCGCCTGTCCCTTTTTCATAAGCCTCTCCTTGTGCTTACTAGGGAAGTTTAAGCGGCTTCTTCCTCAGCATTCTCCCACATCATTTTGGCTCGCTCCCCTGATGATAGTTCACAGAAGATGCTCAGGAAGATGTGGGCAAGCTGCTTTAATTGCTCTTGCCGCTGCTGGCTGGTTAAATCCAACGGTTGCGGTGTGTCAGCACGCACCTTGGCCGCATGTTTAAATTGCAACTACTTCCGACCTAGCAGGCATTCCCACAGTGCCATCCACCGTTGGAAAGGTGCGGGATTGAGTCCCACACTTCTGCAAAATCGAATGTAGCTTTCATATACTTCAACGATATCTTTCAAGGAGGCGGAGCGTAAATGCTTATATACCGCACTTCTCTGGAGCGATAGCCTTAGACCTACGGACTGAAACGTTTAATTGCCAGGTATTCTTCACCCGAATAATTGTGTTGTGGAGCATCTTGTGAGTCCAGAATCTGGGTCTCACGGCGTATAAAATACCTCGATTTTCGCCGTGCATAGGGCTGTGATTGCTCGTTCCGTAGCAAGATTGTGTCGCATGGCGGATATATTCTTGGTGCGCACATCGGAAGCGCTGACTTAAATTTAGTCCATTGTTAATAGGGCGTGAGGGGAATGTGACTAGGATTTTTCCCTGAGCATACGTCTAGTCCGTCCGGTGTTTATTTGCATTGTGCGAATTTTTTATTAACCGATTGGTAAATAAAGTACTTACAGATTTTTGCGTGGTTTTGGCTGCAGACGAGAAAAATATCGCCCAAACCATCATAAACATTGGCGGTTCTGCACATCCCAGTTGCGCCATAGCACCAACATACCCCAATTCACCTTGGAACACCCCCACGTCAAAGCCCGTGCGTTAGGCCACGCCAAAGCCAAATGCCACAGGCTAACTGGGGGACTCCCCGGCCTACCCTCATTCGGCCAATATGGGACCCGACTAGGGCTTACTGACTCAGTAAATGCTCGTGCTCAATGTCTGGATAAATGCCATGCCAAACGCGCCAGCTTTCGCTTAGAGCGATCTTTGGGCAGGAGGATAGGCAGAATATCCCTTCCGGCTAAAATCGGCGGATTGCTAGCCGTTCCAAGAACGTGGCTGAATTTCGCTTTTGGCCAGAACGGAAAATCAACAACTTGCAGCCGTGCTGCGAACCGTTCCACAAACGACCGTTAGTGGAACGATTTTCCCTTGACTCGTTAAAGCAAACGAGTGATAACTCGGTGCATGAGCATTGCGATATACAGCCGGGTATCCACCAAAGACAAAGGGCAGGATGTTTCGAACCAACTTCGCCAGCTTCGGGAGTTCTGCTCAAAGCAGGGCTGGCCGGTTGTCGCTGAGTTTGTGGATCATGCCAGCGGGAAACGTAGCGACCGTGCGGAATTCCAAGCGATGTTTGTCGCCGCGTCCCAGCGCGAATTCGATACGGTGCTGTTCTGGTCGCTGGATCGATTCTCAAGGGAAGGCGTATACGAGACGCTTCAGCACCTTCAAAGGCTGACAGCCTATGGCGTGGGCTATCGGTCATTTACAGAGCAATACCTCGACAGCTGTGGCCTGTTCAAGGATGCCGTGATTTCGATTCTGGCCACGATTGCAAAACAGGAGCGTGTCCGGTTGAGTGAGCGGACGATTGCCGGATTACAAAGGGCAAGGCTGCAAGGCAGAATCGGCGGAAGACCACGTAAAGAGTGTGACCGTAAAAAATTGGCAGAGCTTAGACGTTCCGGTTTCTCTTTCGGGCAGATCGCAGCTCAAACTGGACTGTCCAAAACCACGGTTGCGCGATTGATGGATGGCGCTAAATTGAATATCTCAAGATAGTGAAAGCTTGAACGAATCCGGGCCTTTGCTGTTGACAGAAAGACCCGGCATTAGAAACACCGCAAAACAAACCAGATGTCCAAACATTAACCAACGGGACGCGCCCGATGCTCGAACATCGAACGCGCCCCTAACCGCATTTCACCTGCCGGAGCAGGCAAAACATGGCTGATATTGACGTTAAATGTTCCAATGCATCGGGCGCAAATGAGCTGCCCTTACCTTCACCCTCAACCGCATCCAGTAGCACGTTGCCGGATGCGCCAATGCGAGTAAACGACGTCAAACCTCTCCCCACTACATCCAAGGCATACCGAGCCATTGCAGACCTAAATCGCGGGTTGGAGCAGGACAGGCGCAATCTTGAAGCCCTGCGAGAATTCAACTTCTTCCCTGAAGAAAACCTGATTGCATGGGGAAACATGCTCTATAGGCTTCAAGCGGAGGCCAGCCTGCGGTTGCTCGATACCATTCACAATCGCCTGATGAACAATGCTCTGTACTATGACCGTTTGTGCTGGACAAGGGAAAAGCGGCTTGAAGACCCGAACGATGTCCTGCTTAAAGCTGAAGAGCGAAAGCGGGAAATAGCGCAAGAGCTGCAGTGCCAGAAGCAGGAGCCAGAAGAATACGTATAGGCGACCAAATTAAGCTTCCCTCACTATTACCCGCCAGCGATGGCGGGTTTTTTATGACTCTCAATGTCTCCTGCGATCTGAGTCGGGTAATCCACCTTGAACAGTCCACACAGATGAGGAACGGGTTTTCTTCTTCCTCTGCGATTTCCCATTTGGCGTTTGCGCGGTTTGCAACGTCAAGATTCGGCCAAGTGAACTCGGAACGTTTGCTCGCCTGAGTCTTGCGGGCGGTCGGGAACCGTAATGCTCCCATCGCATGTGTTTCCTCAAGTCCTTCACGCGGCTCACGGTAAAACCACAAATACAGCACTTGATCTCCGCTGTTCGCACCGACTTCGCCGGTGTCGTTTTGGTGCCCGTTTTATGCCTCGGTTCACCGGCTAGCTGGCGGGGCCACGCGGAGAGAGCTTCAATGTGTGTCTTGTTCAGGTGTCTTTGCAAGTTTCTCGTTTTGATTCGCGCTTTGCAGATGGGACATTCCACGAGGTCGGTCAGAGTCGGAGGTGTCAGCCGGCTTCCATGCGATTTTATTTCAACGTCTTTCACGGCGCTTCTCAACCAGCGTTGCTCGTTTAGAGTATATGCCATCCAGTGAAGCGATTTTCCAAAATCCCGTACTTAATCTCGTTCATGCATTAGCAATGCAATCCGACCCGATATTCCACGCGTACACTTTACCGTTCGGTTTGGTTTAAATACCGATAGGGGTGAGAGAGCCGCGTCATTCCTGCGGTTTCCTGCTGCTGTGCTCCTGGAGATTAACGGCGTCTTCGATATTCCTGGCCTACTACCGGGCTGCCCCGAACAAGCATAAATACTGGCGATTTCAACGCTAAGTGCCTCAGCCCTCGATAGGTTTTCCGCGAATTGGTTCAAACTTTGACTGGTTAGGGACGCCAACATCATCGTGAGCGTCTAAGTAGCGCCAAACCATCTGCTGTATCTCTAAGTTAGCCCGTTCAAGAACCCACAACTACCGAGCGATTTACTTTGGACACCAGTTACAATTCAAACGAGAGTGGCTGGTCGGGCAGACAGCGACGGGGGTACAAATGCGTTGCTACACAAAAGAGGAATGCGAAGAGTGGCTTCGCGGAAGAGAACGCCAGAAGCCTGATGCTGTGCCCGAAGCCCTCGTGGAGCGTGTCGATTACCCGAGGGAGCCTCACCGTATTTTCGTCATCGCCCACTGGATCGCAAACACGTTGACGTGCCGGGAGCCGACGTTGCTCTGGATCACCGAATGGAATATCTGGCCGAGCAGCGAGAACTGGCATTTGTATTACAAGCTACGTCACAGCTATGGGGACCTTCGGCTGCTTCATGAAGCGCCGGGTCACCTGTTCTTGGAACACGAATCGGAAGACCTCGCTTCTTTCTTGCAGATCGGCATGTTGAACGGTTGGGGTGGCTACGTTTTGACTCACGCTGACTATGTGAACATGTTCTTCAGTCACGACGAGTACATCGAGTTCTTTGCGAAACTCGATGAAAATCTCCTAGATGTCCGCAAGGAATTTGGGATCAGCAAACGGGATTGAATTCGGAGCGGATAGGAGCATCAGGAGGCGCAGCCTCGTCATTATTGTCGATAAATCGCCATTACACCAACAACGCTCCCGACGCTGCAAATTGGGCGATACCGCTCCAGGCTGGGCACCTCAGCAATGATGCTCTAGCCCTGGCAATCTGGTTCAAAATTCTTCGGTCAGGCACGCCAAGATTCCAAAGCACTTACACTAAACCCTCGCTTTGAATCAGGGTCCATTAGGGTCCAATAAGCTATTGGATTGTCGGCGTGACGGGCTTTTGCTGCGGGAGCGTCAGCCAAAATCAGCTTCGCGATTTTGGCTTGAGCGTCACGTTTCACTGGCGCGACCGCTTGCGTGGCAAGCAGTGAGCAGCGGAGACGAAGATAGCTGGCTGGCAAACACGAGGACACCCCTCAGGTAGGGGCGTCTTTGACTCCACAAGATATTTAACGGTCTCTAAAGAGTATTTTCAATACAAGTATTACTTGTTCTTAGTCTCACGGTTGCGCGGGTCGGTCATGTGCAAGACCTCGTATGGTAGTAAGCGGACTCATGAAAACTCTATGTGCCTCATGTGAAGTTTTTTTAATATTCCTATTTTGGGCATTTTACCCATCCCAAATACAGCTTATCCAAAGGGTGTCAATGGCGTTAACTCATTAACTTCTCGGCTGTTTGCGGCGCACCACGATTATTAATAAGTTCCAAGAATCAATGCAGGGTTACGCTGGCCCTTAATTTGGCATGAGATTTTCGCGGAAGGCGGATTTTTAAACTGCTGGGCGCGATCGGTATCTGGCGAAAGTGATCTTTCGTCTCCATTTCCATACCGCAGCTATGTCTCCCGGTTTTGCAGCAGATACTTATTTCTGTATCCAACACTCCAACCGTCAGCCGGTCAGAAACATGCGAGGCAGCTAGAGCAGTTTAAGAAATACTGTATCCTCAATATCCTTCCCCGTCTTTGCCACCAGGGCTAAAGCCCGGTTGCTGGTGGCACTAACACGGGCCTAAAGGCCCGTTCTTCCACCCTTTGCGAGGACACATTATTTCCTAAACCGATCTAGAGCAGGCGCTGTGGACATGGGAACTGGCTTATGCACTTTCCAAAAAGCGGAATGAATATTATGTTGCAAGCAATGAGGAGTCAAGGGGGGCGAGCACTTTCATGAAAGATTTTTAACGATTTAACGCAACTCTAGACAACTCAAGTTTATGACAAATTCTGACATCATTTTCCTTTCATGCGAACTCTTGCCGGTGGCCACCGCCAAGTTACCAATTTGGGAAAAATTAAGGTTTATCAATGTCTCCCCCCTTGACGTGGACTTGTATCCGATGCTAGTTTGTCGTGGCTTGAAACGGAAGTTGATTTCCACCTCGGTGGTTGTCGCTTTTTGTTTACGCTGATGCTTTAGGTATCCTCATGCTGCCGTGTAAACGGACGCGCACGATGCACGACAGGGGTGCCAGTGTTGAGCATGGCCACTGCGGTATGAATGCACGATGAACCCCAGGGGCAATCCGGCAACAACGAGAAGGACGTGGCCCTCAGTCGGGTACGAAGGAACAGTGTGGTTATGACTGCGGGGCTGAATCGAGTCATTGCCGTTTAGGCGGCGGCTCAAAACGCCACGTTCCGATTCTGGATCTCAGCCTTGTGGAAAAGTGTCTTCCCAAGTGAGAAAAGCGGAGCTTCGTCCAATTCACAGCGGTGAGGACGTCAATGAACGGCACGGTCGAATGTTGCGATTTTGGTTTGAATAGTTCGGCAGCGGCAAAGAGCTGGTTTGCCGTCTTTACCGCACCGCGACACGAGAAACGAGTTGAAGAACATTTTCGTGTCCGGGAAATCGAGAGTTTTCTTCCGTTATGCCAGATGCAGCGTCAATGGAAAGACGGATCAAAAGGGATACTGCAACTCCCGTTGTTCTCAAGTTACGTCTTCGTGCGGATTGGCTGCGGCGGGCGCATACCTGTGCTCGCAATTCCGGGTGTGATATCGATCGTGGGCGGCGGTCGCGAATCTTTGTCAGTCCCTGATTCTTACATTCATTTTCTGCGGGAAGGCCTTCGGCAAGGAAAGATCGAGCTACATCCCTATCTCACGTCAGGGGCGAGGGTGCGTAT
>Ga0210400_10003238_pt1 | contig 14527 bp, 18 predicted proteins | sample IncBWH26MmetaG_FD_155456 | JGI IMG/M metagenome (GOLD analysis project Ga0210400, IMG submission 155456) | Forest soil microbial communities from Barre Woods Harvard Forest LTER site, Petersham, Massachusetts, United States - Inc-BW-H-26-M | ecosystem: Environmental > Terrestrial > Soil >...
AGGCCGGCGACGTGCGGATTGTGTTCGAGTTTGTTTGTAGGCATTGCTCTGTGCTCCTGTTGAAGGGACGCCCAAAGCCCGGCGGTTCAACAGACGCACAGAGTCGTCCCCGTCGCCCTTTACCCTTGCGGGTTGGACATACGACGACGGCCGCCGGACCAGATTTGAACATGGGTAACTCTGCGCATAGCCTGTTGAAGGGCTGCCGCCATCGTGCGCCGATCACGGGCGGGGCGCAAGGGGCGGCCTCGCGTGTCCATCCGACACCCCGCACCTCGCGCCATTCGGAAAGTCGCCGACGATTCGAGGTCGAGGGTGTCCAAGGTTTGGACATCCCTCAGAATGCTGTCCGGCTGCTAACACCAAGTTCACCAAGTTCCGAAATGTCCGGACTTTGGACGTTTGAACATTCCCAAGGCCGGGTGTCTTCTCTTGCTGCTTCCAGACGTTGTATAGGGGCGGGTCGAAGTCGGTGGCATGGTTAGCGGTCGGTTCTAGATTTTCTGGCAAGTTCGCCGAAAGATCCGTAGTGACTCAGTTTGAAATTGCCGCATCGGTAGACGAAGTCAGGCGACCTCTCTCATCGTAGACGTAGATGAAAGACCCCCGGCGGATGCTTACGCTAGAGCCGGTATAGCCTTTCAGTCCGTCATTTGGGCCAGATCCCGCATCGCTAAAGAAAAGTATATTGTGATACTCGTCATAAACATAGATTGACCAGCCTCTCTGTACTACGTTCGCGATTGCCATCGTGGCCTCGGTTATCCGCTTGGCGTTCGCGGTCACTTAGCTATATATGCTTAGCGTCATGCAAGCCGAGAGTAAGAGCTATCCGTCTTTACGCCGCTTCCGAAGTCGGGCCGGCGTGTTGGAATATGGTCGGGGTCGGCGCTCCCCGGAGGGCGGTTTACACTCCTAGCGCCGACCCCTGGCCCCTGCTGCGGTGGGGGTGCAGTGCAGGGGATGCCGTGCCATCACCCGGCAATTCTACTGCGGATTTGTCTAAAACACGTTTGAATGATCGTTAATGCGGGACGGGCGGGGCGCAAGAGTCTCGCCATTATTAACCCTACCGTGAGGTTTACCGCTGTAGGCTCTTTTGGGCGCTGAGTTGATTATGGCGCTCGCGAAAGGTCAGCAATCTACCCCGGGCCGGATAGGTGGGGCCAACGCGCGTTTCCGGCCCGGCCTTTCCTGGTCTAAACAACCTTTGGACACAAAAGAAAACCCCCGCCGAAGCGGGGATAAGTTTCCTTGGGGGACCGGATACGTCAGCTACCGGTCCGAGACGGCTATCTCAGGGGCTCTCGGGGCGGCCAGGGTGGGCTACCACCCCAGAGATAGCCGCACGCATTACGCCTCAAATGCCCTTAAAATTGCAAGAGCCTTTAGGAAGCCCTACACGCGTTGGCGCGGCGCTGGCCGTGCTCGGCGCGCTAGGCGCGTCAGCCGTTACCTCAGGCGAAGCATTCGCGGCAGCTTGCCGAATCGCCTCTTTCGCAAAATTCAATAGCCCCGCAACCTCGCCTTCGGTAAGGACGCCTTTTTCGGCCAACAGATTGGCCATTCCCATATTTAATGACAGGCCAGCTAACGCGTAGGCTCCGAGCATTTCATCGCTATCCATGAGGTTCGCTCCTAGCGCGACTCGACACCACCTAGGATAGCGAGAAGGCGGGGCGGCTGTAATGGCCGCCTCGTCATGTTTCGAAGTATTGCTGCCGCTCAGGGTGACTCAGCCGCGCCCGCTGGCGAGCGCCTACAGCGTTGTTTGATGCGCGACGATCTCCTAGACAATCATTTCTCCCGCCGAATCACGAGCGGGACGCTATCGTTTACAGATGGCGGGAACCGCACTCGACGGGGTTTTGCGTAATCATGGCGCTCGGGATACCTGTTGCTGTCTTGCTGCTCATTGCTGCGGCTGGCTAGGTGAATTGCGGCCCAGCTCGTCAGCCACCCCGGTCAGAAACGCGCGCACCTTCGGATCGATCGTCGTCACGTCGCCCGCTGCGGTGCCGTAACCGACCGCCTGACCAACACCCGCAGCGGCCGGCATTCCCGCCGGTCTTGTCTCGGCGCCTTTTTTCGCTTCCTCGAACAAGCGGGTGATCGCCCGGTTTGGCGATTTCAGCCATCGCGTGATCCATTTTCCACCCTCAACGGTGGCGGCCGAGACGGGCTCGCCAGCCCCTATCAGACCGGCCGCACCGATCTCGCTCAACCCAACTTGCGGGCCGCTCTTGGTCAGATCCCGCCCGGCAGCGCGGCCAACATCGTCCTCGATGTGAACCAATGAGCCGTAGGTCTGCCGCAATTTGCCGTAGTCAGGGAAGCCGGCACCGTGAACGGCCTCGAGCAGCGAGCCGCGCAGCGCACCCGCCGCTTCGCGAAACACCGCACCCGCCCCTTTGGTGCCGAGCGTATCGAACCCCGTCGCCCGCTCGTTCAGATGCGCCATGATCTCTTCAGCGCGGGTCGGCGTGATCGTCGCATTTCCGCCGGGAACCAGCGCAAGGAGCCGCTTCGCCTCATTGACGGCCGCCGCGTCCTGCATCGGATCGTTTGCCAGATTGCGCAGCCGTTCGACCGCAGGCGACAAGGCAACGCGGGCGCCTTTCTGTTCGGCCTCGCGCGCCATGCCGCTATAGCGATCGTAGATAACACTCTTGGTCTCGGCGACGGCGGTACTGAATTCCTCGGGACTTTACGGCAATGCCCGGCCGCCTCGATGCCCAATGATGGCATCGACCGCTTGCCGCACGTTCGATTCGTAGCCGGCCCGCTGCGGCGCGGTCATCGTGGTGCCCGGCTTGATGCCGCGGTAGTAGGTGCCCCTGACGATCTGGGTAACCGCCTCCGGGTCGGAGCGGAGAATGGCGTTACCCAGCCCGCCCATAGCGCCCGGCGCCGCCGTGGCGCCCATCGACGCGGCGGCCATCTCGTCCGGGCTCAACGGACGCAGAGGATCTTTCCCAGCCTCCCCGACGCCAAGAGCGCGAGCGCCGCCCGTTACTACACCTCTCGCGGGCGCGGCGATTGCTTCGGGAACCGCGAGGTGCAACCCCGATTCGTCGCGCCTGAGTGGCAGGATTGATCCGGTGTATCCGGTGTCTGCCGGTTGTTGCGGGACGGGCTTGCCGCTGGCCGTGAAGGGCTGCCCGGCATCGTTGTAGTAAACCTTCTCGGGTGGCGGGGGCGAGGCTGGCGCGTCGAATTTATCGAAGACGTTGCCTTTACCGGCGGCAGGCGCATCAAACCGATCGAAGACGTTGGGCATCTTTATTGCCCCAGCGCCCGCGCCGCAGCGCCGGAACCATACTTCGAATCGAACTGATCGCGCGCCTCGGGATGCTGCCAAAGGTAATCGACTGCCGCTGTCGGCGCTGCGGCGGCACCTGCCGGCGGCGATGATGGTCTGCCGGTCGCACGATCGCGCATTTCCTGTTTCACGATCCCCAGCGCCGCCTGCGCCGCGTCGATCTCGCGCATGACCTGGTCGACCGCCGTGCGCATCTGGCCTGCGCTATACGCTTTGTCGAAAATTTCATGAGCCGTCGCGCGTGCGGCATCGGTCGGGACACCGCCACGGGTCAAAACCTGCGAATAGGCGTTCTGCAATGCATTGATCGCGATGCCCAGCCGCACGACGTTCTCGTCACCAGTCCCACGGTCGTAGGCCAGAAGCAGAGCATTCAAAGTTGGGTACTGTGTGCGGGAAACCTTGTCGCTCGCTTCCAACACCATCGGCGCGAACACCTTGGCCTCGGCAAGACCAAGCCCGATGCGCGCCCCGGTCGTGCCCAAAGTCCTCTCACCGGCCTTCAATCCCTCGAATTCCGCAATCGTCGTGGCGACTTCCGCAGGCGACATTCTGCGAGCGCGAGCTTCGGCTTGGATCGCATCGCGCAGCTTGGCGCGATTGGCGGCCCCGGTGTTGCCGTAGCCAAGTCCGCCCATGACCGATCTGTCACCAGCGAGATATTGCTGCGCCATGAATTGAGCCGCGTCGTCAGTCAGCGCGCCGGCTGTCGTCACCTTGCCGGCCCGCGCCTACTTCACCGTCCCGACGTTCTGGTTATGAACGCTTGCCGGAACAGTTTGGCCAGGGTGCTCGGCCACCCATTGGTCGTCAAGTTCCTTGACCGCAAGGCGGGTTTCCGTTTCTTCGTTTTGTGCTTTCGTCAAATCCGCGCGATCCTTGGCGACCCGCAGCGCCCGTTCCTGCTTCTCGAAACCTTCCGGATCGAGCCGTGACACAATGCCGGCCGCGCTCAGCAAGGTCGTAATCTCCGCCTGCTTTTGATCGTAGCTGCGCCGATCGTCGTCGATGATCTCCTTGTACTGAGCTTGGAAGAGTTCGACAGCCTTCAGCATGCTGTCGTTGTGCCCCTTCCACTGCGCATAGGCTTGGTCGTATCTGTGCTGATCGGCTTGGTTGGCCGCCTGCAACATGTCACCGGCAGCATTCAGAGCGGTGGTTGCGGAGCGGCGCCCGAACAAGGGACCGACCAAGGCAAACATCTGCGCGATGGCGCCCCACTGTTGCCAGTTTTCATGCTGGTTTTTTGGTGGTGCATTCGACTCCGCCAGCCAGCGGGCCATCGCTGCGCGCTCGAACGACCGAACGTCCTTGGCTTCGGCCATCGCCGCCGCGTGCCCCGGAACCTCGGTGTTGATCCGTGCCAGCGCCTGATCGACGAGTGCCTTTGCCGAGCCGGCGAACGGCCCCCTAGCGGCATTCATCATGCCAGCGGCCTTATCGAAGCGATCAACCATCGCATCTGACGAGGGCTGATAACCCGGATCGTTCGCCACCTTCTGGATGACGGCGGGATCAACCGGCAATTTGCCGCCCTGCTCGTTGCGGATCGTCGACTCGATCAGTTTTGCCCGGGTCTTGGGATCGCCGACATTGAGCGGCTGATCCGGGTCAACGCCCATGACCGCCGCTGCCCGATGGATCAACAGATGGGTGTCGTTCTCTGACGACGGCGCCCATGTCGAGACGATCTCTCGCAGCGTTTGCAGCGGCTTCCCCGTTGTGGCGCCGGTGACATAGCGGTCGAGCTGATTGGCGATGGCAGCGATGCCTTGCTCAGCACTGCCGAATGACTGAAACCCACCCGCATTCGGGCCAGCCTGGACACCCGGAATGCGCAGACCGCCGAAATTGTTATGCTTCGTCTCCCAATTCTCGACACGATCGGGCTGCGGGAAGGGGACAACATTGCTGCCGCCACCACTACCGCCGCCATTCATCTGATCGGCAACGCCAGTCAAAAAGGAACGCACCTTTGGATCAATAGGCTCGGCGGGAGCGGCCGGTGTCGACAGTCCCGTTTCGTATTGTGTCTCAGGCATCAGCCGGTCGTCCCAGTTTTGTCACCGCCAATGAAACTACCAGCCAAGCCCGCCGCGAATTTGCCAAGCGCATTGTTGAACGCGGTATCCTGCGCGGTCTGGGTCTGCATGAGCTGGTTCCATTCCTGGGCGCTGAGCGCCGCCCAATCCCGGCCTTCCTTCGCGAGATTGTTGGCAATCATGGCGACCGATGCCGCCGTCTCCTGACCGACCTGCTCGAGCGCCTGGCTTTCCATCGTCGAACCGGAAAGCCCCATCTTGCCGTAGGTTGATTTTGTCTTGGCGATGGCCGCATTCTTTTGGGCGTCGACAACCTGTTGCAGCCCGCCGGGCAAGGTGCCAGTCGTCTGAAACGTCTCCAAAGTGCGCGCCTGCGTTCCAGCTTCACCAGCTAATTGTTGGACACCCGCTTGGCCTGTCGTCGAGCCCGGACTCAGCATCGACACCGCGAGCGGCGCCGCGGCCATCAGCAACTTTGGGTCGGCGAGCTTGCTGAACCAATCGGTGCCGCCGCCGGTTGCCGTCCCGCCCATACCGCTATCCACGCCAGCGGTAGTTCCGCCAAAAGCTGGCGCCGATCCAAACGGCGCATCACCCGCAGCACCCGTTCCTGCAAAATTCGCTGTGAGATCCACTGGGGCTCCTCCTGCGGGCGCGATGCCCGCTGTTGTCGATGCAGCGGACGGCCCGCCGCCTGTTGCTGGCATAGACGCGACGCTGGTGCCGCCGGGTGTGCTGGTGCTTCCCGATCCACCGACCCCGGCGACAAGGCCCGTCGCGCCGCCGCCAGCCGCGCCCAGAAGTATGTTTCCTCCTGTGATGGCCGAACCAGCAGCCCCCGCCGCAGCCCCGCCAGCGACCTCCGCAGCGGTTCCTAGGCCCGCTGCACCAATGCCGCCAACCGCACCGCCGGTCAGAGCGCCCCCCAACGCTCCCGTGAGCGGATCGCCGCCGGTGATCCCGCTCAGGAGCGCGCCGCCCGCCGCGCCCTCCAATCCGCCAGCGATCAATCTGCCAGCGGTGGCACCGACGCCCAGCGTCTCGCCGATGCCCGCCGCCAAACTGATGCCGAGCGCCGCCTCGGTAATGCCGAAATAGCAGGTGCCCGGCGGCTGGTAGTCGAAGGATGCGGCGCTGTGGAACTTCACATTGGCGACGCTCTAACCTTTCCTATGCATGGCCGACCGCACTGTGCTGGACGAGCACGAAAGCGAGAAAATCAAACCGCTCGTCGGCGTCGCCGACATCGGCCACAAGCTCGACGAGCTTGGCGATCAGCCGGCAGCGCCGTCCCGCGGACAACGTCGGCAGCGCCGCGCGGATGGCGTCCATGCGCTCCAGTGCGGCCTCGGCCTCGGTCACGCCGCCACGCGCGGGCGATCAGCCGCCGCCTGCAACCACTCGGCACGATCGAGCGCCCAAGTGTGAGATCGATCGCCAATGAACGATTGACCCATCCACCGGCACCGATAGCGAATGCCCGCCTCGTGTTCGCGGGATGCCAGCTTCAGGGTCTCCGCCTCGATTTTGGTGAACATGAAATCAAACACTTCCCAAACAAATTGAGTGTCGGTGTCGATGTCGAAAATGATCGCCGCGAACTGGTTCAACCACATTGGCTGAAAGATCGCGATGTCCGCGCCGTCTTTGAGCCACAGGCACCGAGCAAGCCCGCGCAGCCAATCCTCTCGGGGCAAGTCCGCCATCGCGCGCTTCACCTCGGGGCTGTCACAAAGCGCGATCAAATCGGATATATCGATCCGCTCCAACATTAGCCGCCTCGCACCGATTTGATCGCCAAGGGCACGCTCACGCAAAGAAAGCCGTCGTCGTCGCCGGCCAACAGCAGATCGAGGCCCGTCTCGCTGGTGGTGACGGCCGGCTCAGCAAATAAATTCCAGCTTGTACCGCCCGTCTCGACGGGCTGCGGCGGCGGGTAGAGTTCGTCATAGGCAATGGTGGCAATCCGAAGATCGGACACGCCATGTTGACGAGCAAATGCGCGTAGCGTCGCCAACCCCTCTTCGGTGAAACCTTCGGCGAGAAGCTGTTCCTCGCCATCGCTGACAGGTTCAATCGCTTGTGGCGCAATCTCGGTAGAGGGCGGGTTATTCTCCGGGGCTTCCGCAGCCGGCGGCGGCGCTTGCGCGGCCTGCGCCCGCCGCTGCGCCAGTAGCATCGCACCAAGCCTCTCCATCCAAGCGGATGACGACATCTATTCGCCGTTCAGCGCGCGGCGAACTGACGTGTTAAGAAACCCCGCGTCGTCGCCGCTCATCAGCATGTCCATCTCGTCCTTCGGGACGGCCCCGAGTCTCCAGAACCGCGAAGTCGGCGGCGTCGGATCGACCGCGATGGCGTCCTGATGGTGAAGAATGCCGCGCTGCGCCATGAAGTTTTCCAGCCGGTCAATTTCGGCGGCCGAATAACCTTTGTGGCGCGCTATGGCACGGCCCTGCGCGGTGTCCTGCTGGAAGGCATCAAGGGCCGGCTTCCCTTCCAGCGCCTCAACCTTGCCCGTCAGCGCCCGAATACTGCCGGCCAGTTGCCGCCCGGCGCGCTGTAATTCCTCGTCGCTATAGGCCATCAACCCCTCCTGTTGCGTTCGATTTTTCGCGCAGCGCCTGCAACGCCTGCCGCACAATCACCGCCTCAGGCTCGCGCCGCTGCGCCGAGATCTTCGCCAGCCAGTCCGCCGTTGGACGGTCCAGCTTCAGCGACTTCGCGACTTCAAGTGTTCGGTATTTCATTCGGCATTTATAGGGATTGGCGCCGCCGATGCCAAGCAAAGTGGCGCTCGATTACTGTGCAGTCCATTGCCGCCTGTGGCGGTCTATGGCGGATTACTACGGATTATTACGGACTATGACAAAGGCTTGCGTCCAGCCGCGATCGGGGCACTGAATGGCGGCGAATGTGACCCGGACTCGGTGTTGCGTGTCGATTTGAGGTGGAAGCGGATGCGCACGCTTTCGCGGAGGCCTTCGGTGCTGAGGTTTTAGGATACGAAGGCCCGCAAAAGAAAGGCTCCTTCGAATGGGCGGCGCGCCTCGTGTGGGGGCCATGTGGACGGAAGGAGGCGGTTTGTGGTTGATAGAAGGTGCGCGCGGCATAACTGCTGACGAGACACAGGAGTCTTGAAAATTTCCGAACCGGTTCAGTTCACTGAAGACGAAATAGCTGCGCTAATCGACCTACTGGTCGGAACCATCGAGCGCCATCCATTCCCGCAATCCCTGCATATTCAGCGGCTACGAAGCATCCTCGCTAAAATTAGGTCGGTTCCGACGTTGCCAGACTCGGGGTCAGAGGCAGAGGCGCCTGAGACGGAGGACATTTGACGTTCGACCGGAAATCGTGCCGATCAGGGTAAGGTGGTCCAACTCACCTTTTCGGCGATATTTCGCCGAGATCTGCGACAATGGTTATACGGACAGCCGTCGCACACGCAACGAACGGCAGCTTGGGTTCGGGTGCGGAAGCCTGAATGCGGTCGCGCGGAGGGCCGGTTTCGGCGCATCCTTCCCGTTGCCACTCGCTTCAGCGAAGGGTCGGTATACCGGACCGACAACGAAGATCGTGCCCCAAGCCGTGGTGTAGGAGCGGTCATCCTGAGCAGCGTTGGCCGCTCGATCAGGCTGCCACAGTCGGCAGAGTGACGATGGGAGCATCGAGAGGAGCGATGGTTTCCAGGCTCATGTAGCGGGCGCGCTGGACCGCCCATTTGATGGCATGGACCGCCCCCGTTCGGCGTCCGGATGTGGGAGCGTGTACACGTCTACACAGCCGCAAAGGGAGCCACTGCCATGCCCGTCATCACGATTGGCCTTGATCTCGCCAAGACCGTTTTCCAGGTGCACGGTGTCGATGCTGCCGCCCATACCGTTCTCCGGCGTCGTCTAGGTCGCGCCGATCTGCTGCCTTTCTTTGCGAAGCAGCCGCCATGTGTCATCGGGATGGAGGCGTGCTCGAGTGCTCACCACTGGGCGCGAGAGCTGAGCAGACTCGGGCACCTTGTCCACCTTATCCCACCGCAATACGTGAAGCCCTACGTCAAGCGCAACAAGACCGATGCGGCCGACGCGGAGGCGATCTGCGAGGCCGTGGGTAGACCGAACATGCGCTTCGTGCCCATCAAGACCATCGAGCAGCAGAGCATCCTTGCCCTGCATCGGGTGCGGGCGCTGCTGGTGCGGCAACGGACGTCAGCAGTCAATGCGATGCGGGGCCTTCTCGGCGAATTCGGTATCGTCGCGGCCAAGGGCATTCGACGCGTCGAGGAGCTGCGGCAGCGGATGAGCCGCACCGAACCTGCCTTATTGCCGGACGAGGCGCGTGAGGCCATCGGGGTTCTGTTTGACCACCTGGATGGCCTTCAGGAGCGGGTCGATAACATCGAGGCCCGGATATTGGCCTGGCACAAGGCCAGCGAGGCCAGCCGACGGTTGGCGTCGGCGCCAGGTGTGGGGCCTCTGACGGCAACAGCAATTGTTGCCGCGGTGGGAGATGGCAGACAGTTCAAATCAGCACGCCACTTCGCAGCATGGCTTGGGTTGACGCCGCGCATCCAAGCGAGCGGCGGAAAGGAACATATCGGCCGGATCAGCAAGGGCGGCGACCGATACCTTCGAATGATGCTGATCCATGGCGCCCGAGCCGTCGTTGGCACCGCGTTTCGTACGGACGTTCGGCCAAAGCCGTGGCTGATGGAGCTGTTGCGACGGCGGCCGGTGAACGTCGCGGCCACCGCCGTGGCCCATAAGACGGCGCGTTCCCTCTGGGCAATGTTGACCCGTGCTGAATTGTATCGCCCGCGTGCCGCCGTCGTGGCGGCAGCGTAACCCGATCGACGCCTGAGCCGAGGCGTTGGCTTGCGAGGGTAGCGAGAGATGATGGCGAACCGGTCGGACCGGGTTCGACAAAGGTCAATGAAATGATGCGAGCTGCTATCGAGCTCGTCCATTTGTCTGGCCGTCGATCCGCGAAAACCATCAGGGCCTGCGGTCGATGAGCCGCGCTTCAAGGCCGGATACACGACTGCAAGCGCCGTATTCACCGTCGTCAATCGAAACCCTTTGCAAAGCAGGGGCGGTCCATACACGTCATTCTGCTCGAGCAGCAACGCACCGATCAGGCGGGTGACGGCGGCTTCGTTGGGAAAGATGCCGACGACCTCGCTGCGTCGCTTGATCTCGCCGTTGAGTCGCTCGAGCGGGTTGGTGCTGTGCAACTTGGTGCGATGCTGGGGCGGGAAGCCCATATAGGCCAGCACGTCGGTCTCGGCCTCGTCCATCAGAGCGGCGAGTTTGGGAACCCGCGGCCCGGCCTGGTCCGCGACCTCGCGCCATTGTTTTCGCGCCGCCGCCGCGTCGTCCTGGGCGAAGGCGGTGCCGACCCAGGCAGAGACGATGCGCCGTTGTGTCTTGCCGGCATAGGCAAGCGCGTTGCGCATGAAGTGCACGCGGCAACGCTGCCAAGTGGCACTCAGAACCTTGACGATGGCGGCCTTCAGACCCTCATGCGCGTCCGAGATCACCAGCTTCGCGCCGCGCAAGCCGCGCCGTGTCAGGCTGCGCAGGAACTCGACCCAGAACGGCTCGGCCTCGCTATGGCCGACGGTCATGCCGAGCACCTCGCGTCGTCCGTCGGTGTTGACGCCAACAGCGACGATGACCGCGACCGAGACGATGTGGTGGTCCCGCCGTGCTTTGACGTAAGTGGCATCCAACCAGACATAGGGCCACTCGCCTTCAATCGGGCGGCTCAGGAAGGTCCGCACCCGCTCGTGGATCTCGCCGCACAGTCGCGAGACCTGGCTCTTGGAGATGCCCTCCATTCCCATGGCCCGCACCAGATCGTCGACCGAGCGGGTCGAGATGCCCTGGACATAGGCCTCCTGGACTACGGCGGTCAGCGCCTTCTCGGCCAGGCGGCGAGGTTCGAGAAAGGCCGGGAAGTAGCTGCCGCGCCGCAGCTTCGGGATGCGCAGTTCGACCGTGCCCGCGCGGGTCTCCCAGTCGCGGTCACGGTAGCCGTTGCGCTGGTTGCGCCGCTCCGCACTGCGCTCGCCATGCCCGGCGCCGCACAAAGCTTCGCTCTCCAACTCCATCAGCCGTTGGGCAGCGAAGCCGATCATCTCGCGCAGGAATGTCGCATCGGAGCCCTTCTCCAGAAGCGTACGAAGGGCGATCTTATCGTCGGTCATCGTGGTGATCCTCAGATCAGAGTTGCGTGTGCAACCCAACCCTACTCAGGATCGTCACGGTGGCCACTGACCGGCCCGCCGGGGCCGGACTCTTGGCGGTCGCTCCGGCGGGCCGTCAGCGGCCTCCTACACCATCACCAGGGACATAACCGCGAGCTGCCTCTTCGAGGCCAAGACCTATATCGAATCCGACTTCTCGGTCTCGAACGAACCGTGACCCAAACAGCTAGCGATGGTGCACCGTCCACCCCGTCCGATCCCGCCGGACCAAGGGGCCGGTTTGAGGTTGCTGCGCGCCGGCTTTGACGAACTCGGCGACTTCTCCACCTTGCGTTTCATGGATTTTCTCGTGCCAGAGGCCTTATGCCGAGGCGAGGAGATCGCCGAAGGGCTCGCGACGGTTGATGAAGCCATCGCGCGATCCGAGGAGACCGAAGAACATCGGCTCAATGCCGAGCTGCTCCGCATCAAGGGCGAACTTCTGCTGCTCCAGGGCGAGCCCGGAGCTCCGGCAATGGCCGAGGGTCTGTTCCGGCGAGCGCTCGGTTGGGCGCGCCGGCAAGAGACTCTGTCCTGGGAACTGCGCTCCACCACCAGCCTTACCCGGCTGCTGTCGGATCAGGGCCGCTCCGCTGAGGCGTTGGCGCTTCTACGCTCGGTCTACGACCGGTTCACCGAGGGCTTTGCCACGGCCGATCTCAGAGCGGCAAAGGCGCTGCTCGACGACCTGTCATAGGGTGAGGCCGCTCCGTCTGGGCTTTGCTGATAGTGGCGACTAGATTTGGTCGTTTCGGGATCCTGCGGCGTCGCGATGAAGTGCTCGTCGAGGGCCTCCCAACGGTACTCGGCCAACGCGCGTTCACGAATCATGCAGGGGCGTCGGGCGGCTCTGCGCATTGATCGCCGGGCTTTGTCACGGCAACTATCCATGAGCCGGGCATTGTCACGGCAATGGATCGTGCGTGGCAACCCAGCGGGTTAACATGGCGGCATGATCCCTCTCTCCTATAGCCGCCATCGCTTTCCGCCGCCGGTCATCCAGCACTCGATTTGGCTCTATCTCCGCTTCACACTGAGCATGATCGTGATCCGATAAGGCGGTCGCTTCGCGGAGCGGTCGAATGTGTGCAAGCGCTAACAATTGGGTCGACGATCGAGAAGCCGCCGACCGAAATCGAAACGACTATCCTCGCCCGTTGCCCGGGCGATGGAGGTGCCACCAAATGACGACCATCACCGGGTACAGAACGAATGTTCCAAGGATCGCGGCATATTGCGGTTGGATCACTGCCGGATAGTTGGTCGCCACAACCGCGCAGGCGAAACCGGCACCGAGCGCGAACACGAGGTGCCCTGCGAACGGCCAGGTCATAACCCGCCACAACCTGCGCAGTGAGCGTCGAGTCTTTGTCTTCATCGCCGATGCCGGACAGATCGGGGTATCACGCGACAAGCCATGGCTAGCGCCGGGTAGACAACCGTCGCAGCGAGAATAGCCGCATAAGGCGGGCCCAGCACGCCGCCGAAGCGAGACGCAATAGATCCGGCGATTAGGCCGGTCACAAACGCGAGCGCGGCATGACGCGGGAACACCCAGATGACGCGACCGACCTGGCGCAAAGTCGAATGATTCGCCCTCCGTCGGTTACGGTGGATGGCTGGGCGACGGTGCGGTTCAGAGGCGGCGATCTGCCCACTCCCCGCGGTTGATGCTCTCAGTCCCATTGCTTTTGTGTTCACCGGCCGTCGAGTGAGCGAGAATGTATGTCAACCGCAGTATCTTCACGGCTATCCGTCGATCTTGCTGGCTTATCGGCCACCGCTTCGCCGGATCGCACACTGGCAAATGGCCGACCGATTCGCGGATTCGGGGTGGAAAGCCGGAGCCGCCCGGCCGTTTTCCTGCGGCCTGATAACCTGCCGAGTCACCTCCCTGTGGTTTCCTCACGACGCTGTTTCGAGACCGTTGGGCTGCGAGTGATGAGATGTCAGATCTCAATCGAGGTGAGTGGGTTACCGAGATCCAGCAGAGTATCGCCGATTTGGAGCGCTACCGTCTCAAAGCGGAGGCTTCCGGGTACTACGATATGGCGAATCGGCTCAAGGATCAGATCGGCGAACTGGAAAAGCGCGTCGCCGAAATCCAGAAACACGCGGGCTGATCATGGGGAGCCGGTCTGAGACGCTATATCGTTTCGCCTTGCTGGCCTGCGCTGGTGTCGTGGCGGCTTGCTCGCAGGCGCCGACGGAGCCCGCACCGGTCTTCACATTGCCGGCCTACAAGGTCGTCGACGGTCCCAAAATGGAGGGTCAGGCGGCACCACCGCTTCTGGGCCAAGCGGCCACTCCGCAACTCCGGTACGTTGCTGTCCCAGCCGGCCGAAAGATCAGCGGCATGGCGCAAGCGCGCGTGATCGTCAAACAGGCCAAGGTCAAACCGCACCGCTCGGGTGACGCGCGCAAGGCGAAGTCTGTCGCGCAGAGGCATCAGCCGAAGGTCGCTGCGAAACCATCGACCAGCGACGCCGGCCAAGATGAGATGAAAAGGGTGGGCGCAGCAAAGAGTGAATGAGAGTGGTGTCCCGGCCCGCTCAGCGCCATAGGCCTCCCGTGCAATGCAACACACGGGCCAGCAAGGTCGATCGGCGGGTGGTGTCCCGTCGCGCATGCCTGCCGGCGTTATGGCTCAGCCGTCGGCGCCGCAATTCTGATCGAGCCGGCGCCATCTGGTTCAGCATCAGGTGGGGGGCCGCTGCGGAGTTTGCCGCCGCCTCCGACGCCCAATTGGCTTTTGACCTAACCCGATCTGCCTCGCGAACGCGGATCGCCGCTCTGAATAAGCTGGGGCGGTAATCGGGTGATCCGGCGAAAGCTTCCATTGGGCTCGATATTGGTTAGCGCTTAGCCCGTGCCTGACCTGGAGTTGCCGACGCAGCGTCTTCGCCCGCCACCCACATT
>Ga0210400_10003240_pt1 | contig 14523 bp, 13 predicted proteins | sample IncBWH26MmetaG_FD_155456 | JGI IMG/M metagenome (GOLD analysis project Ga0210400, IMG submission 155456) | Forest soil microbial communities from Barre Woods Harvard Forest LTER site, Petersham, Massachusetts, United States - Inc-BW-H-26-M | ecosystem: Environmental > Terrestrial > Soil >...
AATGTGTTCCTGTGTGACGTTGGATAGGGCGACCATGCGAATCTTCCCCTCACGCTTCAGTTCGGCTAAGGCTTCCACCGAAGCCTCAAAAGAAACCACATTGTCGGGAGCGTGCAACTGATAGACGTCGATGCGTTCGAGGCGGAGTCTTTTGAGACTTCCCTCGACCGCTTTGCGAAGATGATCGGGAGTTGCATTGTGCGTCCACTGATTGGGTCCGGGGCGTTCCCAGCCACCCTTGGTTGCGATTACCAGATCAGATGGATAGGGATGCAGTGCTTCTGCGATCAGTTCTTCACTGACATGCGGCCCATAGGAATCCGCAGTGTCGATGAAATTCACGCCGAGTTCCACGGCACGCCGCAGAATAGTCAACGCTGCATTCCGGTCTTTCGGAGGACCCCAAATGCCCGGCCCTGTCAGACGCATTGCGCCATAACCGAGGCGATGCACGGAGATTTCGTTACCTAGAGTGACTGTTCCAGCCTGAGTTGCAGTGACTTCGTTCTTGCTCATGATTTATTCCTCCAATTAGTTCGTAGTCATTACGGTTGTCCTAACACTTAACGCATTGAAGCAGCCTGAATCGGCAGATTCCGATCGGTTGATTTCGACCCGAGCAGGTGGCTTGCGTCCTTCATATCCTTGTTTTGCATATCCTGGTTGCGCGCCGCAACCGTGGTCAGTCTGATCACAGCGGCCGCGGCGGTGAAGCGCACTACCTGGTTCTTGTCGGACATTGCCGGGATGATCGCAGTAAGGAGATCGGGATCTTCCCGCTTGGCAATCGCGAGTATTGCCGACGCCCGCACGATCCAGTTCTTGTCGGAAGTGGCCTGCACCAAGGCCCTACCAACGCGAGGGTCCGAATCCTTAATAAGAGCTCGCGCCGCGCTGGCGCGCACAGGCGAAGCGTTATCCTTCCTGATCGCCTTTACGGCAGAGAAGCCCATATCGGCGTACGGCAAAAACCCGATCCCCTCTTCGAATCCGAGTTCCGCTATCTTCTTCTTATCTTTCAAGGTATCCATCTGCTGGGCAATCAAGCCCTCCGCAGGCTTGCGCTCACCCGTAAGTAGCTCGTAATAAACTTCATCGCCGGCTGGGTCACTAAGGAGTTCAAGAGAATGCGCCGCAGCCAGCACAACCGCGGGTTTCTTGTCGGACGTCGCAATCTTAAGGGCTGGAATGGCCTCCTTCGCGCCCATCAGCCCTAGCGCGGTTCCGGCGGCTATCCTGACTTCCGGTTTGCGATCATGTAAAGCCGCTTCCGCCATCTCCGTGGCTTCGGCATTCCCTGGTAGAAGGCGTAATGCGCGGACAGCCTGGACACGCTTTCCCGTGTTCTTCTGACTTACACCAGACCGCAGCATGTCCGATGCTCGCTGCTCAGGGGTCTCGGCGGATGCTGCCCCAGCACCTGCAACCAGCGCGAGGAGCGCAGCATAGACTGTTCCGCTGAGGAGAGAACCTAGCCTGCTTCGTCGAGAAGTCATTCGCCTTGTTTGCGGTGCGATCATTTTCTTATCTCTTTGTCTTATTTCTCGGGTTTGGGCGAGGCATTATCGCTCACGAGCTTTCCGCAGCACTCCGGGCGATCGGGCAGAGTCGATCGATCCCAACCTCCCCCGAGCGCTTCGATGAGTAGCACAGCGCTTGCCATGCGCCGGCCAAGAATGTTGACCGCTGTTACTTCATCCGACAGCGCTGCGTTCTGTGCAGTGATGACCTCCAGATAGCTGGTGACGCCACCGTCATATCGGGTGTTGGAGAGATCCAGTGAGTGCTCCGCGGATTGCACTGCGGTCGCTTGCACTCCGGCCTCGTTCTCCAGAACTCGCAACGCAGCCAGATTATCTTCCACCTGCTGGAAGGCGCTCAGCACGGTTTGCCGGTAGGACGCCACTGAGGAGTCGTATGACGCCCTGGCTTCGTCGTTCAGGGCGTGCCGCCGTCCTCCATCGAAGATGGTGGTGGCCGCGGCCGCGCCAACCGACCACAGCGCGCTTGGTCCTTGCAACAGAGTGGTGATGGTTCCGCTTTCGAATCCGCCGGACGCAACAATGTTGACGAGCGGATAGTAAGCGGTCTTAGCAATGCCAACCTGAGCATTCGCGGAAGCCACACGCCGTTCCGATGCGGCGATATCAGGGCGCCGCTCCAGCAATTCCGATGGAACGCCAACCGGAATCGGCGGTGGTGGAGTTGTAAGCGGCAATGGAGGCAGAGTGAAATCAGCCGGAGGCTTGCCCACCAATACTGCAGCCGCGTGCTCGAATTGTGATCGAGCCACTCCCACATCCACGAGTTGTGCCCGCGTGGTTTCAAGGATGGTTCGTGCCTGCTCAACCTCCACTTCGGAAGCGAGCCCGCCCTGATAACGTTCTTCATTGAGTTGCAGTGCCTGCTCGTACTGTGCGACGGTGTTTTGAAATAGCTTTTCTTCGGCATCGAGGGTTCGCGCGGCGAAGTAGTCAATTGCGAGATCGGCGTGCATCGTCAGGTTCACCACGGCCAGATCGGCAGCGCTTGCCTGTGCCTGCTCTCGATAGGACTCGAGATTCTTGCTGACGCGTCCCCACGCGTTGACCTGATACGAGACATTGACGGGCAGCACGAAATCGTTGAAGGTCGCCCCACGAATCGCAGTTCCAGGACGGTTGTCTGAATATCGCTGTCGCGTCGCCGAAGGAGCAGTGCTGACCGTCGGATAATAGTCGGCACGAGCATAGCGGAGTGCAGCACGCGCCTCCTGGTATTGCGCAACCGCTGCTTTCAGGTTCTGGTTTGAGACATCGATCTGTTGTTCCAAAGCGTTGAGTTGCGGGTCATGGAATATCTCCCACCAATTTCCACCCAGATTCTGATCGCTGGGCTGCGCCGTTTTCCAATCAGCGGCCTCTTTGTATGCAGGCGGCGTAGGCACCGCAGCAGGCTTGTACTTAGGTCCCACAGCACAAGCGGCGAAGGAAAGAATCGTCGTGCCCAACAGAACCAACTGCCCGATACGTTGCGTCTTGTGTGCCACCGTTTGAGCGCGCGTCATTTTCCATCTCCCGGCAGTGATGCCTGCACAATATTCACTTGCTGCCCAGAGACCAGAGAGTCAGGTGGATTCATCACGACCTGATCGCCAGGCTTCAGTCCGGCGACTACTTCGATCTCGCTCCCGAAGTCGTGGCCCGGAGTAATGTCGGCAAGTTCGATTTTGCCATTCCTTACGACTCCTGCCTGTAAGCGCTCCGACCGGAAAATGAGCGTGCTGACCGGAATCAGGAACGTCGAGTTCACGGAAGGGACGTCCAGGTGCACTTCCACATACGAACCGGTAAGGAGAATGTTGCGGGGATTCGGAAGATCGATTTCGGTCAAAAGGGTGCGAGTGGCTCCGTTGATCGCTTCGGAGGTTCGGACAACTTTTCCAGGAAACTTCTGACCCGGAAATTCGGCGAGCAGAATATCTGCCTCGGTCGCTCCCGGTTGAATGCCTCGCGAATATTCCTCGGGAACATTCACGTACACGCGCACGGTTCCGGTCTGGGCAATGTGAAATAGATCGGTCTTCGCCGCGGAATTGCTCCCGGCATTGATCAGATCACCGATATCAGTGTTGCGCGCGGTGATTACTCCATCGAATGGCGCATATACTTTCTCGAAAGAAACCAGGGCCTCGTAGTGACGCACATTCGCCATATCTGCGTCGACGATTGCTTTATTGGCGCTGTATGTTCCCGCTGCATTGTCCCGGTCTTGCTGAGCCACAGCATGCTTTTGGAACATCGCTTCATAACGCGTCTTGGTAATGTCTGCGAGAGTCAGGTTGGCCTGAGCCGTCGCAAGCGTGCTTTTCGCCTGCGATAACTGTTCATCGACTTCGGGCGACTGGATGGTCGCGAGGAGTTGGCCCGCTCTTACATGCGCCCCAATATCGAAATACCAGTTCTTCAAATAGCCATCGGTGCGCGCGTAAACCGGGGATGAGATGAAGGGCTGCATATTTCCAGGCAGGATAACTTCCTGCGCCGGTGCGGCTGGTTTCGGTTGCACAACCGAAACGGAGGGCACGGCCATCTGTGCCGTCACAGTCCGCAAGCGAGCCTCCGCGTTAAGGCGTGACCGGATTCCAAAGAATAAAACGGCCAATACAACGGCGCAGATGATCAAGGGCACGAGCCAGCGGCGCTGTGACGGCCGGACTTTCGACTTCCGGTCCGGCTCCGGGTTTGGGTTCAATGGAACGATCTCGACGCTGTTTTCTGTTTCTCGAATTTCGAAGTTAGTCATATCAATTCACCTATTACTGTTGTTGGGGTAGAGCAGCCTTGTGCCGCCATCCGTGCAACAGGCTGAAAAATGTTGGAACGAAGAAGAGCGTGGAAACCGTAGCGAAGAGAAGCCCGCCAATCACGGCTCGCCCGAGCGGCGCGTTTTGTTCGCCTCCATCGCCGAGACCCATTGCCATCGGCACCATGCCGATGATCATGGCGAGTGCTGTCATCAGGACTGGGCGAAAGCGCGTGAACCCTGCCTCCAATGCTGCCGTGATCGGATCTTTGCCTTCACTTATTTGTTCTTTGGCAAAACTCACCACCAGAATGCTGTTCGCGGTGGCCACGCCCATGCACATGATGGTTCCCATCAGCGCTGGCACACTGAGAGTTGTATGCGTGATGAACAGAAACCACGCGATTCCCGCCAACGCCGCCGGCAAGGCGGAGATCATGATGAAAGGATCGAGCCAGGACTGGAAATTTACAACGATCAGCAGATAGTCCAGCAAAATCGCAAAAAGCAGGCCGACCAGAAGGCCAGTGTAAGACGAACGCATCGTCTGCACCTGACCGCGAACCACTACGCGCGATCCGCGCGGCAGTTGACTGCGCGTGGAATCGATGATCCTGTTGAGGTCCCGTGAGACTCCACCCAGGTCGCGTCCATCCACCGAGCCGAAAATGTCAATGACCGGCGCAACATTGTAGTGAGAGACCACGCTCATTCCGGTTCCGCGCTGCATCGACACCAGGCTAGCCATCAGCGAAGGAGGAGCAGAAGGATTCGCGCCTGTGATCGGCATGTTCACGAGTTGCTGGATATTCGCTTCCCGATACTGCGGTGTCTGGGTTGCGATCGAATAACTCACGCCGTTGCGCGGATCGAGCCAGAACGTCGGCGAGGTCTGGAAGCTGCCGCTGAGCGAGACCAGCAGGTTTTGGGCGATGTCGTGAGCTGAGAACCCAAGTTGCTGTGCCTTCGTCCGCTCGATACTCAAATGCAGGTACGGATTGTCGAACGGCTGCTGAACCCGGAGGTCCGTTGCTCCCGGCACGTACCGGATCTTCTGCAACAGTTGATCGGCCCAGACTCGATTGCCTTCAAGATCATTTCCCACGACCTGAATGTCGATGGGCGCCGGTAACCCAAAGTTGAGAATCTGGCTCACCATGTCTGAGGGTAAGAAGGCGAAGATCACGCCGGGAAATTCTTTTGCCAGGCTCAGGCGCAATTGCCTGACGTAATCGTCGGTCGGGTGATGCTTGGGCGAAAGCGTGACGAGAATGTCCGCGTCGGCCGCGCCGACCGGCGCCGAATTGCTATACGAAAGATTGATGCCGCTGTAGGGAAGTCCTATGTTGTCAATCATGCTCGCCACTTCGGAACCAGGGATTTGGCGGCGAATCGAGCTCTCGACTTCGTCGCAGAGAAACGCGGTATCTTCAATGCGCATCCCCGTGGGCGCTCGTAAATGCAGTTTGAAGCTGCCGGCATCGACGCTGGGGAAGAAGTCCTGCCCAAGCCACGGAACGATGATGGCCAACGATCCGAGACACGCCGCGAAGAAGGCCAACAGAAAAACCCGGCGATGATCGAGACAGCGTTCCAACAAGTTGCGATAGCTTTCACGCATCCGTTCAAAGGCAGCTTCGAATCTTTGCTGGACTCGAACAAACACATTTCGACTCGTGCCAGACTTTTCGTGGGAGGCGTCGTGGCGGAGAAGATACTTGGCCATGGTCGGAACGATAGTTCGCGACAGCAGATACGACGCCAGCATGGCGAATACAACCGCCTCGGCCAATGGCAGAAACAGATACCGGGCCACGCCCGACAACAGGAACATCGGTGCGAAAACGATGCAGATCGACAGTGTCGAAACGAATGCCGGAGTGGCGATTTGCATGGCGCTGTCCAGCACCACTTCGTCCATGTCCTTGTCCGGTTCCGCTTCCCGGTTGCGGTTGATGTTTTCAACCTCGACCGTCGCGTCGTCCACGAGGATGCCGACTGCCAGGGCGAGTCCGCCCAGTGTCATGATGTTGATCGTCTCTCCGATAAGACTGAGAGTGATGATCGAACACAGAATTGCGAGCGGGATGGAAGTCGCGATGATGACCGTGCTCCGCCAGTTCCCCAGGAACATCAGGATCATGAATGCCGTGAGGCATGCCGCGATCAATGCTTCCCGTACGACTCCGTTAATGGCTCCAAGAACAAAGATGGATTGATCGGCCAGAGGAGACATCTTGAGCTGAGAAGGAACGGTCGCGGCGATCCTGGGCAATATGGATTTGATCCCGGAAATCACGCTCAGCGTTGAGGCGTCGCCTGCCTTTTGAATGGTGAGCAGTACGGACCTTTGGCCATCTACCCGCACGATGTTGGTTTGCGGCGGAAAGCCGTCGCGCACCCACGCAACATCTTTCATGTAGATGGTTGTGTCCCCGATGGTTTTGATCGGGATGCGGTTCAGATCGGCGATTGTCTGTGGGGCAGCGTTGGGGATATCGACGTTGTATTCCTTCCCGCCAATTTTCGAAGTCCCTGTAGGAAGGATGAGATTTTGCACCGTGATCGCATTGACGACATCCAGCGCGGAAAGACCTTTTGACTCGAGTGACGCTGGGTTCAGGTCCACCTGCACCTGCCGCTGCTTCCCGCCGTAGGGGTAAGGCACGGCCGTCCCCGGGATAGTGATCAGCTGAGTACGAATAAAGTTAAGTCCGTAGTCGTTCAGTTGTTGTTCAGACAGGCCGTTTCCCGACAGTGCTAGCTGCATTACCGGCACGCTCGATGCGCTGTAGGCGATGACCAGAGGTGGCGTCGTTCCGGGAGGTAATTGTCGGAGTTGCGTTTGGGAACTGGCAGTGATCTGCGCGATGGCTCGATCCAGACTGGCGTTCGGCTGGAGAAAGACTTTGACCACGGCGATGCCGTAGAGCGACTGCGACTCGACGTGTTCGATGTTGTCTACGACCGTCGTCATATTCCGCTCGGTCACGCTGACGATGCGGTCGCTCATTTCCTTCGGAACGAGGCCGTTGTAGTTCCAGATGATGCTGACGACCGGGATATTAATGTTTGGAAAGATGTCGGTCGGGGTACGGAAAATGGCGACGCCGCCCATGACCACGATCAAAATGGACATCACCACGAATGTGTACGGTCGCCGTAACGCTAGCTTTACGATCCACATAATGATTCCTTTGCTCGCTAAACTTGCTCCGTTGTCCTGTGCTCCATCTCATGCCGCTCTCGTGAAATCCACTGGCGAACAAATGCGGAGCAGTTTCTGAGTTTGGCCCCCTGTGCTTCGATCTCCGTCAGGAAGTGCACGGCATCTCGATCCACCAACTTCACTTCCTTTAGGTCCAGCACGAGAGTGTGATTCGGAAAATCGGACTTCACGAGTGCCTGCAATTCGGATACATGCTCGGCCTGAATCCGACCAGTGAGCGTGAAAACGACCTGATCACGTTCGTCGGAGATGTCGATTCGAAGCGTCATCGCTTGGCCTCTCGGTTCTTGAAGATGCAAAGAGCGTGCCAAACGATAAGTGATTAACAAAAAGCTACTTAGCACTATTCTGATGTCACGAAAGTTCGGAAAGTTACGATATTTCGTGAGACCTCGAAGCGAGTCGAGGCGGTAGTGTTGTGGAAAACGAGGAAGGGTCAGTTCCGCGGGAGATAGCTTCGAATATCCAAAGCCGAGCCTAGGGGTCTCTAAGCTCGACGAAACCGTTGCTTGTTAATCTTCAGCGCCTTGATTTTTGAATCGAGGGTCGACTGTGGAATTCCGAGCTTAGCTGCAGCTCCTCGCGGGCCCGAGATCCTGCCATTACATTCCGCGAGCGCAGCCTCAATCATCTCTCGTTCCTGGGTGGCGAGCGTCTCGGAAAACGGCCGAATCCTCGAATCGATGCTTGTCGGCTGTCTGGCGAACCAGCTTTCATCGATGCCAAGGTTCTCTGACTCCGAGATGATCACGGACCGCTCGATTACATTTTGCAATTCGCGGATGTTCCCGGGCCATGCATAGGATTGCAAAAGGTCCATGCTCTTCCTGGAGATGCCGGTGATCTTCTTTCCTGCCTGGCTGGTATAGCGATCGACAAAGTACTCCACCAGCAATGGAATGTCTTCCTTTCGTTCCCGCAAAGGAGGTACTTCGATGGGAAAGACATTCAACCGATAAAATAAATCGTCGCGAAACCTGCCTTCGGCGATGGCGGCTTGCAAATCACGATTCGTTGCCGCGACCACCCTCACGTCGGTCTTGATCAATTCATTTCCGCCAACCCGCTGAAACTCCCGCTCCTGCAGAACTCGCAGAAGTGCGATCTGCATTTCTGCCGGAAGTTCACCGATCTCGTCCAGAAAAATCGTCCCTCCATCCGCTGACTCGAAGCGCCCAAGACGGCGCTGCATGGCTCCCGTGAACGCACCCTTTTCGTGTCCAAACAATTCGGAGGCAATAAGGTCGCGGGGGATCGCCGCACAGTTCACACTGACGAAAGCCCGCGAGGCTCGCTGCGAGCGCTTGTGAATGGCTCTGGCGATCAGTTCCTTGCCCGTACCCGTCTCTCCGGTAATAAGAACCGTCGAGTCCGTCGGCGCAACCTTCGCCACTCGAGACAAAACCGCCTGCAGTGCGGGCGACGATCCAACGATCTCTTCAAACATCCGGTTGACATCGATCTCCTCGCGCAGGGCCAGGTTCTCTTTGTACAACTGGTCTTTCAAGATCTGGATTTCTTCGAAAGCATTCTTTAGAGCCGCCACATTTTCCTGGAGCGCTTGCTCTGCGCGCTTGCGTTCCGAGATTTCCTGATGCAGGTCTTCATTTGCCTTCGTCAACGCGGCAGTTCTTTTGGCGACCCTCGATTCCAGCTCATTCTTAGCTCGGGTCGCTTGTAGCATGAAACCAGAAAACAAAAGGAAGACCAGGTCGTAGGTCATTCGCGAAATCCAGTCCACCTCGGGCTGGAAGATGAAGGTTCGCATGAGCACCGCCAACACGAGCGCCAGGACGCCGGGCCCGATTCCCGCGTACCAAAAAGTGATGGCGATGGCGCAAAACGAGAACGACATGATAGCCAAGGGAAGATGGAAGTGAAGGAATGTGCGCGCGGCAGCGAACGCGAGGCCCACAGAAGCCACGGCCGCTAAATACCGTAAGGCGCGACGCAGCCTGGGTCGTGCAAGCCAAGTGGTTATGAACCGGTCAGACATTTCTCGCTCTCGTCAGCAGCTTTGTGATTCGCACGAACTGTTGAACGTCATCCTAAACGCATACGTCTGCACACTGGGCCGCGCTCATTTTAACGAAAGAGCCTGAGGCGGCCCTAGACAAGTATAGAGATGCCTATCCTATGGCCTCAGCCTCACCGAGTCTGATAGTCCTTGCAGTCCCTTATGTACCACTGGACAATCTGGGGCTTTGCCGATCTGTCTATATGCCTTGACACGTATATGCCCCGTGTAGTATACAAGGAGCGTGGAATCCTTCGAAATCATTGCCGAGCCGAACCGCCGCGCCATATTGAGCCTTCTGGTCTCGTCCCAACAGTCGGTGGGAGAGATCGAGCGTCGGCTTCGTATGTCGCAGCCGGCCGTGTCCAAGCATCTGCGCGTGTTGCGCGACGCCGGTTTCGTGGAATCCACGGTGGACGCACAGCGCCGCCTCTACCGGCTGAAACCTGAACCACTCCAGCAGGTGGATGCCTGGCTGGCGCAGTTCCGCCGCTTCTGGTCCGCTCACATCGACGCCCTCGAACGCCACCTCGATCGCATGGATCACGATCGCATGGATCACGACCGCATGGATCGTCAGCGAGATGGATCATCACCACCAACGAAAAAGAAAACTAAGCAGAAGCCGTCGCGACCCAAACCGCGAACGTGATAAAAGGAGAAACGAAAATGAAAATCAAAGTAACCAGCCTATACGTGGACGATCAGAACAAGGCTCTGCGCTTCTATACGGACGTGCTGGGTTTCACCAAGAAAGCCGATTTCAGCAACGGCCCATTTCGCTGGCTGACCGTGGCCTCACCCGAGGATCCGGACGGCACTGAACTGCAACTGGCGCTGAACAACAACCCCGCGGCCAAGGCGTATCAGCAGGCGATTTTTGAGCAGGGCCAGCCTGCGTCCATGTTTTTCACCGACGACGTCAAGGCCGACTACGAGCGGATCAAGGCCCGCGGCGCAGAGTTCACCATGCCGCCCACTGACGTGACCGGCTCGACCATTGCGATGCTGAACGACACCTGCGGCAACCTTATTCAGCTCACGCAACGGGCACGCTATTGATGCTGATAGCCCTTGTGAAACTGCGATTTGTATCAGGGTATGCCTTCAGGCATACCATAAGCGTCGAGTTATGAATGTGCCTTTAGGCGCTGCCTTCGGGCGCCGGAGTTTCGGCACGGGCTGCTAAAGAGAAGAGAAGAGAAGAAGATGAACGATCTCGCGCGCTACACACCAGGTCCAGCCCACGGGGCGCGGATACAAAAGGACCGGGTACAAAACGGTCCAGGGCAAAAGGATGAAGAAAAGTGGACGCTCGTTCTCGTGCGAGAGCTGCGCCACTCGCCGGAGAAAGTCTGGCAGGCCATTACCGACCCGGCGCATCTGCGCGAGTGGGCGCCCTTCGACGCCGATGGGCGCCTCGATACTGTTGGAACCAAGGTGAAGCTCACCACGGTGGGAGCGCCCACGCTGCACGTTACGGAAACAACAGTGACGCGAGCCGACGCTCCCTCGCTGCTCGAGTACAAGTGGGGAGGCTTCGATATGCGGTGGGAACTCGAAGCCCTGGGCGGCGGCACGCGCCTGACGCTGTGGACCAACATCGGTCATCGCTACATCGCAATGGGCGCTGCCGGCTGGCACATTTGTTTCGATGTTCTGGATCGGCTGCTCGGTGGAACTCCGATCGGCCGCACCGTCGGCCCCGATGCCATGAAGTTCGGTGGTTTTCAGCGGCTGCATGCCGAGTACGCCAAGCAGTTCGGTATCGCAATGCCTAACTGGCCGCCTCAGGACGTTTAGGGAATTGAATGAGCACCATCGTTGAATCGTCATCCTGAGCAACCGCGTTCTTGGCGGGCCGAAGGATCTATGTAGTTTGCCGGCGAGTGGCACAGGCCCAGCGCCGGAAAGCGCGGTCGGATGACACACCGGAAGCTCAGGAAAGAAGAGATCGAAGACCAAATCCAAGGAGTGACATTATGTCCACAACAGCCAATGCTGCAAACATAGTGAAGCGAGGCATCACACGGTCAATTTTTCGCTGGATTCACATTGTCTTTGCCGTTCCGATACTCGGTTATATCTATAGTCCGTTCGACAAAATCCCCAACTACACCTTCCAGACTCGCTATGTCTTCGTTCCGATCATGATCCTTTCGGGATTGTGGATGTGGAAAGGCCATGTCGTTCGCCGACTGATTTCGAAAAGATCGGCAGGATAAGAACTATGTCAAACCTAACTCTTTCTAAAAAACAACGCGACGAACTGCTCAATGCATTGAAAGCCCGCTTTGAGAAAAACATGAACCGCCATAAAGGCCTTGAATGGACTCAAGTCCAAGCAAAGCTGGAAGCGAGTACTGACAAACTCTGGTCACTCAGCGAAATGGAACGAACCGGCGGTGAACCGGACATTGTTGGCCATGACAAAAAAACGGGCGAATACATTTTTTATGATTGTTCGGCGGAGAGTCCGAAAGGCCGCAGGAGTCTTTGCTACGACCGCGAAGCGCTGGACTCAAGGAAAGCAAACAAACCCAAAGACAACGCGATGGACATGGCAGCGGCCATGGGCATTGAACTCCTGACGGAAGAACAATATCGAGAATTGCAGAAACTTGCAGAGTTCGATACGAAAACGTCGAGCTGGGTGAAAACACCTACCGCTATCAGAAAACTCGGCGGCGCCCTCTTTTGTGATCGACGCTTCGACACTGTTTTCACGTATCACAACGGCGCGGAATCTTACTATGCCGCCAGGGCGTTCCGCGGCTCGCTCAGGGTCTAGCGCCAACAATCTCATGTTGGGTTTGGTGGCCATTCAAGCCTGATTTTGGCTTGAGTGGGCCGACCCGTATGAAATCATAACGAACTTTTTACTCATTCCCTAGCTAAGGCGGAGTATCCTCCTGTGTGGCTTCTGCATCAAGCAGCGAGACAAATCTATCGATTCGCGCGCGTTGAGCACTAGTGTCGCGTATAGGCTTCCAGAGCAGCGCAGAAGCAAAGAGCGCGAATCCAGCCACGACATACGACCAAACACGTGGTCCAGAACATGGTAATACTAGGACATGACCGACAATCCAAGTTATCGTGGCGACTGACACACTCACTCCAATGGCAACCCGGTCTGCAGTCATCCAAGACCGAGCCTCGGCGCACAGTTCCTTCATGTCATTCTCGAAGTCACAATCCATGAGAAGTCTTCGTCGATTGCTGACGATGAGAAAACTCACTACACCGTGAGTGATATACACAACAAGCCAGCCAAGCCAGCGATAGCCACCTTTGTCATCTTCCACAAATAGGATCCCGAATAAGATGAACTCGGTAACTGCCATTACGAACGGGTAAATGATATCTCCAATATTCGAGCGGCTGCTTGATAGGAGTATGCCGTATACCCACTTCATGTATGTGAGAACAAGAAGCTCAAGCGATGCTATCCATGGTAGAAGCCGCAGCCATTCGTACCCTCCAGCCGCCACGATTTCTAACAGAGCGATACTGGCAGCACCCAACGCAATCCCTTTAGCTACATTCGCAATCAACGCGTAGCTTTCTAGAGTCTGCGAGTGAAGCCGTTCCAATATGTCGGTTTTCGTAAGTCGTTGCGACAAGTTGTTACCACCTCGGGGATACCATTATTGCATCTTCCCAGTCCCACAGCCGGGTGGCGGGCCCCATTCAAGCCTGGTTTTGGCTTGTGGGGGGATATCGCGGACTTGGTCCGACTCACAACTACGTTGTCCCCCTATTTGCAATCGACTTTGTTGTCCATCGCGGCGGCGATCTGCCACTTACCGTCGCGCTTCAACCAGGTATCGGTCCAGACCTGGCACTGCTTAGCGTCTGGATGCGTTTTGTCTTTGCCGATGGCGCGCTCGCTGCCGTAAATGATGGCCACGTCTTCGCCCCCCAGAGAAGAAGATGGAGACGATGAAGAGAGCGAGAAGAAGCGCACCCTGGCATCGTCGAGTCCGCAACCGTGCGCCGAGTGTGGGCCTTTTTCATCGCGGAGCTCATCCGCCTTGTTGTAGCGCTCGCCGCCCGTGCTGGTGCCCTGGAAATCGTCGGCCAACAACTCAGAGATGACTCCATTATTCGCGCAAACGCCTTCGGCCCACTTGCGCTCCATGTCAATCATGAACTTCGCGGTTTTGTCGTCGGGTGTGGCCCAGCGGCTTCGCTGAGCTTGCTGGCCATGAGCGGCGGTCATGAGGACTACGACGCACTTTACAACGCAGATCAAATGCAGAATTCGGTGACGCATCGTCCCTCCGGTATTTGAGTGACTATACAGCTAACTCAGTTGTAGAATTGCGCGGCCCGCTGATCCCCTTTCGGGGGCGCGGCTTCCGAATTCACTTTCAGTCAGAAAGGAGTCTCATGAGCACCTCCACCAAAGCTATGACCTTATCGAGCAGCGTCTACACAACCCCCGCGTTCTGGGAACGCTTGTGGCGGACGGCCGGCATCCAGTCCGTCGGCTGCTTCATCATCGCATATGTGATCTACGGCTCTCAGCCTCAGGTCGGCGCATCGACCGACGCACTCGCCGCCTTCTACGACGGCGATCGCATGCGGATTCTGATCGCGGCCGTGTTTTACGGCTTGGCTGTCCTCAATCTCATGTGGTTCGCGGCGGCGCTCAGGACCACCCTCGCGGATGCGGGACAAGACGGTTGGGGCGCGGCGGCGACTGCCTCCAGTGCCGCCCTCGGAGCGTTTTTCCTCCTGCTCATGGCGGTGGTCGCAGCGCTCGCGTACTCCACCGCCAGCTCCGGAAATCACATGCTCACATCGGGCCTGAACGACTTCGTATGGGCAGGCTTCGTGCTGACTTCGTTCCCGCGCGCCATGCTCATCATGGCCGCGGCGTTTGGGCTCTGGCGGGCCCGGCTGATCTCGAACGCGCTCTTCGCGGCCGGGGTCGCTGCCGTCGTGCTCGTCTTGCTAGGCGGCAGCACTTGGGTGAGCGGTGGATTCT
>Ga0210400_10003241_pt1 | contig 14522 bp, 13 predicted proteins | sample IncBWH26MmetaG_FD_155456 | JGI IMG/M metagenome (GOLD analysis project Ga0210400, IMG submission 155456) | Forest soil microbial communities from Barre Woods Harvard Forest LTER site, Petersham, Massachusetts, United States - Inc-BW-H-26-M | ecosystem: Environmental > Terrestrial > Soil >...
AAAACTGGGAGTCGTAGATCCACCAGAACGCGATCGCCGAGAGCACGGTCGGCACGATGAAGGGGATCAGCACGACCGAGCGGATCACCGCCTTGAACGGCATGTGCCGGTTCAAAAGCAACGCGAGATAGAGACCGATCGCGAATTTGATGGCGCTCGCCACGATCGTATAGAGCAGCGTGTTGAACACCGAGAGCCAGAAGATCGCGTCATCCCACAGCCACTGGTAATTTTCCAGGCCGATGAACACGCCCCCGCGGCCGATGCGCTCGTCGGTAAAGCTCATCCAGACGCCAAGGCCGAGCGGATAGGCCAGAAACAAAATGAGAAATGCCGCCGCCGGCAGCATGAACCACAACGCCACAAAGTTACGATTGGTCCGCAGCCGCGACCATAGCGAACGCGTATCAACGGCGGCAGCCTGCACCGGCATCGATGTTTGAAGGGTACTCATCTCGCTCCAATTCCGAATCTGAAGACGACGCCCGGCCCTTCGCCTGTCCCAAGCCGAGCGTCGCGCAGATTTCCAGCAGAAACAAGCCGGCACGAAACCCCGCGCCGGCGATCTCGTCTATCGGAAGATGCGCTTGGCGGAACGTTCCGCCGAAGCCATCGCCGTCTTCACATCCTCGCGTCCGGTGCAGTAGTTCGCGAACATGTCGACCAGGACGAAGTCGGCAATCGCGGCGGCTGCATTCTCACCCATCTGGCCAACACCTGCCGGGGTCTGCGCTAGCACCGCCACGTCGCGATACGGCGTGTTCTTGGGATCGGAGGTCCAGATCGAATTTTTGGTGTAGTCGAGCAGGAACGGGGAGAGATATCCCTGCGCCGCTTCGATCCACGGATTGTATTGATCGGGCTCAAGCAGAAAGGCGGTGAACGCCTTGCAGGCCTGCGGATATTTCGTGAAGTTGAACACCAGGATCGGAAAACTGAGATTCAGTTCCCTGGTTTTGCCATCCGCGCCCGCCGGCAGATGGGAGTGATTCATGTCCTCGGCGATTTGCGGATTTTCCTTCCGCGCCGTGACATAGATCGAAATGCCGTTGACGGTCAGGTGAAGCTGGCCGGCCAGGAACGCCTTGTTGTTGGAACTGTCATTCCAGGATGCCGTGCCCGGAATGAAGTCATCATACAGTCCCTTGACGTATTCGAGCGCCTTGGCGGTTTCCGGTGAGTTGATGACCACCTTGTTGCTCTTGTCGATCAGGTTGCCGCCATGGGCCCACAACGCCCAATGCAGCCAGCCATTGGCATCGCCCGAAGCGTGGCCAAGCGCCATGCCGGCCGGCGTACCGTTCTTGTTCATGCCCTTGATCAGATCGGCGAAGCCGCCGAGGTCCTTCGGGAATTCCTTGTGGCCGGCTTTTGCGGCAGCGGCGACGCGGTAGTTCACCAGACTCCCGGTGGCGGCAACGGGAATACCAATCCACTTGCCATCCGTTTTGCCATAGGCCTCGCCCGAGGGCGCCCAGCCGCCGCACTTTTTGCCGAGATAGTCGGCGACATCGGTCATATCCGTGCACTTGCTCGGGAACAGGAACGGCAGGGAGTAGAGACCCCAGACCAGATCGAGGCCCTGCCCGGTGTTGGCCGCGACCGACGCCTTGGGCTGGAGATCGTCATAGGATTCGTTGGATACGTTGATGGTCACGCCGGTCGCCTTCTGGAAGGCATCGACGATCTTCATGAACGCGGTGTCCTCGGCTTCAACGAAGCGCTTCCAGCGCAGCATGTTGATCTTGGCGCCCGCTTCCGGCTTCCATTGCGCGCTCTGCGCCCAGGCCTTGGCATAGCCCAGCAATTGTTCGCTCGACATGGTTGCCGCAGCAGCCAGCAAGGTGCCGCCGCCCTTCAGCAAAGACCGCCGATCCGGTGTGAAATTACTCATCGTTCGTATGCTCCCCTGTTTTATTGGCTCTTCTTCGACCAATTGTTTTTCGATAAATTATAAGCGCTTGCCGGTCGTGTCGTCGAACAAGTGAACGAGCCCCGGGTCCGGCTTCAACCGGACCTTGTCGCCCGGCTTGAACTGATGACGTTCGCGGAACACGGCAACGACCTGCTGTCCGCCAAGCTTGGCAAACACCTGGGTTTCCGATCCCGTCGGTTCCACCACCACGATCTCCGCTTCCGCGCCGTCGTCCGCGATGGTGAAGTGCTCGGGCCGCACGCCGTAGACCGCCGGCCGGCCGTCCGAATTGGCAGGCGCCGATGCCAGAGGCAGTTTCACGCCATTCGGGCCCTCGAAACCGGCGCTGCCGTTCACTTTGACCTTGCCTTTGAGGAAATTCATCGCGGGCGAACCGATGAAGCTCGCGACGAACTGGTTATCCGGCCGATCGTAGAGTTCCAGCGGCGAGCCGATCTGCTCGACGATGCCGTCATGCATCACCACGATCTTGTCGGCCATGGTCATGGCTTCGATCTGGTCATGCGTCACATAGACCGTGGTGGTCTTCAGCCGCTGATGCAGTTCCTTGATTTCGGTGCGCATCGCGACCCGCAGCTTGGCGTCGAGGTTCGACAACGGTTCATCGAACAGGAACACCTGCGGATCGCGCACGATGGCGCGCCCCATCGCGACGCGCTGGCGCTGTCCGCCCGACAATTGCCGGGGATAGCGATCGAGCAGCGGCGTCAGGGCCAGAATTTCCGCGGCGCGCTTGACGCCCTTGCTGATTTCGTCGGCGCTTGCGCCCCGCAATTTGAGCGAAAACGCCATATTGTCGGTGACCGTCATATGCGGATAAAGCGCATAATTCTGGAACACCATGGCAATGTCGCGCTCTTTGGGCTGGACGTTGTTGACGACGCGGTCGCCGATCGAAATAGTCCCGGAAGTGATGTTTTCGAGCCCCGCAAGCATCCGCAACAAGGTCGATTTGCCGCAGCCGGAAGGGCCCACCAGCACGACAAAAGCGCCGTCCTCGATCGGAATCGACACCCCGTGCAGGACTTCAAAGCCGCCAAACGATTTTCGCACGTCGCGGATCTGCACTGACGACATAAATACCCTCCCCAAATTCGCTCATAGCTCGCGGCGAATGCCGCCGTCTTCTTTTTATTTGACTGGGTCTTATCAGACTTTTTTGGTGATGTCGTTGGATCAAAGTCGTAGGCGTTTGCCCCTTGCAGTTTGGGAGTTCACTTTAGAGTTCAGTTGAACCGCCAGCGTTGCGAAGCACGCGATGACATGCAAACATTGGATGCCATACGCAAATGACGCACAAAAACAAGGCGTGTGCGCTGCGGGAGAACCCATGAACAAGCCGCTTGCCGGTGTCAGCCGGCGCAAACTCCGTTCCAGTGAGTGGTTTAACAACCCCCACAATCCCGGAATGACCGCGCTCTACCTCGAGCGCTACCTCAATTACGGCCTGACCCGGCACGAACTGCAATCCGGCAAGCCGATTATCGGCATCGCGCAGACCGGGAACGATCTGTCGCCGTGCAATCGCCATCACCTCGAACTGGCGCACCGGGTTCGGGAGGGAATCCGCGCCGCCGGCGGCATCGCGATGGAATTTCCGATGCACCCGATCCAGGAAACCGGCAAGCGCCCGACCGCGGCGCTCGATCGCAACCTCGCTTATCTCGGATTGGTCGAAATCCTGTTCGGCTACCCCCTGGATGGCGTGGTCCTGACCACGGGCTGCGACAAAACCACCCCGGCCTGCCTGATGGCGGCCGCGACGGTCAACCTGCCAGCCATCGTGCTGTCGGGCGGACCGATGCTGAACGGCTGGTACAATGGCGAGCGTTCCGGCTCCGGTACCGTGGTCTGGAAGGCGCGCGAGCGGCTTGCCGCCGGCGAGATCGACTATGACGAGTTCATGAATATCGTGGCCTCGTCGGCACCGTCGGTTGGTCATTGCAACACCATGGGCACCGCCTCCACCATGAATTCACTGGCGGAAGCACTGGGCATGTCGCTGCCGGGCTGCGCCGCGATTCCGGCGCCCTATCGCGAACGTGGCCAGATCGCCTACGAGACCGGCACACGGATCGTCGGAATGGTGTGGGAGGACCTGAAGCCGTCCGACATCCTGACGCGAAAGGCATTCGAAAATTGCATCGTGGTCAATTCGGCGATCGGCGGCTCGACCAACGCCCCGATCCACATCAATGCGCTGGCCCGCCATATCGGCGTTGACCTCACGATAGACGACTGGCAGAAATTCGGCCACGCCATTCCGCTGCTGGTCAACATGCAGCCGGCCGGGTTCTATCTCGGCGAGGAATATCATCGCGCCGGTGGCGTACCTTCGGTCGTGCGCGAATTGATGCGAGCCAAGCGCATCCACGAAGACGCCATGACCGTCAACGGCCACACCATGGGCGACAACTGCCGCGACGCTCCAAAGCCCGACGGCGACGTGATCTGGAACTATGACAAGCCGCTGCTGAAGGATGCGGGTTTCCTGGTCCTGCGCGGCAACCTGTTTGATTCCGCGATCATGAAGACCAGCGTGATCTCCAAGGAGTTCCGCGACCGCTATTTGGCCAATCCCAAGGATCCGAACGCGTTCGAGGGTCGCGCCATCGTGTTCGACGGGCCGGAGGATTATCATCAGCGGATCGACGATGCGTCGCTCAATATCGACGAGCATTGCATCCTGTTCGTGCGTGGCGCCGGTCCCATCGGCTATCCCGGCGGCGCCGAGGTCGTGAACATGCAGCCGCCTGCTGCCCTGATCAAGCGCGGCATCCTGTCCCTGCCCTGCATCGGCGACGGCCGTCAGTCCGGCACCTCAGGCTCGCCGTCGATCCTGCATGCGACGCCTGAAGCCGCCGCCGACGGCGGCCTTGCCATCCTCAAGACCGGCGACATGGTTCGCATCGACCTCAACAAGGGCAGCGCCAACATCCTGATTTCCGGGGATGAGCTGAAGCGCCGGCACGCCGAGCTGAAAGCCAAGGGCGGCTTCCCCTACCCGGCCCACCAGACGCCGTGGCAGGAACTCTATCGCTCCACCGTCGGCCAGCAGGCCACCGGCGCCTGCATGGAATTCGCCACCCGCTATCATGACATCGCCGGCCGGGTCGGCGTGGCCAGGGATAATCACTAGTAACTGCCGTCATTCCGGGATGCGCCGTCAGGCGCAGGCCCGGAATCCATTTTCGCTATCGTGGTTATAGATTCCGGGCTCGCGACTACGTCGCGCCCCGGAATGACAAGAAGACAAGAGGAGAACACCATGTCAGATCGCCTGAAAGGCAAACGCGCCTTCGTCACCGCCGGCGCAGCAGGTATTGGCCGCGCCTCGGCCATTGCCTTTGCGCGCGAGGGGGCCACGGTATTTGCGACCGACATCGACGAAAAAGGCCTGGGTCAGCTTGCCAAGGACGGCGTGTCGGAGGTGGCGCGACTTGACGTGCGCGACAGCGCGGCCGTCGCCGCGATGGCCAAGCGCGTCGGCAAGGTCGATATCCTGCTCAACGCGGCCGGCTTCGTCCACAACGGCACCGCGCTCGACTGTTCCGACGAAGACTGGGATTTCTCGTTCGACCTCAACGTCAAATCGATGCACCGAACGATCCGGGCCTTTCTGCCGGGCATGCTCGAAGCCGGCCACGGCTCGATCGTGAACATCTCGTCGGCCGCCGGCGTGTTCAAGGCCGCGCCCAATCGCTACGTCTATGGCGCGACCAAGGCGGCGGTCGCAGCATTGACCCGCGCCGTCGCCACGGACTTCATCACCAAGGGCATCCGTTGTAATTGCATCTGCCCGGGCACCATCGAGACGCCGTCAATGCTCAACCGCGCCGCCGCCGCGGGTCCCGGCGGCCGCGAAATGTTCGTGAGCCGCCAGCCGATGGGCCGGCTCGGCACCGCCGAGGAAATCGCCTCGCTCGCGGTCTATCTCGCCAGCGACGAAAGTGCGTTCACGACGGGCGTCGCGCATATCATCGACGGCGGCTGGACGCTTTGATCAGAGGAACATGTCCATGAACAAGATCGACTTGAACGGCCACTGCGCCGTCGTCACCGGCGGCGCGCAGGGCTTTGGGCGCGCCATTACCGAACGCTTCGTGGCATCGGGCGCCAAAGTCGCGATCTGGGATCACGACCAGCCCTTCGCCGAGAAGACCGCCAGGGAGATCGGCGCCGGGGTCACCGCGTTCAAGGTCGACGTGTCCGATCTCGCGGCCGTTGAAAAGACCCGGGACGCGACGCTTGCCGCATTCGGCAAGATCGACATTCTCGTGAATAATGCCGGCATCGCCGGAATCAACAAGACGGTTTGGGAAACCGACCTCGAGGAATGGCGCAAGGTCCTGCGCATCAATCTCGACGGGCCCTTCATCTGCTGCAAGGCGATCGTGCCAACCATGGTCAAACAGAAATACGGCCGCATCGTCAACATCGCCTCGATCGCCGGCAAGGAAGGCAACCCCAACGCCGCGCATTATTCGGCTTCAAAGGCCGGCCTGATCGCGCTGACGAAATCGCTCGGCAAGGAGCTCGCCGCCTACGATATCGCCGTCAACGCGGTGACTCCGGCCGCGGCGAGGACCGCGATCTTCGACCAGATGACGCAGCAGCACATCGACTTCATGCTGTCGAAGATTCCGAAAGGTCGCTTCGTGCTGGTGGAAGAACTTGCGGCAATGGCGGCGTGGCTGGCGTCGGAAGATTGCGCCTTCTCAACCGGCGCGGTGTTCGATATTTCGGGAGGGCGGGCAACGTATTAGAAAAACAACTCACAGCGGAGACATCATGATCAGGGAGGGCGGATGCCTGTGTGGCGCGGTCCGGTTGAAGGTTAGGGGCGAGCCGATCAATGTTCGCGTCTGCCACTGCCGCAACTGTCAGAAGGCGATGGGGTCGCCGTTTTTTGCCCGCGCGCTGTTCCCTCAGGACGCTGTAACGATTGAAGGCGATAGCGCCCGCTATCCCTCTTCCAGCGCGATCGAACGGGTTTTCTGCAAAACCTGCGGCACGCGCCTGTTGTCCTGGCGAACCAATGGCACGGCGGCAGGCGTTGCCCTTGCGGCATTCGATGATCGCAACGCGTTCGCGCCAACCGAACATATCTGGGTTAAGGAAAAGATGAATTGGGTGAACCTTGACGACGGACTGCCACAATATGCGGAGCAGGCGCCCTAGCCTATCGGCTTAACGGTCAGGATGATCGCGTGAACACCACCCTTTACGACGTTTCGGTCTGGGTACTGCCGCTCGTCATCGCGATCACCTTTCATGAGGCCGCGCACGGCTTTGTCGCACACCATTTCGGCGACAACACGGCCTGGGAACAGGGCCGGGTCAGTTTCAATCCACTCCGGCATATCGATCCGTTCGGCACCCTGATCATGCCGGCCATCCTGCTGTTGTCGCACTCGCCGTTTCTGTTCGGCTACGCCAAGCCGGTGCCGGTGAATTTCCGCGCCCTGCGCCATCCGCGGATCGACATGGTCTGGGTGGCGCTGGCCGGCCCGGCCACGAATATCGCTCTCGGTCTGTTGGCGGCAATGGCATTTCATGTCCTGAACTTCGTGCCCGAAAGCGCGGCGCAGTGGCTGGCCGACAACCTCAAAAACGCGCTCGTCATCAACGTCATCCTGGCGATTTTCAACATGCTCCCGATTCCGCCGCTGGACGGCGGGCGGGTCGCCGTCGGCCTGCTGCCCCGCGTGCTGGCCGCCCCGCTGGCCCGGCTCGAGCCGTACGGAATGCTGATCCTCATTGGAGTTCTGATCGTGCTCCCGCTGGCCGGTTCGCGGTTCGGTCTAAATCTTGATGTTATTTCGGCGATACTGCGGACCATGACCGGTTATGTGATCCGGCTCATTCTGGTGGTAACCGGCAACGCGTAGTCCCTTATCCCAGGAAAACCCGCAAGGAGCAGAGGCCATTTTGATCAAAGCAGCGGACATGATGATCGCGCGCCGCGCCGACACCAGGGCGCGCGCGGATTTTGCGACCTGGAAAATGATGGCGAAGCTGAACGGGGCCTCGTCCCTGCCCACTGAGGCCCAGACCTTCCTGGCCAGCTATCAGAAGCTGCTCAAGGAGAAGTCGGAGGCGCAGGCAACGGACGCCACCATCAACCTCATCTATCGGAGCTATTACGCCGAGATGGGCGGCCTCGGCGAAGCACCCGACGTCAAAGCCCATCCCGTCGGTCAGGTGACGGACAACGTCACCGCCTTCAAACGTCCACCGCCACAGCGGTCCAAGAAAGCGGGTGGTCCGGGCGCGAAACCCCGGCTTCCAGTGGCCCTGATCTTTGCGTGCCTCGTCGTCGTATATACCGGATTTCGATATTTTTGGCGGTAAGCGCGACGCGAACGCGGCTGGTGAATTCGCCGCCCTCAGCTATGTCCTTTGACCCTGAAGATCACCGGCAAGGTGAAATTCAACCCTTCGTCGGCCACCATCGGCGGAGGCTGCGGCACCGGATCCGATCGTCGCACCATCGCCAGGGCCGCCTGGTCGAAGGCGGCGTCACCTGATCCCTTGACGATGCTGGTCGAGAGAACGTGCCCCATGCGGTCCAGCACAAAGCTGACGAGGATCTCGGCGGTCTTCTGCGACCGCTCCGTGGGATAGCGCTTGTGCTTGTCCAGATGGGCAAGCAACTGCTTCTGCCAGGTCGCCCGGACGCGCTCAGCGCTCGCCCCGTTCCCTTGCACGGGCGCCACCGAGCGCGGCGCTTCCGGAATAGCCTCGGAACTGGGCGTCGCGGTGGCCTCGGCGGCGACCGATTCCATCGAGGCGGAGGTTTGTACCTTGGCGACTTCCGAATCGTCTTCCTTGGGCTTGTTCGCGTCGTTCTGCGTCACGATCCGATCGGGATTTTCGGTTTCGGTCGGAACGTCCTTCGGCAGATCGGTCTCCTTGACCTCGGCCTTCTGCTCGGCGAGCGCAGGTGACGCGACCGAAGCATCAACGTCCGGACCGGGCGGCAGATCGGTGGCTTCGAGATGGGGCGATGTCATCTCGAGCCCGACCTCGATCGCCGACGCCCCGACGGAATCATCGGGATCGTCGTTCTGCAGCTGCACCACCGCCAATGCGCCACCACCGACGTGAAGCATGACCGCGACGATGGCTGCGAAAATCCACAGCTGCCGCGAGGGTCTTTGTTCGGTGTCGAAATCAGTCATAGGGTCAAGGGCCACTCAAGGCTTGAGGATCTGCGGTTTGGCGCCTTCGGAGGCGGAAGGTGTTCCAGCCGCATCCGGTACTCCCTCCAGCGCGACCAGCTTGATCTTCGCGTAGCCGCCGGCACGCAGGATTTCCAGCACGGCCATCAATTCGCCATACGGCACGGCGCGATCGGCGCGCAGGAAAATAAAGCGATCCTTGCTCGCGTCCGCCATCGAGTCGAGCGTGCGGACCAGATCGACGCGCTTGACCTGGTTTTCCCCGATCGCCACCGCGAGATCGGGCTTGATGCTGACATAGGTCGGCTTGTCCGGCTTTTTCTGCGGGGTCGCGGTTGACGAGGGCAGATCGATCGGAAGATCAACCGTCGACAGCGGCGCCGCCACCATGAAGATGATCAGGAGAACGAGAATGACATCGATGAACGGCGTGACATTGATCTCGTGCGATTCCGCAAAATCGCCGTCGTCATCGAGGTCGGTTTCTGCGATCGATGCGGCCATCATCTACTCCGCCGCCCGCGAACGCGTGCCGCCCGGCGAACTGACATGGGTACGGTCGAGATCACGCGACAGCAATCGTCCCGCGGCGCCCGACGACCGGCCCACCAGTTCGAGATAGCCTTTCGTCACCCGCGAGAAATGATTGTAGATGATGACGGCTGGAATCGCCGCGACCAGGCCGAACGCGGTGGCCAGCAACGCTTCGGCGATACCCGGGGCGACGACGGCAAGGTTGGTCGTCTGCGATTTCGAAATGCCGATAAAGCTGTTCATGATGCCCCACACCGTGCCGAACAGTCCGACGAACGGTGATGTCGCGCCGATGGTTGCGAGCAATCCCATGCCAAGCCGGATCCGGCGCGCTTCCGCGCGCACGATCTCGGCAAAGCTCGATGCCGCCCGCTCCTTGATACCGCTGTCGCTGGAAATTCCAGCCGACAGCCGCGCCTCGCGCATAGCCGCCGACAGCAACGACGACAACACGCTATCTTTGGCGCCGAGCGCGAATTGGGCCTCCGCCAGCGACCTTGAATCGGCGATTTTGGCGAGGGCGCCGCGAAGTTTGCGCTGGACAATCGACAGCTCGATCATCTTGGCAATGAAGATCGTCCACGTCACCAGTGAGGCGAATGCGAGGCCAATCATCACAGCCTTGACCAGGATATCCGCCGACAGGAACATCGACCATGGCGACAATTCGCGGAGCGCCACCGTCGTCGATTTCAGCGATCGGCCGCCGTCGGCCGGCGGTGCGGTCACCTCGGCCTCCGCAGCCGGCGCGGGCTGAACCGCGGGCGCCGGAGCTTGTACCGGCGCAGCGGAGGGCTGAGGCGCAACGAAGGGCTGAGATGAGGCAGGAGCCTGCTGCGGGGACGGCGCGGCTTTCTGTTGCGCGAATGACGGTTGCGCCAGCAGCAGCGTCGCCAACGCGAACAGCACACGATAGATCGCTCGAAAAGATGACGTGTTCATACTTCGTCCAGTACGGATAAGGATTGCGACAGATGCCGGTCAATTTGACGGTGTCAGCGCCATCTTGCCCAAGACGTCCCAGCAGACTCCGGATTGTGGTATCGAGATCGAAGATCGGGCCGCAGACGCAAACATCCGGTATCACGCTATGCCGTCGGAAAAAAGGCGCAACCGGCTATGCAGCAACGGTTCGAAACGATTCTAATCCTCGGTTTGAAAACGTTCCGAAAGAGAACGCGTGACCATTCGCAGCAGATGTTGCGAAGCAATGCCCCAGCGCAGTCGTCAAGCGGAGCACCGAGACTGAGCCGGTCTCTCCATCATGTGATGCGTGGACTCAGCGCGCCCAGATCGTCTTGCCGGGCGAAACCGGAAAATCGCGCGTCAGCTCGGCGCGTGAGCGCAGCACGTCTGCGATTTCAGGCGAGCCGGATTACTTGACCGCGACGTCGCCCGGCGGCTCGGCGAAGCTCTTGATCCGATCCTTGATGTCTCTGAGCGTTTCGAGGCTGGTCTCGATCGCGGCGACTGGAATATCCTGCAACACATCGGTCGCAATGGAGTCGCGCAAACTGTCGAGATCGTTGGCAAGCTGCCGGCCGCTCGCCGTGAGAAACAAGCGGTTGGCCCGGCGATCCCTCGGGTCATGCCGGCGCTCGACCAGGCCGTGTTCGACCAGACGGTCGAGCAGACGCACCAGCGAGATCGGTTGCAGTTCGAGCACATCGGCCAAATCGACCTGTGACAATCCCTCCTGCTCGCGCAGCCGGAACAAGACGATCCACTGCGCGCGCGTGGAACCGCGGCCCTTGGCGCGGTGATCGATATAGTTGCGCAGCAGCCGAGAACTTTCGACCAGTTGCATGATTAACTGTTTCCTGAGGTCGAGAGACATGGGCCCGGCGGTCCCCAATGTTACAAATTGTTTGGAATTTTCCGAGTTATGGAGTGTTTACACATTAATTGCATGCATATTATATGTAGGCCGACTATGAAGCCTTTTGAAGACTCGCTACTCTAATATTTTTTTGAAGCAACAGGACAACATGAACAAGCCGCGGACAACGCGTTGGGTTTTACTGGTCTTGGCCATCGTTGGGCTGGGCTATTATGGCTGGCAGCGCTTTCGGGGAGACGATCAGGCAACGGCGGCGAGCAATGCGCAAAAGTCCGCGCGTAATGCCGTACGGGTAACCATCGCGCCAGTCGAGAAAGCCGATTTTCCGGTCTATCTGACCGGGCTTGGAACCGTTCAGGGCTTCAACACCGTCGTGGTGCGTACCCGCGTCGATGGCCAGATCGACAAAATCGCCTTCAAGGAAGGCCAGGAAGTCAATCAGGGCGACCTGCTCGCTGAAATCGATCCCCGGCCGTATCAGGCTACGCTCGATCAGGCCAAGGCCAAGAAGGAGCAGGACGAGGCCAACCTGGCCAATGCTAACCTTGATCTACAGCGATTCACCAAGCTCGGCGAGTTCGCGACCCGGCAGCAGTTGGATACCCAGCGTTCCACCGTTCAGCAACTGACGGCGCAAATCGCGGCCGACGTTGCCGCCATCGCCAACGCCCAGACCCAACTCGACTACACCGCCATCAAGTCACCGATCCCCGGCGTCGTCGGCTTGCGCCAGGTCGATATAGGCAACATCGTCAACGCCGCGACCCAGACCGGCATCGTGACAATCGCGCAGATCGAACCGATCGCCGTGATTTTCACCGCCCCGGAAGATCAATTGCCGTATATAAACGAGGGGCAGACGATTCAGCCGCTCAAGACCATCGCGATCACAACCGATGGCAAGAAGCCTCTCGCAGAAGGAAAGCTGGCGGTGGTCAACAATCAGGTCGACTCCACCAGCGGCACCGTCCGTCTCAAGGCGGTGTTTGACAACAAGAACCACGCCTTGTGGCCCGGCCAGTCGGTATCGACGCGACTTCTGATCAATACGCTAAAGGATGCCACCGTGGTTCCGGACAGCGCGATCCAGCATGGCACCGAAGGCCTCTACGCCTATGTCGTCAACCCGGACAACAAGGCTGAGTTGCGCAAGGTGAAGGTCAGCCAGTCGATCGACGGACGCTCGGTGGTCGAGGACGGCCTGTCGCCTGGACAAAGAGTCATCACGGCAGGTCATTACAAAGTCCAGGCAGGAACCCTCGTCAGCACAGCGGTGGCGAGTTCGGATCCGGCGAAACCCAAGGTACAGCAGGAATGAGCCAAGCTCCGACAGGAACGAACGAAGGGATTTCAGCGCCCTTTATTCGCTATCCCATCGGCACCTCGCTGATGATGGCCGGCATTCTCTTTGTTGGCCTCGTCGCCTATCCGCTGCTGCCGGTCGCGCCGTTGCCGCAAGTGGATTTCCCCACGATCCAGATCACCGCCACCTTGCCGGGCGCAAGCCCTGAAACCATGGCGTCCTCGGTGGCGCAGCCGCTGGAGCGGCAATTCGCGCAGATTCCCGGCATCGCCCAGATGACCTCGACGAGCTACCTGGGAACGGCCTCGGTCACCATCCAGTTCGACCTCAACCGCAACATCGATGGTGCCGCCAACGACGTCCAGGGCGGCATCAACGCCGCCGCCGGCCAGTTGCCCAAGAACCTTCCTTCGCCCCCGACCTACCGCAAGGTCAATCCGGCGGATTCGCCGATCCTGCTGTTGTCGGCGGTATCGGACAGCCTGCCGTTGACGACGGTCAGCGACGCTGTCGATGCCCAGCTCGCGCAGCAGATCAGCCAGATCTCCGGCGTGGCGCAGGTCACGATCGGCGGACAGCAAAAACCATCGATCCGCGTCCAGGTCGATCCGGCGAAACTGGTCGCCAAGGGCCTGTCGCTCGAGGATGTGCGAAACCAGATCAATATCACGACGGTCGATAGCCCGAAGGGCAACATCGACGGCGAGACCCGCGCCTATACGATCTACGCCAACGACCAGATGCTGGACTCGAAGGACTGGAACGACGTCATCGTCGCCTACCGCAATGGCGGCCCTTTGCGAATTCGCGACATCGGCCAGGCGGTGACGGGGCCGGAAGATGCCAAGCAGGCGGCCTGGGCCAACGGAAAGCGCGGCGTGTTCCTGGTGGTCTTCAAGCAGCCCGGTGCCAACGTCATCGACACCGTCGACAAGATCAAGTCGCTGCTGCCGAGGCTGGTGGCCTCGATTCCACCCTCGATCAGCATCGAGGTCATCAGCGACCGCACCCAGACCATTCGTGCCGCCGTCGAGGACGTTCAATTCACGTTGCTGTTGACCATCGCGCTCGTCGTCATGGTCATTTTCATCTTCCTGCGCAGTTTCTGGGCGACGGTGATTCCCACCGTGACCGTGCCGCTTGCCTTGCTCGGCGCCTGCGCGCTGATGTGGGTGTTCGGCTACACGCTCGATAACCTGTCGTTGATGGCATTGACCATCGCCGTCGGTTTCGTGGTCGACGACGCCATCGTGATGCTGGAAAACATCACGCGCTATATCGAGGAAGGCGAGAAGCCGATGGCCGCCGCGTTCAAGGGCGCCAGCGAAATCGGGTTCACGATCGTGTCGATCAGTATTTCGCTGGTTGCGGTGCTGATTCCGCTGTTGCTGATGGGCGGCATCATCGGACGCCTGTTCCGCGAATTCGCCGTGACGCTGACAATGACGATCTTCGTGTCGATGGTGGTGTCGCTGACACTGACTCCGATGATGGCATCCCGCTTCCTGCGCGCGCACAGCGATACCCTGCAGCGCGGAAAGTTGTATCAATGGAGCGAACGCGGCTTCGACGCCATGCTGCACGCCTATGAACGCGGGCTCGACCTTGCCATGCGCTGGCGATTGACGACGCTCGTCATTTTCTTCGCGACGCTGGGATTATCGGTTTATCTGTTCGTCGTCATTCCGAAAGGCTTCTTTCCGCAACAGGACGTCGGCCTGATCA
>Ga0210400_10003242_pt1 | contig 14519 bp, 11 predicted proteins | sample IncBWH26MmetaG_FD_155456 | JGI IMG/M metagenome (GOLD analysis project Ga0210400, IMG submission 155456) | Forest soil microbial communities from Barre Woods Harvard Forest LTER site, Petersham, Massachusetts, United States - Inc-BW-H-26-M | ecosystem: Environmental > Terrestrial > Soil >...
TAGCTGACGAGAATGTTGTCAAGCCATTCATTCGTTCTATAAGTGTCTCCGGTTTCCGTCAAATCCACCCATGGCGTTCCGACAGCGAGCGCAGCCGGTAACGGTAGGCCTTCTTCTTTGGCCCGCAAGATCATTGCAAGCACCATGCCTGCACCAGCGGAGCTGCCGAAGAGCCCCAGCGTTTTCGGATCGTTTGTCTCGGCAGTCGCCCTCCACACTTTCATGCAATCGTCCAGGCCAGCGGGATACGGGTGATCGGGCGGCATCCGGTAATCGACTGAGATGATTTTGAAGCCGCCATACGCAGCCATCGACGTCGGTTCCTGGTTTCCAGCTACGCCTGGATTATAGACGTACCCACCGCCATGAACATTCACGAGAAGGCGATTCTGATTCTCTGGCGCAATCTCCTTCGGCGTCAGGATGAATGCTTTGACGCCATCAATTACGGTTGGCTCCATGATGACGCCGAGTTTCTCCTGCTTATCACGAGTTGCGGTTGCGGTCTCGTCGCCGAGTGTACTGATGAGCGTCTTCCAATCCACCGCATCTTTTGGATTGGCATCCCACGCAGGGGTTCGATATGGGGCAGCGATTGTGGTCTGTAGCGAGGGGCTTACAGTGCTGGGCACTGGAATGCTGCGCCCAGGAACAAAGCGTGGACCCGCTTTGTCATTCGCCGCATTTTGCGTTGCTTCGATCTGATCCCAAGATAACTCTGCGCCAGGCATAAGTCTAACCTCCTTTAGGCAAGCCGCATTCGCGCCGCTGCCGACAGCGGCGCGAATGCGGCGGGAATCACTCTGAACCGAGTCGAGTTTAGGATGGGTACATTGTCTTCAAGCTTTCGTGCATCTGCTTCATAAGAGGCGGAACGACAGATTTCTCGGTTACAACTTCAATGTATGCTCCCGCCCCTTGTTCCGCCGCTTTTAATGCCTGGTCAAATTCCCCGCAGGTGGTGACGCGAGCGGTGAACCAGCCATCACAGCCAAGCGCGCGCGGTATTTCGGAATAGCGCCAAGAAGCGATGTCATTGTAAGGAGCGTTAAAATTATTGCGGCCGATAAGCCGTTCGACGAGATAGCCATCGTTATTAAGCACGAAGACGATCGGTTTCAGCCCGCGACGTCCGAACTGACTGATTTCCTGAGCGGTGAGCTGGTGAGAGCCATCGCCGGTGACCAAAACCAGACGGCGTTCCGGGGCGGCAACCGCCGCGCCAAAGGCGGCTGGGGTCGCCCATCCAATCGAAGCCCACAGACTCTGATTATGGAAGGTCGCCCCTTTGGGCATGAGGGCAAACGCCAGTCCCAAGGAGGACGTGCCGGATTCAGTAATGAGAATATCATTTGGCTTCAGGAAGTTTGCCCAGCGAGGATAGAGCGCGTTGGCGGTGATCGGGTCGCTGCCGCTACCGGCAGGCGCGCCCAGCGACGAGGGTCGCAACGGCGATTTATCGTTTCGCCGGGCTACGCGCCGGGAGAGTTCGGCCAGAATGTCCTTTAGCTCCACATTGGGATAAACCCGCGAGCCTACTTGAGTGTGGTGATGGCGGATATTGACGGTTTTCTCCGGATTCAGCCGGGCAGTAAACGCGCCAGTGCTGAAGTCGGTCATGAGAGCTCCGATCGCCAGGAGACAGTCGGACGACTCAACGAATTCACGCACGGACGGGTCCATCAGCTTGCCGTCATACATGCCGATGTAGGCCGGCTGCTGCTCGTCGAGGACGGACTTATCCATGAACATGGTGGCGAAGGGCAGGCCGGAAGCATCCACAAAGGACTGCAGCGCTTCTCGCGCGCCCACTCGGATGGCCAGAATTCCGGGCAGGATGCAGGCGGTTTTGGCTCTTTGCAGAGTTGCGACAACGGCAGCGGCAGCCGATTCCAGGGCCGCAGGGTCACTGCTCGCGGGTCCAGTGGCTGCGCGTTACTTACCACGGTTTGGTTGGCGACGTCGGAGGGGAAGGCCATATACACGGGGCGGCGATGATAGAACGCCTGAGCGATCAAGCGCTCGGTCTCGGAGGCCACGTTTTGCGGGGTCATGATGGTGCTGGCGCAGACGACCGGCTCGGCCATCTTTCGAAAGAAATCAAATTCGCCGTTGCCGAGCGTATGGTGCACTAACCCGCGTCCCATCTGTGTTGGCATGTTCGGCATGCCCACCAAGTGAAACACCGGGACATGCTCAGCGTAGGCTCCTGCAACGCCATTGGTCGCGCTCAGCTCGCCGACTCCAAACGTCGTGCAAAGAGCGCCGACGCCACGAATGCGCGCGTAGCCATCGGCGGCATAGGCAGCATTCAATTCGTTGCAGCATCCGGTCCACTCGATTCCCTTAAAGTCCACGACTGCGTCATCGATCGAGAAGGCGTAGTCGCCGGCCTTGAGGCGGCCGAGGACATGTTCGATGACGGTTCTTGGCGACGGCTTTACCGCTGGTCCGGCTGCTCGAGCCGCTGTTCCACCTGCAGATCCAATTGCTTGTGACATGAGACCTCCTTTTGTGCGCATTCCTTACGCGATCGACGCAAGGATTCCCGATTTCTTACTCCGGCGTTGATTTGTAGCTGGTAGGTTCACCGCTGCTTATCCCGATTTAATAGCGTTCTCGGGGTTCTCCGTTGCGCCGGGCGGGTAGGTTGCAACGTGTACTGATGTGATGAAGCTATCTCGTTGATGGTGTCGTTTGAGCTTGTTAATTTTTCACTGTTTTCCACAGGCGGGACCAGCAAGGGAACCGGGTTCGATAAATCTCGTCGATTGAGGGATCAATCGGGAGAGGGGACGTCGAAGAGGGCGAGCCAGTACTGCACTTTTATGTTTTCTCGTCGCCAAGTCCCGATAAACGCACTTGTGGTCATTGATGGACCGACTCACGGATTATCGGCAAACCGGAAGTAATGTCGATTACGGAACATTAAGATCACAGCCGACACGCGCGTGCGCGAAATAAAAATAGCGTTCGGCACTGTGCCTAATTTTGTGCCCACCACCAAACCTGAATGCTACGAGTTCAGCTCAGCTTGGATTTCGGGAAGACCTGTCCGATACCTTGTGTCGTTATTTGTGTCGTAACCCCTCCATCCCTACCGGTATTTGACCCTCTCGCTGCTTGTCGCTTGGCAATAGGCAGAGCATGCAGAATGTGCTTGAGGCCCGCATAAACATTGCCGCTTTATACCACTCGGACTTCTTCGGTGTCGCCCATCTCTGACGGATTCGAGATTTGACACGGTAGAGGTCTGCGGTTCGAGTCCGCACGGGCCTACCATTCTTTGTGAATGCTACAGACCGCGCTCGCAGTGTGCAATTTGAACGTTTGCTTGCGGTTGTAGTAGCCTGCAACGTACCGAATCTATTGATCGTAGCATTCCGAATTAAGCTCCTACGCAGCGAGGTTCACCGTGTACCGCGCGTTCGTCGATGGCGAACTTGAAATTCCGAAGCACCGGCTCGCCCTGCTCATGATCGGTCCTGCCGCGCGCCTCAAGATGAACGCGGCTTGGAGGGAGGCGCGAGAGCGACGGAGGATTCGGAGGTGAGATAGAGGAAGGTGAAGGTTTCCTGCAAGTACAGGCGGACGTGCGTCTCTGTGTGACTTAAATAGCCGATGGACGCGTCTTGGCCGATGTGAAGATCGAGGTCGCCGCCGCGGGTTGTGAGGACGAAGGCTCCGTCAATGGCGGGCGCCCAAATGATTTTGCCTTCGACGAGGCGCCTGACGTGTTCGAGTACCGGATAGCCGTAGTCGCTGGTTTCGGCAAGCTCGGTATAAGCGTCGGCGCCGAGCAGGATGGAATAGGGACCGTTGACGCCCACCAGACGCAACTGATTTAGGGCCTCCGCAAAGGCTTCTGGGTACTTGCGGACATCGGCGGGGAGAGATTTTGGGGGATTGCTAGCTCCCTGGCGGACGCCGACGATTCCGGCGGCGTCGTAGCCTTCGAAAATCGCACGGTCTTCGGCGAAAGCGAGCTTGCGCGCGGCGTCTTTCGCGGGCTGCCAGTCGGAGTCATTGGCGCCGCGTTCCACGTCATCAATCATCTGGCGCTCAAGATCGAATGGGACACGCAGCTCGACGAGCGCTTTGGCTTCGCGCTGACGCGAGGTCACGCCTTCTCCGGGCGCTGCGATCGTGCGCAGGTGGCCGGTGCCAACGGCGGAGAGAGCGGAACCCGCAGGCCCGCGAACGTCCACAACGCGGCGGCCGGCGAGATAGCGCTTCAGCGTCCGCGAAGTTTCGTCCTCGATTTGAACCCACGCGGCATCGGAAATCGGAGCCAGCTCGCGATGCAGGTTATTCATGGGAATTTTCTCCTTTCAAGGAACCGATGCCGAGCGAACCATCTTTTGATGGCGCAGTAGAGCTTGGCGCAGAGGCCGTCGCGGGCCTCTGTGCCTCGGAGGACCCGGCGGACGCGGACTGGTCCGGGGTGACACTGTCGAGGAACGTGGCCGTCGGGATGAAAAACAGATTCCCAGTGACAGCTGTGCTGAAGTCGAGGATGCGATCGTAATTGCCGGGCGGTCGTCCGATGAACATATTTTCAAGCATCTGCTCGACGGTATGAGGCGAACGGCTGTAGCCGACAAAATAGGTGCCGAACTCACCGTGACCGGGGCGGCCGAAGGGCATGTTGTCCCGAAGAATTTTGATTTCTTTGCCGTTCTCTTCGATGACGGTGAGCGCGTTGTGCGCGGAGGTGGGCTTCACGGAATCGTCGAGTTCGATGTCGGAAGCCTTCATGCGGCCGATGATTTTTTCTTGGACTTCAGTGGGCAGCTTGTTCCACCCGTCGAGGTTGTGAAGATATTTTTGGACGATGACGTAGCTCCCACCGGCGAAGGCGGGATCTTCTTCGCCGATGAAGACGGCGTCTGCTGCCGCGCTGCCACTCGGATTTTCCGTGCCGTCCACAAAGCCGAGAAGATCGCGATTGTCGACGTAGCGGAAACCGTGGACTTCGTCGGCCGTGGAGACGGCGCCTCCGAGGCTCGCCATGATTTGCATCGCGAGTTCGAAGCAGAGATCCATGCGCTTGGCTCGGATGTGGAAGACCAAGTCGCCGGGCGTAGAAACCGCGTGACGCGCGCCGGAGCGAATCTCGCGGAAGGGATGCAGCTCCGCGGGACGCGGTGAGCCGAATAGGCGATCCCAGGCGGCGGAACTGAAGCCCATGATGCAGGAGAGAGCGGCGTCGAGGTCGCGAAAGCCGACAGCGCGCAAAAGCGCAGATAGATCGGCGCAGAGAGAAAGGACAGCGGCGCGATCTTCGTCGGAAGGCTTGATGGTGACGACGAGAAAAATGGCGGCCCGGGTGAGTGGCAAGGAGACGGGCTGCGACACGACGGTTTTGGCGGCTGCCGCGGGCTGAGCGCTGATTGGATCGGACGCCATCGTTAACGTTCCTGTCGGGGCGGAAGAACTTCGCTCTTGCAAGCTCCCGCCTGACTCAGGTGTGAATCCGCGGGGCGATAGCTTACCACCCTCACTGGAGAAACGTCCACGCGGGTTGGTCGGGTGACGCATCCTTCACGTTGTTTGTAAAGGGTGCGGGCTTTTCGGCGCGATCTGGAATTCCTCACCTGTAATTTCACCTGTAATGATTCCGTCTTAGCCGTACTTACACGTACTTGGGCAGCGCCCAACGCGTTGTAAGTAGTTGTAAGTACATAATCACGCCGCTTTGACACGGTAGAGGTCTGCGGTTCGAGTCCGCACGGGCCTACCATTCTTTTCAATACTTTAGAGAGATTTTTCCGGAATCCGACAGAAACTTCACCTGTAATTCTTCACCTGTAATCGCGTAAATTGCGTACAACCACGTCCCACTTTTTTTTAAAGATTTCTATAAAAAGTTAGAGTAGAGAATTGATTTTTACCGCGCTGGTCAAGGTGCCCAGCAAAGACACGGCAGCTGTGGTGGCTGCACTGAGCCGGCACGTTCGGAAGCTACCCGCATCGCTGCGGCGCTCGTTGACCTGGGACCGCGGGCTGGAGATGGCCAAACACCAGAGCTTCACTGTGGCCACCAATGTGAAAGTGTACTTCTGCGATCCACAGAGCCCTTGGCAGCGCGGCACTAACGAAATCATAATGCTTGGAATGAAATTAGTCCGGAGGTGTTAATAGAGTAGAAGGAGTACGTATGACACCAGAACCTAACAATGTCGCGTTCGTTCAAAGAATCGAGAATGCCCGCAGGTCTAAGTTTAACCCGTTGGAAGAAATTGTAGTGACAGTTCCAAGCGAGCCGGCAAAGCATGCTTTTTGCATGGGTAGAACACAGATCTGCCCCCAACGCTGCACCTCCCCTTCATATACATCGGAACGAAGACGAGATATTCGAGATATTGGAGGGGCAATTCCGCTTTTGGTTGGATGGGGAGATCGTCGAAACATCCCCCGGTACCATCGTAGTGGCTCCCCGCAATGGAACCCATACCTGGAAAAACGTTGGAGGGGTCCCTGGACGGATGTCCGTTACTTTTATCCCCGGCGGGATCGATGGATTTTTCTATGACATGGAGGAGATTCCTCATACAGACCCGCGCGCGCCCATCGTCGGTGAGCAGTACGGTATCGTGTATATCGCCCCAGCCCCCGAAGCACTGGACCCTTACTCCACAAAAATGACATTCGCTCCCGATGACGGCACTGTGTATCAGCATCATTTGACTGGCAGCGGAGGCAATGCAGTGTATATCGATCTCTTATTAGCCCGCTTGACGGATGCGCGTGAAACGCCAGTGTTGCGATACAAGGGCCGCGATGACACGGCGGCTGACCTGTTGAAATCGATTTACCAATACGCCCGCGCTCTCGCCGAGATTGGCATAAAGCGCGGCAGTCTAGTCGCCCTGTTCGCGCCCAACTGCCCCGATGCGCTCGCGATACGCTACGCGGCCCACTTGCTCGGAGCGGCATCGTTCTATCTCTCCGCCCCCTCCGATCCGCAGCGCCGAGCGGCCCTGCTGGCTCAAACCAACCCGGACCTGTTAGTCCTGTTTCCCGAGACAACCGATCTGCTGCCTGCCGGGCTTGCGATTCGAGTGGCCGCAATCGGCGCCGACCTGACCGGCTCGTCATTGCGCCTCGACGAGCGCGCCGTTTCGCAGCCTGGCGCTCCTGTGGCGAGCCTCGCCCGTCCTGATGATCTCGCAGTTGTCATCTCCTCCGGGGGCACAACGGGTGTCCCAAAGGGCAGCGCGCGCAACTTCGCGACCTACACGACCATGGTGAGCGCTCCGAGTCCAGCCGGCCGCCGCCAGCTGATCAACGGGGGCTTAGCGTATTTGTCGCAGGTTCTGGTTGACATGACGCTGCTTGGCGGCGGCTCGGTGGTGCTGGAGGACTCTTACGACCCCGCAGATACCCTGAGAGCGATCGAGTCCGAGCGAATTACCGACCTCTTTCTCGTCGAACCTCAGTTATTCGAGGTCATGGACCATCCTGATCTCGTTCACCGAGACATCTCGTCGTTGCGAACGATCACGCATATTGGTGATCTGGCAGCCCCCACCTTACGGCGACGCGCGAGAGAACGCTTCGGGGCCGTGCTGGCTCATATCTATGGCGCCAGCGAGATGGGCATCGTCAGCGCACTCACCCCTCCGGAGCACGACCTTGCTCATCCCGAGCTGTTTACCTGTGCCGGCCGCCCCCGGCCCGGTGTGGACGTCAGGTTCCGCCGCGACGACGGCGCGCTCGCGGGCGCGGGAGAGATTGGAACCATCGAGGTGCGCTCACCGGCTGTAGCCGGCGGTTACCACAACCGTCCGGACCTGCAGTCATTCTTCCAGGATGGATGGTTCCACAGCGGCGATCTAGGATGTCTCGACGCTGACGGTTACCTGCACATGCTAGGCCGCGCGGATGACATTGCCTGGATTGACGGCAAGATGGTGAGCGCTGCTCTTATCCAGGACACATTGTGCCGGCTGTCCAGCGTGCGTTATGCCGCAGTTGTGATGGACGCCAAGCCGGGTTCCTGGGCGGCCGCCGTTGTGCCTTGGACGGGGTCGTCAGTCGACCTGACGCAATGCCGTGAAGCGATCACGGCAGAATACGGCGCCGCATCCGTAACTGTCGTGTCAGTAGACCGCGTGCCGCTCACCCAACAGGGCAAGGCCGACCGAGTGGCGTTATGCCAACTAAAATACAAACCAGTGCTTTGATATAAATCAGAACGATCAAGCATATTTTATGAACGATAGAGCCTGAGAAAACCCACTTCTTTACTGATCGAAGTTCTAGATCCATGGAGGTAGTGATGAGCAATGTGATTCCGGAGAAAATGGTCCATTTGGAGAGTTGGTCAGCCAACTTGCTCCAAGTGCTAAACGGTTCAATCGGAACTCCTAACGTTCTCTCGGTTCGAAGTCAGCCAGTGAACATCGGTGAGTTCCACCGACACCTCCCACAATTTGCGGGCCGATAGAAACGTTTGTAGCCTTCGGCGAGACAATCGCACGGCCGGTTGATAGGCACATCTACCAATAAAGTAGATTTGTCTACTGTTCCCGAATCCTTTTCTGAATTATGAATCCAATAGCAGGAGGAGTACATATAGCAATAAATAGCACGAACGCTTCCGGCACGGTCGTCCTTGTGGCGGGCGGTTTTCGTGGCAATGGTGTTCGAGATGGTCGCGAAAGATGACGGGCAAGCTTCACCCTTTTCATCAGACCGGCATTTCCACCGCTGCTGGGCCGGGCACCAAGCTCACAGGCATTTCCGGTGGCCGTAGACCTTTCGTTCTCTCTTGCGATAGCCGTTCTTCTCGCTGTTGGTCGTTACCTTCGGAGCATACTTGATGTCCTTCGCCGCCAACCATCCTACCGGCTTCGTGCAATTACGAATGATAGAAAGCACAGAGGCGCCGTCCTCTGGCAGGGCTTCCTCCGATACCACCGTCTCCTCAACTCCTCTACTCGGGGTAAGTTCGGGATACGTGTAAAAGGTGGTGACAGTGTCATCGGGTGGGTGGCGCGTGCGCGTTTTGTGAACTCCCCGACTATCCCGGGGCTGGCTCGACCGGCTATTTTGCTCTGACTTTGCCGGATGCTGAGGTCAGTAAACATTGCGAGATCCGCAGTGATGTCTCCCAGCCCCAACATGCGGCACAGCCCATGCGATTGACCGTGCCCGTTGACACCCCAGGCGCGCTTCTGGAGGGCCTCCGTTGCTTAACGGCTTCCCGCCCGTTCCCGACACGCAATAAGTTTGAGGGAAAAAACAGTTCGAGATTCCCGCGCACATCATGGGCAATGTAATGTAATGATCGCCAACGGTCTGCTTTTTGCAAATGAGATTTGAAGTAAAGATTTTGTCCATCTAGGTATCAGAAAGTACTAAGGAGTATCCCATATGCAAAATAGAGCCTTCCCCCTATTGGCGGCCATGCCAGTGAGTGGCAACAATTAAACAATATGAAATCTAAATAACGGTTAAAGCGGCCCTCTGTGTTGGCACTGGATATGCCTCGTTAATTGCTTGGCAGCTTTCAATGGTCAATACGTTCAAGCGACGCTTACGATGAGCCGCACGTACTACGAAATACTTCTCATCGACGATGACCCCTGTCACGCCAAGGCACTTGAAGAAGCCTTGATTGACACATGTTACCGTCCATCGAATCTCGAATGGGTCAAAACGCTCTCCAGCGGCATCGAAAGACTGGCCCATAAGGAAGTGTGGGCAATCTTTATCAATCTGGTTTTGCCCGACAGCCGAGGTCTGCCCACTTTAGACAGGCTCATGTCGGCCAATTCCAACGCTCCAATCGTTGTTCTCGGCGGCCTGGAGGGTGAAGACATTTGTAAAGCAGCCGTGCTACATGGAGCGCAAGACTACCTTTTAGAGGGTCACCTGGACACCTACGCGTTTGCACGAGCGATCCGCAACATCATTGAGCGCGAAATTGCACGACAGGAATTATTCGCTGAAAAGGAACGCGCAGAGGTAACACTTAACTCCATCGGTGACGCTGTCCTCAGCACCGATATTTCGGGCAACGTGACCTACTTGAATGTAGTTGCGGAACGCATGACTGGATGGGCCCGAAAGGAGGCTGTGGGCCGTCCCCTCAGTGACGTTTTCCAAATCATTGACGGCGCTACACATAAACCGTCTCCAAATCCCCTGGAGTTGGCAATTCAGCTAGATAAGACCGTCGGACTCGCCGCAAACTGTATGCTGGTTCGAAGGGACGGATATGAGTTCGCAATCGAAGACTCCACCGCTCCTATACACGACCGGGATGGCCAGGTCACCGGGGCAGTGATCGTGTTTCACGACGTGAGCCGGGCCCGTTCCATGGTACTCGAAATGTCTCACTTGGCCCAGCATGACATTCTCACCGATTTGCCCAACCGATTGTTGCTGAAGGACCGCCTAACCCAGGCAATTTCGCTGGCCCGTCGCAATCGCAACCAACTCGCAGTGCTGTTCTTGGATTTAGACGGTTTCAAGCACATCAACGACTCCCTCGGACACACCATTGGTGATAAACTCCTCCAATCCGTAGCAGTACGATTATTGGCTTGTGTCCGCAAATCTGACACGGTAAGCCGCCAGGGTGGCGATGAATTTGTGATCCTGCTTTCTGAAGTCACGCACGCCGCGGATGCAGCCATTATTGCCGCAAAGATCGTCACCGAGCTTAAGAAGCCGCACAGCGTCGGCGAACACTATCTTCGGGTTACGATGAGCATCGGCTTAAGCACCTACCCCGACAACGGTGAAGATGCGGAGACGCTGATCAAGAATGCCGACACGGCGATGTATCACGCCAAACAAAATGGGCGCGACAATTACCAGTTTTTTAGATCAGACATGGGTCTCCAGGCCGTCGAGCGTCAATCCCTGGAAGGCCAGCTGCGATATGCCCTCGAACGCCAGGAGTTGTTGTTGCATTACCAGCCGAAGGTAAATCTCAAGACAGGAGCCATCACGAGTGTCGAGGCGCTCCTGCGTTGGCAACATCCAGAGCGTGGACTGCTTCTTCCAGGGCAATTCCTGACCATCGCCGAAGACACCGGCATGATTCCAGCAATCGACCAATGGGTATTACACGAGGCATGCAGGCAAACGCGGGAATGGCTGGATGGGGGCCTACCAGCCGTCCCCGTGGCAGTCAACATTTCTTCGCTGGAATTTCGGAGCGACCAGTTTTCCCAAGGCGTTCAAGTTGCCCTGAAGAATGCCCGCCTGGATCCCAGATATCTCGAACTCGAATTAACCGAAACCGTTCTCATGCGACACGCTGAGTCCACTGCCTACGCGCTTGGACAACTCAAAGGCATCGGCGTGCGACTGGCTGTGGATGATTTTGGCACCGGCTATTCCAGCTTAAGCTATCTGACTCGATTTCCCATTGACGCCCTGAAGCTCGACCAGTCGTTCGTGCACGATATCATTGACAGGTCAGATGGTGCTATCGTCGTTAGCGCGGTCATCAGCATGGGCAAGAGTCTCAAGCACAGGATCATCGCTGAGGGTGTGGAAACACTAGAGCAGTTCGCATTTCTTCAGGCCCATGGCTGCGATGAGGGGCAAGGATACTATTTCAGTCGGCCCACAAATGCACAGCAGTTCGCGAAGGTACTTGAAACGGGCATCTCAGTTTAATAGCTTTCCCACGAACCGCACCAATGTGTATTGCACGTCTTTCTGTTGCCCGGCTGGGAGAAGCTGCAACTAGCAGTGGCAGATAGAGCGATGGCTGGCCCGCCATATCGCGGCCATGCGCGGTATTTGGGTCCAGGCGCACTGTGACCACGTTTCGACCGCCCACCTCGAGGCAGAGTTCACTCATGCTTCGCTCCCTTCGACGATCTTGCGCTCTTTTGCCGTGATTTCGTAAACCTTGAAAACCGAATCGTCGATCCCAGCTTACTGGTGTGATTCCGAATCCGGTTTGTTTTAGCACGGCTATTCCCTGATACAACCCATCTTTGAGCGCAACTTCGAACGAGATCGGATGGGTCTATCCGTGCAAATCCACGTTCCCGTGAATAACCCAATGGTTAATCCCTCTACAGGTTTTTTTTCCTTCTGCTTTTCGCCATCGTCATTTTGCCTAGTTAGGATTTTTGCTGCTCGACCGGCTAAAGTTCGAGGCTGTCCCTACAAAAAACCCCGTCTCAGAATCGCTAAACTCAGGAGGGACCGGAACCTCCACATCCTGAACTGGATCACTCGGAAGCGTCCTTGCATCGACGGTCGGAATCGCAAACGCAGTGGCCAAGCTTGAAGCACGAGTGTGCCCCAATGACCAAGCGAATACCGCTGACACGAGGGCACAGAGCTTCGTGGAGCAAAAACCAGCAGATGTGTCCGTCGGACCACATTTAGTGTGCAGTGCGACTCGCTGTCGACGTGGACAAGTCCTTTGAAACGGCGTTACCGTCAACTGGCTCCCAGATGACGATAACAGGAGTTTTCATGGAAGGATTTGGGAATCAAGCTGAAGTCGAAACAGCATTTAGGATACGATCCCCCTTCGCTAGTTCGGAGCGGCACACAAGATTCTGGCTAGAAGCTATCTCATAAATATGAAAAGTTACATGCCATCCACGACGGTGCAAAAGCCGATAATGCGAAAAAGCTGTAAAACAAAGCCTTTCGTTCGCTGGCGATCAATGTGAAGGAGGCGGCACATTAGAAAGGCCTTCGACGCAGCGGCGTCTTTCCCCGGAGCTGTTTTAAGATCGGCATAGGTGACCAATGACCGTAGCACATATTTGGGGACGCCTTGATGAATCTCAAGTCGTCCGCCTGAAAACGCAACTTGCTTCAGTGGAACTCCTATTCTCTGGCGCAACTCCCGAGAGAATTGACCGACGGCCTGCATCAGGAAAGTGGTCTGCTCGTGAAAATCTCGCCCACATTGGCCGCTATCACGAGATTTTCCTGGAACGTCTCCACCACATACTGACGGAGCAATCGCCGCAGTTCGCACGCTATCGAGCCGAAGAAGACCCAGGCTGGCAGGAATGGCAGTCACGGAATTTCGAAGAGATTAGAACTGGGCTTGTGGCTCTGAGGCTGAACCTCATTGATAAAATCACTGCCCTTCAACCTCTCGATTACAACAGGACCGGGATTCATTCATCATTCGGAGAAATGACACTTGCCCTTTGGTTGGAATTCTTCCTCATTCACGAGGCGCATCATCTGTATCTGATTTTTCAGCGGTTACTCGAACAATAACGAGAACCGACCTCAACGCGAGAAATCACCGGATTCACGAGGCCAAACCTGGATACTCTCTGGGCAGTGGGTCAGTTTGATTCTTCCACTCAATCGACAGCCGCAAGCGGTAAGCATTTGTTGAGAGCCGTGGCGGTGGTTTGAAACAAAACCGACTGCACCGGACCGGCGGAGTAGCGCAATCAGGCAGGGACGTACGTCAGCCTAACCGTGTCCTCGCCAAGGGGATCGGTGGAAACAAGGCGGAGCGGCGGCCGCGGGCCGGCAAAGAATGACTTGCCGCGACCAAGCACGACGGGGTGGAAGTAGAGTCGATACTCATCAATAAGACCGAGGTCGGTTAAGCTTCGTGCTAGGTCTGGCCCGGAAACTGCAATCTCCCCAACGAGCCGAGCCTTCAGGCCACGTATCAACGCCTCGATGTCATCCTCGACAAGCGTGGCGTTGGGGCCGACGGACTTCAACGAGCGCGACACGACCCACTTCGGTTGCCGCCGCCACGCCGCCGCGAACTCGTGATGCTCCGCACTCCATTCAGGACGGTCTTCGTCCCAATAACGCATGACCTCGTACATGCGGCGACCGTACACACTACCGGTCAGGTCGCGCACGTGCTCTATCCAGTGACGAAAGAGCGCGGGGCCTGTCCGCATTTCCAGGTGGTCGACGTAGCCGTCCAGGGACTGGTTCATTCGAAGACGAGCTTCGCCATGTTCTCACACCTCCGCACAAGTTCCCTGCAGTATCTAACTAGCCCAGCGCGGCTTCCCACGCCTCGACCACCTTCACGATATCACCAATTTCTCAAAGGCGGGACTCGACGCCAGCAGCCATCGCAGGGGTCATACGACGCGCGCCGCTGATTTTCACGAAGTTGGGCGGCGCGGCATAAGGCTGGTCCCAAGTATTGATCATCAATAGGTGGGACGAGCGTATCGCAGACGTCAAGAGCGAGAGTTTTCAAACTGACCCGCTACCCACATTTTTGCCATATTTCCAACACGGCCCCCAGAGTATGAACAACGAAAGCGCAAGGTTAGTTCGGCATTTGGGGCACACCCTGCACGCTAACCGACTCGTCCCCGATCTTGGCGACGGTGTCTATGGAGATTCCGCCGACGACCGGCGAGTCGTGATCAGAAATGTGAGCAACCCAGCAAGAAAAACTGAGGAAGGGTGGACCAGCCCCCAGGGGATTTACTTCGCGGTCGCCTTCGCGCCTCTGGCGGCCTCTTCGATAAGCTTTGCGACGGCTCCAGGCTGCGATACATAGATGGCGTGGCTGCCCTTGA
>Ga0210400_10003243_pt1 | contig 14515 bp, 11 predicted proteins | sample IncBWH26MmetaG_FD_155456 | JGI IMG/M metagenome (GOLD analysis project Ga0210400, IMG submission 155456) | Forest soil microbial communities from Barre Woods Harvard Forest LTER site, Petersham, Massachusetts, United States - Inc-BW-H-26-M | ecosystem: Environmental > Terrestrial > Soil >...
TGGGGACTGGGGAACTGGAGACAATTGCCGGCCGCAGGGATTGTGTGGGCGTGTCTCTTCCTGGCTTGTGGATATTTTATCGGCAAACATTCTGATCGCGGCCCCGATACAGCGGCCCTGGCCCAGCTCAACGAAATGCGGCAGGAACTCGGCGCTACGCGGCAGATGGTTGCGCTCTCAATGTTGCAGCAGCAGTCGGCGAGCCAGCGGCTGGAAGGCGTGAGTTGGAGCACCCGCTTGCCCGAGCCAGACCCTAAAGTGATGGGCGCTTTAATGCACACGGTACGTTTTGACAATAGCGTGGACGTGCGCCTGGCGGCTCTGGATGCGCTAGGCCGTTACGCCGACCGGCCTGAGGTGCGCCGCGAATTGGTGGACGTGCTCCAGACCACGCAATCGCCCATGGTGCAGGTGGCTTTGATCGACCTGCTGGTGGATCTGCATGACAAGAGCGCGGTTCCGCAGTTCAAAAAGTTCCAACAAGATCCACACGTCAATCCCACCGTGAAGAAACGGGTCGATTGGGGAATACAGCAGCTGAACTGACCGAGGCAAAGTAGCGAAGACAAACTGATTTCCGATCTTTGGATTTCTGGAGAAATAAGTGAAGGAGAACCAGCCATGATGAAGCATCGATTTCTTACATTGGTCCTGATGTACTCGCTTGCAATGCTGTTCCTGCCCCAGGTAAGTGCGCCACTTCATGCAGCCGGCGATGACGATGATTCCGAGTCAGGCATGCGTGTTGAGGAGAAAGAGACGATTCGCAAGACCTTCAATCTGACAGCCGCCCACAAAATTCTGGAAGTCGATAATATCTTCGGCTCCATTGAGGTAACCGGCGGACAAGGCGATCAGGTGCAGATGGTAGTTAATAAAACGATCTCGGCTGAGTCCAAGGACCGAATGGATGCCGCTAAGAAAGAAGTCACCCTTGATATCACAGACCAGCCGGATTTCTTAAAGCTCTACGTGAACGGGCCCTTCCGTTGCAAGTGCGAGAGCGGAAACGATGGATGCAGCAACTGGCATGGCGAGCGCGGTTACAGGGTGAAGATGGATTTCCAGCTCCAGGTGCCGCGGAACATTGAAGTGAAATTGAAAACCGTTAACTCGGGCCACGTTAGCGTGCAGGATTTAACCGGTGATTTTTCTGTCCACAACGTGAATGGCGGTATTGATATGAAGAATGTCGCCGGCTCGGGAGTGGCCAAGACCGTCAACGGTCCAGTGAAGGTTTCGTTCCGGGAAAATCCGCGCGAGCAGTCTGACTTCGCAACCATCAACGGCAATGTGGAACTTTATTTTGTCCGCGGATTATCGGGTGATTTTCGCTTCAAGACGATGAACGGGGCGGTGTATAGCGATTTTGAGATGACCTCACTGCCGGCCCAGCCTGTGAGCAGCGAGCGGCATGGCACCAAGTTTGTGTTTCGGTCAGACCGATTTACCGGAGGCCGCGTAGGCTCCGGCGGACCGGAAATCAAGGCAGAAAATTTGAATGGAGACATACGCGTTCTCGAACGCCATGAATAAACCAATGAAGACTAAATATATGAACTATTACCTTAAGTCTTATAAATGCATTCTTTCGCTGGCTACGGCAGCTTTGTTCGCAGTGGCGCAACCTCTGTGCGCACAGTCTGACAACAAGGTCACCGTCCCACTAAGTGATCCTTCGCGTCCGGTGACCCTTCGCGCTCACCTGGTGAGCGGCAGCATCACCGTAAAAGGCGCAGACGTGAAAGAGGTCATTGTCGAAGCGAGAGCTCGAGGCGATGAGGCTCACAGTGGTGGGCGGGCCGAAGGCATGAAGCGTATTCCCATGACTTCTACCGGTCTGAACATTGAAGCTGAAAACAACAATGTGCGGGTGAGCACGGATTCCTACCAGCGAACGATCGATCTGACGATAACCGTTCCAATTCATACTTCGGTTTCTCTGCATTCCGTGAATGACGGCAATATTGTCGTCAGCGGCATTGACGGCGAGCTCGATATCGACAACATCAACGGCGAAGTCGATCTAAAGAATATTGGCGGCAGCGTGGTTGCGCATGCGCTGAACGGCCATGTGGTCGCGACGTTTAATCGGATTGATCCGCAGAAACCCATGGCGTTCAGCTCGCTGAATGGCGATATCGATGTGACGTTTCCCGCCGATCTCAAGGCCAATGTAAGCTTGCGCACGGACAACGGCGAGGTTTATAGCGACTTCGATGTGAAAGTGCTTCCCAATGCTCCGCAGCAGACAGTGGAAGACAATCGTGGACATGGCGGAAAATACAAAGTGAAGATCGACAAGAATGTGCGAGGAACCATCAATGGCGGAGGCCAGGAGATTCAGTTTAAGAATTTCAATGGCAATATTTACATCAGGAAAGCCGGCGGAAAATAGCAGGTGATTTATCGCAGAAAGTTCTCCATTCCGAGCGCATCGAGGAATCTGCTCTGCTGGCAGATCCCTCGCCTCTGGTTCGGGATGACAATTTTAAATAACTGACTGTCAAAACCCGGCCCGATTGGCTGTGCACCAGGCTAATCAATCACCAGCCCAGCCCTATTTCTTTCTTGCCTTGGCAATCGCATCCACCACTGAATCCTCCGCTTTTTGACCCTTTAGTCGCGTCACCCGCTCCGGGGTCAAATCAAAACTCACTCCGTGCTGGTTGACGCGATCGATCAGTTGCGCCGGGTTCACGCGATTTCCCACCATTAGTTCAATATCTTCAAAGCTCAGAGCATCCGATTCTTTGCGTTCCGCCTGGAGCCGTTTGGCTGTAGCCTCCACGTCACGCATAACGCGCATAAAGTTTCCACCCAGAATTTTGAGAATCTGTTCGCGTGTATATCCCCGTTGGTAGAGGGCCTGTGTGATCTTGGGCAGGTCTGCGGCAGAGTCGATACCTTCCGGGAGGGACGTAACGCCATCAAAATCCGATCCCAGTCCCACATGGTCAATCCCCGCTACCTTAGCAACGTGGTCAATGTGATCGATCAGCGATTTCAGCGGCGGACGCGGAAACTGTGTTGCCCACTTCTTCTCGATGGCCGCTGTTTCGTCGTAAGTTACGGGGCTGCCATCGGGATGGGCGTGCGCTTTCTTGTAAGCGTCCACTTCGGCGTCACGCTGCTTGATTTTCTCGGGGTCGGAAGAGGCTTTGCGGTAGTTTTCGTCGATGAAGGCAGAGTAAAAATTCACCATCACCACGCCGCCGTTGTTGGTCATGGCACGAAGCATGTCATCGGTCATGTTGCGAGGCTGGTTGGTCAGTTCACGCGAGGAAGAATGCGAAGCGATCACCGGCGCCTGACTGACCAGCAAAGCCTGATAAAAGGTGGCGTCGGAAACGTGGGAAATATCCACGATCATACCCAGCCGGTTCATCTCGCGAACTACATCTTTGCCGAAATCCGTCATGCCATTGTGGTGCTTGACGTTGGGGTCCTGTATGTCGCCGGAAGAGTCAGCCCACTCATTGGTGTTGGACCACGTCAGAGTCATATAGCGGACGCCAATGCGGTAAAAATCGCGCAGGAGACGCATGTCGTTTTCAATGGCGTGCCCGCCCTCAATGCCCATGAGTGCGGCAAACTTATGCTGGTCGTGTGCCCGCGCGATATCGTCGGCTGAGAACGCCATGGTCATTTTGTCGGGATGCCGCGCCGCCTGGTGGTACACGCTGTCTATTAAGTCCATAGCGCGCTGGGAGTAATGTCCCTTGAATTCCGGTTCAACCCAGATGGAGAAGAACTCCGCTCCCAGGTTGCCCTGCCTGATCTTGTCGAGGTCGATATGGCCTTCTGCGAGAGGCGTGTTCTGGCCAAGGTCAAAGTTTTCGTCGAGGAAACGTTGTGGCGTGTCGGCGTGGGTATCCACGATCAGGGCAGATTGGTGGATGGTCAGGGCTGGATCGGCCTTAGGCCGCGTAACGGGCGCGGCCTTGGCGGCTTTCTTATGTGTAGATGGATGTTGTGCGAGCGCTAAGCTTGAAAGCAGGAGAAAGTATACAAGCGAACGTTTTGGCTTCATTCTCTGGCAATTTTATCAGCCAGTAGGTTCGCCTCACGCCATTCTGTATAACGGTCTGAAACCATCACGTGGAAGCACGCCTGCCGGCGCTCTTCCGCAGCTTCCACAAGTCCCTGGTCGCGCATATTCTTGAGGTACTCTTCAATCCATGCGTGCTGGGCGCGCGTCAATCCGCGCTTAGCCAGATCAAAGGTAATTCCGGCCAGATGGGATGAAGCATGCTCTCCCACTTCCGGAGCCGCATTACCATTATGGCGGCGGAGCTTCTGCTGCTGTTCCATCGTCCGGACAGCGGAAGTTACCTGCATCGGCGTGCGGAACTCTTTGAAGTACGCCTCGCTGATGTCCTGGAGAAACTGATTGCACCACGGACGGCAATATCTCTTGTCGGACTGAAGTGAAGGATTAACGTGCAGCGCCCGGGTTTCCTGGATCGGAACCAGTTCCTGCGTGCGTTCCAGTTCGAGGAGTTGATCGTTGTCTGCAATACGCGGCAGTTGCAGGCGATCAATTTCTTCATTCTGACGGACCATGGAATCCATGGAGCCACGCAGAACGGGGTTCCACGCCACGCGCCGAACGTGCCCACGGTGATGCCGATAACGCGTGGTATAGCGGCTGGCGGCCCAAGCTGGCACTGTGGCGGCTAGCGCCATCAGGAAAATCGACGAAGTGATTAATATCTTCTTAGCGCTCATCGGGTCCCGTTCCGATACAAAGGTCAGACACATACAACATCGGCATTAGATGACAAATTCTAAACCAGAGCTGCCGCATCTGTACCCAGCTATTTACCTGATTTTTCATAAATTTACGGAACATTGGGACATTCGTTGGAAGAGACTTTCGTAATCAACAGGTTAGGGTGGCTGACAAAAATTGTGAGTTTTCTGATCTGTTCGCCAAAGTTTGTTTTGACAGCTAAAATCTGGACCTCAAAACGAGCCAAATTCTGTCTCCATTTGAGACAGGTGGGCTCTCACGTTCTTTAGCAAGCTTACTACCGCGGCCGTTCAAAATACGTGTGTGTGATGAGCGACTTTGCTCTTGATACGTCTCTGTGGTGGATGACCTCTTTCTCGCCGATTCAGGCACTGTTTTCATCCCTGGCAGCCGCGCTGATGGGATTTGCCGGCGGGCTTACGATGTCTGCCATTAAGCGAGATCGCGGGGTCAAGGATCTTGGCGGCACGATCGAAGGGCACGGCGGAATTCTCGATCGCATGGATTCCATCTGTTTCTCAGCGCCTCTCTTCTTTCATCTCACGCGATGGATCTTTGCCTCGGACCATTCCTCGCTGTTCCGATAGAAACAGAGTGGTAATACTAAAACAGCGTCTTCAAACTTAAGTTACGTTGTCGCTGGCACGTCATCTACATTACGCTGGTCACCATCTCTGCAGGCAAAGGCATTTTGGAATGAAACGAAGCGTTGGACTCTTGTTTATATTCATCGTGTGCGGACTGGCATCTGCCCAAACCGTCGATTGCAACACTCTCACGCATCAGGCGCTTGAGTTAAGTGGCTTCAATCAGTCGCTTGATCATATGGCCGAGATCATGAGCTCCGATCAATTCATGCAGCAGGTACGCGGCAGCGAGTCCATGGAAGAATTTGCGGCAGTCTTTGTTCCGATCGTGAAAAAGGAATTCAATGCAGACCTATTGCGCCAGGAGATGCAGAGCCGCATGGCGGCGCATTGCAATCCGGAACAAATGACCCAGACGGTGCAGCGGTTGCAGAACCCGTTTGTTGCCCGAATGCTTTCATTGGAAGCGGCCACCAGCACTCCTGAAGGCCAGGAGAAAATCAAGAGGTATATCAAGATTGCCCAAATAAACCCACCGACCGACGACCGCATGGACGCGCTGGATGCGATCGATGCCAGTTCAGGGGCCAGCGATTTGGTGACTGATTTTACCCTGGCTTTTTTGACGGGAATGATGACAGGGCTTGGAGGGCCACCTGAGGCAGTTGATCAGCTTCGGTCGCGCCGCAAGGAGCTTAAGGCGCAGATGCAGAACAACATTGAGCTGTCCATGAGCTTGACTTATCACGGCGTGACCCGCTCGGACCTCAAGCAGTATGCGCAGGAATTAGCTGCCGCACCGTTAAAAAGGTTTTATGGGCAAATGAGCAAGACTTTCGTCGAGATCACCGGAGAGCGGGCCCTGGCAATAGGTCAGGACTTGAAGAAAGCTATTCCTGCACGCAAAAGCTAGCCGAGGAAGAAATCTTTGATTGCCTGTTTCGTCACCTCGCGCCCCGTGTCCGCAATAGCTTTGGTGAGCGGAATGTCCTTGGGGCAAACCTCAACACAGTTCTGGGCGAAGCCGCACTCCTGAATGCCACCATCCCCCATCAGCGCCTGAAGGCGCTCGTGTTTCAGCGCCTTGCCGGTAGGATGCTGGTTGAACAGCCGTACCTGAGCGATGGTCGCCGCGCCCACAAAGCCTGTCTGCTCATTGAACTGCGGACAAGCTTCCATGCAGCAACAGCAGGAAATGCAGCGCGAGATCGGGTATGCCTCTTCCTGCTCGGTGGGATAGATCCGCGGACCCGGGCCGAGATCATACGTGCCGTCAACCGGGACCCAGGCTTTTACCGCTTTGAGGTTCTCAAAAATCACACTCCGATCGACCGCCAAATCGCGCACGATCGGGAACTTGCTGAAGGGCTCCACTCGGATTGGCTGGTCCAATTTATCGACCAGCGCCGAACACGCCATTCGCGCCTTGCCATTGATCAGCATGGCGCAGGAGCCGCAAACTTCTTCCAGGCAATTGGAGTCGTAGGCGATGGGAGTGGTGGTTTTGCCGTCGCGCGTCACGGGATTAGCGGCGATCTCCATCATGGCCGAAATAACGTTCATTCCTGGCTTCCAGGTGAGTTCAAATTCTTCCCAATGTGGAGTCGACTTGGGATTTTCCTGGCGTCTGATCTTGAGAATGACGGTCTTTGTAACGGATTGGGCCATTATTGTTTTGTCTCCCGTAGCGAAATGAGCTTCAGCGTAGTCACAAGCGAATTCAGGAACGTGATCCCGGCAAACGCGCCGTAAACCCAATCATGGTGCGCAATGGCCTGCCACACTAAAATGCAGCCGATCACAAAGAACACCATCGCGGCATTCTTGTAAAACTTCGGCGATGTGCTGCGTTGTGGCTCGTCCATACAGTCGGTAGCTTTCATTTCGCCATGTCATACCGCCGCGGCCTGGGCGGCAGCAAAGAAATATCCACCGGCTCAAATTCAAACCTGGGCTCGTCGGCGTCCGGCGCGAAGTAAGCCTTTGTGGTCTTCAGGAAATTCTTGTCGTCGCGGTCCGGAAAATCGGGTTTGTAATGCGCGCCGCGGGACTCATCCCGCATGGCAGCCCCCTGGGCAATCACGCGTGAAAGTTGCAGCATGTTGTAAAGCTGACGCGTAAAGACGAACGACGTGTTTGCCCACTGGCTTTTGTCGCTGAGGTTAATGTGGTTGAAGCGTTCCAGGAACTCAACCAGCTTGGCGTCAGTCTGTTGCAGATTCTTGTTATAGCGGATGACGGTGCAGTTGCGGGTCATCAATTCGCCTAGTTCCCGCCACAGGCGGAAAGGGTTCTCTGTTCCGTTCGAAGTCAGGAGGCCGGCATTAGCTTCGTCCTGGCGCTTGCGCTCGGCCTCAAACACCGTGCTGCTCACGCCGTCAGTGGACTTAGTATTGTTCCTGGCGTAAAGCATGGCCTGCGGGCCCGCAACGAAACCACCGTAGATGCAGGAAACCAGAGAGTTTGCCCCCAGCCGATTGGCGCCGTGGTAGCCATATTCGCATTCGCCGGCGGCAAAAATGCCTTTGATGTTCGTTGACTGGTTGAAATCCACCCAGAGACCGCCCATGGTGTAATGCATCCCCGGAAATATCTTCATGGGGACTTCGCGCGGATCGTCGCCGACAAACTTTTCGTAAATCTCCAGAATGCCCTCGAGTTTGCGGTTGAGCGTTTCCCGATCTATGTGCGTCAGATCGAGATAGACCATGGGCTGGCCGTCAATGCCGAGGTCATATTCGTAAACCACTTTGTGAATGGCGCGGGTGGCCACGTCGCGCGGCACCAGATTGCCGTATTTCGGATACCACTCTTCCAGAAAATACCAGCGCTCGGATTCAGGAATGCTCTTCCAGTCGCGCTTGTCGCCTTTAGTTTTGGGCACCCAGACACGGCCACCTTCACCGCGCGCCGACTCAGACATCAATCGCAGCTTGTCTTCGCCGGGAATGGAGGTCGGATGGACCTGGATGAATTCGCCGTTGGCATAGAAGCAGCCTTGCTGATAGAGCGCGGACTGCGCCGAGCCGGTGCAGACGACGGAGTTGGTCGATTTGCCGAAGATCGCGCCAATGCCGCCGGTGGCCATGATGATGGCGTCGGCAGGGAACGTCCGTACTTCCATAGAGCGCAGGTCCATGGCGCAGATGCCGCGACAGACGCGATTGGTGTCCAGGACCGCGCTCAGGAACTCCCAATGCTCAAACTTGGTGACGCGTCCTTCGGCTTCGTAGCGGCGCACCTGCTCATCCAACGCATAGAGAAGTTGCTGCCCCGTTGTGGCGCCGGCAAATGCGGTCCGATTGAAAAGGGTGCCGCCAAAGCGTCGAAAATCCAGCAGACCCTCAGGCGTCCGGTTGAAGGTAACGCCCATGCGGTCCAGCAGATCGATAATGGCCGGCGCAGCCTCACACATGGCTTTCACCGGAGGCTGGTTGGCGAGAAAGTCGCCACCGTAAATAGTGTCATCAAAGTGTTGCCAGGGGGTATCGCCTTCACCCTTGAGGTTCTTGGCAGCGTTGATGCCGCCTTGGGCGCACACGGAGTGCGATCGCTTGACTGGGACGATGGAAAAAAGATCGACGTGACCGCCGGCTTCCGCAATTTTAATGACGGCTGCCAGTCCCGCGAGCCCGCCGCCTACTACGATAATTTTAGGTGTTGTTGCCATGATGTCTGATTTGGTAATTGGGTAATCGGGTAATTTGGCAAGCCTGAAAACGGTTGGCGGCGAGCGAAAGACGGTTGCATTTCAAATTACCAAATTACTCATTTACCAAATCCGCGAATCCTTTCATTTTGCGATGTCGTTCATCGTATGCTGTTCCGCCGCTTGTGGATTTTTCCAGTGGTCTCTCCACTGCGGCCGGAAGAACGCCGCCATCGTGAGCCATCCAACCAGAATCAAAGTGAGCGCCAGCACTGTACAAGCCCGGCCCGACCACTTGCGCGATCTTTCACTCACGGTGATGCCCCACTTGGCGCAGAAAAGATATATGCCGTAAGAGAAGTGCCACGACGCGGCAATGATCCCGACCAGATAAAACACCCCAGCCCACCAGTGCTGCAGCTCCGTCTGTACCTTGCCAAAGGCTGCATCGGGATGCGAGAGCAGGTGTGTGCCGGTGAAGCGCATCGTGTACGTATGCCAAATGATGTAGACGAAGGCGATTGCGCCGGTCCAGCGCTGCGCGGCGTACATGAAATTTCCCGCCCAGGGATAGTCGCTAACGTTCGATTCGCCGCGAAACCAGATGTAAAAGCCGTATAGCGCGTGATACAGCAGCGGGATGTAAATGCCGACCGTTTCAAGAACTGGAACGAAAGGCAGTCCGGTAAGAAACTTTACCTGCGCGCCATACGCATCGGGGCCGTTGGTGGCAAACGCGTTGGAGATGAAATGCTCAAGCAGAAATGCGCCAACTGGGATGATCCCGCTTAACGAATGCAGGCGCCGAAGGAGAAACGAGTGACCTTTACCGGCACGAATCGGGGGGACTCCGCGCTCGACAGGCGAGGCAACGCTAGCCATGAACTACTATGCTCCGATCAGATTTGCTAGGCAAACTCTATATTATGAAACCTGAATTTCGCGCCGTCAAACTGTGAGCGTGATCACGGATGCAAGAATGCGGGCGCGACCCTCGCTAAATCGCGTAAAAAAAATCGCGGCACCAGAAAAGTGCCGCGAATAACTTGTCAAACTGCGTCCTCTGATCTCTCCGATAATCGTTTACGTCACCCTATTGGCACGCCGAAGGTGCACGGCATATTCACCGGCTGCGCAGGCGGAGTGGGTGGGGTAGCCCAGGGGCCGGTGTTTGTAGAAAAATCGAAGAACTCCGTCATGTCGGGCATAGCGGCATCACGATTAGTGAGATTGGGCAGTTTGAAGCGCGTTTCAATCAGTTTGAGCGCCGCTGTAAAGTCCATCGGCGTATGAGATACGAAATTCTTCTTGGAAAACGGCGAGATCACCAGTAGCGGGACACGGAAGCCCGTCAGAGTAAAGTCGCCTGGCTGGTCGGTCACCGGCATGATTGGAGCAATGCCATCAGGACTCGGAACAGAGATTGGCCCAACATGATCGTAAAGGCCGCCGCCTTCATCGAAAGTTTCGATAAAAACAGTATCCTTCCAGGATGGGCTGGTCATGAGAGCATTGATCAGTTTGGCGGCAAATTGTGCGCCCAGTTGGATCTGGCTCTTAGGGTGCTCATCAACACCACTGCTGCTTGTACCGTTAACTTCAATTCCGGTTTCTATGTACGCGACCTGGGGCAGGGTTCCATTCTGCACGTCCGTAAAGTATTGGCTCACGGGAACCACATTCGCGTGGTGCGCATTGAAGTAGCCGAAATAGGAGAAGTACGTGTGCCCATCGGTGGTGTAGATTTTCCAGGAAATATGGTTGTTATCCATCACCTCGAAGATCGTTTTGGCAGGTATCTGCTGAGCCGGAGCCACCACAAATCCCTGCGATGTGGCTGCCATCCAGTAAAGCCGGTTAGGATGGGTGCGAGTGGGAGCGGGAGAAAACCAGCGATCAGAGGTAGCGAAGTTCGATGCCATGAAGTAGTAAAAAGGCAGATCAGAGTCGTCGTAATACCCCATCGCGCGTTTGCCCGTAAAATCTGTAAAATTCGGTTGGCCGCTTACAAACTCATCATGGGCAAACTTTCCTTCAATGAAGGCATTTCCATCCATGGTGAAAGTTCCGGAACCCGTATGAAATAAATTCCATATGCGGTGGGTCTCATTCCAGGAAGGCGTCAGATTCTCTGAGCATGCGCTTTGCATGTGGAATGCCTTGATCGGCGGACCTGCCTGTCCCGTAACAGGGTCATAACCGGGGGTTGAGACATTCGTCGGGGTTTTGTCCGCACCAGAGGTCCAGGTATCGACGTCCTGCGGGAGAGGAGGCGTTTGCTTTGCCCGATAGGCATTCAGCTGACCGAAATAGTGGTCAAAAGAACGGTTTTCCTGCATGAAAAGGACGATGTGATTCAGAGAGTTCAGGCTGCCGGCTGCCGGCGCGGGAGTCGGCGTAGGATCCGGGGCAGGAGCAGATCCGCCTCCAAGACCGCCACAGGCAGAAAGGAACAATGAGAGAGACAATACGCAGGAACACCCAATAATGCGAGAAAGCGACATGGAAAACTCCAGGGCCAAGCCTTCCGGCGGACTATCGAAGGCTTAATCTGACGGTGTGATAGCTGCTGCTGATTCAGGGTTGCCTCCCAGCTCTGGTTCAGCAGTTTTCCTCTGAAAACCAGGGATTGGAAACATGGATTGGACATAACGGGTTTGGTGGGATGCCAGCGGTGGTAATTCCGTGGCGGGGCTGCGAAGGTCGAGCCGATCAAGGCTCGCAAGGCGAATAATGGGACAAATTTCCCTGAAACTGTCGTGCCTCGGAGGCAGGTGGTACTCTATCCAGTCCAAAAGGAGGCCGCCATGCTTTCCATCAGCCGCTTGAGCACTTTCAAGATTGCAGCAATTTCTATATTCGTTCTGTATCTGGGGGGCCAAGCTTCCTCACAGAACTCGCCCCTCGATAAGCAAGTCAGTTCGGTGCTTCCGGACGCGCAGACGTTATATCTAGACCTGCATCAGCATCCCGAACTTTCATCGCATGAGACGCGCACTGCAGCCGAGTTGGCCAATCGACTGCGTACGCTGGGCTATGAAGTCACGGAACATGTGGGCGGGACCGGGGTGGTTGCCATTCTGAAGAATGGCGCGGGGCCAACCGTAATGTTGCGCACGGAACTTGATGCCCTGCCCGTTGAAGAGAAGACGGGGCTGCCGTACGCGAGCAAAGTTCGGACCAAAGATGACAGCGGACGCGATGTGGGCGTGATGCACGCTTGCGGGCACGATGTCCATATGGCGGCTTTGTTTGGGACTGCGGCCATCATGGCGCGCAACAAAGACTCATGGCATGGAACGCTGATGTTGATCGGCCAGCCGGCGGAAGAGACCATTACAGGCGCCGACAAGATGATCAAGGACGGGCTGTTTACGCGCTTTCCCAAACCCGACATCGGGATGGCCATGCATGACACGAATGGTCTTCCAGTGGGTAAAGTGGGAATAACTCCCGGATATGCCAAGGCCAACGCTGATTCTGTTCGAGTCACCGTTTACGGCAAGGGCGGTCATGGCGCGCAGCCGCAAACTACGGTCGACCCAGTGCTGATCGCCGCCAGGATCGCCGTGACGGTGCAGTCGATTGTGTCGCGCGAGATCAAACCGGGCGATGCTGCGGTAATCACCATTGGCTACATCCAGGCAGGCACCAAGAACAACATTATTCCTGATGACGCGCAGATGGGGTTCACCGTGCGCTCGTATAAGCCCGATGTACGGCAGCACTTGCTGGCAGGCATTGAGCGTGTGGCCAAAGCAGAGGCAATGGCTGCGGGCGCAGACAAAATGCCGCTGGTGGAAAAGTACGAGTCCACGTCAGCGGTCTATAACGACCCGGTGTTGACGCAGCATCTGGCCGCAACGCTGGAGGGAGTGCTGGGCAAAGGAACTGTCGTCACGGAAGACCCGATTATGACGTCAGAAGACTACTCTTACTTCGTCGAGCAGGGAGTGCCGTCGTTTTACTTTACGCTGGGCGTTGCCGACGCTCAGAAGCTGGCCGAGGCGAAAGCAGCGGGCAAGCAGCTGCCCAGCAATCACTCTCCATTGTTCGCGCCTGTTCCCGAGCCTTCGCTCAAAACCGGCATGACGGCCGAGGTTGCGATTCTGCGCGATCTGTTAAAGGGAACGCCCGCCGACGTGAAGAAATTTACCCAACCCGCGTCAGGAAATTAACAAGGCTGGCTCACCGTAGACGCGCTGAGACCAGGGAAAATGGGCTGTTTATCCCGTCCAATTTTTAAAGGAGCAGTTAACTGATGAATTTTTCGCGCCGTGATTTTCTTCAGACCGCCGCAGTCGCAACAGTGGGGTTGGCAAAGCCGGGGATGGCATTTGCCGCCCAGGCAGAGGGCAAAGCCAGCCAGCCGGAAGCCATTGCCAGGTTGAAATCGCGCAAGACTGAGGCCCAGCCCATCACCACCGCTGAGCGGGAGCAACGGATAGAGAAAGCCCGGCAATTGATGGCAGCGAACAAAATTGACGCCATCATGATTACCGGCGGGACGTCCCTGGTTTATTTCACCAATATTCACTGGTGGATGAGCGAGCGGCTTTTTGCCATCATCCTGCCGCTGAAGGGAAACCCGTTTTACGTTTGTCCGGCGTTCGAAGAAGACCGCGCTCGCGAGCAGATTGCCGGCGGCCCGGGTGGAACCAACGCCGAAGTCCGTACATGGCAGGAAGATGAAAGTCCGTATCAGCGAATCGCCGAAGGGCTGAAGGACAGAAAACTTACCGCCGGCAACATGGGCATGGAGGAGACTGTCCGATATGTTTTCAGTGAAGGGCTGAGCAAAGCTGCGCCGGGCTTGCATCTGGTCAGCGCCACTCCTGTCGCGGCAGGGTGCCGGATGATCAAAAGTCAGCACGAGCTGCAACTGATGAAGCTGGCGAATGAAGTCACGCTGGCGGCTTATGAAGCCGCTTATCTTTCGGCTAAAGAAGGTATGACGCAGAATGATTTTGGCGCTATGGTGCAGGCCGCACACTCGCAGCAGGGCTTTCAGGGAGGCGCGAGCATACAGACAGGAGAGAATTCTGCTCTACCGCATGGCTCTGCCAAGCCGCAGGTAATCCGCGAAGGAACAATCTTGCTCATGGACGGCGGCTGCGTGGTAGAAGGCTACGAATCCGATATCAGCCGCACGGTTGTGCTCGGCAAGCCGACAGACAAAATGAAGCAGGTGTTTGAGATTGTGCACAAGGCGCAATCAGCGGCGCTGGCAGCGGCAAAGCCGGGCGTGGAATGCCAGGCGGTGGACGCAGCGGCGCGTAAAGTAATCACCGATGCCGGCTACGGCCCCGATTACAAGCACTTTGCCCATCGCGTAGGGCATGGCATCGGTATGGACGGGCACGAGTGGCCCTATCTGGTGCGCGGTAACACGCTGCCGCTGGCTCCCAATATGACGTTCAGCGATGAGCCGGGGATTTACATTCGTGGCGAATTTGGCGTGCGGCTGGAAGACGACATGTACATCACGGAGAACGGTGTGGAGCTGTTTACGCCGCAAAGTCC
>Ga0210400_10003244_pt1 | contig 14514 bp, 17 predicted proteins | sample IncBWH26MmetaG_FD_155456 | JGI IMG/M metagenome (GOLD analysis project Ga0210400, IMG submission 155456) | Forest soil microbial communities from Barre Woods Harvard Forest LTER site, Petersham, Massachusetts, United States - Inc-BW-H-26-M | ecosystem: Environmental > Terrestrial > Soil >...
CGCGATTCACCGACAAGTGCTGGTGGTTCGTGCCCACGCGATACAACTGCGCATCGTGGTAGGCGAACAGCCGTCCCTGCAGCATTTTATCCGGACTGTAGCCCATGCCGGGCACGATGTTGGCGGGCGAGAATGCCGCCTGCTCGACGTGCTCATGATAATTGTCGGGGTTGCGATTGAGTTCCAGGACACCCACGGGGATGCGCGGGAAATCCCCGTACGGCCACACCTTGGTAAGATCGAACGGATTCCAACCAGTCCTTTGTTCCCACGCGGCGGCCTCGATCTCGGTCATGACCTGGATCGACACGTCCCATTGAGGGAAGTTGCCGTCGGCTATTGCATTGAACAGGTCCCGTTGTGCATGGTCGGGATCAGAGCCCGCCAGCCGTTCGGCATCCGCGGCGCTCAAATTCTTGATCCCCTGCCTGGTTTTCAAATGCCATTTCACCCATACGCGCGCGCCCGCGCGGTTGATCAGGCTGAAGGTGTGGCTGCCGAATCCGTCCATGTGACGATAGCCGTCGGGCGTACCGCGGTCACTGAAGAGCATGGTCACCTGGTGCAAGCTCTCCGGAGCCTTGCTCCAGAAATCCCACATCATTTGTGCCGATTTCAAATTGGTCTGCGGATCGCGCTTTTGAGTGTGCACGAAATCCGGGAATTTGATCGGATCCTTGATGAAGAAGACCGGGGTGTTGTTGCCTACCAAGTCCCAGTTGCCGTCCTCGGTGTAGAAACGCAGGGCGAAACCGCGCGGGTCGCGCTCCGTGTCGGCCGAGCCCTTCTCGCCCCCCACCGTCGAGAAGCGGAGGAAGGTTTCCGTCGTCTTGCCGATCTGGTCGAACAGCCGGGCGTTGCTGTACTTCGTGATGTCATGGGTCACGGTGAACGTGCCGTAGGCGCCCGAACCCTTGGCATGGACCACGCGCTCGGCGATCCGTTCCCGGTTGAAATGCTGCAGCTTTTCGATGAGATGAAAATCTTGCAGCAGTAACGGTCCACGCGGGCCGGCCGAAAGTGAGTTTTGGTTGTCGACGACCGGGATGCCGGATGCCGATGTCAAACGGGTCTTGGATGAAGTCATTGGCAATTCCTCGAGTGCTGCGGATGGGAGCCATACTAACCATTGCAGCCTCGATATCCAGGTGATTGATTCGATGATATCGATTGATTCCCTCTATGGCGAAAGAATTGCTGTGGCGCAGTCATCGCGGGGAGTCGACAGCCGCCCGCCGTGAGAGCCTAATAGCGCTTTGCAGGTCCTTTTAAAACGAGAGCTGCCAATGAACGAAGAAGCGCTGAATCTCAGCATACGCAAATTTCTGAAAATGGTCGGCATCAGTTCGCAGCGCGAGATCGAGCATGCGGTGGCGAAAGCCGTCGCGGCGGGTACCATCAAGGGCGCCGCAACATTTCCTGCGAAAATGACGCTGGAGATTGCCGGGCTCGGGGTAAAGGTGGAGTTCAGCGGCGAGATCGCCCTCGAGTAGACAGTCGGCCGGTTGCCGCAGCGGCGCTGACATCAATGGTTGCTAGATGCTCATGACACCACGAATGTGCACTGTCCCAGGTCGACGGGCATCGACGCGGCGAAGGTGGATATTCCAGCTGAATCTCAGGTACAGCAACTGCTGCAGAGTCTGTTGCAACCGCGTTTGATCGGCGTCCCGTCCGGCTTCATCGATATCCGATCTCAGGGCGGCTGCCTCGCGAGTGAACTCGTACCGGGTCCGTGCAAACTCACCATAGGTCAGCTCTTGATAGTAGAGTGCGCGAATGAGTTGACTGACGCTGGATTGATAAAATTTGGATAAAAAGAATTCCTGTTGCGCGGATGCCGCCGAGATCGCGCTCGCCGGTTCGGGCACGGTGCGCGCAATAGCAGAGTGCCGGCCGCACGAATTGCGAATCCGCAGCCATCGGGCGATCTCGACGCGCTCGGCGTCCGTCGCAAAGGTATCGTTCAATGCGATTCTGAAGGGTGGCGGACCATCGGCAGCCATTCTTGAAAGATCGGCCTTGGAGCGGATGGAATCCAAGTCCCGCGTGGCCGAGTCGTCGACACATTGCTCGATCGCGCCGTGGAGGTCCAAGCCTGTATTGGTCGATTCGGCGGCCGCGGTGCCGGCGCTGAACGTGCCTGCAGCGATCAAGAAGCGTATGAACATCCATCCGTTGAATGGAGAGCGCATGTTCCAAAGTCTCGCACGCAGGCCCCGACACCACAAGATTTCGAGGCCCGAGTTGAAATTTTTACCAACTGCCCTCCTGGGATGCCGCGCTCTATACGGAAAAGCTTTCGAAGGGTGCCAGCTTGCAACGGATGTGGAGTGTGGCGACGCTGCACGATGGCACGCCGAATTCCGGCCACTATGGCTATGGTTGGTTCATCGGCAGCAAGCGAGGTCATCTCGTGATCGAGCACGAGGGCCAATGGCAGGGCTTTGAGACTCAAATTTCGCGCTACGTGGACGACGGGCTCACTGTCGTCGTCCTGACCAATCTTGCGCAAGCGAAACCGGAGTTGATTGCCGATGCGGTGGCCGCGATCTATTTATCCAAGAATCCGCCGCCGGCCAGAGCGGGGCCTACACCGTAACACGGTCGGCGGGGGCCATCGGCGTCACACTTTGGATTGTCCGGGGATGACGAGAGTTGCACCAGAGGGGAGTTTTTATCATCTGACATCCGTCGAGGGATGCTTCATCATGGGGCCGGAGATATCATGACCGACACCCCGCTCAAGCACTACCTGCTGGCCTCAGACTTCGACCAGACCTTGAGTTTCAAGGATTCCGGTGTGGTGTTGAGCGAGCTGCTCGGCATATCCGGATTCGAGGAACGAGTTGCGGGCCTTGCCCGCAGTAATCTGGTACAGCAGGGCGGTGAACTGGCGTACTTGATCCGGCACGATCCTGAATTTCGCGGCGTGCGCCGCGAACATCTGATCGAGGCCGGGCGCCACGTTCGCCTCAAGAGTGCAATTCCGGCGCTGGTGGACTTCATGGAACGAGGCACCGAGGGCTATCGCTTTTCCTTCTTCATCATATCGGCGGCGCCGCGCGAGATTGTCATCTCAGCGCTGGCCGGCGTGATTCCTCCCGAACACATCTTCGGTACGGAACTCGACTTCGACGCCCGCTCGGGGGAAGTTCGTGCAATCACACGCGTGCCGGCCGGTTACGGCAAGGTCGCGGTGATCGAGGAGTTGCAGCAACGGTTGGGGGTTGCACCGGATCGCATGATTTATGTCGGCGACGGCAGTTCCGACGTCCACGTGATGCTGCACGTCAATAATCATGACGGCTTCACCATCGCCGTATCCGAAAACAAACAGCTGGCACGGATTGCCAAGAGCACGGTGCTGAGCGAGAACGCGTTCAGCATCATGGTCCCCATTCTCGATCAGCTGCTGCACTGGCGCACGGGCCGCATCCGGGAGCTGTTCGAGTCCTACGGTTTGACGCTGCACGAGTGGGAGAAAGACCGCACCGACCGCGTGAAAATCAGCGAGGCCCTCGCGATTGACGCGCAGGCGCAAGCCGCGGTATGAGACGATATGAATCATCTCGGGATCGAGTCATTGGGTTGGGCGGCGACCACTGTCTTCGTCGCATCGTATTTCTTTTCGCGCCCGTCACTGTTGCGTGGTGCGCAGATGGCCGGGGCGTTGCTCTGGACGACCTATGGCGTTCTCATCAACTCAACGCCGGTGATCGTCGCCAACGTGCTGGTCTTTTCCGCGGCGGCGTGGACCATGTTTCGCAAGGCTCCCGCACGGCAAACAGCGCCTCAGCCAATGCCGCGCAGCGGCGAGTAGCGGCCTAAATCAGCCGACCTGCCGCGATTGCTCGGCAGCCTTTCGAGCCGGCAGCCTCCAGCCGGGCCGAATGAAATGACAGGTGTAGCCGTCCGGGTATCGCTCGAGGTAATCCTGATGGTCGGGTTCGGCTTCCCAAAAATCGCCGGCCGCAGCCACCTCGGTGACCACCTTGCGCGGCCACAGCCCCGAGGCGTCGACATCCGCGATCGTATCTGCGGCGATGCGCTTCTGCTCATCGGTGGTGTAATAGATCGCCGACCGATAGCTCGTGCCGGCATCATTGCCCTGTCGGTTCAACGTGCCGGGATCGTGGATCTGAAAAAAGAATTCGAGAATTTGCCGATAACTCACCTTGGCGGGATTGAAAATGATCTCGATGGCTTCGGCATGTGAGCCATGATTGCGATAGGTGGCATTGGCGACATCGCCGCCCGTATAGCCCACCCGTGTCGAGATCACGCCGTCGTAGCGACGAAACAGATCCTGCATTCCCCAGAAGCAGCCTCCAGCAAGAACCGCGCGTTCCTCATTCATCGGATACCCTCCACTTGATCCAAGTACGCCCCGTAGCCCTCGGCCGCCATGTCGTCGCGGCGTATGAAGCGCAACGAGGCCGAGTTGATACAGTAGCGCAATCCCCCGCGGTCCACCGGACCGTCGGAAAACACGTGACCCAAATGACTGTCGCCGTGCGCCGAGCGCACCTCGGTGCGGATCATGCCGTGGGTGGCGTCGTGCAGTTGGCTGACGTTGGCCGGCTCGATCGGTTTGGTAAAGCTCGGCCAGCCACAGCCCGAGTCATACTTGTCCGCCGAGGCAAACAGCGGTTCGCCCGATACGATATCGACGTAGATGCCCGGCTCCTTGTTGTTCACGTATTCGCCGGACCCGGGGGCCTCAGTGCCGCCCTGCTGGGTGACTCGATACTGCTCGGCAGAGAGCCGGGAAATGGCTTCGGAGCTTTTACCGTACTTTCGCATGTCCTTCCCGCTTTTGCGCCGCGACAATGAAATAATAGCGCAATGTGCCCGCCACAGTATGTCGGTCATGAGTGCGCTAATATCCCGAACCGCAGGTGACCCATGCAAGACTTTTTGAACCGCCGCGAAGTACTCACTTCGATCGCCGCCGCTGCCGCACTGACGGCACTCCCGAGGGCGCTGGGCGCTGCTCCGGCGGCGACCCTCGATTTCCTGGTTGTGGGGGATTGGGGTCGGGATGGCGCGAGCCACCAGCGCGAAGTCGCCGCGCAAATGGGCCACGCGGCGCACGGTCTTGGCAGCCGCTGCGTGATTTCGGTGGGCGACAATTTTTATGAGGACGGCGTCGGATCAACCTCCGACCCGCAGTGGCGCTCCTCGTTCGAAGACATTTATTCGGCGCCCTCCCTGCAAATCCCGTGGTACGTCGCCCTCGGCAACCACGACTATCGGGGTGTCCCGCAAGCTCAGATCGACTATGCGAAGAGCAACTCCCGCTGGCGCATGCCGAGCCGCTACTACAAAGTGGCGGGCAGCGACATCGGCGCGCCGCATGTGGATCTTTTCGTGGTCGACACTTCGCCCCTGGTTCACCAGTATCGCGAAAAAGTGCACAGTGCGATCGCGGCGAACGTCGCCAGCCAAGATGTGCCCGCGCAGTTGCGCTGGCTCGACGAACAATTGGGACAGTCGGCCGCCCCATGGAAATTGGTGATCGGGCATCACACCATCTACTCGGGCGGCAGCGGCCACGGAGATACACCGGAAACGAAGGAGCTGATCGAACCGCTGCTGCGCAAACACAACGTACAGGCTTACATCAACGGTCACGATCACGACTTGCAGCACTTGCGGCGCGGTGGGGTCGACTACGTCTGCTGCGGCGCCGGATCGGAAGTCCGGCCCGTTCAGGCCGTTGAAGGCACGCGCTTCTGCGCGGCCCAGTCGGGTTTCGCGGCGATGCGCTCCACCGCGGATGCGCTCACGTTCGAATTTCGCGACTTCACCGGCGCAAGCATTTATCGATCATCGATCCCGCACGGAGGTGCCCTCGGCAAGGCAGCGTGAAAGCCGCCCGCTTGCGCTGGTTATCGCGCAGACAGGCTCAACAGCAGCGCCTTGAAGTCCTCCATGAGCACGTGCGCGCGGCGGCTCAGAACATTATTGCCGAGCAGCCCGAGCAGCGCGGTCGCTATTCCAATGGCAGTGGCGATCAGCGCCGTACCGATGCCACGGCTGACGGCCGCCGAGTCCGATACACCGCCGGCGGCCAGCGCGTTGAAGGTCTCCATGATCCCAAATATCGTGCCGAGCAAGCCGAGCAAAGGTGCGGCCGTCACGATGGTATCGAGAATCCAGAGCCGCCCGCTCACCTTCTTGTCGACGCCGATGAACAACGCCGAGGAAAGATCCTCCTGCCGCTCGCGGCTCGCGCCCGCCGCCAAGATCTCAGCGTAGCGGACAACGGCACGGCTCGCGGGATCCGCCCACGAGACGCTGTCGATCGGCTTGCCCGCCGTACCCTGCGGGCGACCGATGATCGCTGCGAGACGCTGCATTCTCCACCCAAGGTACGAGAGATAAATGCCGCGTTCGAGAATCACGAATACGAGCAGGCCGATACACGCGTACAACACATTGAAAGTGACGGTATGAAATAACTGATAGTTCATTGTTTGCTCTTTTACTCTAGCTTGCGGCGCGAAATTCAATCGTCACCGCAAAGGCGTGTTCCGCTTCGCCGGCAAAGATCCTTGACGGCATCGGTGGATAGTGACCGGAAGCCACGATTGCAACGGCCGTCTCGTCGAGAATCGACGATCCAGAAGAACGCAGCACCCTGACGACCTTCGGTTGGCCGCTGCGCATGACGATGAAACCGACGCGCACCTCGCCCGCGGGGCGATGCCGGCGGTACTGAATCGAGTCGGGCGGGCGCGTTCTGCGATCGATGTCGGCGCGCAAACCCGCAGCATACTGCGCCTCCAATTCCGGGCGCGCGTCCGCATTCGGCGCCGCCTCGGCCGGTGTGCCGGACGATGCGATCAACGCCCCTCCTTCGGGCACCGGGTCACGCTCGACCGGCACCGGCTGAGGCTCCGCCGGAATCGGTATTTCTGCCGCGCGCGGTTGCGGCATGACGCGGTGCGTCGGCACTTTGCGAGGCACCGGCGGCGGCGGTGCGCGCGGCGGTTCAACGGACGCCTGTTGCAGCAAAATCTCTATGCCCGCAGGGCTGTTGTTGACCGCCAATGCGGAAGAGTTGCGCCATGAGTCGGGCCGGCCGGCGAACAGCGCTGCCAACAGGGCACCGGTAAGCGCCAGCGCCATGCCGTCGCTGGCAATCTGCAGCATATCCTCGCGGCCTGCCGTCATTCCTGCTTGGCAATGACGGACGCGGAGCCGATGCCGGCACGTTTTACCGCGTCCAGCACACTCACCAAGGGCTGGAGCCGCGCGCTCTGATCGCCCGCAATGATGACCGTGAGCTTATTGGTGCGCTCCAAAGCCGCAAGTTGCTCGCTGAGTTCGGCCAGACCGGTTTTATTGCCATCGAGATACACCTCGCCGTCGGCCGTGAGCGTCAGGGTCACTCGCTTGGGTACGTCCAGATGCGCCGCGTCGGCGGCATAGGGCAGCGCCACCTTCACCCCTCGCGACGGCAGCGAGTTCAAACTGATCAGCACGAAAAAGACCAGCAAGAACATCATGACGTCGATCATCGGAATGATTTCGATGCGCGGCGCCTTGCGGGGGCGTGACGGCCAATTGCGCATCAGAAACTCAGACGCACGCCAGCAAGCAAGGTGATATCGTAAAACTCGCGCTGGATGGGCCGCGCATCGCTAGTCCCCTCGGTGAACTCCAACGGCGTATTGAGCAGATTTTTTGCGTCGAAGTAGACCTTGACCTCGTGAGCGATGGCGTAGCTGCTGCCAACATCGAGCGTCAGCCGATGGCGTGAATACACATCGGCGGCATCCCCGACCGTGCCGCCAAAGGCGAACAGATTCTGGCCGACGTAGTCGGCCGCCACGCGCACTTCGATAGGCGCGCGCTCATAAAACAGCGCCGCGTTCCAAGTGACTTTGGACGTGGACGGCAGCAATCCGTAGTCCGCGGGCTGGCCGCCGAACGCCGGGTGGATCTGTGCCCGCGAATCGACCAGTGTGAAGTTCGCGCTGTACCCGAACCCGTCGAACGGTGCCGGCAAGAACTTAAGTTGCTGCTGATACTGGCCCTCGATGCCTTCCGCGTGCGCGGGGCCGTTGGAATAGCTCTGCACCGTTGTGGTCACGCCCGTGAGCCCGGGATAGTCATAGCCGGAGACGATTTGTTGCGACAACAGGATGTAGTCGCGGAATTGCTTGTAGAACAAGCCAATAGCCGCGATTTGACCGTCGCCCGGATAGTATTCCAGGGTGGCGTCGAAGTTCTGACCGAGCGTGGGCTTGAGCTTCGGATTACCGACCGTAACAGCGGCGTTCGGCACGCTGATCGATGCTCCCGGCGTGATCTGCTCGAAACCGGGGCGCGCGATCCCGGTCGAATAGGTGAGCCGCCCGGTCAAGTTCTCGAGGAAGTCGTAGCGGCCCTGCAGGGTCGGGAAGTAATTGGTGTACGAGTTGCGCTGCGTCGTCGGCGTGTTCGTGTCCACGGGGGGGGCGTCGTAGAGATTGCCCCCGTAGGTCGCGTGCGTCGACTCGACCCGCACTCCCGCCAGCACTCCCACCTTGTCGAATCGAGCCGAGTACTGGCCATAGCCCGCATAGACATTCTCGCGGTCGTCGGTGTTTGAGGCCGCATCGGCAGGCAGATCATCGGTGATAGTCCCGAGGTTGCTGTTGGCGAGAGCTCGAACCGACGGCAGGCTGATCGCGGGCCCGATGTCGTACAGATTGTTGTAATAGATCTGCGCCGAGCCATAGGTGTAGGGCGTCAAGGCAATGGTGCCGGTGGGTGTGAACACAGGGGATGACGCAACGCTGGTCTTGTGACGATCGCGCAGCGCGAGCCCCATTTTCCACTCGCCGGTTGTATCGCCGCTTCCCGTCGGGATCGTGGCATCGAGCGCCGCCGCCGTCTCCCCATCGTGGGCATAGGAAGGTCCGAGATCGATCTCTTGCAAGGTGTAGTTGGCCGGATTGGCGGGATTGGTTCCATCCAAGGTACGAAATTTCGGATAGCGCGGATCGGTGGTGGTGTCGTAGGCGATGGGCACGGCATTGGGATCGGTCCACACGCTGCCGTAACTGGTCGACACACGGTCGGTACCGAGCGCGAAGGAAGCGTGATAGTCGAGCTTGAAATTGGCGAATGCGCTGCTGCCGCCGACCACCCCAAGTCCGTTCTGAATCCGCTCCAACGTATCGGTGGTGTCCTGCTCCAACCCCGCCCCCGAAGCAATGAAGCCGTTCGGATTGCTGGGATCCTGGATGCAGCTCGGCAGCGGCGTGCAGCCGCTGTTGGAGTCGAGGCCGTTCAGCACCAGATAGTGTTTGTTGGCGCCCTCCAGGTACCCGGAATACAGAACCCGCAGATAGAGCGAGGTGCTGTCGCTCGCTTTTGCGTCGAAGTTGGCCGCGGCGCCATAGCGCCGGCGATGGTATTCGTAGCGGCGGAACTGCAGATTGCTCAAGACCTTGTCCGGTACGCCGCTGGCCTGCTGGTCGGTGTAGCTCTCCTCCACGTCGTCGATCCCGCGCTTATCCTCGTGATAAACGGCGGTGACGACGGCGCTGAAGGCATTCGATCCGGCGAACAGGCCGCCGATCCCGTCGCCGCCGTCGAAACTGCGGCCTGCGCTGACTTCGGCGTGATACACCGGAGACCTGCGCAGCGGTTCGTAGCCGCTGCCCATGTCGGCGTCGATGAAGGGCGTGCCGCCGTGCTCGGCGCCGCTGCGCGGCACCAGATTGATCGAGCCACCGAGCGCCTCGGCATCCATATCCGGCCGCGACGTCTTGGTGAGCTCCACGCCGCCGATGACACCGGTGGGAAAGGTATCGAACGCGACCGCACGGCCGCCGCCGGAAGGAGAAGACGGATTGGACGCGGGCAGCCGCACGCCGCCATAGGTCGTGCCATTGAGATCGGCATCGAGCCCGCGAATGTGCACGAAGCGTCCCTCGCCGCTATCGGTCTCCAGGGAGATTCCGGGAATTCTCTGCAATGCCTCGGCCGTGTTGATGTCCGGAAGTTTGATGATTTCACTCAATGGCTGCACGTCGATGATGTTGGGTGCTTGCTGCTTTTCAGCGATGGCGTCGGCGCGATTGATGGTAGCGCTCGGCTGCACGGGCGGTCCGTTCTCCCCCCGACCCGCACCGGTGCTGACACGCCCGATGTCGGTCTCACTGGAAGGTGGGGGGGCTGTCTGTCCCACCGCTGAACTCGCGAGCGCGATCAGCCCTGCCGCCATCGCGAGGGCGGCAATGTTGAGGCGCGGCAGGAACCATCGGTGTTGAGACATTTCGACGCTCCCTTGCTGGCGTGGAACTTCACAGCGTAATCAGCCAACGTTGCCTTTTTCTTACACTGGGGAATTCCTTGACTCCGCGCGCGGCGGCCGTTGCGTTGTTCCGGCCGAGTGCGTAGCGTTGGCGCGCCAAGCGGTCACGGAGTTCGGCACATGAAATTTTCTTTTGGGCGCCGCGTGTGCGGCACGGCGATTCTTGGGCTGATTCTGGCGGCGCCTGCGGTCGCTGCCGGCGACCCTGGCTATGGCATCGTTACCCGGTGGCCCGTCGGCGGCGCCGGAAAATGGGACTACCTGATCGTCGACTCCGCGCAACACCGGCTGTTCGTTTCGCGCGCGACGCACGTGCAGGTGTTCGATCTTGAATCAGGAAAACCCGCCGGCGACATCGCCGATACGCCGGGCGTGCATGGCATCGCGTTCGCCTACGACTTGAATCGTGGCTTCACGAGCAACGGCAAGGGAGATTCGGTGACGGTCTTCGATCTCAAGACGCTCGCGCCCATCACCACTCTCAAAATCTCCGGCAAGGATCCCGATGCCATCATTTACGATGCACCCAGCAAACGGATCTACACCTTCAATGGTCACAGCGACAACGCAACGGTCATCGACGCCGCTTCAGCCCGAGAAATCGCCAGCATTCCGCTACCCGGCGGACCGGAATTCGCGGTCAGCGATGCTGCCGGACACATCTTCGTCAATATCGAGGACAAAGGGCAGATCGCAGTGATCGATGTGGCCAAGGGCAGCGTGCAGTCCAGCTGGTCGCTCGCGCCCTGCGTAGAACCCACCGGGATCGCCCTGAACGCGGCGCGGCATCGTTTGTTTTCGGTGTGCCACAACGAGCGCCTCATCGTGACGGACAGCCTGACCGGAGCACGCGTCGCCGAGTTGCCGATCGGTAAGCACGTCGATGCGGCGGCTTTCGATCCCTCCACCTCGCTCGTGTTCAGTTCCAACGGAGACAGCGCCGACGTGACCATCGTGAGTGAAGATTCCGACGGCCACTATGCGGTGAAGGGCAGCCTTGCTACCGCGAGCGGCGCGAAGACAATGGCGCTGGATGCCGCCACTCATCGGATCTACGTGCCGGCGATGGGCGCGAGCGGTTTCGAAATCCTGGTGGCGGCGCCGAAATGACCGCTCGCGCGGGTGTGATGCTTCGATTCGGCCTCAACTTCCCGTCCAGCGAGCGACGCTCCTCGCCAAGAACGGCCCCGTCAGCATCACGAGGATGAACCGTGCCATCTGCATCGCCATCACGAACGGCACATCCACCGGCGAGGAGGCGGCGATGATTGCCACCGAATCGGCGCCGCCCGGGCTGGTGGCGAGATAGGCGGTCAGAGGATCGATACCAATCCAGACGTGCAGCAGCCCTGCCAAACCGGCACATAAAGCGATGAGGGTCAGGTTGAATGCAACGATTGTCGGAAAAACGCGCGCGGCATAAATCACGATCTCGCGCGTGAATCGCAGGCCGATGGACCAGCCAACCAGCGCGTAGCAGCCGGCCATCAGCCAGGGCGGCAATGTAATGGTGATGAGGTGAGTGCACGAGAGCGCGATGCCGGCAAAAAGGGGAATGAGCAAGGCGCCGGCGGGAATTCTGGACCTGGCGCCGGCGATCGAACCGACGACCGCCAGCGCCACCGTCGCGCACAGCGGCCCTGTGGCAACAACCGGAAACCAGTCCACGGCAGTTCTGGCGGCGGCGCCGGGCGCGACCCACAGCCGGGCGACGATGGAGGCCACGAGCGCCACCAGCATCACGCGCAGAAATTGCATGTAGGCCACCAACCGCGGGTCCCCGCCGAAGCCCTCGGACATCAGCACCATCACCGTGGCCGCGCCGGGGGTCGACCCCCACACCGCCGTCGTGCCGGGCAGCACTTTCCAGCGCGCGAGCAAGGCGCCGAGCGATGTGCTGATGACCAGGACCGAACACACTCCGGCGAGAAACAGCGGCCAGCGCTGCAACATGGTCGCAAGGATTGCGGGGCCGATGCTGCGCGCCACCAGGCAGCCGATCAATCCTTGCGCGAGGACATAGGGCCATTTCGGCACGGCGAGCTTGCCCTCGAACGCCGCGACCAAAATTGCGGCGGCCATCGCACCCAGCAACAACGCTGCGGGCAAGCGAATCAGCTCCAGGGAGACGATGCACGCGAGCGATGCGACCAACAGCACCCCCCACTTGAGTACCGTTGGCGCGGTGCGCAGCGTGAGCGCGCTCGGCACGCTAGGCGCGGATCAGTGTGATGTCGTCGCTGCGAACCAGACGGGAAAGTCGCGGCAGGATGTGCTTTATCGACATTTCGTGCCCCTCGAGGACGGAACTCGTCGTCACGTCCTGGACGATGAGCAGCTCGTATCCATGCTCGTAGGCCTGACGCGCGGTCGATTCCACGCCGATCTGCGTGGAGACGCCGCCGAGCACGATGGTGCGGATGCGACGCCGGCGCAGCTGCAGGTCCAACTCCGTGCCGTAGAATGCCCCCCATTGTCGCTTGGTAATCGTCAGGTCGCCCGGCTGCATCAGACCGGGCGGGAAATCGTTCCACCCGGCGGGGAAACCACCCTTTGGGATCACCATCGCGGCGTCGACTCGTTGGCGCGGCAGGTCGCCGCCATCCGCCGAGAAGCCGACGTTGACGAGTACCACAGTCGCGTTGGCGGCACGAAAACGCTCCGCCAACGCTTGGCCGCGGGTCAGCAGTTCCTGGCCGGTGATCGGACTCAGCGGGTTGCCCAGGATGCCCTTCTGCAGGTCGATCAGCACGAGGGCGGTCGAGGCGGATTCGAGTTCGATCATCGCGACGTCTCCCTACGCGTCAGCCGAGCCAACGCCCAAAAAATCTGAAAGTCCGATCCCAGGCCTGCTGCGACCAGACGGAGTCGTATTGGGTGGCGGGAATTCGATGCGGCCCCACGGCGGTCTCGTTGGCGAAGGCATGATGTGCCAGGTAGCGATGGAAGTCGAAAGTCACACCGGCAGCACTCAGCTTATCCTGCAGTCGGTCGACGGTGGCGATCGGGAAAAACTCGTCCTGAGTGGCCCAATGCGCCTGCAGCGGCGCCTTGATCTTGCCGGCATCGATGTACTCGAGCGGCGGGCAGCCGTACCACACAACGCTCGCATCGATCTCCGGGGCCATACACACGCTGAGCAAGGTGAGGGCGCCGCCCATGCAAAAGCCGGTAACGCCCACCTTGGTACTACGCTCCTTGAGGTACTGCACGGCACCGCGGATATCCTGAGATGCCGCATCGCCGAAATTGAGGCCCGTCATCAAATGGTGGGCTTCTGCGGCCTCGAGAGCGACCTTGCCGCGGAACAGGTCGGGCACGAGTGCGACGTAGCCTGCATTTGCCAGTCGCTCGGCGACGCCGCGAATCTGATCGTTGACTCCCCACCACTCTTGGATAACGACGATTGCCGGCGCAGCGGCGGGATCTGCCGGCTCTGCAAGATAACCCGCAACGGTGTTCCCGTCGGGTCGATTAAAGGAGACTGTCCTACCCATCGGCACATTTCCTTCCGGTCGAGATTAGATATGGTTGCTTATAAACGCTTTCGCGATCCACGTAAAACGAGAATCCGGTCGGGCACACACTGGCGCTTCTGGCATGGCGCGCGTGATGATCGGCGATTCCGCGAATGCCGGCGTGCTGCTATTTGCTTATGGACCTTGCAAGACAAGGCAGTGCACTGGCGAAATTTCGACCGTGAACTAGCAGGCGGTTTTCGGGAGCCCGCGCCTGGGTTTATGTGCGGGCGTGAGAGCCGCCCTTTGTGCGCTTCTTCGCAGTTTTTTTGCGCGCCTTTTTTGCCGGCGGCTGGCCGGCATGCTGGATGATCTCCTTGGACTGATGCAGCAGTCGAACCGCGTTCTTGAGGAGCGCCTTCAGTTTTTTATTTTCCGCCTTGAGGTCGGCGATTCCTTTTTGGGACTTGGTCATAGTCTGGAATCCTTCATGTGTCAACGCATCTTATCGATCATTTGCGTTGAGGCCGTAGGTGGGGGACTCGACAGGTTGTGAGATTTCAGGAACAGGGTGCGTCCACCGACGTGGCGCGCCGCGCGCGCTCCGCATCGATCAGCGCCCGCTTGCGTTCAAGACCCCAGCGATAGCCGCCGAGCCCGCCGTCGCCGCGAAGTACGCGATGGCAGGGGACGAGAACCGCAATCCGATTGGCAGCGCAAGCCGAGGCGGTTGCCCGC
>Ga0210400_10003245_pt1 | contig 14510 bp, 12 predicted proteins | sample IncBWH26MmetaG_FD_155456 | JGI IMG/M metagenome (GOLD analysis project Ga0210400, IMG submission 155456) | Forest soil microbial communities from Barre Woods Harvard Forest LTER site, Petersham, Massachusetts, United States - Inc-BW-H-26-M | ecosystem: Environmental > Terrestrial > Soil >...
TTCATCCTCCACGCGGCGTTGCTGCGTCAGGGTTTCCCCCATTGCGCAAAATTCCCCACTGCTGCCTCCCGTAGGAGTCTGGACCGTGTTTCAGTTCCAGTGTGTCCGTGCGCCCTCTCAGGCCGGATACCGATCTTCGCCTTGGTAGGCCATTACCCTACCAACTAGCTAATCAGCCGCGACCCCCTCCAAAAGCGGATTACTCCTTTGATCTTTCGATATTATGCGGTATTAGCCTCGGTTTCCCGAGGTTATCCCCCACTCAAGGGTAGGTAGTCACGTGTTACTCACCCGGTCGCCACTTTACTCATGGATTGCTCCACTTTCTCGTTCGACTTGCATGTGTTAGGCACGCCGCCAGCGTTGATTCTGAGCCAGGATCAAACTCTCATTTGAAACCTGAGTTGGTCTGGGTAGACCAACGGCCTCCGTCTGCTGTGACGAAGGTCCTATCTTGTGAGTACGTTCAGACTTGAGCCCGAACATTTGTTTCTCACGACTGGCACGTTCAACCTTTTGTCAAAGACCGATCCGCTTTCCGCCTGAGCGGTGCGCCTTCAGTCCGCCCGATTCTTTTGCAGAATCTAAATCCTTTGCAGGATTTTGGGCGTCCTCGAAACTTGTGGTACTAAACTTGTTTAACTGAGCCTGATAAAGTTACGCGTTCACCGGAGTGCTGTCAACCCACTGAGATCACAGGATTTCCACCTGATTTCAACAGCGCGGGGAGTTCTCATCCAAGTTTCATCCAAAGCGGGATAAACCCAAGCTGGAGAACTTCTTACAGACGCGTCCGGAAACGCTCTTCCACTCGAGCTCGCCATAGAATCCGGCGCAGGCCGAAGCGGAAGACAGTTCAAAAATTAAAGATCGCTTGGAGGCTCTGCTATTCGCGGAAACCCTTCAGGGAACTTTGTCCCCGAATGCGAACCCCGGGAAGGGGTCAGTTGGAGGCTTACACAATTGGATGTCAAAAGCCACCGCGAGGATTCAGCGGGCAGCTCCAGACACACAGTCACTTGTCCTCGACTCGATTTGTTATACCAAACCGCACCAGGTTGCGCAAGAGGAGAATCAAAAAAGTTACGGGCGGAGTAGCGCCGCTGTCCGGCGGGTGTCCTCGCACGCCGCGTCGAGCGAGAGACGCACTCAGGACAGCCGGCAAGATGCCGGCGCTACACTGCGGGCCTATAATTTCGATAGCAACGTGATTAACGTGATTTCTGTCGTCCAACTCGGTCAGGTTGATTATGGCGAAGGACTTCGGCTGCAGCGGAAGTTGATTGATCTGCGCAAGGCCGGCGAGATCGGCGACGTGCTGCTGCTTCTGGAACATTCTCCCGTCATCACTCTTGGACGCAATGCCAAAGCTGCTAATGTGCTCGCTTCTCCGGATGCGTTGGCGGCCCGCGGCGTCGAGGTGTTCGAGTGCGACCGCGGCGGCGATGTAACGTTTCACGGACGAGGGCAATTAGTCGGGTATCCGATACTTGATCTCCGAGCGCAATTGGCTTCGCTTGATGGCAATTCGGGTTCGCGTGGTTTCGCGGACAGGAGTGTCCGCGCCACACAAACACTCAAGACGCTTGGCGCGGTTGACTATGTTCGACGGCTGGAAGAAGTGCTGATTCGCACTTGCGGCGACTTTTGCATTCCGGCCAAGCGCGTAACCGGTCTCACGGGGGCTTGGACAGAGACGGAGCCCTCGGCCAAGATCGCGGCCATCGGCGTGCACATTTCCCGCTCCGTAACTTCGCATGGATTCGCTTTGAATGTGAATACGGATCTCAGCTACTTCAACTTGATTGTGCCTTGCGGAATCACCACCAAGCCGGTGACCTCGATGGAGAAAGAGCTGGGGCGGGAACTTGATTTCGACGAGGTGGCGCAGTCGCTCTCGCGAAACTTCGGCACAGTTTTTGGCGGTCAGATGCTTTGGCTCGAGACGGTTGACGCGCTGCTCGGAAACAGCGTCGGGGTGCCGATGAAGGCTCCGGACGAACTGCGGGGGATGCTCGGCGAAGATGAATTGTTTCTGGGCTGACCGCGCAGCATTACTTTCGCCGCATAGTTTCGCGGGCGGGGGCGCCCGCGCCACACCAGTGTTAGGATATTTCGCGGACTGACAATGTCGAAGAACAAGAAGAAGATCACTCCCACTGGGAAAAGCCTCCAAGGGAAAAACCACAAGCGAACAGCCGAACTCGCAAAGCCGGACGGTGATCTCCGCACTTACACCATTCGCGACTATCGACTAGAAAAGCCTCGCTTCACTTCGCGGCAGGTTCGCTCTGATGACGGCGACGGGATACGCTATGAAGTCGAGAGCAGCGATCTCGAAACTCTCGCGCCGCCGATTCGCGATTCGAAATACCTGCGCCGCGAGCAACTCATCGAAATCTATCGCTGGATGCTGCTGAATCGCCGCATGGAAACAGCGCTCGAAAATCTCTACAAGCAGGGAAAGGTTGTCGGCGGAGTTTATTTTGGGCTGGGGCAGGAGTCTTGCTCTTGCGCCTCAGCCTATGCGCTCGGCAAAGACGATTGGATGGGGCCGATGATTCGCAACCAGGGCGCGCTTCTGGTGCGCGGTTTCAGGCCAGCCGACATCATGATGCAGTACATGGCCAAAGCCGGATCGCCCACCGGGGGACGCGATACGACCTCGCACTTTGGCGATCTCGAAAAACGCAACGTGGTCGCACCGATCTCAATGCTCGGCGATTTGATTCCGGTGCTGGCCGGCGTGGCACTCGGGGCGCGGCTTCAGGGCAAACAGATCGCGGTCATGACTTACATCGGAGATGGAGGACAATCCACCGGCGTGACCTACGAAGGGCTGAACTTTGCCGCAGTGCAGAATCTCGGCCTGGTGCTGATTGTCGAGAATAATCTTTGGGCATACTCGACGCCCGCCGACATGCAGTTCCGCGTCCAAGACCTGGCTGAACGCGCTATCGGGTACGGGATCCCGGGCGTAATCGTCGACGGCACCGACGCCTGCCAGGTGTACGACGCCTGCTACGAAGCCTGCGAGCGCGCCCGCCGTGGCGAAGGTCCGACGCTGATCGAAGCGAAGATGATGCGTATGAAGGGCCATGCCATCCATGATGGGGCCGAGTATGTTCCGAAGCCGTTGTTTGAGTACTGGAAGAAGCGCGACCCGATTGCGCGGCTGGAAGATTATCTGGTGAAGCGCAAAAAGTGGCTGACGGCAGCGGAAAACGAAAAGGTGGTCGCGGACGTCGAACGACAGTTGGAAGCAGAACGGGAACTCGCCGTGAACTCTCCGATGCCGACGCCAGAATCGGCGGAGGGCGGAGTCTATTGTGAGGCGGGATGCCACGAGATCAAGCCCCGATATGCGGTGCCTGAGTCGACAAAGATTGGTGCGCGCGGCGGAAAGCCAGCCGGTCCGAAGCGGTCAGAGGCGGCGGTGCATCTGAAGTAGGCCAAACCTCTGTGGCAGAGGTCAATCGTCACGACATCGTTCGAGCCACGAAAAGTGTGAGCAATTCTGATCAGTATTGTGGTAAGCCCCCCTATATACCTGATCGAAATGGCCATCAACAGCACTCTACTTTGCTTTTGCTGCCTGGGTCTGTCATCCGTCATGCAGGCCCAATCCGATCCCGCCAAAATTTACAAGACGAACTGCGTCCTGTGTCACTCGGCCGATGGCAGCGGCGACAGCCCAACCGGCAAGGCATTCCATTCGAAGGATCTGCGCTCGGCCGAAGTTCAGAAGCAAACCGATGCGGAGCTGGCTGAAGTGATCACCAAGGGCAGAGGAAAGATGCCGGCCTTTGGCGCGAAGATAAAGCCCGACGATGTAACGAAATTGGTGGCTTACCTCCGGGCACTGCCAAAATAAAAATACGCAACCTGGGAGTTTGGCGGCTGCTGGCAGCTTCCGTGGTGCTGCCGGCACTTGGAGATGGCATGGTTGAAGATGCAGGACATTCGGCAAGCGAGACTTCTTTAGGTTCGGCATTATCTCCAGCGAGCAGGCGCTCTTTTCTCGGCGCATTGCTCTCAGTGGGAGGGCTCGTTGTCGGAGCCCTGCTTTCGGTGCCACTGATTCGCTTCGCGCTGTTTCCTCTCCTGCGCCGCACCACCGAACTCAAAGCGTCACTCGTTGGAGCGTTGACCGAATTCTCGTCCCTGACCGAGCCCGTGATGCGCACCATTCAGATCGAGCTGGTGGATGGCTGGCGCAAAGCGATATCCGAAAAAGCGGTCTATGTGACGAAAGACAGTCAAGGCCGGCTTCGCGTGCTCACTTCGGTTTGTCCTCACCTCGGTTGCACGGTGCCATGGAACAAGGACAAGGATCAGTTTATTTGTCCGTGCCATGGCGCGACTTTTGCCGCGGATGGAACTCGTGTCAGCGGGCCCTCTCTGCGGGGAATGGATACGCTCGAAACATCGGTTCAGGACGGCCAATTACAGGCGCGATTCCAATATTTCCGGCAACTCGTCTCCGACAAGGAAGTTATCGGCTAGAGATAAAGAAGGAACTCCAGAGGGATGCATTCGACATATAAAAGAGATACACATAAAGATAAGAGCGAGGGTGGCACTCCTCCCCTCCCCGGAACAGGATTATGGGAATGGCTCAACCATCGCACGGGCCTGGACGATCTGCTTCGGACCGCGCTCGATGAACCCATTCCCGGCGGCGCACGCTTCGCTTACATGTTCGGCTCCGGACTCTTATTCATTTTTATTTCGCAAGTGATCACCGGAATATTTCTTGCGCTGTACTACGTTCCCTCCGCCGATCACGCGCACACAACCGTCGCTTACATTACCAAAGCAGTCACGGCAGGCTCTTTTCTCCGCAGTCTCCACGCCTACGGAGCGAGCGCGATGGTTGTCGTGCTGTTTCTCCACCTCACACAAACCTATGTCTACGGAGCCTATAAAGGACAGCGCGAACTTCTTTGGCTATCTGGATGCGCGCTCTTTGGGCTGGTGCTGGCAATGGCCTTCACCGGTTACCTGCTCCCGTGGGATCAGAGAGCCTATTTTGCCACTGCTGTGGGAACAAACGCGGTCAGCGAAATTCCCTGGATTGGTGAAAGCATCAAGCGCTTAATGCGCGGGGGCACGGAGATGGGCACCCTCACCATATCGCGGTTTTTCGTGGCCCATATCTTTTTGATTCCCGCACTCATCTTCGCGCTTGTGGCGTCTCATATTTTTCTATTTCGTAAAGCGGGAGCCGCCGGACCGATCAACGAAGATCCCTACCACCCCAAACAGAAGTCGGAACTCTTCTACCCTCGCCAAGTGCTGATGGATCTATCGCTGACGACGTTGCTCATTATCGGACTCGGCTTGCTGTGCTTTTTCGTGCCCATCCAGTTGGGTCCGCCGGCCAATCCTGCCGACGCGCGATACATACCGCGGCCAGAGTGGTATTACCTGCCCATATTTCAATGGCTGAAATACTGGCACGGGTCGGCCGCGATCATAGGCGTGGTTGTAATCCCAACGGTCCTCGTTCTGGCCATCGTTGCGCTGCCTTTTCTGGATCGCAGCGTCGAACGACGCCCATGGAAGCGGCCGGCAGCGATGGGAGCATACGCGTTCGTAGTGTTCGTGCTGCTGGGCCTCGGTCTGCGCAGCCAGTATTTAGATCGGCACGACTCCGGCGTCGCTCAGCAATTGGCGAAACAGAAGGCCGAAGAAGACGAATACGCGCGCAAGCCATTCGAGCCTGAGCTTTCTTCCGCATCCCTGGCTGCCGCGAATGTGGCGCTCGCGGATCCGCTGGCCGCGAAAGGAAAGACCATCTTCGAGGCGCAATCCTGCAACGCATGCCACGGTGATGCCGGAGTGGGCACGGCCGCGGCCCCAGCGCTGGTTGGCATCAAAACAAAATTCTCACCTGACCAACTGGCCGACCTCTTCAAACATCCCACCACGAAGATGAACGCCGGCGGCATGCCGCCCATCGATCTCCCGCCGGATGATTTGAAGGCGTTGATCGCTTACGTGGAGAGTCTCAAATAGGATTTGCGGGCGATCGGCCGCGACTATGCTGACGTCCCGCCCACGCGCGGCGTGTATAAAGGCGAAGCTCGCAGCGAACTGACAGTGGCGGTGACAGTGAGTCCCTCGGATGCACCGCCACCCGAACAATCCGCTCCGAGCATCGTCATTCAATCGTGTCCAGTGTTTGCGCGAGCCAGCTCGCGCGCGGAGCAGGAACAGCAACAACAGCAATAACAATTAGCCGTTCTCATAGTTGCAAGCTTCGCTCTTAGCTTCTAGGTCTTAGCTTCTAGCTCTTGGCTCTTGCGAGTTGTCAGGTCGTCAGTCTCGTTGCGACCGCACTGTGGCGCATTGCATACTTGGAACGTGGGAACAGAAGATCCTGTGCTGTCTGGCACGCACGTTCGTCTCGAACCGCTTGACTATCGCCACATTGACGGCTTGGCAGATGCTGCGGCAGTTGATCGCTCGCTCTATCAGTGGAGTCCCATCCCGCAAGGCAAAGTCGAGGCCACCAGCTATGTGGACACCGCCATCGCCTGGCGTGACGCGGGCAGTGCAGTGCCGTTCGCGATCGTCCGCGTGCAAGACGGTGCCCTCATCGGCTCTACGCGCTTCTTTAACCTGGAGCGATGGGCGTGGCCGCAGGGCCACGCCAGATGCGGCCGCCAGAATCCCGACGCCTGCGAAATCGGCTATTCGTGGCTGACAAGCTCGGCAATCCGGACTGCAGCAAACACCGAGTCTAAGCTGCTCATGCTGACGTATGCCTTCGAAGCCTGGCATGTGCTGCGTGTCTGCTTCCACACGGACGTGCGTAACCAGCGTTCGCGGGCTGCGCTCGAACGCATCGGCGGAAAGTTCGAAGGAATTCTCAGAGCCCATCGGATGGCCGCTGACTTTATCGCTCGCGACTCGGCACGCTTTTCGATCGTGGCGGCAGAGTGGCCAGAGTTGAAGCAGAAGCTGAGGCGACTCCTGGATCAAGCGTGACCGCCGTGCCGCGACCGCCAAACTGATAAAATCAAACTTCGATATGTCCGCCTCTTCTCAGCTCATCCAGATCGAACTCGGCCCCAGGGTCCCCAGCCCCAAGCCCTCGTGGCTCAAGGCCAGAGCCCCGGTGGGCGAGAACTTTCACAACCTGAAGAAGCTGGCGCGCGGCCTCGGCCTGCATACCGTTTGCGAGTCGGCGCAGTGTCCCAACATTGGAGAGTGCTGGGACCATCACACCGCGACCTTCATGTTGCTAGGCGATATTTGCACCCGGCGCTGCGGCTTTTGCGCGGTCCCCAAGGGGCGTCCCAAAGCGATTGACTGGGACGAGCCGCGGCGCGTGGCCGAAGCCGTCGCCACGCTCGGCCTGCGACATGCGGTCGTGACCAGCGTGAACCGCGACGATGACAATGTCGGCGGCGCGAAGATTTTTGCCGAAACCATCCGGCAGATTCGCGGAGCCGTGCCCGAGTGCCGAGTCGAGGTGCTGATTCCCGACTTCCAGGGTCTGGAAGAACCGCTGCGCATCGTGCTCGAAGCCAAGCCCAACGTCCTCAACCACAACACCGAAACCGTTCCGCGGTTGTACCGCGCGGTACGCTCGGGTGCGCGCTACAAGCGGACACTTGATCTGCTGGCGAATGCCAAGAAGTGGGATCCCGCGACGGTTACGAAGAGCGGCGTGATGGTTGGGATCGGCGAGGAGACCGCTGAACTGATCGAAGTCTTCCGCGACCTGGGCGAGCGCGGCGTCGATATTCTGACGATTGGCCAGTATCTGCGTCCGTCAAAAGATCATCTTCCGATGACGCGCTACTATACGCCTGCCGAGTTTGTCTCGCTAAAGGAAGAAGCCCTGAAGTTCGGATTCAAGCACGTCGAGTCAGGTCCGCTGGTGCGGTCGAGTTATCACGCGCATGAACAGGCGGACGTGGCGGCGAGGTAGTGGAGCGCCAGGCGTCCTGGCCCGGCCACTTCGGACTGGACGGGCGAGGCGCCCGTCCCTCCATCGATCACATCACTACCACACTCTGCACGCATTCTGATTCACCATCGGCGCTGTCGCCGGGCAGTGATATGCTTCGCGGAACTCCGGCATATTTGAAACGGTTCCATTCACCCGATACTTCGACGGTGAGTGCGGATCAATAGTGACGAGCATGCGCTGGAAGGCATCGGTGCGGTTCTGGCACCACACGTTCGCCCATCCCAGAAAAAAGCGTTGCTCCGCGGAGAGACCGTCGACCGGCGGCGGTTCCTTGCCCGCAAACGTGTTCAGCATAGCCATGTAGGCGATACGCAGGCCGCCATTATCTGCCGCGTTCTCGCCCAAGGTGAGTTTGCCATTCAGCTTCAGGTCGTCGACTGCGACGAAGCTCCCGTACTGGTCTTTGATGCAGGCGGTACGTTCTTCAAATTGTTTCTTGTCATTCGCCGTCCACCAGTCCCGGAGATTGCCCTCGGCGTCGAACTGGCTGCCCTGGTCGTCGAAGCCGTGCGTGAGTTCGTGACCGATCACGGCGCCTATCCCGCCGAAGTTCATCGCGTCGTCCGCCTGGTTGTCATAGAACGGAGGCTGCAGAATTCCAGCGGGAAACGTAATGTTGTTTTGATTCGGGTTGTAACTCGCGTTCACCGTCATCGGCGGATACGGCCAATCCCTCTTGTCGAGCGGCTTGCCAATCTTGTCCAATCTGCGCTGTACGTCGTGCTGGTTGGCGCGCTGCGAGTTGCCGAAAGCATCGCCGCGCACGATCCGCAGCGTCGAGTAGTCGCGCCATTTATCGGGGTAGCCGATGCGGTTGGTGATCGCCTGCAATTTCACCAGCGCCTGAGCCTTCGTGTCCGCGCCCATCCAGGACAGGCTCTTGATGTCTTCGCCCAGTGCCTTTTCGAGGGCCCCGACCATCGCCAGCGTGCGCTCCTTACCTTCGGCGCCAAACGTCTGCTGGACGTACACCTGGCCGACCAACTCGCCCAGGTCACCGTTCGTATACCCCACACACCGCTTCCAGCGCGGACGCAACTCCTTGGTGCCTTGCATCGTCCTGCCGAAGAAATCGAAGTTTTCGTTCACGAACGCCGCCGGCAGCGTCGGCGCGGTGGCATGGACGATGTGCCAGCGCAAATAGGTTTTCCAATCGTCCAGCGAGTGCGCACTCAATACTTCCTGCATGTTCTTAATGAAGTCCGGCTCAACCACGTTGAGCGAATCGAAGCGCGGCGCGCCCACGCCTTCGAAGTATGTGTTCCAGTTGAATGCTGGATTCAGAGCGGCCAGCTCCTGATTGGTCAGTTTGTGATAAATCTTCTGCGGGTCGCGGCGGCTGGTCTGGTCGAGCGCGCCCTTGGCTAAGCCGGTTTCAATCTCCATGACGACTTTGGCTTCCGCCATTGCCTTGCCTTGATCGTCGCCCAGCAGTGCAAACATCTTCGCCACATGCTCAACGTATTTTTCCCGCAGCTCGACCGATTTCGGATCATCCTTGAAATAGTAATCTCGGTCCGGCATGCCCAGACCGCCCTGGTCCAGCTCGCCGATCATCTGGCTCGCGTTCTTGAAGTCCGATCCGGAATCGAAGCCGAACAACACATCTGTGCCCTCGCGATGCAGCCGCACGATCTCCTTCGGAAGCTCCTGTTTCGATTGGATCGCCGCAATGCTGTGGAAGTCCTGCTCCAGCGGCTTGGTGCCCGCCTTTTCGACCGCACCTTCGTCCATGCAGCTGGCATAGTAATCGCCGATCTTCTGCTCGTTGGCGCTGCGGCCCGGCCGGTCAACCTCCGCCTTCTCTAGAATGTCGCGCACAATGTATTCACCGCGCTGCTGCAATTCATTGAAGCACCCCCAGGATGAGCGGTCGGCGGGAATTGGATTACGCGCCACCCACTTGCTGCACGCGTAGGCGTAGAAATCGTTGCACGGATTCACAGCCTTATCGAGCATGTCGGCGGAGAAGCGCACGTCGGCAGCGGCTTCAGGCTTGTCCGGAGACGCCTTGCCCTGAGTTTGTTTCTCCTGGGAAAACAAAGCAGGCACAAGCATTATGGAGACGGTCAGCACTTTCAAGAAATTGCGCATGAGATCCTCAAATCGAGATGTGGAACAGTGGCCTGGGGCGCCATTGTATTGGACGAAGTGTTGGACGAACGCCGCCCGCGGTGGTTAGCTGCCGTCGATAGTCGTTAGTCGTCGGCAGGCGCAAATCCCTCGCTCCGCGCAGAACGACAATCCAAGATGGGTATCGCGGACGATTAACCGCCAGCGACCCCGCGACTACATTAGCGACTACCATTAAGGATGAACGACGACCAATGGGCCTGCCAACGACTGACGACAAGCGACTAACGACCATCCCGCCTCAGAAAACTTTCACGTGAAACGTCAGATATTTCTTAGGATCTTCCCGAATCGCCTTCACCAGTTGTCGCGTCTCTACCAGCATCTGGTTACTGTTGTTGTAAAGAGCGGGATCCTTGAACAGCATCCCGGCCGTGCCCTCGCCTTTTTCGAGCCGCGTGGACAAGGCCGCCAGATTATTTATTGTCTCCTGGAGCCGGGCGGCGAATTCCTGGTCACGCGTCATCTTGCCCAGCGCGCCCTTGCCGGCGTTGATGTCGTCGGTGATCTGCCGGACGTTCGCGATCGTCTTATTCGCGTTGTCATACAACTCGGGATCTTTGAGCAGTTTGCCGGCCGTGCCTTTTCCCTGCTGCAACTCGTCAATTAGCAGGTTCATTTTGTCGACGGCGGCGATCACCTTTTTATACGCCTCGTCGCTCGTAAGCAGTGGACCAATCGATCCCTTTCCACTCTGGATATCGTCCACCAACCCCTTGAATTCAGCCACCGTCGCGTTGAGCCGGTCGTACAAAGCGGAATCGTAAATAACTTTTCCGATCGAACCCTGCCCGCTTTCGACAAACGCCAAAATGCGATCCACCCGCTTCAGCAAGGCGTCCATGTTCTGCAGCGTGCCCTGGCTGGCTCGCACCACGTCCTGGATATCGGGCTGATCGCGGGCCTCCAGCGTGTCTCCATCTACCGCCTCCGCACCCTTCGCCCGCGTGCTGTCAATGTCGACATAGGTCTCGCCAAGTATCCCCGCGGTGCTCAACACTGTCACCGAGTCCTTGCGCAGATTGAACCTGTACTTCGTGTTGACCTTCATCGTGACTTCTACCGGCGTCATCGGCTTGCCGTTCACGATTCGAACATTCGTCACGTTTCCGATATCCACCCCCGCGAGACGCACCGGCGCGCCCTCGCGCAGACCGCCTGCATGGCTGACGTAGGATCGCAGTCTGATCTTGGTGGTGAACCATCCGCCAGTGCCGCTCATCAGGAAAATCAGGACCATCAGGGTGGCACTCGCGGCCACGACGGTGAGTCCCACGCGGAGTTGCGACCATTTCAGCTGCTTCTGGCTAGGCAAGGTGGTCAGTTAACGACAGAACATCATAGCAAACGCCGTCAAATTTTCATGGTTCGAGGATTGGATCGAGGCTATAGAGAGGTTATTACATCGAAAATCCGGGCGGAGATTCGCCCAAAACGAAGGCTCCCAGCCTTCGCGTCCGCCGCGAAGAGTGGGAGCCTTTTCATGCGAACCTTGCCCGTTTTACATCGCCGATTCAGGTCGCTGATTTAGCGATGCTGCTCCGGAGAATTGCGTTTCTGCTCAGGTCTTGCCGGAGCCCGATTCGGATTCACAGGCCGCTCCTGAGCTGCCCTCGGCTGGTTCTGGACTGGTCTCTCCTGTCTGATCGGCCGTGGGTTGTCGCGGGGTGGCGTCTGTACCCGGTTGGGTGCATTGCCACGAGATGACATCTGTTCCCGGTTGGGTGGTTGATTGTTTCTCGCATCGAAGCCTCTGCCTTCGAAGTTTCTGGGTTGAGGGCTTCTCGGTTGAGGATTTGCGGCTTCCTGGTTTCTTACTCTTGCGTCATAGTTCCTGGGATTGCTGCCGGGATTGTTCCTAGGATTGTTATTCCTGGAATCGGTCCCTGAATTGTTCCCAGGACGAGCCACGGGGCGGTTATTACCATTGTTGCTGTTGCCGCCATTTCTGGTCGTCTCATTGAAGCCGCGATTGCCACCACGATTGCCCGGCGCCTGCACGTGCGCTTCCTGCGGCGTGATCTTCGGAGCGCGATACGGCGCTCCAGCTGCCCGGGCTGGTTGCACGTGCGGTCCATTGAAATCGCCCGGCCTTGCCGTGGCCGCTACGGGCGGACGTCCGTGATTTTGCGATGCGAACAGCTGACGGTCCTGGCGGGCGGCATGCTCATGTTGGGTCTGCGCCGCCAGCGCCGCATTGTGTGGCTCGCGACTAAACCTTGCTTCTTGCGGCGTGGGCCGCGCTTCGACACCGCCTCGGCCGTTGAAGCTTACATTCCGCGTGTTATTCACGATAACTGTCCGGTTATAGACATTGGTCACATTGGTCACGTTCACGTTAGTGACTGAGCGGTTGTAGAAGAAGGAGCGGCCTCTCCACTCACCACCGTAGAAGCCTTCGCCGCCGTATCCGAAGCCATAGTTAATGCCGCCGTAAAAGCCGACATGTGGCCCCCAATAACCCGCGTGCCAGCCATAAAAGCCATCCGAGAACGCCCAGTAGCCTGGAGTCCAAAGCATGCCCACTGGCGCAATCACCCAGGTGCCTGGGACCCAGTAGTAGCCATCGTCGTCACTCCACGCCCAATAACCCGGCGTCCAGAAATAACCGGGACCGGGACAGAGGGGCTGAGCATACACAGGTAGCGCCGGTGGACCAATTCGCACCGAGATTCCAACCCCGATTTGTGCCGACGATGCCGTCGAAAGCGACATCATCGAAAGCGTCAACATCAGAAGTCCGACTACCAACCCGCGAAGGGAGAGCTTCATTTTCATCTGCCTTTCCTTTACCCAATTATTTTGGCCCAAAACCGGCGAACCGGCCTCATTACGTTCCGCTTATGTAAACCCTGGACCTTCGAGCATGTTGCGAGGGCAGAGAAACTTATTTTGAATCAGCAAGTTAGCAAGATTGCTCTACAAGCCACGTAGAGACAGCCGCCCTCGGCTGTCCGCTTCACAGCGAACGCCGATTTTACCCCCTTCGTTCGTTCTCTGGGCTACGTGATTGGCGGAGGGTGCCGGGCTTCGCTCGGCGGGACAGCCGGGACGGCTCTCTCAACGTGGTAATGAGCGAAAGCTCGAAGCCGAAATCAATTTTCCAGAATGACATGGGCCAAGGCGTCTTTGGACGTGTGGGTAATCGAGAGAGCGATGTTTTTCGTGCCAAGCTTGGCCGCAATGGCCGCCGCCTCGCCGTGAAATTGAATAGTCGGACGCTGCCCTTTCGGACGCACCACTTCAATATCGCGCCATCGGACTCCGCGACTCCATCCCGTGCCCAGCGCCTTCATTCCGGCTTCCTTGGCGGCGAACCGCGCGGCATAGCTTTCAAAACGCCGGGCTTTTCGTTCGCAGTAACGGATTTCGCCCTCGGTAAAGATGCGCCGAAGAAAGCGGTCGCCGAACCGCTCGATGCTTTCACGGATGCGAGGAACTTCGGCGATGTCTACCCCGGTGCCAAGAATCATGCAGATATTGTTAATTGGTAATTTCTATTTGGCAATTTGACACTGAACCTTCTCAGGACAAGCCGCGTTCAAAAAAGATTGTCGCCCCGGTAGATCACCTGCCCATCGATCAGCCGTGCTTCGGCTAAGAGTTTGTGGGGGCTCGCCGGGCCTTCAGCATCGATATGAAGAACTTCGTGCCCATGAGCCACCAGCCAGTCCGAGACGATCATGCGATGACAACGAAAGTAAACGCGCTCGGCGCACATGTACGCGGTGCGCGAGCCGCTCGCGATTTGGAGTAGTTCGGTTGCGGCCTGCTCGAATTCCAGCGTCAGCGTGTAATCGGCGTAGTTGCGAAAGCTGGCATTGCGCAGCGCCGTGTGGGGAGAGTCCTTGCGAGTTGTCTTGCGGTATCCGCCCAGAGCTTTGATCCAGATGTAACGTACATCTCGCTCCGGCAGCGAACGCTCCAACGCCTCGCGATTGAAGTGCGGCAGGCGCCGCGACATCGGGAAGGCGCGGATATCCACCAGCGTCTCAATGCCGTGCGCCTTCAGCGCCGACACGAGTTCTTCGAGCGAGCGCGTGGAGTGACCGATGGTGTAGAGGGTTGCCACAGGACCCAGGTCTCAGGTTGAGGATGCTAGCGCAGTGGCAAGGCTTGCATCCTGCTCCGGGAAAACGGTGCGCAGGTCGAGCAGGACTCGCCCATCTTCTACCCGCGCGATCACGGGCGGAGTGGACGCGCGGAGACGGGCGCATAGTTCGTCGGCACTGAGATCAGCATGAGTAACCGCAATCAGGCGCGTGGGCAAGACAGCCGATGGAGCCGCGCCTCCGCCGATCACAGACTCGCCGTCCACGAGTTCCAGCTTGACTCCCGCAGATCTTCCCTGAGCGGATTCAACCTGAGAAACGATTCCTTCCGCGCGCCG
>Ga0210400_10003246_pt1 | contig 14499 bp, 16 predicted proteins | sample IncBWH26MmetaG_FD_155456 | JGI IMG/M metagenome (GOLD analysis project Ga0210400, IMG submission 155456) | Forest soil microbial communities from Barre Woods Harvard Forest LTER site, Petersham, Massachusetts, United States - Inc-BW-H-26-M | ecosystem: Environmental > Terrestrial > Soil >...
CAAAATTGCGGACGTATTACAAAATCGTTCGTAACCCGTGCGATAGCTCAAGGTCCTTACTTCGCGAGTCTGTCTCTGTGCGCGCTTCGACTCAGGCGGACTGCGCCCCCAAGGATACAAATGTCCCTCTAACATGCGGAGTGGGTTAAAATCAAAGACGGAGGGGTGGGTGAGCGGTTGAAACCGGCGGTCTTGAAATTCGCTAGGTAGTACCCCGGCCTGATACAAATCAACAACTTACGGTACATGGTACCACATCGAAATGGCCTGTTTTGGGCGGCTTTGGCAGTGATTTGTGCAACAGAATGTGCAACGCGCAGAATTTTGTGCAACAGGACTTCTCGCTCCTTCCCTTCCCGCGAATTGCTAATTCCTAATCCTGTTATTACGCACGCATAGAGCAGCGGACTCATAAACTGTAGCAGCCCCATTTGAACAAACGACATAGCTCAAAATTCAAAGGGTTAGCTGCCCATCACAACCCATCGCTGCCCATCATTCCCGAACTTACAACGCAAAAACAACGCAAAGGTCCTACGCTCTCGCTCATCAACTTCCCAGGGAGCACAAGTTAATTGTTCTTATCGGGCGATGGTCCGGCAAAAAGGTTCAGTTGGACCGGAGCTGTCTGCACGATCATCTTCGGTGGAGTCTGGCGTGGCGGGTTACAGGGTGAAAGGACGGCGATCGCATAACTTCTGGAGTTTGCGGGGGCCATGCGAATCTTGATGGCAAAGGTTCGCTTTCCCCGCGGTGCCCAAATCTGGGTTACTTCCCGTTGTTCGAATACGCAGTTTTTCGCCAATTGCTCGAGGGTGGACGTGTCGGATTTGAGTAACCACTTTTTCCTGAACCAAGAGGTTCCCCCTGCCCACCAGGCCGCTGTTGGCCATGGGGTTTTCAAGCTCCAAAGGGACGAAACCAGGCGATTACGGCCAAATAGCTTCGAAAATTTCACTGCCGCCGCATGCATGGAGACTCGGAACTCGCTTGCGACTCCGAGGATCTGGCACGGCCGAAGGTCGGAGGAAAAGCCGCGCTGGAGGAGGACCTCGGTCGGCAGAAGGAACTCTTCGGCAAAGGCGTTGCACAGGCGCTCCTCCCTCTCATCCTGAAATTCCGAGGTAGGGAGGCCATTCCGGCGATAGCGCACGAGGTAGGAATCCTTGATTCCTCCTTTTCTTGCGGTCCGCATGAAGATGACGTGAGCGAGTTCATGGCACAGCGTGAAGCGTCGTCGGAGGACAGGGGCCCGGGACGAGAGGAATACGCGATAATCGCCTTTGAAGCTCTCGACGTAACCGTCCACGCCTTTCAAGTCGATTTCCTGGATGCTTACGCCGAGGTGAGAAGCCAGCAAGAATGGATCGTACGGGGCTCCAGAAGGGAACAGGTCGCGGTGAAAGGTCTGTGCCCAGCTCTGGACGGCATTCAGGTAGACGAGATAATGCGAATCCGTCATTGTTGGCCTCGGGTTACTTTTGGCTGGTGAAGAGCGTGATCCACTCGGTAATGCTTCGAGGAGCTTCGGTCTTCGCTGGTCGACCGACCTCGGCTCGCGAACGTTCGCGCACAAAATGGTTCCACTTCTCAGACAACTCTTTGTCGGATACCTTGAGCGGGAAACGCGGTTGCGCGGCAATCTGAGCTTGAGCGGTAATTGCATTCTTCAAAGAGGTAAGCTCAATTTCGTTCCGCGCCGGCAACATATCGATTGCCCGGACGGAGGGGAGGCCCAACTGGGCCTGTTCGAGGTGGAAGCGGAGTTTCCACGCCAATAGCGGATCGAAGATCGCGGCGGTCGTGGTCTGAACGATAAGGTTGGTTCCGGAAGCGGCCCCGATGTTCATCAACTCGACGACATCAGCAACCTCTGCGACGCCCCCCGCCGCCAGAATCTCGAAATCCAATCCCAGTTCGCCGCGTAACTCGACGGCCGCCTTGACGCATGCAACCGTCAGCCCATAAGTGCAAGGTCCGGAGAGGCCCCCGTATTCTCTGCCGCGGAACGCAGAGATTTTCTCGTGGCCGTTCTCCTCGATTTCAAAGGGGCGGACTCGGATCGTGTTCCGCAAAGCGATGGCGCGCACGGTTGGGCCGGTTGCTTTCAAAATGTCCCGCAAGTTCTCTTTCCTCATGTGCGGGAGCTTTATCACCAGAGGGATGCTGGTTCCTTTGAGGGTTTCCGCTGCAGCGCCGCACAACCGTTTTACCAACAAGGGATCGCTGTAGATGTCCGCCCGCCCCTTCAGGTTGGGGCAAGAGAGATTCAATTCGATGAAGGGGGGATTACATTCGCGGGCGCGAGCGACCACGGAGGATAAATCCGCAACGAGGCTCGTCTCATCGTCACCGTCACCGACCACGCTGATACCCACAACGTGTCCGCCCGGGAGCGCCGCGATCCTCTCGTAGATGTTGCGCCATTCACTGGGATTTTCGGAGGGAATCCCGAGTGAATTGACCAGGTTTGGAATGTAGCCGGGAATCCCGGCACGGTTGAAGGTAATCTCGACTTCGGGCGGATTGTCATGGTGATACTCGGAGAGGTCGGGCTCCGCTTTCACGAATCCAATTAACGGGGGAGCGTAAGCGCTGCGCTGGCCGCTCCTGCGGGTCTTGAAGGTGCTGAGCCCGTAACCGAGGCCCAGCATCAGGTTCATCCAGTCTTCGCTTGCGGTGAGAGGTGATGCGGAAAGGCCCAATGGTGTTTCGAGAGGAATTCCACAGAATTTCGCCGGTCGTACCGGCGGGCGCTGAACGGCAGTAAGCCAGGCAAAATCGGGGAGATGCGCCTTTAGATTTAGTTCGTAGCTCGAGTCTGTCGTGAGCGTATAGATAGGAAGGAAAGTCTGAAATCGGCTGATGTCGATGCCGTTTTTCAGTGCACAGCGAATCAACCATGCCACGTCCTGAGGACGGGTCGGTTCGCCGTTCTGCAACCAGCGTTTCACAGTCTGAATGTCGAGAGATAGCTTCGTTGCGAGCGCCTTCTTCCCGACGCGCTCAGCGACGGCCTGGGCGAGGCCCTTGAAATCGGCGACGAACCGACGCCATTCACTCATTGAAAGTCCTCACTGCTAGCCCAATAGGATAGCAGCGAAACCGTCCCTCTTGGGAAGAGTGTGGGCAGGTGGTCGCGACTCACCCGGGTCACACCCGCGGAGCGAGTTCCGCCCTGGCACACCCTCGACGAGAGCTGGGGGTCGTAGTCTCATGGGGAGGAAGGCGGCATTCGGGCTCGGGCTCAACAATAGACTGCGATTGGGAGGGGCGATGGCCAAATACTTGGTGCGCGTGGAACTGCACAGCGCGACGTGGGACGATTACGAGAGATTGCACGCCGAAATGGCCAATCGAGGCTTCTCTCGGGAAGTCAACAGCGACAACGGCGGCACTTTTCAGTTGCCGACTGCCGAATACATCACAGAGACGAGTGTTGGGCTCGAGAGCGTGCGAGCGCTTGCCGCCGAGGCCGCAAGAACGACCGGTCGGAGATTCGGCGTGATCGTGGCGGAATACTCGCGAAGCGCTTGGGTGGGTTTGGCTCATGTGTAGAGATTTTGTAACCAGCGGTGAAGGGAGGTGAACACAGATGAACGCTCACAAGGCAAACTCCATCGGGTTTGGGATTCTCTTAGTGGTAGGCGGAATCGCGCTGCTCAGTGATCCCAAGTGCAAGTGCGGCTGCCAGACATTGGCGGAGCACTTGATCAAGGCGGGTTTTGATCTGCTCGGTGGCCCGGCAAGCTAGGAACCTGCCGGCCACGCGGGTGTCGGAAGGAAGGGCGGGGAGACGAAAAACCTTGCCTAGAAAGTGAAATGTCTATGTCCACCGGACTAAAGAACCTAAAGCACATCGTCGTCTTGATGATGGAAAACCGTTCCTTTGATCACATGTTGGGAGCGTTGAAAAAGGACAACCCACGGATCAACGGACTGAACGGAGACGAGTGGAATCCAGATACCACGGGCGCAAAGGTAACGGTGCAACCGCTGGCGGACTATCAGGATCAGCTGAACGACGATCCCGACCACCATTTTCCTGGGACGGACCTCCAGTTGTTTGGAGGGGAAAAGAGTGCAGGGCGGGTTGCCAACATGCAAGGGTTCGTCCAGAGCTATTTTACGCAAACCAAGGACGTCGAACGGTCGCACCAGATCATGTACTACTTCAAACCGGAAAAACTGCCGGTACTGACGACGCTTGCCAAGGAATTCGCGCTGTTCAACAGCTGGTTCTCGTCGATACCGGGACCAACGATTTGCAACCGGGCGTTTAGCCATTACGGAACCTCGTTTGGCCAGGTGGGCATGAACATTTTCTATATTGGGAAAGACATCGACAGCATCTACGGCCGCATGATCAGCGGAGGCCACTCAGGGAAAATCTACTACTACGATCAGCAAAGCTCCACGATGGAAATCGTGAATTTGCTTCAGCATCAGCCGGAGATGTTCGGCTCCTTCAGCCAATTCCTGGCGGATTGCAAATCGGGAAAGCTGCCGGATTACAGTTTCATCGAGCCAGCCTACAACGACCACCCAGGACCGGGTGGCGGCCAGATTCTCGCTTCCGATCAACACCCCACGCACAATGTGCAGGAAGGCGACCGTTTCATTGGGATGGTCTACAACGCGATTCGCGGGAACGATGAGCTGTGGGGAAGCACGGCGTTACTGGTTGTTTACGACGAGCACGGCGGCTTGTTCGACCATGTAAGGCCGCCGGATTGTACGCCCGACGAATTCGTTGCCAAGGAAGGCGATACGGGGACGGGAATGCCCTTTGCGTTCGACAGGCTTGGCGTGCGCGTGCCGGCGATTCTCATTTCACCGTATATCCCGCGAGGGACCATTGTGGATGGTCGGGTCTTCGAGCACGCCTCCATTCCCAACACGGTGACGGAATATTTTCTCGAGGGAGACGCCAAACGAACCATCCGTGAAAAAGGTTCCGAAACGTTTTTGGACCTTCTGGGAGACACACTTCGGCCGGATGAGGAAATTCCGTGGTTTGAGTTCGGAGACTGAAGATGAAAAAACACACCTACGTCGTCAAAGTACCGAAGCCGCACCCAAAGGCCTATAACCCGGACCGCCCAATGACCGATTTGGTGCGGAACCAGATCTTGCATCTCAGTGTGGCGGAACGGCATCTCGAGGAGCGGCACCAGACGGGAACCGACGTGCACTCGATTCGAACGGAACGCGAGGCGAGCGAATACATCGGCCACTTAACAAAAAAGTTGCACGTGTTGAAGGGCGAAAAGCGCACAGCAGGAAAAATGGCGGCGAGCAGAAAGCGTCCGAGGCTCGCGCGCAGAAAGAAGAACCGGCCGTGAAGAGAATCGCATGCTGGATTGGGTGGTTTGCTCTTCTTTTTCTTTGGGGGACATCTGCAAATGGGCAGGAAAAGACGGTGGCGTCGGCAAACGCGTCGGTGGACGATCCATCGGAAATCGAGAAATTCAAGGAATCCTGCGAAAGTCTTGCGCTCAAGAGCTTGGCCGATTGCGGGGAGCTCTTGTTCACCGGCAAACCTGTGCATATTGCTGTGGGTAGCATGGCCCCTCAGAACGGGTTCGGCGCTGGACTGGCCTACGTAGGCTTCCTTCAGCCGACCGAGACGTGGCGGCCGAGTTGGAACGCGGACGCGGTGGCATCCGGAAACGGTTCTTGGCGAGCGGGCGTTTACTTCAAGTTCGTACACACCCCGAACTACAAGACGGCTGTTCACTACGGAAAGCCGAAGATTAAAGCGAACCTCACGGAGTTGCCGGAACACACGGTAGTGAACCTAGTTGCGGAGGCAACGTCGCTGAACACCGTGACGTTCTTCGGCCTGGGCCCGGATTCGGCCGAGAGCGGGCGATCGTACTTTGCGATGCGGGAGGTGATCGTTGGCTCGAACGTGGTAAAGCCATTCAGTTCACATTGGAATGTATCACTCCTCGGTGAAGTGAACGGACGCTTTGTCGCGATCGGATCAAGCACGGGCCACAGCAGTCCTTCGATCGATGCACTCTACACCGATGCGACCGCACCTGGCCTCTCTACGCAGCCAGGATTTTTGCAATTTGGTGAATCGATTCGCCTGCGGCCCGTGTTCTTCTCGGATTTGTTGCACTTGAACTACGAGGCGTCCTACCGACAATTCATCGCTCCCGGTGATTCGCGATTTTCGTTTCAACGGTTTACGGTTGATTTGGGGCATGAATTTGCTCTCTACAGAACCACCACGCGCTTCAACCTGCCTCGCGACGCGAACGGCCCGGATGAATGTTCGATTGATAAGGTCCGTTCCGTCACGGGTTGTTCGCTGAACCGGAAGCAGCAGCTGACGGACTGCGAAAAGGCGCAGGGAAAAGATAGTTCAGATTGTCCCGCGATTTCGCGAGACCGCCAGGGAAGCATCGGCCTGCGCCTGCTTTTTTCTACTTCCTTTACGCAGGGGCAGAATGTCGTGCCTTTCTACTTTCAGCCGACGCTCGGCGGCGGAGACATCAATGGCAATGCGACGCTTGCGAGTTATCAGGATTACCGATTTCGCGCGCCGAACATCATGCTGATCCGCGAGAATTTTGAGCATTCGATCTGGGGACCGCTCGGATTCACTTTGGCCGCCGACGAAGGGAAAGTGGCACTCGAACGTGGGGACTTAGGTTCGAGTCCCTGGCTGCACACCTTTTCCACGGGACTTACGTTGCGCGCCGGGGGATTTCCGCAGGTTTACCTGCTGTTTGCGTGGGGCGGAAGCGAGGGAACTCACCTGATCGCCAACATGAATACTTCGTTGCTCGGTGGTTCAACGCGACCTTCGCTCTACTGAAACGAGATTGCGGCGGATGGTTCGAGAGTCTAACACCGAAACGGAACGAACGCCGCAAACGGACTCGTTGTCAGTTCACGCGGGGACTCGGAAAGCATACGCAGACAGGTGCGGAAGGTAGCGATATTCGGTGCTAGGTTTCAGGTCCTGGCGCGGCCTATTGGACGACCGCCAGTTTGGCCTTTGCCGGTGTCCCTGTATTTTTGCGTCCACCCTCGATGCTAGTCATAGCAAGCCCAAACATGAGTTGTTCGAGCTCAGCGCGCGGAATTTTGAGCGATCTCGCCACATGTGCCCGGCTGATTCCATCTTCATGAAGCGCGCCGAAGACCGAGGGCAAAATATGGGAAGTCTCGCGAGGCGCTTCGCGAGGTTCCTGCGTGCGGTATCCTCGCTTGGCGATCTCGATACAGAGTGTTCGATACTGCCAGTCACTGGTCATTCCTACGCCGTAAAGCCGACGGTTCAAGGCGGCGACCGAGACGGTCCAAATCGCTTTCAACTGAATGAGTGCTTGAAGGGAAGGGTTTCGCACCGCGTGCGCGATCACGCTGGACCTCGGCATCAAGAATGCAGAGGCAAATGCGTCGGCTTCGCGTTCCGCGTTTCGGCCTTGCGGCGAGCCGTGACGATGCATAACGAGATGCCCCAGTTCGTGCGCCGCGTCGTAGCGACTGTGCTCTGACGACTTGTTCCCGTTGAGAAACACAAAGGGAGTTCTGTCTTTCCAAAGTGAGAAGGCGTCGACCTCGCGCGCGTTGATTGCCAAAGAAAAAATGCGAATACCCTTCGCCTCGAGCAGATGAATCATGTTTCTGACCGGCAACTCTCCGATACCCCAATGCCTGCGCAGCGAGTCCGCGGCGGCCTCCGGTGAATCCTCGCGACTGCGGTCGGGAAGGTCCGGTTCGGGCAGCTCGAAGCGCGCCTCGAGCCATTGGCTCAGATGCAAGGCGATGGTGCCCTGACTAAGGGCCATGTCGCGCTGAGTTGCCGTCATCTTCGACAGCGCGCGAAAACTGGCCGTGTCCGGTTGTGGCTCGTCAAGATCGTCGCCAAATAGAAACTCGACGGGAAAGTTCGTCGCGGCCGCCAGGTTCCTGGCGGTCTCTAGTTTCGGTGGATAGACGCCTGCTTCGTAGGCAGTGACAGATCGGAGGTCGATTCCCGCTCGCTTCGCCAACTCGGTTTTTGTGAGTCCTTGCCGCTTTCGCGCAACCGAGAGGCGATTTGGATTAAACATCGAGCGTGGTTCAGGCACGTTTACGCTTGACCTCGGGAACGATTTCGACGGAAGGGGGAAGCTCTTCCGGGGTAAGAACACCACTCGTTCCGAACGGCAACTCCGGAAAAAGGATTCGCTCCGCCCAGACTTCGACGTGGCCGTCTGAATCCATTTTGACGGGGCGCGAAAGTTCAAACCGGGTCTCTTGCGCGGTTACATCGCGATGGAACAGGAAAATCCACGTCATGACGCCGTTCGATTCCTTTAATTCCTCGGGCCTCAGTGGAACATTGCCGAAGAGGTTGAGTTGCAAGGCGTTGATAATCACGGCGTCCGCCGTCCGGGGTCCTTTCGTTGAGCTCGTTGACGGAGTGGCGTCAGCGATCCCGGTGCTCTCGTCGCCGGTCGAGACCGAGATGGCAATGGTTCGCGTAGGATTGACGGTGAGGGGAAAATTATCCTCCGTCATACGAGTCCAACCCCGGGGCAGGAGCTGTTCTCGTAGAGCCGCAATGATTTCTCCCCATTGAGATATTCCGCGGCAAATCGCCGGATGATTCGGAGTGTAGCCAGCCGCGACCGCTTGACCGCGTTGAATGGCTTGTGTGAATATCAGCGCGTCAAGCCCGAGCTGGGCGAGCCGGTCCCTGGACTCTTCTGGCTTCGACAACACGTTAGTTTTCATTCGCTCCCTCGTAACTTCTTCCTGTTTTTATACCACAGATGAGGTGGGAAAACAGGAAATTCTGTAGTTTTTTTGCGTTAAGGCACCGGCGGGCTAAAACGAACCGGCGGAGGGTTTGACGGCCTTAATCGGACCTTGTGGATGCCCTCAGAGGCGGCCTTGGTTCCTAAGTGCTGGAGGATCACCGCATGACGATTCGAAAATACAGAACTGAATACGCTCTGAACATCTACGGACACAGGAACCTGATTACGCAGCCTGGAGAGTTCGAGCGGCTGTTGGAGTCGAATGGTTTTGACGAATTCAAGGATTCCCCGCTTCATCTCTACATGATCTGTCGCAGGCCGCGCATTACCTATGACCCGTCGGCGTTTGTAGCCACACAAGAATCGATTGCGGGCGCCTTCCGGGTACAGGTGGGGGAGAATCATGAGAAGTGCAAATTTAGTTTGGAAAATCCTTATCAAAACAGCAGTCCGAGTGTGGAGTGTCCGTACCCGCACGCGTTCGCCACATTTCGTTGGGAGAGCTTGGCCAATCGGGGAATGTCGATTCATGTGACGAGGCTTGCTCTCGCATTCCAGGAAATGAGTGAACATTTAACTTTAGAAGTGCTTTACATCGGACAGTCTTACGGCAAGGGTGGTTCAAGGAGTGCGGCCGATCGTTTGCGCAACCATGAGACGCTACAGAAGATTTATGGGCAATCCGATTCTCTGCATCCCGACAAAGAAATCTGGCTGCTTCTTTGGAACTTGAAGTCTCAGTGGATAGCGACCATCGACGGCCGTCCACAACAACTTCTGGCCTCTGAATCGGAGAACGAAAATCATTCGAATACGTTCTTGAGGCAGACGATTACCGATGAATTGGAGATCAATTTGGCGGAGGCTGCATTGATTCGCTACTTTCAACCGGAGTTCAATGCCAAATTCAAAGAGACCTTTCCAAGTCGAGGTCACGAAGCATATTCGGAATGTTATGACTGGGAGATAAACATGGTCGTGGTGGAAGTTGACACGGAGGACTTGGGCGTAATGCTCAGAAGTACGAAGGTTGCTCCGAGTTCACACCACACTGCTCGGTTCGCTTTCCATTCGGAAGAGGAGCGAAAGGCGATGTTTGATTTCAACTAGGAGAGGGGCGCCGCATGATTCCGGATGGTTTATCTCCTGCCTAGTCTCCGCCATTTGACGCACTTTTTCAGAGCACGTACCATGTGCCAGACGCCCGATGAGCCTAATAACAACCAAAAAGGCCGCTCAGATACTCCGGATCACTCCAGTCAGAGTCAGACAGCTTATTCAACAAGGGCAGTTGAGTTCGGTTAAAGAGGGCCGGGACCATTTGCTCGATGAAACGGCCGTCAGGACTTTTGACCGTCGTGGGCGACGGTCCATAGGTAGGCCACGAAAGAGACCACGGAAAAAATAAACACTTGCGCATGCGATAGGATTTATTCTAAGGTGTTCTGTACATGACAACCGCCGTTAAGAAAACTCGAAATGGAACACCCCCGGCCGTGAGCGGCCTGCGCGGTAGGAAAGTAATCGCCTTCGGATGGTATGGCGGCAAGTACTCCCATCTGGAATGGCTACTTCCACTTTTGTCGCACTGTCATCACTATTGCGAGCCGTTCGCCGGCTCGGCGGCAGTTCTATTGAACAGGGCACCTTCTCCTGTCGAAACCTACAACGACATGGACGGGGAGGTTGTTAACTTCTTTCGGGTTTTGAGAGATGCGAAGGAGAAATTGGTAGAAGCGATCGGTTTGACCCCTTTCAGCCGGGAAGAATTCGCAATTGCCTGCACGTTGGATGAAGAGCTAACAGACTTTGAGCGTGCGCGGCGGTTCTATGTGCGAGCACGCCAGGTTCGGACAGGGTTAGCCCAGACCGCTTCAGTAGGCCGATGGGCGAATTGCATGAACACAAGCCGCAGCGGGATGAGCGGTGTGATCAGCCGTTGGCTTGGCGCGGTAGAGGATTTGCCCCTAATTGCGGACAGACTTATCCGTGTACAGATCGAGAATCGTCCCGCGGCTGATGTGATCGGTCTTTACGATTCCAAGGAGACCCTTTTCTACTGCGACCCTCCTTACGTGCACATCACCCGAGGCGATTCAAAGGCGTATGGTCACGAGATGACGGACGAGCAGCACTCCGACCTCGCGGACGTTCTCAATGCGGTCAAGGGTAAGGTAGCCATCAGCAACTACGACTGCGACCTAATGGACAAACTGTATCCCAGACCAAAATGGCGGAAGTTTGTGTCCCCGGAAAAGACCATTCATTCAACCAAAGGCAAACGGTCCGAGGTATTGTGGGCGAATTACGATCCCTCTGGCATAACCCGCAATTTGGAGCTTAACCTTTCTCTGTAACCGTATTCCAGAGTTCGGCAGCCGCGTTTGCTGACTCGAACTTTCGCATCTCTCGCAATAGTTCCACCACCACGATCCCGAACTTAGCTCGACGCACCGGATTGAGCATCGCCGCAAGAAATTGCGCTTCCTTCCGAATATCCACAAGGGATAGATCCACTCGTGCGGAGTTCTTACGAATGGAAGCCATGATCGACGCCTCTTGGCCTGCCACCAATCCAGCCGAAATGACAAAGATGTATTCGGGCACGCCTTTCTTCACAGCCTTGCCAATTCCGTGCTCTACGTCGTCAAGGTTCATCGGTCGCTGCTTGCACTCGGAGGCGGAGACCAGAGCCTTATCTTGGTAGACCTCAACGTCTCCAGCGGTTTTGCCGTAAAGGTCGGCGGCGTTCGGGGAATTTACTTTGATCGTCGCTTTTTCGGCCAGCAACCAAGTGAAGGCTCCCCACACAGCTACCAGCCTTGCGCCGCCGTCAGCCTCTTGTAGAAATTGCTCAACGAAACTGGTCACGTCTTTGAGGTTTACGCGGGTTGTGACTTTCACCTGCGTCTCGTTCGCTGCGTGCTTGGACCCGAGTCGTAGGATGTGGACCAGGCCCTTGTACACTTCGTCTCGACTGCCAGCCTGAGCAAGTTCGAGCGCGGTGTGCAGGCGTCGCGCTATCGGTCCATTCCTTAGCTGCGGGTTGTCACCTTCATGCTCTGGATGCCGAGCTGGCTTATTGACGAACGGTTCATTCGAGAGTCCAAATAGGTTTCCTCTGGGTTTCTCAAACCCGACAACAACCTTGTGGCAAAGACTTCGGGCGTCGTACGCTCCGTTGAGCGAGCTACCAGTCTGCAACGCACGAGCGTGGACTCTTGGGTGTACATATTTCGCGAGGTATCCGGTGACAAGAATGTATTTGAAAGTGATATCGGAAGCCGACATGACACTTTCGATGGCTTGCTGCATCTTTGCCGGAGGTGTGGAACTGGAGCTAATATCCTTCCACGCCTTCTCTATGGCTAATCTGGCTGCCTCAAAGTCAATTGTCTCTGACATTTAGGCACTATTTAGCAGTTGTGGAGTAAGTTGGGAAGTAATATAAACCATATCTCGTACGATAGAGTTTTGGCCTCCGTGTACGGGGAGCGAAGAGGTAGCGAAATTGAACCAAGCGGCGATGGAGCATATTCGAGCAGACGTGGTGATGGCGTCAGTCGTGGAGCGAATTGGCCCGATCACTTTGTCCCCACGTCGTCTTTCAACCTTCCAGAGCCTGGCACAAGCGATTATTCACCAGCAGCTAAGCGGACGTGCTGCTGCTACCATTCTGTCCAGGTTTCAAGCGCTCTTTGGCGGTCACGGCTTTCCGGCCCCCGAGCAGGTCGTGCGTGTTCGCCTCAAACGGCTGACCTCGGCGGGACTGTCGGGAGCTAAAGCGAGTTACATCAGGGACATTGCCAAGCGGGCTGTCTGTGGCGAACTGCCCTCGCTCGAAAAGTGCGACGAGATGAAAGATGCGGACCTGATAGCTCAACTTACGGAGATCAAGGGCATTGGCAGATGGACGGCTGAGATGCTACTGATTTTTAACTTGGGTCGTCCAGATGTCCTTCCAGTAGACGACCTTGGCGTTAGGAGGGGTTTCCAGGTTGCTTATCGGAAGCGCAAACTACCGCAGCCAAAACAACTCGCAAAGTTTGGTGAGGGATGGTCTCCTCACCGCACAACGGCGGCTTGGTACCTGTGGAGAGCGGCGGACTTTCTTAAGAAGGGCGAGTGGTAGTGAGAAATCATCTTGCTCATCCACGGAGGAACCTCGATGAATAGTTGGTTGTTCCAAGGGAATCCCAAAAACTACCAAGTTCGCGCTGCCCTACACCATTTCAAATCGACCTCGCAGACGACGACGTGGCTAGTGAACGCCCATAGTAAAGAAATCTTGGAGGGAGACGAAGTCTATTTTTGGGAAGCAGGGCCTATGGCGGGCTTAGTGGGCTGGGGCACGGTCGTGACGGACCCATTGATGGTTGGCCTTGAGCGCGGAGAAGAGCTGTTTGTCGTCACAAAGGCTAAGTTTGATGGCCTCCGCCTACGAGTGCGGATAAGAGTCGAGGGCGAGTGTTATTGCCCCCGGAGCGAGCTAAAGGGACAACCGCCCTTCTCTAACTGGTATCCGGTAGCGCGTGGCCAAGAGGGAACAAATTTTCGTATACCGGCAGACGTGCTCCCGGAGCTTCAGAGGATCGCAAGAGAAGGACACTCACCATTACCATAGGGTTGGTCAAGTCCACCAAATCAGAACGCTTCAAGCAACGACAGGAAAGCTCATCGACGGCGTACAAGTTTCCAGGACGAAGAGTATCGACACCGGTTGCTCCGACGCTGAGCCTACTGACTCCCCGCCGCTGGATTGCCTGCTTTCAATATCGTGCTCGCCGCGGTGAAGATGCGGGCCGCGTTGTGATTTGGGATTTCTTTTTGTCCTTTTAGCCAATGCTGGATATAGCCGCGTGCGTATTCCGCCCCATCGAGGCTGAGAGTTTCGCAACAGATGAGCGCAACCGCTTCTGCTTCCACTTCGCGGAGGTTCATCGGCGTTGCTTCGGAATCCACGAGTTTTTCTCTTGTGGTGTGGCCCAGAACACAATGCGCGATTTCATGAAACGTGGTCTTGTGCGGAATTGCCGCGATGGGACTGATGGCAATTTCTCGTCCGATGGCAAATCCCTGAATGTTGCCGTTCATTTCATCAAATTCCGTGCGCGTGATGTTCAACGTACGGAGCGCAGTGTCTAGGTCAAATCCCGGAATCGGTGCGGTTTCCATTGCATCCCCATCCGTTTGCGCCAAGAGAAACCAATAAGCGCGAAACCCGAAAGTGGAACGCGTTGTTTCTTCGCTCTCTTCGTCTTGGTCGTTATCCTTCGGAACGCGCTTCTTGTACTGCATCGGCATGCAAAGGGTGATGCCCTTTTCGCCTTTGCGTACTTGGCGTTTAAGTTCCAACCAACCGCGATAGGTATTGAGTGGCCCCGGTTCCAAGTTACGGCGGCGGCATTGCGTAAAAGCGAGCAAGGCATTCCCAAATGAGTAGTTATGGAAAGCGGTGTAAGCCGCCAACAGTTTTCCCGGCGTGTGGACCGCGCTGTTAAGCAGTTGTGCCCAAGTTTCATGATTGTTTGTATTCGTCATTGTCGTTTCTCCTTTTTCCTTTTTCGAGCGGTTTTGCTTCTCGAAAAAAAGAAGCAAATTCCCTTCATAGCGGGCTCATTGCGAACGGGCGCGCGCGCCGTCAAGGGCGGCGGGGTTATGCCGTTTATTGGAGAAAAGCGGAAACCCTTGACGGAAGAAGCGCGGGACCGGGCGCAGCCTCTTGCGGAGA
>Ga0210400_10003247_pt1 | contig 14497 bp, 10 predicted proteins | sample IncBWH26MmetaG_FD_155456 | JGI IMG/M metagenome (GOLD analysis project Ga0210400, IMG submission 155456) | Forest soil microbial communities from Barre Woods Harvard Forest LTER site, Petersham, Massachusetts, United States - Inc-BW-H-26-M | ecosystem: Environmental > Terrestrial > Soil >...
ATCCTCGCCGCCCGCTTTATAGCGGTTATATGTACTCGCGATCAGCGTCTTCTCGTGATGCGCATCCACCGATACCGCCGCGTATCCGAATTCCCTGCTCCCCTTCACCGGCTTATCCGGCGTTATGTCGGTCCACGCGCCTGTCTGCAAATTGAGTTTCCACACCGCTCCATCCGTCATCGGCGAAGGCCCCGGCGCGTTGCCGTAGGTGATGTACAGGAATGTGTTTGTGTTTGACAGGGCAGCGCGCGTAGGGCGATATTGCGTGGGCGCGCCAGCCACCTCATGCCACGTCACACCCGCATCGTGCGAAACAAAGAGGTTCGCCCGATTCATCAGCGATACCCCGACATATATTGTCGCCGTGCGCCGCATGGGTCCAAGATAAGCGAAAGGCTCAACGAATTTGACGAAAACAATACCACTGCCGCGAACCGGCATTCGCCGCCAGCGCTGCTCCGGCGTTTCTCCGGCAACCGGCGCAGGCATCGGCGGCGTCGCCTCCGTCACGTCGGGAAAGCTCGTCACATGCGACCAGGTCACGCCACGATCCTGCGATCGCCACAGCCCATCATGCCGAGTCCCGAGAAACAGCACTCGCCCATCATTCGGATCCACGGCCATCCGTTCGCCATTGCCGCGCCCGTCTTCATTGCCGCCAAACTTGAACGGCACATCGGTGCGTTCGAATGTCCTTCCTCCATCCGCCGATCGCAGAATTGCGCCATTCGGAGTCCGCTCATTCGTGTACGTGCCGCACGCCAGGTAGACGCGTTTCGCGTCATTCGGATCGACTGCGATCGATTCGACGCCCATCAGGTTCAGATCCTTGTACGGGACCCAGTCCAGAATCGGCTTCCACTGATGCGCAGCCTCATCCCAGCGGTATGCGCCGCCCATGTCAGTTCTGGCGTATCGAACTCCGGGCACCGTGGGATGAAAGATCACGCCGTCGACAAAACCGCCGCCGACAATCTGAACACTCTTCCAGTTATAGGCCTGCTGATGCGGAGCCTGCGCAGATGCGACAAATGCGCTGCAAAGGAGAAGGGTGATGACGCTGCACAACGTTTGTGTAGGCAATGGATAGGGTCCCTGGCTTCATCGTAAACGTTAGCGAACGGAGTACGCCCGGGAGCATGGAGTCGGCTGCGACGGGTCCGCCTGTCGTTCAAGCGCTTATTATGCCAGAGCCCGCAGCAGTCTCATCATGTCCGCTTCCTGCCGCTCAATCGACTCCAGCAACCTGAACTGCGTCCGGCAGCGATCAAGATTCTGCCCCGCCCTGCTGACTTTGTAATATGTGTCGCCGGCAAGATGATCAGACAGGAAGCGGATCCCCTGCTCAAAGGCGATCACCTTCGCGCCTGAGATCAGCGAGTCGCGCTCACCCGCTATCAGAAAGTCCTTCGCGCCCTCGAGGTAGCCTCGTAACACAGCCCCGAACAGTTCAAAGTCCATCGCGACCCGCGACAGATCGCATTCGTCCTCCTCCGCTGCACACGTCATCGTCCGCACCATGTCGCCAAAGTCGTACGCAACCAGCCCCGGCATCACGGTGTCGAGATCGATTACGCAGATTCCTCTGCCTGTCTCATCCTCCAGCAGCACATTATTCAGCTTCGTATCGTTGTGCGTTACGCGCCGCGGCAGTTCCGCGTTCAACAGCTCCGTCGCCATCTCTATCCGCGACGCGGCAAACGCTGTCTCGTGTCGCGCGTCGGCGCAGCGCCCTGCAACATCCTCGGCAACTGCCTGCTCGAACGCTCTAAACCGCTTTGCCGTGTTGTGAAAATCCGGAATGCTCTCGTGCAGGACTGTCGCGGGCAAATCTGCAAGCAGCCGCTGAAACTCTCCGAACGCCTTCGCCGCTTCGAATGCCTGCCGCGGAGAGCTGACGACATCGAACGTGCGCGCTCCTTCGATGAACCGATACGCGCGCCAATAACGATTCTCCGCATCCACATGCCAGGCGACGCCGTCTCGCGTGGAAACAAGTCGCAGCACGCGCTTGTCGAGATCTGTTTCACCCGCAAGCATGGATCGCAAGTGCGCCGTTACGCGCTCGATGTTTTCCATCACGGCGACTGGGTTTGTGAAGATCGCCGTATTGATCCGCTGCAGGATGATCCGTCGGCCATGATCAAACGTCACGCACCAGGTATCGTGAATATGGCCGCTGCCGTAGGGCTTCGCGCTGTGAAATTCGCCCTCCATGTTGAACGCGCGTACAACCGCGGCAAGGCTGATTTCGTCGATCATAGCCACAGCCGGTGGGGATAGATCCCCTGCTCAATCAACCGGCCGACGCTTTGCACCACGCGCGGATGATCCTCGCGATAGGTCACGCCAAACCACGCGTCGCCGGAGCGCAGCACTTTCACGCGCGCCTGTCCTGACTGGATCAGCGTATTCACGGTGCTGGGGATGTAGCATTCGGCATTCAGATCATTCCCAGACCGTTTCAAAAATCCCTGGAAGTGCTCGTGCAGTTGCGGAAAAATCTGCGGCGTGAATCCCCACATGTTCATGCTGACCAATTCGCCGCCGTTCAACACCGCCCTCTGCCCTTCGGCATCAATGTTGACGATGCAGGGTCCCTGGCGCTCGATCGACTTCAATTCAGTGATGTCTTTCAGGTATCCGTCATCGGAGATGCGGCAAACTCCCCGGGCCACCGCGCCAAAATCCGAAAGCGTGTTGCGCAGAACAAACCCCACCATCGCGTAATCCTGCGTACCCGATTGCAGATGTTCGGCCAGCAGTTGATAGCTGCCCGCGCCATAGAAATCATCCGCATTAATGACACCAAACGGCTCGTGAATCAAGTTGGCTGCCGTCAGAATGGCATGCGTGGTTCCCCACGGCTTCGTGCGCCCCGGCGGCAGAGCGAAACCTGGGAGAAGATTACTCAACTCCTGGAATACATACTCCACCGGGACACGCTTCTCGTAGCGTGCCCCGATCTTCTCTTTAAAGACTTTCTCGATTTCCTTGCGAATCACGAACACAACTTTCCCGAACCCCGCGCGCCGGGCGTCGAAGATCGAGTAGTCCATAATGGTTTCGCCGTCCGGCCCGACGGGATCCAGTTGCTTCAATCCGCCATATCGGCTGCCCATTCCAGCGGCCAGCACAAGCAGTGCAGGAGCAGTCATGGCATCATCCTTCCCTCAGAATGTTGCGCGCTCTGAACCGGCAGGATGTCGAGCGTGAGTACCTGGAACGCAGCGAGATGGAACTCTTGTGCTTCTTGCGCTTGAAGAACAATCGCAGGTCGTCCTGCATCGTCCTTCCAGGGGCTCCGAGCGCTATATACCTTAACTGCACCCGCCGGCAGTTCGAACGCATCTTTGAGCCGCAGCCGGATCGTCTGCTCGTGATCGCTTGGATTACGCAGCACCAGGATGCCCTTCCGCGGCGTCCACGAAGCCCATCCATACACCTCCTGCCACGCCGGATCGCCTCCTACCCAATGCGTGTCTTTCAGCACATCGGCATTGGCGCGCGACCACTTCGCCGCCTCCGCAAGGTCGTCCCAGTTCTGCTGGGTCAGCAGCGCAGGCGTAATGTACATCTCCTGCAACTGCGTCCCCGTGCCGAAGTACGAACGAATCTCGTTGCGGAAATCGTTGCCAGGATCCTTGCTCAAATCCTTGTGGTCCCTCGCGTAGATCAGACCGTGCAGCATCAGCGAGTTCAGCGGGTACAGCGGACCCATCTGCACCACACCCTCGTAGGTCTGCGCATCGCGATACGTGATCCACCGTTCGCGATACGTCCCAACGCCGGCAGTCGAATCATCTTCCCCGCCGCGCCAGATTGAATCAGCATGCATCACCCAGAAAGGCGAAGGCCACGTGCCCGTAGTCAGGTTCACAAACAGGTCCGGCTTCGCTGCGCGCAATTCCCCGATCAGATGAATCATCGCCGAAAAATCGCTGTCAAAACGGCTGCCCGGAAAAACCGAATCCACATTGCCTGTTCCGTCAAATTTGAACTGGTTCACGCCGTATTTCTGCATCATCTCCAGAGCCACATCGCGAAACGCCGCGTAATACTTCGGCCCTGACAGCGCATAACCGCCGCCGACAATTTCGTATCCCGCGCTCTTGCCAAAGGCAATCCGCTCCTGCTTCGGTTTCGAATATCCGCCCCACGGCGACATCCATACCCCGGGATCGGCGCCGTACTTCTCCGCTGCATTCTTCAGCGGCGTAAATCCATCCGGAAAGCCCGCATTGAATTTCCAGAGCGAATCGTGTTTATCCCATCCATCGTCAAACAAGAACGAATCGAGTTTCACGCCGCGCTTTTCCGTCAATTCGCGTCCGAACGCATTGATGCGATCCACGGCATCTGTCGCGGTATATGGCGTAAAGTAGCCGAGATCGTACCACGAGTTGTAATGAAGAAATGTCCGATACGGATGCGCGCGTTCGCGCTCAAGGTAGGCAAGAAAATCGCGCCGCATCTGCCCATCGCGCGCCACCCCGATCACCGACGAATACGTAACCGTCTGCCCGGCACGCAGCGGAAGATCGCGTTCGATCCACGCTGTTGCTCGATCGCCTTGCACCTTGCTCTGGGACAGCGGATGCTCAAATCCCATGAATAGATTTCCCGCCACGACCGGCGAACCATTCACCGAGCCGACTACGTGTGCTCCCGGCAGTACGACATCGATCAACTGTACACGGCTGATGGAGATATCTTTCTCTCCGGCCGCCGCAATCGTCACAATCTGCCGGATGTAGCGCGAGCCATCGAGCAAGACAATAGACCACTCCAGATGCACGGCTCGATCGCTCGTCTCCAATCCGACCACGACAACTTCGCCGGGAATGGTCGCCGCAAGCCGCGCAGCATTTGCTTCCGGCGCAACATGCGTGACGGTCGGCTCGCCTGCGATTTTCAAATGCGCAGCATCGAGAAGCGTTCCATCCTTCAGCAGGATCCGGAACGGCTCAATCACCTGAATATCCATTCCATGCAGCCGGTCACGGATTGTGAGCCCGGTCAGACTTCCGCCGGCCACTGACCAGCTCGCACTCACTGCCTGGTTTTGCAGCGAATAGCTCTCTCCCTGTTGGCGAAACGCGGCAGGATCATCCGATATCGCAGTGTCCGATTCAGCCCTCGCCCCTGCAGAAACAAGTGCAACAAAGGAACCGCAAAGGACCGCGGCAAATAATCGATGGTTACGGAAGTACATGTAGATCTCCCTCGATTCCCGATATCTGAAGCACGATGCTGGTTTCTTCGCATCTCTGGATGCCTGATTTTAAATCGTTTAGGGTGTTTTCCCCCGACGTGGGGTCCTATCCGGCCCATCGTCTCTTTCGACTGTCAGCGCTTCGGTATTCCGCATCCCACAAAATGACGGCCGCAACGCTCTATTCCTGTTAAGGGAGCGAACATCCACAGATAACAGGGCTTACTACACTTCAAGTGCCGCTGTGAGTGCCTCACAGGGCTAAAATGGAAAATGTGATTAAAGCACGCAAATATTCCTGCGGAAGGAGTTCGAATTGAAACGTTGCACTCGCGTTCTGGTTCCTGCTTTGCTTGTAGCCCTGGTTGTCATCGCTGGTTGTAAGAAAAAGACACCGCCTCCTGCGCCACAAACGGCGCCTCCCGTCACAGCTCCTGCTCCCACTGCTCATATTTCAGCAGAGCCCACCGCCATTTCGGCTGGCGACCAGGTGACACTTACCTGGAAAACCACCGACGCCACAAGCGTCTCCATCGATGGCATTGGCGATGTCCCCACTACGGGAACAAAGACGGTTACGCCGACAACCTCCACCAACTACCACCTCGTAGCCAAAGGTGAAGGTGGAATGGCCGACGACACCGCGCGCGTCACGGTTTCGGCTCCGCCGCCTGTGCAGCAGCCGACCAACACGATGTCTGCTGAAGAAGAATTCAAGGCCAACGTGCAGGACATCTTCTTCGATTACGACGCGTACGACGTTCGTCCAGATGCGCAGGGCATTTTGTCAAAAGACGCAGCGTATTTGAACAGCCGTCCGAATATCCGGATTGTCATTGGCGGTTACTGCGACGAGCGTGGCTCCAATGAATACAACATCGGTCTCGGGCAGAATCGCGCTGATGCTGCAAAGAACGCGCTGGTGACCGCCGGCGTCGCTGCCAGCCGCATTCGCGTGGTCAGCTACGGCAAGGAAAAGCCCTTCTGCACCGAATCAACCGAAGCCTGCTGGCAGCAGAACCGCCGGGCCGGCTTCTCGCTCGATCAGTAATGTAAGGCTTTGTTGGCGTTACGGGCGGCATCACCGCAGCACGATGCCGCCCGGCGCTTTCAAATCGGCGATTTCCGCGGGAAGGCTCGCACAAGACAACTCGAGCCTCAGGCAGCGCGGCAGTCCGTGGTTCTCGTCTAATGACCATTGTGCCCCGGCCGATACCCTTGATCGAGGCGCAAACTCCACATCGTAGGTGATCGATGCAAAAAGCACTCACACTTCGTCATCGTTCTGTTGCGGCGCTGGTTCTTGCCGCGATTCTTGCCTTGTCTCCCGTGCGCGCCCACGCGGCATCGAAGGAAATGATCGCACTGCAAACCCAGGTGCAGCAGTTGCTCGACATGATGCAACGCCTGCAGTCCACCCTCGACACCCGGTTCGGTGTCCTGCAGCACCTCGTCGAACAGACTGCCGACAATGCCAACCAGATGAGCCAGACAGTGAGCGCTCTGCAGCAGAAGATCAACCAGCAGAGCGACGGCTTGAGCGGCAAAATCGACACCACCTCTGGACAGGTCCAGTCGCTCAACGACTCCGTCGACGAATTGAAGACGCGCATCGCCAAGCTCGACAAGTCGATCCAGGACCTGCAGAGCCAGTTGCAGAATATTCAAGGCGCGCCCAGTGGCGGCGGACAGCCGGTTCCGGGTGGCGCAGCACCCGCACCCGGGTCAGGAGCAGCCCCGGGAGGTGCTCCCGGCGGCACTGGTCAGCCCATGTCTAATAATGCAGCCCCCTCAAACGCGGCTCCGCCGCTCAAGGAAACCTTTCAGTCGGCACTACGGGACTATAACGCGGCCAAATATAGCGTTGCTTCCGGCGAGTTTCAGGACGTGGTCCACTACTACCCGATGGACGACCTTGCCGGCAGTTCACAGTTCTATCTCGGCGAAATTGCCTATCGCCAGCAGGACTACGCCGAAGCAATCAAGAACTATAACGCGGTACTGGAAGGATTCAGCGGAAACCCGAAGGCTCCGGCAGCCCAGTTGCACAAGGGCTACGCCCTGATCCAGCAAGACAAGAAAGACGCCGGCGTCCACGAACTTCGCCAGCTCATAGCGCGCCACCCGCAAACACCTGAGGCTTCCCAGGCGCGCGCCAAACTCACTGCCATGGGCATCCACATCACCACCACAACCGCGGCGCAGCGTTAATCTTCAACGCATTTGTCAGCAAGAGCGAAGCTGGCTCTCGTTTTCGTGAGCCGGCTTTTGTTTGGCATTTGTCCGCCTTTATTTATCCTTTAAAAGTCGAAGTAATTTCCCCTGGTGCGAGTGGAATGCAACGTGCCCGCTCATAGCGCAACACCTTCATTTCCACACTGAAATTTTCGCCTCTCCGTAAAAAGAGCAACCCGCTCACCCCCATGGCATCGAAGTGGCGGTGGGCTTTGGCGCGTGTCTTTAAGCAGCCTCGAAGATGCGCGACCCGCCCGGGAGGAGACATGGCAACAGGAACTCCGGAAACAACAGGAAAGGTGCTGGGCGTCTCACTGGAGGCCGCCCGCAAAGTGATTCACGCCGGCCAGGAGAAAGCAAAAGAGATCGGCCAGCCCATGAACATAGCAGTAGTGGATGCGGGCGCGAATCTAGTCGCCTTCGAGCGCATGGAAGGCGCATGGCTCGGCAGCATCGATATCGCCATCAACAAGGCATTCACCTCGCGCGCTTTCGACATCGAAACCGGTACGCTCGGCGAAAACTCGCAAAACGGTAATCAGTTCTTCGGTATTCATGCGTCCAATCACGGGCGGGTCATGATCTTCGCCGGCGGAGTTCCGCTGAAACAAGGCAAGCAGGTGGTGGGGGCCGTTGGCGTCAGCGGCGGTTCAGGGAAGCAGGATCAAGCCGTTGCGGAGGCAGCCGCCAAGGCCTTTGGAAGTTGATACCGCCATCCTTCGCCGCCACTTGAAACCTTTATCGCAACAACAACCACATAAGGAGTTGCAGTTATGCCGGAAAATCGCGGAGTTGTATACGAAGGACCTGGCAAGGTAGATGTCGAATCAATTCCCTTCCCGAAATTTGAAGATCCACACGGCAAGAAAATCGAGCATGGAGTCATTCTGAAAGTAGTCACCACGAATATTTGCGGATCAGATCAGCACATGGTTCGCGGCCGGACCACTGCACCGCAAGGCATTGTTTTGGGGCATGAGATCACCGGAGAAGTCATCGAGGTTGGCTCCGATGTACTGTTCATCAAGAAAGGTGATCTCGTTTCAGTGCCATTCAACATTGCCTGCGGCCGCTGCCGTGCCTGCCGCGAACGCAATACCGGAGTCTGTCTCAACGTGAATGACAAGCAGCCGGGCGGCGCTTATGGATATGTCGACATGGGCGGATGGGTTGGCGGACAAGCTCAGTACGTGATGGTCCCCTATGCCGACTTCAACCTGCTCAAATTCCCCAACAAAGCGCAGGCCATGGAAAAGATCACTGACCTGACCATGCTTTCCGACATTCTTCCTACCGGCTTCCATGGGGCAGTCACCGCGGGCGTCGGCGTAGGATCAACGGTGTACATTGCCGGCGCGGGCCCCGTAGGATTGGCCGCTGCAGCATCAAGCTACATACTGGGCGCGGGCGTGGTCATCGTCGGCGATAAAAATCCTGAGCGCCTCGCGCACGCCAAAAAAATGGGCTACGAAACAATCAACATCGGCGCGCACGACAGCCTTGCGGATCAAATTGCGGAGATTCTGGGCGAGCCTGTGGTGGATGCCGCGATTGACGCGGTCGGCTTTGAAGCCAGCGGCCATGGGCATCCCGACGAAGCCGCTCCTGCAGCCGTACTGAATGCGCTGATGGATGTGGTGTTCGTCGCTGGCGGCGTTGGCATCCCCGGCCTCTACGTTGTTGAAGATCCCGGTGCGACCAACGAAGAGTCAAAACATGGCGTGCTGAAAGTCCGCTTCGGAAAGGGCTGGTCGAAGTCGCTGCATTTCCACACAGGCCAGGCGCCGGTACTGCAATATAACCGGCAGCTCATGCAGGCCATCCTCCACGACAGGTTGCCGATTGCCAAGATCGTGAACGCAACCGTGATCAGCCTCGACGAAGCACCGAAGGGCTATAAAGACTTCGATCGCGGCGCCGCAAAGAAGTTTGTACTCGACCCGAACGGTATGGTCGGCAAAAAAGCCGCATGACCGCAAAGCTAGCCTGCACAACGAAAAAGCCCCGCATTTAGCGGGGCTTTCCTTTTGCCTTTTACTCCCTATTCCCTGCTCTCTGCCTTACTGCAGATTCGCCATCAACGCATCCAGCGCGGACTTCGGCGGCCGCGTCATCGACTCCGGCAGCGTCGCCAGCGGCTGATCCACCATGTTCAGCAGATCGGTAAAAGTCGGCTTCTCCGTGTTGATATAGAACACACCGGTGAGAACCTCGTTCTTCTCCTCGGCCTCCATCAGGGTCTTCACGGCGTTGGCCTTGTCAGTCGGGTCGTAATCCTCATGCAGCTTACGCAGGCGCAGGCTTGAACCGTCGTGCATCTCCACTTCGTACACCTGCCCCGAGTCATAATCGACAGCGATATCGTCGAAGCTGGCCACGAAGCCGACTTCGTTGATCGGCTCGTCGAACTCCTGCATGAACTTGTAGCTCTTCGTCGACCCTTCGTGATCGTTGAAGGTCACGCATGGGCTGATTACGTCGAGCATCACTGTTCCTTTGTGCGCAATCGCCGCCTTCAACATCGAAAGCAGTTGCTTCTTGTCGCCAGAGAACGATCGCCCAACAAACGTCGCGCCCAACTGGATCGCCAATGCGCATGTATCGATTGCCGGAAGATCGTTGATCACGCCGGTCTTCAGCTTCGAGCCGATATCCGCCGTTGCCGAGAACTGGCCTTTCGTCAAGCCGTACACGCCGTTGTCTTCGATGATGTAAATCATCGGTAGATTACGGCGCATCAGGTGAACAAACTGCCCCATGCCTATGGAGGCCGTGTCGCCGTCGCCGGAAACACCCAGCAGCATGTTGGTGTGATTGGCAAGATGCGCGCCCGTCGAAACCGACGGCATGCGCCCGTGTACCGAGTTGAAGCTGTGCGAGCGGCTCATGAAGTAAGCCGGGCTCTTCGACGAGCAGCCGATGCCGCTCATCTTCATCAGGCGTTCGGGTTCGACGCCCATCTCGAACATCGCATCAATGATGCGCTCCGAGATTGCGTTGTGGCCGCAGCCGGCGCAGAGCGTCGACTTGCCGCCGCGATATTCAAGTACTGGAAGCCCGATGCGATTAACCTTGGGGCCTGGAGCTGAAGTTGGAGCTGAAGTTTGAGTTGCCATGATTACAGGCCCTCCTTCGTTACAAATTCCTCTGTGATTGTGCGAGCGTCGATCGGAAGCCCGTTGTAGTGCAGAATGCTGCGCAGCTTCACCACCTGCTCGGCCGGCAGATCAAGCTTCAATAAGCTGGCGAGTTGCGCATCGCGATCCTGTTCCACCACGTACACCCGCTCATGCGCCGCAACAAAGTCGTGAATCTCGTGTGCGAAGGGATACGCACGGATGCGCATGTAGTCCACATCCTTGCCGTGTTCCTTCTTGATCTGGTCCAGGCTCTCGCGCAGCGCGAAATCCGTGGTGCCGAAGGCCAGAAAGCCGACGCGCGAGGTGCCGTTCTTCACTGCTACGGGCGCCGGAACCAGCTTGCGCGCATTTTCGAATTTCCGCGAAAGCCGATCCATGATCGCCTGATATTCGTCTGGCTTCTCGGTATAGCCCGCCGCATCGTTGTGTCCTGAACCGCGCGTGAAATACGCCGCCTTGGGATGCATTGTGCCCGGCAGCGTGCGCCAGCCAATGGCGTCGCCGTCCACATCCCTGTAGCGTGCAAAACTGCCCAGCTTGTCCAGTTCTTCCTTGGTCAGCACCTTGCCGCGATCCAGCGGCTTGTCAGGATATGCGAACTGCTCCGACATCCAGTTGTTCATGCCGAGGTCAAGATCCGACAGCACGAACACCGGCGTCTGCAGCCGCTCTGCGAGGTCGAATGCCTCGTACCCGAACTCGAAACACTCCTTCACTGAACCCGGCAGCAGAACAACGTGCTTCGTATCGCCGTGCGAGAGAAACGCCACGCTCAGGAGATCTGACTGCTGGGTGCGCGTCGGCATACCCGTCGAAGGTCCGGTGCGCTGCACATCGAAGATCACGCCCGGAATCTCAGCGTAGTATCCCAGCCCCGCAAACTCTCCCATCAGCGAGATTCCAGGACCTGAAGTTGACGTCATCGACCGCGCGCCGGCCCAGCCTGCGCCCAGCACCATGCCGATCGCGGCCAACTCGTCCTCGGCCTGCACGACGGCAAACGTCGCTTTGCCTTCGGGCGTTACGCGGAACTTCTTCAGCAGGTCCGTAGCCGCCTCAACCAGCGAGGTCGACGGCGTAATCGGATACCACGCAATCACCGTCACGCCCGCAAACACCGCGCCCATGCCGCACGCCGCGTTGCCGTCGATGATGATCTTCCCAGCCGTCTGGTCCATCCGCTCCAGGAAGAACGGATCCTGCTTGACGAGCTTCTCCTGCGCGTAGTCGAATCCAGCCTTTACGGCGCCGAAGTTCAGGTCGAATACCTTTTGCTTTTTCGCGAACTGTTTCTTCACGCCTTGTTCCACAACGGCCAGATCGATCGAAAGCAACTGTGCCACAACGCCCACGTACACCATGTTCCTGACGAGCTTGCGGAGCTTGGCTTCAGGGCAAACAGCTGCCGTGATCTTGTCGAATGGAACCGGGTAGCATACGACATCGTCGCGGTATTGCTTCAGGTTTTGGCTCTCTTCATAAATTGCCACGCCGCCCGCAGGCAGGGCCAATATGTCGCTTTTCGCGGTCTCGGGATTGAGAGCCACCAGGAACTCGGCATCGCGCGTGCGGGCAACATACCCGTCTTTGCTGGCGCGAATCGTGTACCAGGTGGGAAGTCCGGCGATGTTCGAGGGAAACAGGTTTTTCCCGCTGACGGGGATTCCCATTCCAAAGATGCTCTTCAGCAGTACGCTATTGGCGGATTGCGAGCCGGACCCGTTCACCGTTGCTACGTTGATGCTGAAATCGTTGACTACGCGCTTGCGCGCGTTGATCGCGCCCTGTTCTTGACCCAGAGCCAGGTCTCCAGTCGCCATTTGGCGGGATTCCCTTCAGATGAATTTCCGCGCGTCCAGGTTCGTTCATTTCACTCGCAAAGACCGTCCGAGATCGTTGCAACCTTGCGGTCGCGAGAATCACCGGACTTTGCTTCGGAGTACGGGTTCCTGAAAAAACGCGATGGAAAGCGACAAACTTCGCTCACTTGTGATTATAGTCACCTCTCAGGTAACTCGTACCGCTTCAAGGCACTGCCCTTTGTACCGTAAGTACCTTTCGCAGCAACGTCTGTTGATCTCTCGAAAAACCGGCAAGACGGTTCGGGCCCTCCGGTCCTTCTCAACGCACCGCCGCAACCCATTAAACCTATATTTTTGAGTGTGCCAGCGCCACGCGCGCCGAATCCCGGTTCCACCGGATCAGCAGCGTCGACGCAATCACTACCAGCGAAAGCGTGAGCCCGATCCACATCCCGTAGATTCCCTTTTTCAACACGAAACACAAAATAAAACCAAGCGGCAGGCCCATTACCCAATAGCCCACCAGGTTCGCAATCATCGGCACGTGTGTCTCGCCCAGGCCGCGCAAGGCTCCAGTAGAAACGGTCTGGATGCCATCGAAAATCTGAAATGCCGCGGCAATCCACAACAGGCTCGGACCCACCGCCAATACACGCGGGTCGTGCGTATAGAGCATGATCAGCGGGCCAGGCGCGATCAGGAACACCACGCCGGCCAACACCATGAAACCCGCACCAAGCGCCAGTGCCAGCCATCCCGCTCTTCGCGCGCGCGCCGCATCACCCGCGCCAATCGCGTGCCCCACGCTCACCGCTGCAGCCGCACCCACGCCCAATGGCACCATGTATGAAATGCTGGCGTAGTTCAGCGCAATGGTATGCGTCGCCAGTGCCACAGGCGTTAAGTATCCGGCTGCAAATGTGCTCAGGTTCCAGGCGCCTACTTCGAGCAGGATTTGTCCCGCGGCCGGCGCGCCAATCCTCACCAGCTTGCGCAGCCGAGCCATCTCCGGCCCCGCCCAGTGCTCAAAAAGCGGATGCCCACGATTGCGCTCATACCTCCATGCAAATCCAAGCATCGCCACTGCCATTCCCACGCGCGCCACGCACGTCGAAATCGCCGACCCGTTCACGCCCAGCGCCGGAAAGCCCAGTTTCCCGTAGATCAGCACCCAATTGCCAAACCAGTTCAGCAGGTTTCCCACCACGTAAGTCAGCGTGATCACTCGCACCTGCCCCACGCCCTGCAAATAGCGCCGCGTTCCTCCGTAGAGCAACAGCGGTAGCGTGCTCCAACTCAGGAACCGCAAATAGCCGCCAGACAGGACTGCGACTTCTGGAATCACTCCGAATCGTGTAAATCCATAACTCGCTGCCGCCAGCAGAATCATGATCGGCGGCGTCACGATGCAAGCCAGATAAATGCCCTGCGCGAGCCATCTGTGGCATTCATCGTGATCGCGCCGCCCGTACGCTTGCGACACCAGCGTATCCAGCCCCAGCAGCAGCCCGATCCCGAACAGCGCCGGAGTATAGAAAACCGCATTCCCCAGCGCGACTGCTCCAATCGCCACCGGCCCCAGCCGACCCACCATGATGTTGTCGACCACACCCTGCGCCACCCAGCCAAGTTCGCTCAGCACAACGGGCACGGCAAGCACAACCATCGCCGTAAGCTCCGCTCTCCACCTGGCGCGTGTCTCGACCATCTATCTAATCTATAAGGGGCCACCTAAAATTCCGTAGGCCGGGAACACAGTGAGGCGGGTGTCCCAGGTCTCGATTTTGAGACCTGAGATATGGGAAGCCACAAATCCCATCACCCCTATTCCCTGGTCCCTAGTCCCTGGTCCCTAGTCCCTGGTCCCTAGTCCCTGGTCCCTAGTCCCTGGTCCCTCTATTTCAAACCGATAACTCCCCGCCGCCAACTCAAACCCTCCGTCGACCTTCTTCGCCAGCGGACTTTCACTCAATCGCACTCCATCCACCTTGTACCGCGCCGCCTCGCCGTCCTTCACTTCGAGCCGCCCCGTCGTATTCGCCGGCAGCGTCACATTCCACTCCACCGACTCGCCCTTAACCGTCCAACTCGACCTGCTCTCCCCA